>Ga0210408_10000077_pt1 | contig 152975 bp, 135 predicted proteins | sample IncBWH4MmetaG_FD_155471 | JGI IMG/M metagenome (GOLD analysis project Ga0210408, IMG submission 155471) | Forest soil microbial communities from Barre Woods Harvard Forest LTER site, Petersham, Massachusetts, United States - Inc-BW-H-4-M | ecosystem: Environmental > Terrestrial > Soil >... | reverse complement strand
AGATACGAATCCCTTGAAGAATTTCTTTGTACGGTTTGGAGGGAAGTTCCAGCTTCACCGCGAGCATCATATCATCAGGCGCAAACGAAGTGTGACGGTATTCAAAGGAAATTTGCTCGCCCTTGAGGATTTCAATCTGACGGGCGGCGGCACGGTAAAGCTTGACCTCGCGAACATAAGAGCCGATCTGCATGCCGTAGGCGCCGGCGTTCATGCGCAGGGCGCCTCCGACCGTGCCGGGCACACCGATGAGCCCCTCCATGCCGCCGAGGTCGTGCTTGGCGCAGTAGGTGACTGTGCGGCCGAGGTCCGCGGCGGCGTCCACGTGGGCGACGTTGCCTTCGAGAACGATATCGGGATTAGGCCGCGCCAATTGGAGGACGACCCACGGAAGCTCGCCGTCTCCGACCAGCAGGTTGGAGCCGCCTCCGAGGAAGCGGTGCGGGACGCCGCCGGAATCGAGCAGGTTTAGGAGACTCGCGATCGATTCGTGGTTCTTGATGCGCAGAAGGTCCGTGGTGCCGCCAATGCCCAGCGAAGTGAGTTCGGCGAGCGAAGCGCCGCGGCCCAGCTCGACTCCGAGGTCCGGAAGCGAAGCTACGATGTTGGCGTCTTCAATGCGCATGGGGAGTGGGGTGCTCGGTCCCGAGCAGAACCATCAGCTCGTTGCTGGCGCGGCTGATGTTGCCGGCCCCGATGGTCAGAATGGCGTCGAGAGGACGTGCTTCGCGCAGCAGATACTCGATACTTTCCTGCGTGGAGCGGAAGTACGTGACGTTCTTGTGTCCGGCCTCGCGAATGGCGTTGGCAAGAGCTTCGCTGCTGATACCGGGAATCGGCGGCTCACTCGCTGCGTAGATGTCGGTGAGCACCAGCACGTCGGCTTGGTTAAAGGCGCGGCAGAATTCGTCCCACAGATGTTGCGTGCGGGTGTAGCGGTGCGGCTGGAAAAGGACCAGCAAACGATTGAACTTGCAGATGCGCGCGGCTTCCAGCGTGGCGCGTATCTCGGCGGGGTGATGTCCGTAGTCGTCGATAACGGTGATGTCGTTCACGGCGCCCTTGATGTCGAAACGGCGGCCGACTCCTGCAAATTTGCCGAGGCCTTCACGGATCAGCTCCGCGGGGACGTTCAGGTAGAGCGCGACGGCTGCCGCGGCTGCGGCGTTGCGCACGTTGTGGATGCCCGGCGGATGAAATAGTTGGAAGGTGCCGAGGTCGTCGCCCCTGTACGTGAGGCGAAATTCGCTGCCCAGCCCTTCGAGCTTGATGTCGCTGATGATGAGATCGGCTTGGCTGGAAGTGCCGTAGGTGATGATGGGCCGCTTGACGCTGGGAATGATGGCCTGCACGTTAGGTTCATCGAGGCAGAGAATCGCCGCGCCGTAGAAGGGGACGCGATTCACGAACTCGATGAACGCATTCTGAATGTCTTCGAGCGAGGAGTATTGGTCGAGGTGCTCGCGGTCGATCGTGGTTACAACCGCGACAACGGGCGCAAGTAACAGGAAGCTGCGATCGCTCTCGTCGGCTTCGACCACGAAGAATTCGCCTTTACCGAGCCGCGCCGTCGTTCCGGCCTGATTGACACGGCCGCCGATGACGAATGTGGGGTCGAGATGAGCGGCCGCGAGCACGGACGCGACAATGGATGTCGTAGTCGTTTTGCCGTGCGCGCCTGCGACTGCGATGCCATATTTTAGCCGCATCAGCTCGGCCAGCATTTCTGCGCGCGGGATGACCGGGATTTTTTTCTTGTGGGCCTCGACAACTTCGGGATTGCTTGCGTTGATCGCAGAAGAAGTTACGACCACGTGCGCCCCCTCCACATTTGCGGCCTTGTGCCCTTCGTGAATCGTGGCGCCGAGGTTTTGCAGCCGCTCGGTTATGTTCGACAGCTTGGTGTCCGAACCCGAAACCGAATAACCGAGCGTGAGCAGCACTTCGGCGATGCCGCTCATACCAATGCCGCCGATGCCTACCAAATGGATGCGCTGAAAATTGCGGAAGGAGACCATCATCAATTTATCCTCGGGCAACCTCTTCAATCATGTTGACGATGTCGCGTGCGGCGTTCGGCCGGGCCAGGCTTCGCGCGGCACACGACTGGCGTTTGATTTCCCCGGGCTGATCGAGGAGGGAGAAAATTTCACTGGTAAGGCGCTCGGGCGTGAGCTCCGGCTCCGGAATCACGCGGCCGGCGCCGGCGCGCGCCATCTCCCGGGCGTTGCGCAATTGGTGGCTATCGGTGGCGTGACCGAAGGGGATGAAGATGGCGGCGCGACCGGCGGCGGCGATTTCCGCCGCGGTGATGGCTCCGGCCCGGCAGACGATGACGTCCGCCCAGGCGAAGCGCTCCGCCATGTTCGTGAGAAAGGGCACAACCTCCGCAGGATATTCGCGCCGCGCGTACGCGGAGCGCACCGCATTATAGTCGCGCTCGCCGGTCTGATGCACGATGGACAATTCACTTTTTCGCGCCGCGAGACGGTCCATGGCGTCAACCACGGTGCGATTGATGACCAGCGCGCCCTGGCTGCCGCCGGTAATAAGCAGCCGAAATGGTTTTTGCGGCGTGCGTGCCGCGACCGAAAAGAATTCGGCGCGCACCGGGCAGCCGGTGACGACCGCTTTCTGGCCCCAAGCGAGCGCGGATACGTCGTAACCCGTGGCGATGCGCTTGGAAATTCTGGCGAGCACGCGATTCGTGAAGCCCGGCTCGGCGTTAGGCTCGAAGATTACGTTGGGGACGCCGCGCAACCACGTGGCTAGCATCATAGGACCTGCCGCGTAGCCACCGACTCCGAATGCCGCAACCGGCTTGTGCTTATGCAGGACGCCGAGCGCATCGGTAAGTCCGGAGCCAAGCATGGCGAGATTTTTCACCAACGTTGTGCCGCCTTTGCCCTTGAGACCGGCGACGCGCAATGTCTCGAGTGGCAGACCAGCTTGTGGCACCAATTTCATCTCAATCCCGCGTTGTGTTCCCACCAGCACGACTTCTCTCTCTGTTCCTCGCGACATCCATTCCTTGGCGATAGCAATCGCCGGAAAAACATGGCCGCCTGTGCCGCCCCCCGCGATCAAGAGCTTCATGACTGGCGATCCCGCCAAGTAGGGGCGCAGCATGCTGCGCCCCTACTTGCAACCTCGATCACCATGCGGGCTCTCTCGCTTGCTGCGAAATATTCAGGAGCACGCCGGTAGCCAACAACATCACCAGCAAACTCGAGCCGCCGTAGCTTACGAACGGCAGCGGGATCCCTTTCGTCGGCACCATGCCGAGCACCACCGCAAAATTAATCAGCGCCTGGAAGAGCACCATGGCCGTAATTCCCAGCGCCAGCAAACGCCCGAACCCGTCCGGAGCGCCGAAAGCCGCGCGCAATCCGCGCCAGCCATACACGGCAAACAATGCGATCACGATCACCGCGCCGATAAAGCCCAGCTCTTCGCTAACCACCGCATAAATGAAATCGGTGTGTGCCTCAGGGAGATAGAAAAGCTTCTGCTTGCTCTCCATCAAACCGACACCGGTGAACCCACCGGAGCCAACCGCAATTAGCGACTGCAGCAATTGGAAGCCTGCGCCTTGCGGATCGGAGCCCAGATCGAGAAAGGCCATGAGGCGCGCTTGCCGGTAAGCGACGTGCGTAATCAGCAGGTAGAGGGCGGGCAAGGCGATCGCGGCGCCGGTAACAAGCCACTTCCACGAAAGACCCGCAACAAAAAGAACAGCCGCGGCAACCAGCACGATGTCTATGGAAGTTCCTAGGTCAGGCTGCAAAAGAATGAGTACGACGCAAACTAGAATCGGCCCCGCAACGGGAAGAATTGTGTGGAAAAAATCTTCCTTGCGGAATTCCATCGAGGAAGCACTACGTCGTTTCAGATCGAGGAACCATGCCAGGTAAAGAACGACGGCGAGTTTCGCTAGCTCGGACGGTTGAATGCCCACAGGGCCAAAGCGGATCCAGCGGTGCGTGGCGTGAGATTTGTCCAGGAAAAACGCACCGATAAGCATCAGCAACACGAGAAAAATTGTCGGGTATACGACCGCCGGTTCGCGCAAGCGCCGGTAATCGGTGCGCATCAAAGCAAACATGCCGAGCAAGCCCAGGAGCAACCAGGCCGCTTGCCGCAGCAGAAAAATGTACGAGCGGCCGTACTGCTGGTCGGCGGTAACGGCGGACGCACTGTAAATCATCACCGCGCCCAGCAAGCAGAGGGCAAGCGTCACGCCAAACAGCCAGCGATCATTTTCCAGACGTCTCGGCACGGATGCTCACCTCCTCGCCGAAGTTGCGCCGCGATTCGTGCTCGGCAGCTCGTTCGCGCGCTGCTGCAGTTCGTGCACAAGCGCTTTGAAGACACGGCCGCGGTGCTCGTAATTCTCAAACTGATCGAAGCTCGCGCACGCGGGAGCTAGCAGCACAATGTCTCCGGGGCGCGCGGCTTGCGACGCGATCTCGAGTGCACGGTCGAGAGTTCCCGCACGTTCGATGGCCACAGCGCCATCAATTTGGCTTGCGATTTTGTCAGCCGCCGCGCCAATCAATAGCGCCAGAATCGCCCGTTCGCGCAATGGCGCCTGTAAGGGCGTATAGTCGCTGCCCTTATCCTTGCCGCCGAGGATCACCAGAATTCGCCGGGGAAACGAGTCCAACGCCTTCAAGGTCGCATCCACGTTCGTAGCTTTGGAATCGTTGTAGTAGCGGACGCCGTTAATCTCGCTCACGAATTCGAGCCGATGTTCGACTCCCGCAAATGAGCGCACGCCTTCGCCAACCGCTTTGGCGCTTGCCCCTGCAATTCTCGTGGCCACCATTGCTGCCAGCACATTCTCCAGATTGTGCGCGCCCGGCAGGGGCACTTCGTCGCGCTTGAGCACGACCTCTTCTTTGCCGTCATTGCGAAACACAATGTCCTCGCCGCATAGGAACGCTCCTTGCGCGGCTCGCTGCTTGCGGCTGAACCAGTACACATGCGGACGCGCGGGCGCGAGCGGAGTCGTCGCAGGATCATCCGCATTTAGGACTGCGAAATCTTCTTCGCCTTGATTCTCGAAAATGCGCGCCTTCGCTTTGCTATAAAGCTCAAAGGTGTGATGCCGGTCCAAATGATCGGGCGTGAGATTCAGAAACACGCTGATGTCCGTGCGGAAACTCTGAATCAGCTCAAGCTGAAAGCTGCTCAGCTCCACCACCGTTATCGTGTCATGCGTCATGCGCTCGACGCAGGAGATCAAAGGTGTGCCGATGTTACCGGCAAGAATCGTGGAAAAGGATGCGCTCTGCAAAATGTGCTCAATCAGCGAAGTCGTGGTCGTTTTTCCGTTCGACCCGGTGATTCCGATGAGCTTGCCCTTCCGAAACCGATAAGCGAGCTCGATTTCGCTCCAGATCGTCACGCCCTTCGCCCGCGCAGCTTGCAGCAGCGGCGCATCCGCGGGCACGCCGGGACTGGGAATGATGAGGTCTTGTTCCAAGAATGTGTTCTCGTTATGGGCGCCAAGCTCCAATTTCACGCCGGCATCGCGCGCCTTCGCGACTGCGTCGCCGATCTCCGCCTCGCTGCGTGTATCGGTTGCGGTGACCGCAGCTCCCCGGGCTGCGCAAAACAGCGCCGTTGCGATCCCCGTGCGCGCCAGCCCCACCACCAGCAGGCGCTTGTTTTTCAATTCCACCGGGCCCGGCATTGCTTACCTCAATTTCAAAGTCGTCAGCGCAAACAGCGCAAAAACCAGCGCCGCGATCCAAAACCGCACGATCACTTTCGATTCGCTCCAGCCCAGCAGCTCAAAATGGTGATGGATGGGCGCCATGCGGAAAATGCGCTTGCCGCGCAGCTTGAACGAACCGACCTGCAAGATGACAGACAATGCCTCGATTACAAAAATCCCGCCGACGAAGAAAAGCAAAATCTCCTGCTTGATGATTACCGCGATGACGCCAAGCGTTCCGCCCAGTGCGAGCGAGCCCACATCGCCCATGAACACTTCCGCGGGATGCGCGTTATACCAAAGAAATCCGAGCGATGCGCCGACCAACGCGCCGCAGAGAACCGTCAGCTCGCCGACGCGCGGAATGTATTGAATCTCGAGATAAGTGGCCCAGCGATAGTTGCTGCTCACGTACGTCAACACCGTCAGCGCACCGGCGGCAATCACGGTGCAGCCAATCGCCAAGCCATCGAGCCCATCCGTGAGATTGACGGCGTTCGATGCGCCGGCTATCACCACCGAAACAAAAATCAGGAACGGCACGAATGCAAGCGGCCACAGGTGCGGCGAACTCAGCAGCGAATGGATAACCAAATCGGGATGCACACGCTTCAGGAACGGAATCATCAGCTCGGTGGAATAAGCGCTGCGCGTAGCGAGCAGGAGCAATCCGATGCCCACCATCGAACTCACAAATATCTGCAGCAAGAATTTGTTTCCGCTGGTGAGCCCCAGATTGCGCTGCTTTGAGACCTTCGCGTAGTCATCGATGAACCCAATCGCGGCAAACGCCAGCAACGCAAACAGCGCCAGCAATACGAAGCCATTCCTCAGGTTGGCCCACAACAGCGTTGGCACAACAGTCGAAAGGACAATTAACACGCCGCCCATGGTCGGAGTGCCCGCCTTCTTCTGGTGATTCTGCGGCCCCTCTTCACGGATGTATTGCCCGATCTGCAGTTCGCGCAGCTTGCGAATAAGCCACGGCCCAAACACCAACGCCAGAAACATCGCCGTCAGGCTGGCGTAAACCGTGCGAACCGTGATGTACCGAAAAACGTTGAACGGACTGAAATATTTCTGCAGGACTTCGTAAAGAAGGTAGTAGAGCATCTAGTGGCGCACCTTCTCCGCGTTCTCCATCTCCGGGGCGTGAATCGCGAGCAAGCTCTCGACGATGCGCTCCATCTTCACTCCGCGTGAGCCTTTCACCAGCGACAAATCTCCCGGCGCGATAAGATCGGCCAGGAATTTGGCGGCCTCTTCGGACGATGCAAAAACTTTGGTCTGTGAGCGCGGCACGCCGGCAGCCACCGCACCTTCCACAATCTGCGCTGCATCGCCTTCCACGCCGATCACCCAATCGATCTTCCCAGTCTCTGCCGCGAACTTACCGGCCTCGCGATGGAGCTGGGGAGACGTCGCGCCAAGCTCGCGCATCTCTCCCGCCGCCAGAATGCGGCGACGATAGTTGGGCGTCGCTGCCAGTACTTTGATCATCGCGTGCAGTGCCGCCGGGCTCGAGTTGTAACTGTCGTTGATCAGCGCCGCCCCATTGGAAAATCGCAACAATTCCCCACGCATTGCCGGCGCGTGCAGAGTTCGGAAGACGCTTTGCGCCTCCGCGGCGCCGAGGCCCCACACGCTGGCCGCCGCCAATGCCGCCAGCGCATTGGAAATGACGTGACGGCCCGGAAGTGACAACTCCAGCCGGGTGCGCTTCCCGTTTTCGACCAAAACAAAAGCCGAACCCAAGGCGCCACGATCTTCGACACCTTCTGCGCGATAATCGGCTGGATTGTCGATGCCGTACGTCAATACGCGTCCCGGCGTGTGCGAAGCAAACGCCGCCACCAGCGGATCGTCCGCATTCAACACCGCGACCGAATCGCGCCCATTGAGTCCCTCGATCAGCTCGCGCTTGGCCAGAGCAATTTCCTCGACCGAGGCAAAAAATTCCAAATGCGCTGGCGCAACCCGCGTCACCACGCCAACATCCGGCTTCGCAATCGCGGCCAGCTCTTGCAACTCATACCGCCGCGACATCCCCATCTCCAGCACCGCCGCGTCATCGCTCTCCTCCAACCGAAACAGCGTGAGTGGCAGCCCGTACGCATTGTTGAAATTGCCTTCGGATTTCAAGATCCGTAGCTTCGCGCCCAGCAGCGCCGCCAGGATCTCTTTTGTGGTGGTCTTGCCCACGCTGCCCGTGACGCCGGCAATTTTCTTGCCCCAAGCGACGCGCACGGCGGTCGCGAGCCGGTGCAGCCCGCGAAGCGTGTCGTCGACAACGATGCAGCGGTCGCGCAATGATTCCGCCAATCCAGGCGCCCGCGATTCCGCGACCACTGCGGCCAGCGCTCCGCGCTCGAAAGCCGCAGCCAGATGATCGTGTCCGTCGTGACGCGGTCCGTGGATGGCGAAGAACAGTTCTCCGGCACGTATCGTGCGAGAGTCAATCGAGACGCCGGCCACCCGGGCCACGGGGTCGAGCCGCGCGCCAAGTGCAGCCAGCATCGGCTCAGAAATCTGTAGAAGCGTCCACCGCATAAATCCCTCAGAGAGCTGGTGTTACGAAGATCATTACGAAGATACCGCGCACCTCGCGTCGTTTTCACCGTTTTGAGGGCTCCTCCTTAAGTAAGGGTAACTACGGCTCGAAGCGCCTCTCTCCCGCTACCTGGTAAAGCGCGCTACGTGCCAAACCCTGGGCCGCTCTCCGGCCGGTCATATCCGCGCTCGCGGAGGGCTCGCCGCGCCACGTCGCGATCGTCAAATTCCAATGTGCGGTCCGCAAGACTTTGATAATTCTCGTGGCCCTTGCCCGCGAGCAGCAAAATGTCTCCCGCGCGCGCTTCGTCCATCGCCATGGCGATCGCTTTTTCACGATCCGGCTCGATAATGTATTTGCCGTGCGTTTTCTGCAGTCCGACGACGATGTCGCTGATGATTTTGAGCGGGTCTTCACTCTTCGGATTGTCGCTGGACAGGATCGTGAGGTCACTCAGCCGCCCCGCTACCTCGCCCATTACCGGGCGCTTGGTGCGATCTTTTTCTCCGCCGCAGCCAAACAGTGTGATGATGCGGCCCTTGGGATTGAGCTCGCGCGCCGTGCGAATCAGATTTTCCAGCGCATCATCAGTGTGCGCATAATCGACAACGACTAAGAAAGGCTGACCCATGGCAATCGGTTGAAACCTCCCCGCAACGATCTTAAGATTGCGGACGCCACTGGCAATCACTTCATTGGACAGGCCGAGCGCCTGCGCCGCGCCGATAGCCGCAAGAATGTTGTACACATTGATGCGCCCAACCAATGACGACTCGATATCAATCCTTCCGTTGGGCGTTTGCGCGGTGAACGCCAAGCCGGAAAACGTAAGCTGAAATTTCTTTGTAGTGAGCTGCGCGCCGGAATCGAGACCGTACGTAATCGCATTCTTCGCCAAGCCAGCCAGGCGCTTCCCGTACTCGTCATCGCTGTTGAGCACCGCCGCATCCGGCACGCCAGCTCCGGTGCCCTCAAACAGCCGCAGCTTAGCCGCGAAATAATCCTCGAACGTCTTGTGATAATCCATGTGCTCGCGGGTCAAATTTGTAAACACTGCAGCGGCAAAATGGCAGCCCCACAAGCGATCCATCGCCAACGAGTGCGAGCTCGCCTCCAGCACGGCAAAACGTCCGCTGGCGTCGCGAATCTCGGCGAAAAATCCCTGCAGGTCGACCGATTCCGGCGTGGTATTCGGCGCTGCATAGTCGCCAAGGGGGGTGTGATACGCAATCGTGCCGAATAGCCCCGTCTTCGCTCCCGAAGCTCTTACCATCGAGTCGATCAGCGAGGTGGTTGTCGTCTTCCCGTTTGTCCCAGTGACGGCCACAAGCTGCAAAGCCTGCGCCGGGTGGCCGAAGAAATTCGCAGCAGCGATCGCCAGTGCCTTTCGCGCTTGCTTGACGCGAATCCAAACCACGCTGGACGGTATGGCTGGCGGCGCTGCATCCTCACTCGCCACCGCCACTGCGCCACGCGAAACGGCATCGCGAATAAACGCATTTCCATCTGCTTTGGCGCCATGCAGTGCAAAAAATAGCGCACGCGGCTGCACCTTGCGGGAATCACAAGCCACTTGCCGAATTTCCAGATCGGCAACCGCTGCAGGCACGTCCGCGGCAACGCCCTCAAACAAAGCGCTCAGCTTGCTCTGGCTAGATACGCGAACCGGCATCCGATGCCCTCGTTCATCCTTGCTCTGCTCTGCAACCGAGTCACGCTGTTTTTCTTCCGTGTGTGTCAATCCGACGCTCATCCTAGTGTCTGCCCCTCGCGTGCACTCGTGCCGCCCTCGCCGGCTTTGCCGCAGCTGGCGTTCCGAATTGCACGGTCACTTTTGCTCCGCGCCGCACCATCACTCCAGCCTCCGGAATCTGTTGCGTAGCAAGATTGCTGCCAACTAGCAGCGGCTCGAGCCCCAGACGCAAGCACATCCCCGTAACTTCGCGCATGGTCTTGCCGTAGAAATCTGGCACGGTGATATCGCCACTTTCGTCAGCGGCCATGGCCACCTCAGGAGCGTGCGGAACAGGATCGTTGGGCGCCACAGGGTTCGACGCGGTTGGTGGCTCGTCGGGCTGCCCGGAGAAATCTGTCGGCGAAAAATCCTCCAACATTGCGCCTTCGCTAGCCATCTGTCTCTTGTACGCCGCTTGAATCAGCCGCGGATTCAGCGGCACATCGCGCGGCACATCCAAATACGACAGCACCTGTTCGGCAATGCGTTTGAACACCGGCGCGGCAACCTGCCCGCCTTCGTGCAATCCGACGGGGGAGTCGAGAGAAACCAGGATCGTCACGGCCGGATTGCTGATCGGCGCAAACCCGGTAAACGATGCAATGAGTTGTGTTGGCGAGTAGCGGCCGGTGGCCGGGTCGATTTTCTGCGCCGAACCGGTCTTGCCGGCGGCGCTCCATCCATCCAAACGCGCCAGCGTGCCCGTGCCACTGAGCACCACGCCTTCCATTAATCGCCGCAACGTCGCTGCCGTTTCCGGGCGAATCACTCGTCTCGGTTCGGGTCCACCAGCGACCATATCCGGCCCGACCACGCGATCCCCGCGCTTGATAGCCTGCACGACGTGCGGCTTCATCAGCACGCCGCCATTGGCAATCGCGGAAACAGCTGTAACCAACTGGATCGGTGTAACGCCGATCTCCTGCCCCATCGAAACCGAGCCGATCGAAATCGCGCTCCAATTTTCGAGGCGGTGCAGCAGTCCTTTGCCCTCACCAGGCAAATCAACCCCTGTCGGCGCGCCAAAACCAAAAGCTCGGATATAGTCGTAGAATCTCGGCGCCCCTAACCGCAGCGCAATCTTGATCGCGCCGACATCACTCGATTTTGCCAGAATCTCCGCAACATTTAGCAGGCCAAAGGGTTTGTGATCGCGGATGCGATGTCCGGCAATGTAGATAGCGCCGTTCTCGCAATCAAAGATTTCATCGGCACGAGTGATTTCCTGGTCGAAAGCGGCGGCCAGCGTAATCAACTTGAAAGTCGATCCCGGCTCATACAGCGCCGTCACCGCCCGATTCATCCTGGATTCCGCGGGAGCTTCACTCGCGGCATTAGGATTGAAACGCGGCCAGTTCGCCATCGCCAAGATTTCACCCGTGTTCGGGTTCATCACAATCACGCTGCCGGCCATCGCGTGCGTTTTCTCGATGGCCGCCAGCAGTTCCCGTTGCACGATGTACTGAATTTTTTCGTCCAGCGTGAGCACCACATTCGCGCCACGCTCGCGCTGCGCTTCGCCGCCGTCGAACCAGCGCTGCCGCGCGTCGGCCATCACCACGATTTTTTCGCTCTTGCTGCGAATCTGCCCATCGAGCTGATACTCAATGCCAGCCAATCCCTTTTCATCTGGATCGACAAAGCCCAGAACATGCGCGGCCAAATCGCGCTTCGGATAAAACCTCTGATTTTCGTCCTGAAAATAAATGCCCTTGAGATTCAGCGCTTCGATCGCTTCGACCTTGTCCGGCGGCAGCTTCCGCGAAATCCACACGAACGACCGCGACGATGCCATGCGCGCCTCAAGCACGTCCGGCGGCACACCGAGCACGCCCGAAAGCAGCCGCGCGGCTAGCGATTCGTCGGCAATTTCGGCCGGCACCGCAAACGCCGACTTCACCGGCACACTCATCGCCAGTGCGTGCATGTTGCGGTCGTAGATGATTCCCCGCTTGGGAGTGATTTCAACGGTGCGCTGCTGTTGCCGCTGCGCGCGCGCCATGTAATCGCCATGCTTGAAGAGTTGCAGGTAGGAAAGCCGTCCGAGAACTGCCGTGGTCCACAGCAGAGCCACGCCGGCAACAATCAGCAAACGGTCGTGGGCTCGATTTTGTCGCATGACAGGGTCAGGTCGGCAAGCGCTCCGGTTGAAAGTTTTGAATTGCTGAAATCTCAGGCGGCGGGAGCGGGCCGCGAATTACTGTGCTCGATTCGCGCGAACGTAGCGCACACTCGCCACTTCCGCCCCGGCCGGCGCCTCATAATCCTGCACCTGTGTCGGCAGCGGCTCCGTCAATCCAAGCTGACGCCGCGCAATCACGTCGATGCGTCGCGGATCCCGCAGTCCCTCAATCTCCAGCCGCAATTCCGAATTGAGCGCCGTGATTTTCGTCTGCCGCGCCTTCAAATCCTCAAGCTGAAAGCTCAAATCGATGCAGCGAAAATGCTGGTACACGTAGAACATCAGAAAAACCGCAATGACGCCGCCCCAGCACGCCGTGCGATAAAAGCCCTGCATACGCACGGGCTCTGCATGCCGCACCAGCCGCGAATTATCAATTCGCTTCACGGTGTGAAATTCCGTGTGAGCCGCCTTTTTCTTTTTCCGCGTCATACTCAGACTCTTTCTGCGCACCGCAATTTCGCACTTCGCGAACGTGGGTTCGCCGAGATTTCCCTTTCGCTCGGCTGGATCACGTGTTTGGTCAGCACCTTGAGCGTCCCCGCTCGCTCTCCCTGTTGAAACGCCTGCTTGACCTGGCGGTCTTCTCCCGAGTGGTACGTCAGCGCCACCCACCGCCCTCCTGAATTCAAAGTAGCTGGGGTCCGAGAAAGAAACTGCCCGAGTTCCTCCATCTCTCGATTCACCGCTATCCGCAGCGCCAGAAACGTTTTTGTTGCGGGATGCAGTCTCTGCCTTCCCCATTGCTTTCGGGCCCCAGCCACAACCGTTGCCAGGTGCGCGGTGTCGCGTATCGGCCGCGACCGCACTATTCCTCTGGCGATCCTTCTGGAATCGTGCTCTTCGGCTTCCCGATAGAGCAGATCGGCTATCTCTTTCTCCGACCAGCGATTCACAATTTCGTCTGCCGTCACTTCGTCTCCCGCATCCATGCGCATGTCCAGCGGACCCGCCTCGCGAAACGAAAAGCCTCGCGCGGCTTGATCAAGCTGCATGCTCGAAACTCCCAAGTCGGCCAAGACCCCGTCCACCCCTGGAATCCCCAACTCGCGCACGACCTCCGCAATCCTCGAGAACGGCGCCTGTACCAGCGTCACCTTCTCCCCAAAGATCTTCAGCCGCTCCCGGGCCAGTTCCAGCGCCTGTGCGTCCCGGTCCAAGCTCAGTACCCGACCAGAGGTCAGCCTCTGCGCGATGGCTGCTGAGTGCCCTCCGGCTCCCAGCGTTGCGTCTACGTAGATTCCGTCCGGCTTTACGCGCAGCCATTCCAGCACCTCGTCCAACATCACCGGCGTGTGTGGCGCACTCAAGTTTTGACTGCCCCGCTGCCCAGCTGTGCACCAACTGCCCCGCCCCAAATCCGCTCGTTACATCCTTACGTCTTTGCTTCTTTACTTCCGCCCGTCTAAATCCCCAAATCTTCCAGCGTCTTGTCGTCCTCGCTCGTGTACGGTTCGTTTTTCAAGCTATCCACGACGCGCGTGTGGTTCATCACCTCGAGATAATCGAGATTCCCGAACACGTCAACTTCGCCCTTCATCTGCGCCGATTCCCGCAACACCGCGGGAACCAAAACTCTGCCCTGCCCATCGAGCTCCACCGTTTGCCCGTAATAGCTCGTGCGCATCAAGAATTTTCGCTTGGCCCGATTCTGCGAAGACACTTTCGCCAGCTTGTCTTCGATTTCTGACCAAACTTTCATCGGATATATGCGCGCCGATTCGCCCGTGGGGCTGGTGATGTAAAACTGGTTGCCGTACTCCTTCAAGGCATCCAGAAACACGGCGGGTATCTTCAGACGACCCTTCTCGTCGACCTTCGCCGGACAGTTGCCCCGCAGCTTCATGTGCCCCGTCTTGGACCGCCCTTTGGATAAAGGACCGGCCCATCAGTAAGAAGAAGTGGTATCGAATGCCCGGTTGCACCACACCCCTCTAGGACTGCCCTACTTTGTTCTACGATGCCCTACTGTGCCCTACTGTCTCCCACTCTGCCCCACTTTTGTCCACATCATAGGCGCGTTTTCCTTGTTGTCAAGAGGAAAAATCATTTCTGTTGAAAAAAGTTGAGCGTTCGCCAGTGTGAAAATATGCAGGAAAACACCGCCATAACTTGCGATCCGAGTTCTGAAAGAAATCTATTAGTTGTGTAGTGTTTCTACGATGAGCAAACGCTAATCCCCGCGGCTCGTACCGTCGCGGTGGCTTCCCGTTTCTCGCTTCAACATGCGCCCCGCCTACCAGATTCTCCCCTCTTCTACTTTCCTGCACGCCGTGCTATGCTCCGTTTGTCGTGGAACTGCCTAAGGAGCCTCTCTCATGGAATGGGTTACCCCTCAACACGAAGAGATCGATCTGAACTGCGAAATCAGCTCGTACGCCAACGCCGAGCTTTAATCTTCCAACCACATCTTTGTGGCGGTCGCCTTCTGAGGCGGGCGCTCTGTATTCCACATTCCGCTTATTTAACCAATCGCTGCACGTGTCAGCATGCGCATTAAAATCCTCGGCTCGGCAGCCGGGGGCGGTTTTCCCCAATGGAATTGCGCGTGTGCGAACTGCCGAGGGATTCGCGAAGGCAGCCTGCGCGGCGTCGTGCGGACCCAAACGCAGGTGGCGTTCTCGCCCGACCCTGAAGCGAAGGTCTGGTTCCTGGTCTGCGCCAGCCCGGACTTGCGTGCACAAATTCTAGCCGCGCCGGAATTGGCTCCGCAGTCCAAGTCCGAAACTCACTCACCGCTCGCAGGCGTTTTCCTTCCCTCCGCTGACGTCGACTCCGTGATGGGCCTTCTCCATCTGCGCGAATTCCAGTCGTTTTTCGTATTCGCCGCCGCCGCCGTGCAGCGCATCCTGAAAAAGGAAAGCAAGATCTTCGGCGTGCTCGACCGTGCCGATCCCCCCGTGCAGTGGCAAGTCCTTTCCAGCAAAGGACGCCTCGGTTGCCATCTGTCCGAAAGCCCCGGCGAAGCACCAGCCTTCGTCTGCGTCACCATGCCGCTAGGTGGCTCGTACCCCGATTACGTCAGCGAAGAGCTTCAGCGCACGCTCTCTGCCGACGAAGCGACTGTAGGATTCGTCTTCGAGCAAAAAGCCAAAAGCGTTTTCATCGCGCCATCTCTGTCAGGCCGCAACTCCGAATGGACCAAAGCCGCCGCCTCCAGCGACCTCGTTCTGATCGACGGCACTTTCTGGAGCGATGACGAGCTCATCAAGACCGGTCGCAGCAGAAAGACCGCACGCGAAATTGGCCATTTGCCTTTGTCCGGCACCGACGGCCTGCTTGAGCAATTCCCCAAAAATGCAAAGGGCCGCAAAATCCTAATCCATATCAACAACACCAATCCCATCCTCGACGAAGACAGCCCCGAGCATCGCGCCGCGCTGGATGCCGGCTTTGAAATCGCCTACGATGGAATGGAATTCGAGTTATGACCATGGCCGCCGCAAAATCCGACCGCCTGCCTCTCTCCGAAGCCGAGTTCATCGCCGGCTTTCACGCCATCGGTGAGGAGCGTTACCACCACAAGCACCCGTTTCATTTGCTGATGCACGAAGGGAAGCTCACGCGCGGCCAGTTGCAAGCGTGGGCGCTCAATCGCTACCACTACCAGAGCCGCATCCCCATCAAAGACGCCGCGATTCTGGCCCGCAGCGAAGATCCCGCCTTCCGCCTCGCCTGGCGCAAACGCATCCTCGATCACGACGGCGATGGCACGAAGCCCGGCGGCATCGAAAAATGGCTGCGCCTGGTCGAAGCCACAGGCCTTCCCCGCGAGCACGTGCTAAGCGGCGAAGGCATCCTCCCTGCCACGCGCTACGCCGTGCAGGCCTATGTCGATTTCGTTTCCACGCGCTCGCATTTAGAAGCTGTAGCGTCTTCCCTCACCGAGCTATTCTCCAAAAAATTGATCGTGCTCCGCATGGATCGCTTGCGCCAACATTATCCATGGCTATCTAACGGTCTGGACTATTTCACCGGTCGCCTCACGCAAGCCCCGGAAGATTCCGACTTCGCCCTGGCCTGGGTCGTAAAGCACGCGCACACCCGCGAACAACAAGCCCAAGCCCACGCCGCCCTACGCGCCAAGTGCGACATCCTCTGGGCCCAGCTCGACGCCCTCTATTTCGCCTACGTAAACCCCGGCTGGCCCCCGCCCGGCGCCTTCGTCCCCAACGAAAAAAGTGCATGACGCCCGACCTGCAATCCCATCCGCGTCTGGCCCCGGGCTGCCGCCTAAGCGAAAACAATCAGCAGCGCGTACTACTTATGCCCGAGCGCGCTCTGCGCCTCAACGGCCCCAGCCTCGAAATAGTCGAGCGCTGCGACGGCAGCCACACCGTGCAGCAAATCATCAGCGAGCTGCAACAGATTTACTCCAAAGCGGAACCAAAGAAAGTTGAAACAGATATCCTTGACTACTTAGCTCGCCTGCACGACCAGCGCGCCCTAGATTTCGATTCGTAGCATTTTTGGAGTGCGGCGGTCTTGTTTATCCTGAGCCTCGAAGGGCCGCCGCTTTAGCGATGTCAACGATTTGAAGGACTAAATTTTGTTTGAAGGCTGTCGTACCAGCAAATGTAGCGGCCGCCGACCGTGGCGGGCGCCTTTGGCCAAATGAGCACCGCAATCTCCAATCCGCTAGCCCTAATTGCCGAGCTAACCCACCGCTGCCCGCTGCACTGCGTCTACTGCTCCAATCCCCTCGAATTGAAAAATCGCGCCACCGAACTCCCAACCGAAACCTGGTGCAAAGTTTTCCAGCAAGCCGCGCAAATGGGCGTCCTACAAGCCGATCTCACCGGAGGCGAGCCTCTAGCCCGCACCGACATCCTCGAACTAGTCAGCGCCGCCCGCACCGCCGGCCTTTACGTAAATCTCATCACTTCCGGCCTCCCGCTGGACGAAGCGCGCCTCGCAAAATTAGTCGAAGCCGGCCTCGATCACTTCCAACTCAGCTTCCAAGGCGCTCGTGAAGAAACCGCCAACGAAATCTCCGGCACCAAAGCCCACGCCCAAAAGCTTCGCGTCCTCGACTGGCTCAAAGAAGTGCGCGTAGCAGTAACCCTGAACTTCGTAATTCACCGCAGCAACATCGACCAGATCGAAGAAATGCTCGCGTTAGCCGAATCCTCCAGCGCCACCCGCGTAGAATTCGCGAATGTTCAGTATTACGGCTGGGCCTTCGCGAACCGCGAGCGCCTGCTACCCACACGCGCGCAGCTCGATCGCTCCATCGAAACTCTGAAGTCCGCGCAAGAACGACTGCGCGGCAAAATCCGCATCGAATACGTCGTGCCGGACTATTACGCCAAATATCCCAAGCCCTGCATGGGCGGCTGGGGACGCAAGCTAATGCTCATAACGCCGACCGGCGAGGCTCTTCCCTGCCACGCCGCGCAAATTATTCCTGGAATGAAATTTCAAAACGTGAAAGACCGCAGCCTGCGCGAAATCTGGGAAGCCTCCGAAGCCTTCCAAAAGTTTCGCGGCGAAACCTGGATGCAAGAACCCTGCAAAACGTGCGACCGTCGCGAGCAAGACTTCGGCGGCTGCCGCTGCCAAGCCCTGCTCCTGGCCGGTGACGCCTCCGCCACCGACCCCGTCTGCTCGCTGGCGCCGACGCGCCCAAAAGTTGATGCAATATTGCAAGCAGCAAACAAGTTTTCCGCACCGGAGCGGTCGCTCACCACTCCCGACTGGCTCTATCGCCCCAATCCTTCATAAACCACAGCTGTTTGTTCGATTTCTCAATAAAGACCATCCGCTCATCGTGCCGCAGCCTGCTGCCTCGCCAATTCAGCGCGGAACGCTTGTTCTCGCTCACTTACATAGGCTTTATATCCGTCAGGATCGATAAACGGATTCGCCGCGCCATCTTTTATTCGCGCATACTTCTCTTCCATCCCGTAATAACCTCCATGCGCGCCCAAGAACACGTCGCAGTGCAACAATTTCAGAACGTCAAATCCTTTCTCGTAATCGCTGGCGATCTGCGGATAAGGCCCGTTGCCAACCAACTTGTATCCCTCATTTACATTGGGACTCCCCACGATGACCACGTCGTAGCTCTTCCCGCCCTCCTTTACCTTCATCGTCCACGTCGTGCACCCTTTGGTGTGCCCCGCGGTGAGATGCGCGGTCAGCACCGTGTCCCCTAAGGTCACCGAATCGCCGTCATGCAGCACGCGATCTACCTTCGCCGGCGGATAAAGCAGATCCGGCCTCTGGCCGTAAAAGAAATCTTGCTTGCCGCCGGACTCCACCACCGGCACATCTGCGTCCATCACCATGTACTTGGCACCGGTCATTTCCTTGATCCGCGCCGCGCCCCCGTCATGATCAAAATGTGCGTGGCTGATCAGCAAAATCTTGATGTCGCTGAATTTGAATCCAAGCTTCGCGACACTCTCCTGAATACCCGGCACCGACCCTTCCAGACCGGCATTCACTAGGATGTGGCCTTGTGGTGTAGTGACCAGGTAGATTCCCAACGATTTGCTGCCCACAAAATAAATGTTGCCCATAACGTGGTGGGCCGGAAATGGCACCAGAAATTCTTTCCCCGCGATCTGCGCCGGTACCGCCAGACGACCCGCCACACCAACCGTGGCCAACGCGAAACCCGTGATCAGCACCATCGCCTTAGCGCGTTTCATGGAGCACCTCATTGACTTCGTTAGTGGCCCTCAATCCGTGTGCGTGGCCGCTACCTCAACCGGCCGCCGCAGTTTCATCACGACCCGGAACAAAAATACCAAGCTCCCGGCTAGCACCAGCAACCCAAAAAGTCCCAAAGTAAATTGCGGCCCAATACGCTTGGCCACTCCGCCCGCCAGCAAAGACCCGATCGGCTGCACGCCCATAAACATCGTTGCGTATACCGCCATAACCCGCCCGCGCAGCTCGTCCGGCACCCGCCTCTGAATAATCGTATTCGTCGCCGCCATTTCCACCGTCGCCGAAAACCCCACCACAAAGAGCACCACCATCGACAACCAGAACACCCGCGATTGCGAAAAAATAGTCAATCCAATCCCGCACATTGTCGTCGTTCCCGCAATCCATCGTGCCAGCCCGGTGAACTCCGTTCGCGCCGCAAAATGCAAGGCTCCGAGCACCGCGCCCACGCCCGCTGAACTCATCAGCAAGCCCATTCCGCGCGGTCCGCCATGCAAAATGTCATTCGCGAAAATCGGCAAAAAAACCGAATACTGCAAGCCCAGCAAGCTCAGCCAGCTTAGCAACAGCAATGCCGATCGAATCGGCAGATCGCCCATCGCAAAGCGAAAACCTTGCAGCAGGCTTTGCCACGGCGATTCCGTGCTCGGTTTTCGTTCCACAGGTTCCAACCGCATGGCCAGCAGCGCGATAATGACCGCGAGAAAACTCACGCCATTCAAAAAGAAGCACCAGCCCTCGCCAATCCACGCAATCGCAAATCCCGCAATCGCCGGGCCCACTACGCGCGCGCCATTAAAGATCGACGAGTTCAGCGCAATCGCATTCGGCAAATCTTCTTTCCCTACCATCTGTACCAAAAACGCCTGCCGGATCGGCACGTCAAACGCGTTCACGATGCCCACCAGGAACGCGATGAAAATCACCACCCAAGCGCCACGAGCGTCGTGAATCGCGCCGCTCAACGTAAGTCCCGCCAGCAGAAATGCCAGAATCATCGCCGCCGTCTGCGTAACAATCACGCCTTTGTGCCGGTCGTAGCGGTCCCCGACATAACCCCCGATCGAAGCCAGAAATAAAATGGGAACTTGATTGGCGAAGCCAAAAATGCCCAGTAGCGCCGCCGAGTGGGTCAACTTATAAACGAGCCAGAGCTGCGCGGTCGACTGCATCCATGTGCCAATCAGCGAAACCAGTTGTCCTACGAAGAAAAGTTGAAAGTTGCGATGTTGCAAAGCGCGGAAGCGCGTGGACACGAGCGGGAAATTCCTCCGTGAATTGGACGCCGCGCGCCGCCATTACGGCGCACGCAATCTTTCACGATGAAGCCAGCCCCCAGCAATGTCAATCCGAGAGCCTAGGCTCAGCGAATCCAATTTGCCTCTGCAACCGGGATCGAAAAGCTTTAACACAGAGACCACAGAGAAAAACGCACAGAGTTCGCAGAGAAACGCGCGTCTTCTCTGTGCCCTCTGTGCTCCGCGCTCAGTGAACTCTGTGTTAAAAAACCCGGCGTTAGCTCTGAGGAGACTGAGAATAGAAAGTTAGTCTGTTCAGAAAAGGGGAGAATTACTGTTCTTGCGGCCGGTCCGGCGCGCCAACGTGCTCGTGACTCAAATCCCGCAACATCTGCCGGTCATCTTCGCTCATCCCACGCGTAAAGTTCGGATCGCTCAAATGCCGGTTGCGCGCCGATTCCGGCATATTCTGCAGCACGCCCAGCCGTTGCTGGATGGCTCGTTGCCGGTCCGCGGGTAATTGTTGCCACCTGGGCAGCACATCATTCCTGATGTGACTTTGCTGCTCTGGCGTCATCCTGCGCCAATTCTCGGCCGCTCTCTTCATATCCTGTTGCTTCTGCGGCGGCAACTGATTGAACTTTCTTTGATTCTCTGTCAGGCGGTTCCGCTCCTGCGGACTCATATTCCGCAAACGCTCCGCCACATTCGGCGGTGGCGTGGCCGGCGCTTGCTGCCGGTAAGAACTCTGCGGACGATCGTTCCGGTTGACTCCGCCATTGTCCCGCGAGTGCGGATTCTGATTGGCACTCTGACGACTGTCGTTCGGATTCCCACGCTGACGATTATCGTTCGCGCGGCCGCGGTCCGGATACGCCGGTTGCCGATTCGTATTCCCACCACGCGGTGCACTCTGCGTCCGCGGCGCATTCTGCGCCCGGGGTAAATTCTGCGGATGATACGACCCCGACGACCGCGGCGGCGCCGACTGCTGCCTCGCCGGAGGCCGGTCAGACGACGGGCGGTTCTGCGCATTCGCGCAAGACAACAGCAGCCCCGCGCTCAGTCCCAGCCCGCACAACCAGGCTCCGAATTGGAATCCAACTTTCATCTCAAATTTCTGAAATTTCTTCGTGTATATCGACAGCGTCTACATCGATTGGTTGCTGTCGCTATCGTCCGGTTCATCCGCTTGCACCGGCTGCGGCAACGCCGTCAGCGGCTCGAAATTCGCCAAAATGTCGTAATTCTCCAGCACCGGCAAATCGTTCGGATCGATGTTCTGCACCGCCCCGTTCGCCGCGCTGTTGGTCGGATTCACATTCCCAGGCCGTGACCCCACCCAAATCGTCGCCAGCAGCAACAGCGACGCCGCAAAAGCCGCTCGCGGCGACGGCGCAAACACCGCCCACCAGCTCTGCTTCACCGGCTCCGCCGCCACGCGCGCACGCACTCGCGCATCGAACGCGCCCGAGGGCTCGATCTGCGGCAGCTCATCCAGCAATCCCGAAACGGCGCGAAACTCATTCACTCGCACGCGGCAAGCCGCGCACGCAGCAAGATGCGCTTCCACTTGCTGCTGCTCGCTCACCTTCAGCCGCCCATCCACATACGGCATCATCTGCTTTTCTATTCGACTACAACTCATGTCTTCCATCCTTCCACTACTAAGTCTGAAACTGTTTTTACTTCGCCCCCGCCACCAACGGCGCCAACTCCACTCGCAGCGTCTCATAGGCCCGAAACAACAGCGACTTCAACGCGCTCTCCGAACACGCCAAAATCTTCGCGATCTCTCCGTAGTCCAGTTCCTGATACTTGTGCAGCAGCACCGCCGCTCGCTGCTTCTCCGGCAATTTGTCGATCGCGTGCTTGATCATCGCCTTGCGCGCTTCCTCCACCAGATGCTGCTCGATATCCGGATGCTTGTCCGCCACGTCCAGCGTCCGCTCGTCGCCGCTTTCCGCATCCGCACTCAGCGGCGCGTCCAGCGAAATATCCATCCGCTGGTGCCGCGTGTCCCGCAACGAGTTCAGCGCCAGGTTCGTCGCAATCCGAAACAGCCAAGTCGTGAACTTCGCGCTCGGCACATAATCCGCCCGTGCCCGATACACGCGTATGAACACTTCCTGCGCCAAATCCTCCGCCTGTTCCCGGTTCCTCACCATCCGGTACAGGAAATTGACCAGGGGACTTCTGTAGCGCTGGAGCAGAAGCGCGAACGACTGTTCATCGCCCGCCTTCACGTCCAGCATCAGTTGGACGTCGGACCTGGCCATAGCCGCCACACTCTACCAAACCCTTGCGTTGTCAGAAAGTTGCAAGCCTTAGGAAAAAAGGAAGCGAATCTAGGGCGAATTTACACCCGCACTAACCACTGTAGAATCAATAGCATGCCTACTCCAACAAACACCAACAGCGCCGCCTGCCACCCGGGCTCACGGTTCACTTCCGGCAGCAAATCCGTCGCCGCCACGTACACCGTCACCCCCGCCGATAGCGGGAGCGCGTACCGTAATTGCCCTTGCAGCAAGTTGGTCAGCAGCACGCCGAACAATGTTGCGGCGCCCAGCAGGCCCGCCGCCATCACGGCTTTTCCCCGGCTCTGCCCGCTCGCCAGCACTACCGACGCAATCGTAAACCCCTCCGGCAGCTTATGCAGAAAGATCGCGATAAAGATCACCGCCCCCAGCCAAGTCGAAACCAAGAATCCCGCCGCGATCGCGACGCCGTCGAAAAATGTGTGAATCCCCAGCCCGAATAGTATCGTGCGCGCCCGGTGATGCCCCATCATCTCCGTGTGCGTCTCTTCCCCAAAATGAAAATGGGGCGCAAGAATGTGCTCGAACAAATGCACCAAGAAATATCCGATCAGCACCAAAACAAACGCGCCCTGCCCGCCAATCCGCACCGACTCCGGAATCACATCGGTGAACGCCACCGCCAGCATGTACCCAGCGCCCAGCGCCATAAAGTAGTGCAAGAAGCGCCGCGGCCAAGTGCGTCGAACCACAAACAGCCCACCAAGCAAATTCCCCGCCGCGGCCACCACCCCAAGCCCCGCCGCCATCCCCACCCGCGCTGGAAGTTCGTATGTCATATGGAGTGCGGCGGTCTCGCCGCCGCTTTTGAGCCGTAAGAACCACCACGCAGTAAAACCGAGCAAGTCTCCCGAGTCGATAAATAAATCTCCGTGTCCTCTGTGTCCGACCTCAGTGCCCTCTGTGCTAAATCCTTTTCTTGCTCTTCACCCGCTGTGCCGGAACAAAATCACATCCCCTTCCTGCACCACATACTCCTTCCCCTCCAACCGCACCTGCGCCTTCTCCCGTGCCGCCGCCACGCTCCCCGCCGCCAGCAAGTCATTCCACCGCACCACTTCCGCGCGAATAAATCCCTTCTCGATATCGCTATGAATCGCCCCCGCCGCCTTCACCGCCGTCGACCCTTTGTGAATCGTCCACGCCCGCACCTCCGGCTCCCCCGCCGTAAAAAACTGAATCAATCCCATCAAGTCATACGTAGCGCGAATCAACCGGTTCAGCCCCGGCTCCTTCAATCCATACGAAGCCAGCAACTCCGCCGCTTCTTTCTCCTCCATCTCCGCCAGTTCCGCCTCCAGCCGCCCGCAAATCGCCACCACCGCGGTATTCTTCCGCCCCACGAGCGCACCCAACTTGTGCCGCTCCACCGCGGTCGACAACTCCGCCGCCTCGTCATCCCCCAAATTCAGCACAAAGAGCATCGGCCGCTGCGACAAAAACAAAAATCCCCCAATCGACTTGCGCTCCTCCGCCGTCAACTCCAATTCGCGCAAGGGCTTCTCCGCCTCCAAGTGCGCTTTACACTTCTCCAAGGTCGCCTTCTCGACTTCCAGCGTCGTCTCCCGCTTCTTCTTCAAATCCTTTTCCAGCTTCTCCAGCCGCCGCGTAATCTGATCGTGATCCGCCAGAATCAATTCCAGCTCCAAATTCGTGGCATCCCGTAAAGGATCAATGCTCCCCGCCGCATGCGGCACGCTCGGATCCTCAAAAACGCGAATCACATGCGCAATCGTGTCTACATCGCGCAGCGAAGCCAACGCATCCCGCGCCCGCTCCTTCTGCACCCCGCCCAAATCCACATACTGCACGGTCGCGTAAGTAATTTTCTTAGGGTTGTACAACTTGGCGAGTTCCACCAACCGCGGCTCCGGCACTCTAGCAACGCCCACATGCGTGCCCTGCGAAGCCGATTTCCCCTCAACATTCGCCCGCGTCAAAATCCGAAACAGCGTAGTCTTCCCAACCTGCCCCAGCCCAATAATTCCCGTCTGCATAAACCCGAAATAGTAGCACACCCCCATCGGCCGCCCGGTTTACTGGTAGGAGTGCGTTTCTGCTCTCTGGAAGCCGCTCCACCATTGGGAGGGCATTGAGAAGCTGGAAACATCTTCGTGACTACACCTTGCACTCGCGTAATGCGACAGTCTTTAATGGATACACGCCACCGCGAGGTCCCATGACTCAATCGGAGCAGCAGCAACCGATTCCCATATCTGCACCCATGCACGCAGAGCAGATTAGCTCCAGCATGCGCCGGATCGCTCGGCGCCAATGGTCCCTTTGGTCCTGCGCCGTAATGGTGACTGTGCTGCTCGCGGTAGGGATCGCTTCGTTCGCGTTCCCCGGATTATTGAATCAAGCTGAAGCGTCCGCTTCGCTTCTTTTGACTTCGGCGATACGAGGAATCGTCGGTCTAGTCCTAATCTTCAACGTATATACCGTGTATCAGCAACTGCAAATTCATCGGATTCACCAGCAATTGAGCGAGCAAGTTGAAGCTCTAGGTAAGATGGAAGTGCGAACCCAGGAGGTCTACCAGCTTGCCGTCCTCGACCCGCTAACAGGGTTGAATAATCGAAGATCCGGGGAGCAACGTCTCGCGCAAGAGATGTCCCGCTCGACAAGGAACGGCCATCCGCTGACCGTTCTCGCACTGGACTTGGATGGCCTAAAACAGATCAATGATAAGTTCGGGCATCCCGCGGGCGATGAGCTGATTAAGAGCTTTGCTGAGCGCCTAAATAAAGTCATTCGCGGTTCGGATTTGGCCGTTCGTCTTGGGGGGGACGAATTTCTGGTTTTGCTCCCTGAGTGCAAACCTGAGGGCGTCCACCAGGTACTGAGTCGGTTGAGCGGCCTCAAAGTGGAGTGTAAGGAGCAATTGATTGACGTTTCCTTCTCCGCTGGGTGGACCAACTTCGCGTCAGGTGAATCGGCCGACGAATTGTTGAGACGGGCCGACGACGCGCTGTACGTAAACAAACGTGCCCCTCGCAAGCCACACCTACAGATCGTCGGAGTGAAGTAGCCGCATACGCTTGCCGGGCAGCCCATTTTGGTCCCGAGTGTAAAAAGCTCATATCCTGGCACTCAATCCTTCATTGGAGTGACTATGCTCGACACGCGCCGCTGCTTCCTCAACAACGTCCTCCATCCCTCCCAAGTATTTTCCGTCGCCATCTTCAAGCAAACCGAAGAAATCGAAAAACTAGCCAAGCAACTAAAAACCTACGCCAAAGCCTGACTTCTCTGTGATCTCAGTGCTCTTTCCTCCGTGAACTCTGTGTTAAAGGTTTTGTCCTTCGTCTCTGCGTATCTCAGCGTCCTCCCCGCCTCTGCGTTGTCTTTTTCTTTGCCCGTCTGCTATCTTTTTTCCCCATGCCTCTCTCTTTCGACCTAGCCGAAGCCACCCGCCACCTCGCCTCCCGCGACGAAAAACTCGCCACCCTCATCGCCGAAACCGCCCCATTCCAAACCGATACGCATGCCGCGCAATCCCCCTACGAAGCCCTGATGGAATCTATCGCCTACCAATCCATCTCCGGCAAAGCCGCCGCCACCATCTTCGCCCGCATCAAAGCCCTCGGCTCCAACGGCCGCCCTCCGTCCCCTGAGCAAATGCTGAAGCTCCGCACCTTCAAACTCCGCAAAGCCGGCCTCTCCGGAGCCAAAGTCCTGGCCATGAAAGACTTAGCCAAAAAGACCATCGACGGCATCGTCCCCACCCGCGAACAAGCCGAAAAAATGTCCGATGCCGAACTAATCGAACGCCTGGACTCCGTCCGCGGCATCGGCGCCTGGACCGTAGAGATGTTCCTCATCTTCAATCTAGGCCGCCCCGACGTCCTACCCATCCACGACTTAGGCGTAAAAAAGGGCTGGTCCGTCACCTACGGCAAGAAGCACATGCCAAAGCCCAAAGAGCTCCTGGCCTTCGGCGAGCGCTGGCGCCCCTACCGCACCATCGCCAGTTGGTACATGTGGCGAGCCTTCGAGCGCGCCGGCTACGCCGCGACCAACAAAATCCGCGTTCCCAAAGTAAAAATAATCCGCCGCCGCAAGCGCACCACAATCATGAAGCGCCGCAAACCCAAATAACTCAATATGTTAACGCATCAGCTATTTTTAGCTTGCAATATCTAGCCGAATCATCTATGCTGATCCTGTTCAAAGCTGCGCCTTGAATTCTGCGGCAGCTCTTTCTGAGCTTGCCGCAATTTTTGTTTCTGTGAGGTTTCCGTTCGGAATCGGCCCGCCGTCTTTCGCGGCAAATCTAGCTCAATGTAAGTACCTTTAGAATGAACACTTGTAAAAGTGTGTGAAAATAAACGACTTTAAGCTCCTTTAGAATGAACACTTACGAAAAACCCAGGGGGAGGGGGGGCTACGGAGTGCGGCGGTCTGGCCGCCGCTTTCGAGGTCAAAGCATTTCTAAAGAAGACCGCGCCCAAGCCATGGTCGCGCCACTGACCTGTAGCGCGGGGCGGAGTCCGCGTAGCCCCGCGGTCTTTTCCTTTTTTTTCAGTTCCGGGCCGCCGCAAACTCTCGAACCATAAAGTAGATTGCCGCTAAGCCCGCCAGCAGCACCCCGCTTTCCAGCAAAACCGAGATGCGATGCAACCGGCTGAACCCCGCCAACAAAGGACTGTCCTGCGCAGTAGCCTGGATCGATCCCATCTGCACCCGCAAAATCGCCATCCGCGGACTAACCCCAACCTGCGAAGCCACCGTAAGCGCAATCATCAGCACCACACACAGCGTCACCGGCGCAACAAAGCTCCCAAACGTCCGAGTACGAATCAGCCGCACCAACAAAAACACAATCCCGCAAATCACCCCAAGCAAATGCATCCGCCCCAGCGCAAACCCCACCATAGCCCCAGCAGCATCCCGGCTCCCCAGCACCCGAAACGCTCCCGGCGCCACCACAAAGCTAAGAAACACATCGCTTCCCAACCACAATCCCAAACATAGAAACTCGATTGTGCGGAGGAGCGTTGACATCAAAATTTTCCGATAGAATGAAATCTGCTCAAAGGATGGTGGGCGACAAAGGACTTGAACCTTTGACCTCTCCCGTGTGAGGGGAGCGCTCTAACCAACTGAGCTAGTCGCCCATATTTGCAGCGGTTACCAAGCATCCAAACGGCTGCGCCGTCATCTATGTTGTAACAGGAAGGGCCCGCGTTTTCAACAATGCCGACCGCCACCTCGCACACGGTTTCCCAGCTCCAACGCTCCATCGCTCGCGCCATTTACGGCAAGGAAGAAGCCATCCAGCTCGCGCTGATCACGCTGCTCGCGCGCGGCCACTTGCTCATCGAAGATGTTCCCGGCGTGGGCAAGACCACGCTCGCGCAAGCTCTCGCGAAATCGTTTCACTGCAGCTTCCAGCGCATTCAGTTCACTTCGGACTTGCTTCCCAGCGACGTCCTCGGCGTCAGCGTCTACAATCCCGAATCCCGCGAGTTTGAATTTCGCTCCGGCCCGATTTTCGCCAACGTCGTGCTCGCCGACGAAATCAATCGCACCACGCCGCGCACGCAATCCGCGCTCCTCGAAGCCATGAATGAAGCGCAGGTCACCGTCGATGGCAAAACTCTGCCCCTGCCGCAGCCTTTCCTCGTCATCGCCACACAAAATCCGGTCGAACATCATGGCACCTACCCGCTTCCCGAATCCCAGCTCGATCGCTTCCTGATGCGCATTCGCATGGGCTATCCCTCGCACGAAACGGAGCGCGAAATCCTGCGCATGCGCGCCGGCGGCGACCCGGTGCAATCGCTCGAGCCTGTTGCCAACGTCAGCGACGTTCTCTCCATGCAACACGCCGTTGCGCAAGTCAAAGTCGATTCCAGCCTGCACGATTACGCCTTGGAAATCGTCACACGCACACGCCAGACCGAGCAGCTCTCTCTCGGCGTAAGCCCGCGAGGCACCTTAATGCTACAGCGCGCCGCGCAAGCCCGCGCTTTCCTCGATGGCCGCGATTTCTGTCTCCCCGACGATTTCAAGCAGCTCGCCGTCTCCGTTTTCTCGCATCGCGTGGTGGCCAGCTCGCGCCACGCCTCACTGCAGAAAAAATCAGAGACTACCGAAGCTGTTCTGCGGGAAATCGTCGAGTCCGTTGCCGTCCCGTTGTGATCCGCATCCCGTGAACGCCGCCGCAAGAATCGCCAACCTCTGGGCCAAAGCCGACCGCCCCGGAGTGCGCGCGTTTTTTCTGTCGATGGCCGCACTCGCTGTCGCGCTGATCCTCGCACTTTACTCCAGCGCGGCGGCAGAACTCGGACGCATACGCCTCGCCAGCATTTCCGCCCTTGCCGCGTTGATCGTAGCCGGCTGGGTCGCCGTCACGCTTGTCCCCGTTCTCGCGCGCCGCACGCCGCTTCGCTGGCTCGGCTACAAAATGGAGTACAAAGTCACGCGCCAAGGCTGGTTCTACATCGGCGGAATCATTCTCATTTCGCTGGCCGCCATGAACACCGGAAACAATCTGCTTTTTCTCATTGTTGCCAGCCTCATCGCCATCATTCTCATGTCCGGAATTCTTTCTTCCATCACGCTCTCCGGCGTGGCCATGCGCCTGCAGTTGCCGGAACACATTTTCGCGGGCCAACCGGTTCGCGCCTCCATCGAACTGGAAAACGAAAAGCTGACCCTGCCTTCTTTTTCTCTGCGCGTCGAAGCCGTAAAAGACAAAAATTCGCCGGCCTCGGCACTCCTGGAAACACCCGTCTATTTTCCGTACTTAGCGAAGCGCGGCCGGGCACAGCAAACCGTCCCCATCTCGTTTCCCGCTCGCGGCGTTTACCGCCAGGATGCGTTTCGCATCGTCACGCGCTTCCCTTTTGGCTTCCTGCAAAAAGCGCATCGCGTCGCCCTGCGCACGGAAGCTCTGGTCTACCCTTCGGTCGAGCCCACGCGCGAATTTCTTGAGATCCTGCCCGGGCTGGAGGGAGCGATGGAAAGCCTCGCAAAAGGCCGCGGCCAGGACCTCTACGCGCTGCGCGATTACGTACCCACGGACAGCGCGCGCCATGTTCATTGGAAAGCATCCGCTCGCCTCGGCTCGCTGATGGTTCGCGAGTTCACGCGCGAGGACGAAACTCGCGTGCTCCTCGTATTGGATCCGCACATTTTCGTTTCTGCCCCCGGAGCGACAGCGCAGTCCGCTGCCGAGCGCTTCGAGCGCGCCGTCACCCTCTGCGCCAGCGTCGCCTGGCACTTCTTCGAGCGCAACGCACAACTGCAATTCCGCAGCGCCGGAATGGAAACGCCTCTCGCCCCCGCGGAAGAAACTATCTTCGCCATCCTCCACCACCTGGCGCTAGCGCAGCCGCTACCGTCCGACCCGCAACACACGCTCCTGACCAGCCTCGCCGCTTCCCCCGAACTCTTCAAAATCATCGTAACCAGCCAACCCCGCGGCTCCATCCCCGTAAACCTATGGCACACGTCCTACGTAATTTTCTTGGAAGATTTCCTGCACTAGCCTCTTGTATCTCGCCAAAAGACGTATTGGCAGCTATCGAGCCTATTCGACGCTAAAAACAGGCGAGCTTGCTAGCTTCAAACCCTTTGGCGCGTGGCAGTCCAATTCTGGAATAGAGCCACGCCGATAGATGAGGCGGAGTCGCATCTTTCCGGAATCGTTCAAGCGGAAGGCAAACTCCTTCGAGTGGGCGGCTTCTAGCACTACGGGCGCCCTACCACTACCTGCATCGGGTCCAACCATGAGAGTGCCCCATTTACCATGGTCATTTCGCTGCACCAAGAAAGGCGATGGCCGTGCTCTCAACCTCGTCTCCTTTCATGGATGTTTGCCCGAACTCAACGCAGAAAGTGACAGCGTTGTGGCCCATATTTTCAACCTTGGCATGAATTTCCTCATGCACCGTGTATCGCTGTGGCGGATAGTGATTCTCACCTGAGCGTTTGTAGCCGTGGTTAGAAACAGTGAGAGGCCAAGAGCAGTCAGGATGAGACGTGTCACGGTAGAAGTGTAAAGCAAAATCCATGCGAGAATACGGCTCACATGCTGCAGCGCCGCGAACTTACGGAATTCCGCAAACAATTGCTTGGGTGGTTTCGGCAGTACCAGCGCGATTTGCCTTGGCGTCGCACGAGAGATCCGTATCGCATCTGGCTCTCGGAAATCATGCTGCAGCAAACGCGTGTTGCTGCGGTGATTCCTTACTATGAGCGCTTTCTCGAGCGCTTTCCGGATATTCACGCTCTTGCGACGGCGCCGCAGGAAGAAATTTTGCGCCTGTGGTCCGGGCTCGGTTATTACAGCCGGGCGCGCAATCTGCAACGCGCCGCGCAGGAAATCGTCGCGAAGCATGGCGGAGTCTTTCCTCGCGCGGAAAAAGATGCGCTCGAGCTTCCTGGCATCGGCGCATACACCGCCGCTGCGATCTTAAGCATCGCGTACGGAGCGAAATACGCCGTGCTCGATGGCAACGTCGCGCGCGTGCTGGCGCGGATTTTCGCTGTTAAAGGCGACTTGCGCGATGCAAAGCGCTGGCAATCGCTGCAAAAATCGGCGGGTGCGCTGCTCGATCCCAAATCAACTGGCGACTGGAACCAAGCCATGATGGAACTTGGCGCGACCCTTTGCACGCCGCAATCGCCACAGTGTCTGCTCTGCCCGGTCATGAAATTCTGCCAGGCGCGCAAACTCGGCATATCGGGGTCGCTACCCGCTCCAAGAAAGAAGCGCGCAACCGAAAACATAACACTAGCCGCCGCTGTCCTCCTCGACCCGCGCGGCCGCACGTTGCTTCTTCCGCCGCCGAAACTGCCGCAAGGTAACGCCATGGCACACGGGCAAGTCTCCGTGCTCGTCTCCAAGCTGTGGCATTTTCCGACCATCGCGGTGCGAAGCGATCCTGCCGCCGAGTTGCAAGCTCATCTCAGCGAACTCTTTCCAGCAGCAATCACAAACGAGCCGCTGGAATTAGAAGCGTTGCCCACAGCGCGACACGCCGTAACCTACCGGGCCATAACGTTGCGACCCTTTCGCATACGCGTCGCGCAACTCCCGCGCATACCAGGCGCAAAAACAATTCCCCTCTCCGAAGTTCCCGCTCCCTCTTCGCTAGCCGTCTCCAACCTCACACGCAAAGCTGCCCGCGCCGCTCTGGCAAACCCTGCCGCACTCTCGGCCCGCTTGTAGCACGTTATCTACTGTCGGATGACGGTTTGCCGTGTCATCTGCCGTCAGATGACGGGTCGCCGCGTTATCTTTTGCACCGCCGGCCGCCGCCGCTTCGCCGCAAAAACCGCAGCGAGTGCTACCATGAACTTTCAAGCTCATGGCCGCCACCGCCACGATTCCCGCAAACGCGCCCACCCTCCCCGCCGAGCGTTTTTTTCACGCCTCCCTCTTCTTCCTGATCCTCACTTCCATCGCGACTTTGGTCAGCACCGGCAGGCTCGACCTGCTCACTTGCGTGATTGCTCCACTTGCGCTTCTCTACAAAGGTGTTCGACTATGGCGCGGCCAGCCGGCGGAGTTATCGCACGCGCGCGCCACCTGGCTGGTAGTCGCGTATCTCGGTTTTTTCCCGCTCGATATTCTATTTTTTTCGCGGGCGCTGGTCGCCAATTCGACTAACCCGGCGCTACTGGCCGCGCTGCTCGCCGCGATCCACTTTCTGATTGTGGTGATGCTGGTCCGGCTCTATAGCGCGACCACGGATCGTGACGCTCTGTTTCTCGCCATGCTGGCCTTCGCGGCCATGCTGGCTTCCTGCATTCTCACCGTGGACACTTCCTTTCTACTTCTCTTCTTTATCTTCATGCTTTTCGCGGTGGCCGCGTTCATCGGATTGGAAATGCGCCGCGCTGCCAGCGGCACACTGACGCCTCCGTTCAACAGGCAACCCGCGGAGGAGCGGCGCCTGGGCCGGGCGCTCAGCCTCGCTGCGCTAACCGTTGCGGCCGGCTCCATAGTGTTGGGGGGCATGCTGTTCTTTATATTTCCGAGATTCACCGCGGGTTATTTGGGACGCGCGAGCATGCAGCCATCGCTGATGAGCGGGTTCAGCGATGACGTCGAGTTGGGGCAGATCGGGGAGATCAAACAGAACTCTGAAGTGGTGATGCGCGTAAAAACCGGCGAGGCAGTTCCCTACCCGATGCTGCGCTGGCGCGGCAGCGCACTCACCACTTTCGATGGCAAGCGGTGGACGAAACCGCATACGCATGAAGAGGCCGTCTTGCCGGGTCCGGACGGCTGGATATATCTCACGCGTCCCGGACGAAGTTTACTTACGCGCGAGAGGCAATTGCGCTATACCGTTTTCTTGCAGCCTATCGCCAGTAGCGCCATTTTCACAGCGGGCGAAGCCGTTTCTCTGCAAGGTGATTTTTCGGGCGAGAGCTCCAACGCAAATCGAAATGGGGCAAGCAGCTATATCCGGCGCGATGAAACGGATTCGCTGCTGAACCCGTTTGGCAATTATTCGGCGTTGCGGTACATGGCGGTGTCGCGGCTGCCCACGCTGAACATCAGCAAGCTGCGGGCCGCAGCTCCTGAATATCCAGACGCGATTCGTGAGGAATATCTGCAGCTTCCGCCGGCGCTTGACGCGCGCATCCCGGAACTAGCCAGGCAAGTGACCGGACGCGCGGATAACGCCTACGACAAAGCGCGGACGATCGAGAGTTTTTTGCGCACGCGCTATGCGTACACGCTGAAACTTGCGGGGAAGCCTGGCGACGATCCGCTGGCGAATTTCTTGTTCGTGACGCGCGCGGGACACTGCGAGTACTTCGCGTCGGCGATGACGATTTTGCTGCGCACGCTGGATATTCCGGCGCGCGAGGTCAACGGATTTCTTCCCGGCGAATACAACGACCTTGCAGGCGATTACATCGTGCGGGCCAGCGACGCGCACAGTTGGGTGGAAGTGTACTTTCCAAACGCCGGCTGGGTAACTTTCGATCCCACGCCGCCGACCACAGAAACGTTCGGGTTGCTTTCGCGACTCGCCCAATACGTCGACTGGATGCAACTTTCATGGAGCGAATGGGTCGTCAACTACGATTTTAGCCATCAGATGCAGATGGCGCAAAACGTGCAGCGCACGTCGCGGAATTGGACGGAATCGCTGCGCGCTTGGTTTGCGAACGCGCAGAGTCGCAGCCGCCAGAGCCTTCAGGCACTGCAACTGCAGCATGGAACCTTAGGTCTGCTGTTGCCAATCATAATGATCCTGGTGCTGCTGGCATTGCGCTACGGGTTGCTCGGCCAAGTGATGCGGCGGCTGCGATTGTATTGGCAACTGCACACACCGGAATCGCCGAAAGCGAACCCGCTGCTGGCTTCGCGATTGTATGCGGAACTGTTGCGCTTGCTGGAGCGGCATGGGTTCGCGCGGCACGCGGCGCAGACCCCGCTTGAATTTGCGTCGAGCGTGCAAGTCCCCGCGCTCGCGCCTGCGGTACACGAATTCACGAACATTTTTGCCAGCGCGCGCTACGGCGGCGCAGCTTGCGACACGCTGCGCCTTCGCCATTTGCTGGAGCAAATTCGCGAAGCCTCACGCCGAAAATAACTTCCGCCGAATACCGGCGCCATTCCTGAGATAGAATCGCGGCACCTTGGGAGGTGCGTGTGAAGAAACTGCTAATCATTCTTGTGTGGTGCGTGTTTTCGCCGATTGCTTTTGGGCAGACTGCGAGTGAGTGGCTGGCCGGGCTTCCGCAGCCAAAAGATTATGTACAGAAGCGCGCGTCCAGTTACGACCGCAGCGGCGGGAACGCGGACTATAAGAAAATTGCGCCGGGCGAAACGCTGGTGCTGATGGACGAGCGCGGCCCGGGGGAAATCACGCATTTCTGGACGACGATGTGGGCGCAAGGGCCGGCGCTAAAAGCTTTGGTTCTGCGCATGTATTGGGACGAGGAGAAGACGCCGAGCGTTGAGAGTCCCCTTGGGGATTTCTTTGGGCTTGGGCTTGGCGACTACATTGTTTACGAGTCGGCGCCTTTGTCCGTGGCGCCTAACCGCGCTTTGAATTCTTTTTTCCCGATGCCGTTTCAGAAGCATGCGCGGATCACGCTGACGAACGAAGGGTCTAAAGACGTGCCGGCTTTTTACTTCAATATTGATTACCGTGCGTACGCGCACGCTCTACCTGGCGACTTGCTTTACTTTCACGCGCAATACCGGCAGGCTTCGCCGAATCATGGCTGGACAAACGAGTGGCAGACGAATGGCGACCGAATCGTGGAAGACAAAAAGAATCTCGATGGCGCGGGCAATTACGTTTGGATGGAAGCGCAAGGGCGCGGGCACTTTGTGGGCGTGACGATGTCTGTATTGCAAAACCAGGACGGGTGGTGGGGCGAAGGCGACGATATGTTTTTCGTCGATGGGGAAAGCACGCCGTCGATTAACGGAACCGGATCGGAAGATTATTTTCTGGGCGCTTTCGATTTTGGTGACAAAGCATTTTCGTTCGCGCAATTCGGTGCGCCGTTAAAGGGAGAAGAACGTGCGGGCAGCCGGTCATCGGTCTATCGATTCCATTTGGACTCACCGATCACGTTCACAAAGTCGCTGCGCGCGACGATCGAGCACGGACACGCGAATGCGCGCTCTGATAGCTATTTTTCCGTGGCGTATTGGTATCAGACCGAGCCTCATGCTGCGTTTCCCGCCTTGCCCAGCCTGCAGGAACGCCTGCCACGTCTGCACCCGGTGGGCGGCCCGGGAAATGCCGGTAAGTAAAATCACCAGCTAATCGAGGCGTCTTTCGTTAGAGAATGACAGGAACGACGGAAAATAAACCGTCATGAATAGGAACATCATCTGCACGAGAGACAACAACAATCCAATCGCTTTGATGCTGTGAGTAGATTCAAGCAGTTCGTGAAATACGGAATTGTAAGACGCTTTCAGTTCCCGGAAAGTGCTCGGCAATTTCGGACCGAACCCGGTTTGCAACTTCAATCCCTTTAGAATGCTGCCTGTCTCAGCCATGGACAAAAACCAATCCAGCCCTGAACGGATCGTTCCAGCCATATAGTCGGCGTCGTTCCATTCAGGAACGTCGTTTGACTGCTCTAAGAATACGAAGAATTCACAGGCGATCCTGACCGTGATTTGAAGGTCTTCATTGTCTCCAGGGTCATCAAAGAACCCCTCTGAATCCCGCAGAATAATGGCCTTCATTCTCGCCTTCATCGCGTCCACCTCTAGCGAAGGCAGCATAGAGCCTCTCAATATATTTCGGTGTTCCTGATGCCGAAGCTTCACTTTAGACCGCGAGAATATCACGACATGCTTAGGGTAGGGCTAGATAGCGGCGTGCTACAATTGATGTTTGCGTTTTGCCGCCAATTTACCCCTTATGACCAAAGTCGGATTTGTCAGCTTGGGATGCCCGAAGAACCTTGTGGATAGCGAGGTGATGATGGGTATTCTTGCACGCGAAGGGTACGAGCTTACGCCACGCGCGGATGAGGCGGAAGTGCTGGTGGTGAACACTTGCAGCTTTATTGAGGCGGCGCAGAAAGAGTCTGTGGACGCCATTTTGGAGATGGCGGAGCACAAGAAATTTGGCGCGGCAAAAAAGCTGATTGTGGCGGGCTGCCTGGTGGAACGCTTTCGGGGGCAGATTCTGGAGCAGGTGCCGGAAGTGGACGCGGTGGTGGGTACCGGCGAAGTCGAGCGCATTATCGAGGCGGTGGAAGGCGATTTGCGGGTGTTGCCGGCGCAGCCGCCCGCGTTTCTCTATCACGATTTGACGCCGCGTGTTGTGACCACGCCGCGTCACGCCGCTTACATCAAGATCGCGGAGGGCTGCGACCATCCTTGCACCTTCTGTATCATTCCGCAGCTGCGCGGAAAATTTCGCAGCCGACGGTTTGAGTCGGTGATGCGCGAAGCGGAAAACCTGGCGGCGGGTGGGGCGCGCGAAATTACGCTGATCGGACAGGATACGACTTCTTACGGCGAAGACCTGGGGCTGCGCGACGGACTGGCGCAACTGCTGGCCAAACTGGCGCAGGTGGAAGATTTGCTTTGGGTGCGATTTTTGTACGCGTATCCGAATCGCGTGACACAGAAGCTGCTGGACACGCTTGGGGAGCATCCGCGGCTTGCGAAATATATGGATATGCCGCTGCAGCATGCCAGCCGCAACGTCCTGGCGCGCATGAAGCGCGGCTCTCACGGCGATGCATTTCTGAAGCTGCTGGAGCGCATTCGCACGACGATTCCGGGAGTTTCGCTGCGTACTTCGTTCATCGTTGGTTTTCCCGGCGAGACGGAAGCTGATTTCGAAGAGCTGTGCAGTTTTGTGCGTGCGGCAAAAATCGATTGGATGGGCGTGTTCGAATATTCCGACGTGGACAACGCGGGCAGCTATGCCCTGGACGAGAAGGTCGACGCGGAGACGATTACAGAGCGGCGCAACCGCTTGATGGCCATCCAGAAGAAGATTTCGCGCGAGAACCTGCGAGGATTCAAGGGCCGCACGGCGACGGCGCTTGTGGAAGGGCCATCGAAAGAGAATCCGCTGGTGTGGGAAGCGCGGCTAGAAGGCATGGCGCCGGATATCGATGGCAAGGTGTACCTAACCGACATCGAGTTGCCTAGCGGAGAAGCGGCGGCAAGCGGAGACGTGGTGCGCGTGGAAATCACGAAGACCGATGCCTATGACTTGATCGGCCGAGTGGTGGAGATCTTGCCCAGGCCTGCTTCGCGAAACGCCTTTCTCGCTCAAGTTCCACCTGCCGAAGCACTTACGCGTATCTCTACTGGCGCGGCGTTACGCGTCCTCAGCTAGACGATTCCACTTTCCAGCTACGCTATACTGGCGGCTGTGGAGAAATCCGTCTCGTTGAACTCCGCGCCTCAGCGGTAAAGAATTTCACCACAGAGTTCACAGAGAGCACAGAGAAGAAGCCAGGCCATGCGACACCGCTGTCCGATTTGCAAGAAACCGACCGACTCCGAGGAACACGCCGAGTTACCGTTTTGCAGCGAGCGCTGCAAGATGCAGGACCTGGGTAACTGGGCGGCCGAGAAATATGTCGTTTCCGAGCCCATTTTCAGCGAAGATGACGACGAGCCAGACGGTTCACCCAAGCCGAATGACGCCAACCACTGACGCCTCGCCCAGTCCTACGCCGCCGCGAGGAAAACCGCGGCTGGCCTATGCCATCGCCACGGTGCTGGGCACCGGGTATTTGCGGCCGTCGCCGGGGACGTATGGCTCGCTGGTCGGTGTGGGCACGATTGTGCTGTCCGCGATTTTCTTTCTGCATCCGGTGTCGGTGAGCGGCTGGTTTTCGCAGCACCCACTTTCCGAGGCGATGTTCGCGGACAAACATTTTCTGGTGTGGGGCAGCGACATTCACGATACCGCGTTGGCGCTCCCGCTACTTTGCGCGTTTGTGCTGCTGCTGATTCTGGGCGCGATTGGCGTGTGGAGCAGTGCGCGCGTCGTGGAATACTCCGGTGAGAAGGACCCGCAGTACATCGTGATCGACGAAGTCGCCGGCCAGCACCTGACGCTGCTCCTGCCGCTGATTCCCATCGCGCTACCGCACCTGACGCAGCATTTTGATTTTTCCGGTTATGCGATTTTCTTTGCGCTGAGCCTGATCAATTGGAAATACCTGCTGCTGGGCTTTATACTTTTCCGGGTGTTCGACATCTGGAAGCCTTTCCCACTGAAGCGGCTGGAAATGCTTCCGCACGGCTGGGGAGTGATGGCCGACGACTGGATGGCGGGCATCTACGCTGCAATTCTTCTGCGCCTCGCGTTACACTTTAGCCTGGTATGAAATTCGGCTTCGGTTCCACGGCGGAAAAAAACGGGTTCCCCCGCATCGATCGAATCGCGCCCGCCGCGGCCATCCCCGGCGGCGAGATCGTCATTCACGGAAGCGGATTTGCTTCGCGCACCGGGGCGCGGCCGGTGGTGCATTTTGGGGAGGCGGAAGCCAGTCTGGTTTTGGCGACCGACAACCGGCTGATCGCGCGCGTGCCGGACAATGCGAACGGCGGAACGGTGCGCGTGGCCACGGCGGCGAGCGAAAGCCAGCCGCACCCGGTTTCCATTGCAGTGCAGATCGCGGACAACCTGCATCCGGTTGCGAATCCCGCGGTCGATGCGAACGGGAATATTTATGTGACCTTCAGCGGGCCACGGGGCCAGCGCGTGCCGGTTTCACTGTACAAGATTACGTCGAACTACAGCGTGAAACCGTTTGTCACCTCGCTGATTAATCCGTCCGGTCTGGCGGTCGATCGCGGCGGCAATCTGTTTGTGTCTTGCCGGCACGACGGGACGATTCATCGCGTCACTCCGGAAGGGCGGGCCGAGCAATGGGCGGAAGGCATGGGGGTCGCTACCGGAATTGCCTTTGACCACTCCGAGAATCTTTATGTCGGCGATCGTAGCGGCACGATTTTCAAAATTAGCCCTAGCCGCGAAATTTTTGTGTTTGCCACGCTGGAGCCGTCGCTCGCGGCTTACCATCTGGCGTTTCATCCTAGCGGGGATCTTTATGTCACCGGCCCGACTACGTCGAGCTACGATCGCGTGTATCGCATCACGCAAGGCGGTGATGTTTCCGTGTTTTACCGCGGGCTGGGACGTCCGCAGGGACTGGCTTTCGACCGCGACTCGAATCTTTACGTGGCGGCGTCGCACGGCGGGCACCGTGGGATCGTGCGACTGACACCGGAGGGCCGAGCGGAAACGGTGTTGAGCGGCTCGGGGCTGGTGGGACTGGCGTTGCAGCCGTCCGGGCGCGCGATTCTCACGACCGTAGGCGCGCTGTTTACACTCGATTGGGATGTGCGGGGCCTCCCGCTGGTCGGTTAAATCACATAATGAAAGCGGAGATCATTGCGGTTGGTTCGGAACTGCTTACGCCGGACCGCTTGGACACTAATTCGCTCTTCCTGACGGAAGAGCTGAACGGCATTGGCATTGAGGTGCTGCGCAAGACCGTGGTTGGCGACAATCGCGAGCTGCTGGCCGAAGCGTTTCGCGATGCGCTGAATCGCGTGCCGCTGATCATCTCGAGCGGCGGACTGGGACCCACGGAAGATGACTTGACGCGGGAGACGGTTGCTGATCTTCTTGGCCGCAAACTGCGGCTTAACAACGACATTTTGCGCCACATCGAAGGGCGCTTCCGCAGCTTGGGCCGCGAAATGCCGGAAGTGAACGTGCGCCAGGCGATGGTGCCGGAAGGGGCGGAAATACTGGAGAATCCGCGCGGCACGGCGCCGGGATTGTGGCTGGAGGACGGCGGCCGCGCGGTGGTGCTGCTTCCGGGGCCTCCGCGCGAGCTGAAACCGCTTTTTCGCGAGCAAGTATTGCCGCGGCTGGAGCGCCGCGTTTCCGGCGTGCGGATGCACAGCCGCGAGCTGCGCGTTACGGGACTTGGCGAATCACATGTGGAGCAGCGCATTCGGGCGATTTATAAGCGCTTCCCAGAGGTGCAGACCACGATTCTGGCGGCGCCGGGGGAAACACAAATTCATTTACGCTTCTGGACGGAGGACGCGGGGCGCGCGAAAAAAACGCTGGACGAAATCGTGCAGGGCTTCGAGATTGCGCTGGCCGACCGCATTTTCAGCCAGGATGGCCGCGCGCTGGAAGAGGTGGTCGCGGAGCAGCTCATGCTGAACAATGCCACGATTGCGGCGGCGGAAAGCTGCACGGGCGGGCTGCTGGCGCAACGTCTCACGAGCATCGCGGGGAGCTCGTCGTATTTTGTGGGCGGCGTGGTGTGTTATAGCAACGAGTTGAAGACGGCGTGGGCCGATGTGCCCTCGGAAATGATTGCGGCGAAGGGGGCAGTGAGTCCGGAAGTCGCAGTGGCGCTCGCGGAAGGAATTCGGCGGCGCGTGGGGAGCACGCTTGGCGTTGGCATCACCGGGATTGCCGGGCCGGGCGGCGGCTCGGACGAAAAGCCTGTGGGCACGGTGCACGTGGCGATCTCGCATGGCGGGGGAATCAAGGAGCGCGCCGCGCGCTTCCCTGGGGACCGCGAGTCGATTCGCTGGCAAGCTTCGCAGATTGCGCTTGACCTGGTGCGCGTGCATTTTCTGTACAATCAGGCGGCTACGAAATCTTCAGTGAAAAGGGGCTGAGCGGTGCGCCTCTTTGTTGCGCTGGAGATTCCCTCGGCGGTACGGGATGGTTTCGGGGCGCTGATCAGGGAGTTGCGCGCGGCAGACGCGTCGTTTTCAAAGAATCGAGCGCGCTGGGTGCGGCCGGAAAATCTGCACGTCACATTGAAATTCATCGGGCATGTGGACAACGGCAAGGTGGACGCGATTCGCGCCGCGCTTGCGGAAGTGCGCTTGGAAAGCCCGGTTGAGATGGCATTCCGTGGATTGGGATTTTTTCCAGACGGAAAACGCCCTCGGGTCCTTTGGGCAGGAATCAAAGGTTCGCCGAACCTGGCGCCGCTGGCCGTCGAAATCGATGCGCGACTCGCAAAATTGAGGATTCCGCAGGAAACGAGGGAATTCGCGCCACACCTCACGCTGGCGCGCTTCGATCCGCCGGGAATTTCCGAGGGACTCAGCGCCGCTGCGCAGGCAAATGTGGCACGGGAGTTCGGCGCGGCTCATACCGCCGAATCTCATCTGTTCGAGAGCAAGACGCGGCCCACCGGCGCGGAATACACGCACCTTTCATCCTTCTCTTTCGTGAAGGCCGAGGCTTAACCGCGCATGTTGGAAATTTCGCTGACATTGCTGATCATTCCTGTCGTCGCGTATCTGCTTGGCTCGATCCCGTTTGGCGTGCTGTTCACGCGGCTGTTTGGCGGCGGCGACGTGCGCAAGGTCGGCAGCGGCAACATTGGCGCAACCAATGTAGCGCGGGCCGCAGGGCCGGTTCCCGCCGTACTCACACTGCTCTTCGACTTTGCGAAAGGCGCTGTGCCGGTTTGGTTGGCCGGGTCACTCAGCAGCGAAAGCGCCACGTGGATGATGATTGCCGCGCTGGCCGCGTTTGTCGGGCATTGTTTTCCGATTTGGCTAAAGTTTCGCGGCGGCAAAGGAGTGGCTACGGCGGCGGGCGCGTTTTTAGTGCTTTGCCCCGCGGCGCTTCTCGGGTCGGTGATTCTTTTTCTGATTGTGCTTTTTTTCTGGCGCTATGTTTCGCTCGCATCGATTTCCGCGGCCGCGGCCATGCCGCTGCTGATCTATCTTCTGTGGGCGCCATATCACGCACCGCCCCTGATCGTCACCTTTGGATCGCTGGCCGCCGCGGTGATCATCATTTACAAACACGACGCGAATATCCAGCGGCTGGTGCAGGGCGAAGAGCCGAAATTTTCCTTGGCCAAGAAGAGGGATGCGAGTTGAGCCGGATCGCTATTCTGGGCGGTGGGAGTTGGGGCACGGCACTGGCAATCGTGCTTTCGCGTGCGCGACGCAAACATGAGATTTCTCTCTGGGTCCGTGACCCCGCGCTGGCGAATTCCATCGGGCGGGATCGCGAAAACCGTAGCTACTTGCCGGGGTATGGGTTGGCGCCGGAGCTTGATGTCACTTGCAAGATTCATGACGTGATTGCCGGCGCTGAAATTCTCGTGGGGGCAATACCGACGGCGCACGCGCGCGCGGTTTATTCCGCTGTGGCCGGAAGCGTTGTGGCCGGCTGCCATATAGTGAGTGCAGCCAAGGGCCTTGAGCCATCTACTCACAAACGAATGAGCGAAGTGGTTCTGGAAGTCTTCTCACCGAAATTCGCGCCGCGTTTCGCCGTGCTTTCTGGTCCATCGTTTGCCGTGGAAGTGGCGCGCGGCGAACCCACCGCAGTCGTGCTCGCTTCAGGCGATGGCGAACTTGCCGCCAAACTCCAAGAAGAATTGGCCGCGCCGAACTTCCGCGTGTATACGAATGACGACGTGTTAGGAGTCGAGCTGGCCGGCGCGATGAAAAATGTGATCGCCATCGCTGCCGGGGTCTGCCAGGGACTCAGCCTCGGCGCGAACCCGCTGGCTGCGCTGATTACGCGCGGTTTGGCCGAAATGTCTCGTTTGGCCGCGGCCTTGGGCGCGCAACCGGAAACATTGACCGGCCTTGCTGGCTTGGGCGATCTGGTTCTTACGTGCACCGGCGCACTCAGCCGCAATCGCCAAGTGGGCATCGAGCTGGGCAAGGGCCGCGCGCTGGGCGAAATTCTGGCTGGCATGCGCATGGTTGCGGAAGGGGTGGGCACAACCGCGGCGCTGCTTGCGCTGGCCCGCGAAGCAAAAGTCGAGCTGCCCATCACCGAGCAAGTGGCGGCCATACTCCATGAAGACAAACCGCCGCGGGACGCCATTCGCGACATCATGGAGCGCCCGCAAAAAAGAGAGTAAATTGCTGGATTTAGAGGGTCTTTCAGGGCCTGGTTAAGGCCAAACTTGGAGGCTGATTGCCGCCTCTAGTACCAAGGTTCCAGTTGCAAGTCCGCGACTCCGCACTTGCATTTCTCCGGTGCGCCGCCGGAATCCCTTAAAATTGATGGCAAGGCGATGTCCAGCAAACGTCCTATCGCTGTCGATTTTCGAGCCTCCTGGGAGCGCATGCGCGCCGGGCGGGTGCGTATTCTTTGGCTTGTCTTGGGCGCAATGCTGCTGGTCAGCGCGTTGCCAATCGGGCTTTACCACCGCCAGGTGCTACAGCTAAGCCAAGACAAACTGGTGGACACCGAGCGCGTGCAGCAAACCGACCTCACGCGCTCCTTAACGCAGGAAATCCAGTTTTTCGAAGCCAATATGAGCGAGCGGCTTATCAGCGAGAGCCAGATTTTCGCGCTGATGAATCTTGTCGACAACGTCGAGGATCCCGTCGCTGAGCCTAAGGTCACACGCCTGCTGCAAAATTTGGCGGAGAGCAACCCGAGTACATTTCTGTATCTCACCGCGGTGGGCAGATCGCGAAAAGGTACGGTGGCCTCACAAGGAAATTACCGCGCGGACCAGGACCCCTTTGTCGCCAAAGCGCTGCAACGTGCTTTCGTCTGGTGTATGCAGCAGTCGGGAGAATTCCGCAGCGACCCGCTGGCGCTCGCTCCCGATGATCGTCCAGCATTCGTGGTGGCCGTGCCGCTGAAAGATATCAACGGCGGTTTTACAGGTATGTTGGCCGCGGTGGTCTCACTGGAACCGGTTCTGCGTCGCTTGCAGGACGCCAGTGTGCGCGGGCGCACCGTATTCATCGTCGATCACCTCGGGCACATCGTGGTGCATCCCGATACCAAGAATTTTGTTCCAGGAACGGACCTGACGGGTAACTCCGATCTCGTCAAGCAAGTCCGGGCTTTGCCGCAAGAGCTGCGCAATACCGAGACAGTGCGCTTTGAGCAGCAAGTCAAGGGGCGCAGCGTCGAAATGGTGGGCACCTTTAGCACCTTGCCGGAACTGAACTGGGCGGTAGTCGCGCAGCGCAGCCTTGAGCAAGCGCGCGACGATGCCGGCGTCACCGAACTCAACCGGCAGGCGCTGGCCTTCGTCAGCGTTGTCGTTCTTGCCGCCGTGCTGGTCGGTTACTTTTTTGCGGTCGGGATTAGCGGCCCGATCCGTGGTCTCGCCGCGTCCACGCGGGCCATCAGCCGCGGTGAATTCCATCAGCGGTCGCCGGTGCGCGGCGCTTCGGAAATCAGCGAGCTGGCCGAAAACTTCAACAAAATGGCCGGCGACATCGAAGAGTACATCGAGCGCCTGAAGGAATCGGCGGAAGAAAATCGCGAGCTGTTCGTTGGCTCTATCCGCATGCTCGCGGCCGCGATCGACGAAAAGGATCCGTACACGCGTGGTCACTCCGGACGCGTGGCGAAATATTCCACGCTGATCGGGCGCGAGCTCGGCCTGAATCCTCAGGACCTGGATACGCTGCGCATTTCAGCGCTGCTGCATGACGTTGGCAAGATTGGAGTTGAGGATCGCGTGCTGAAGAAGCCCGGCGCGCTGACCCCCGAAGAGTTCGACCTGATGAAGCAGCACACCGTGAAGGGAGCGAACATCATGCGCCCCGTCTCGCAGCTCAAGAACATGCTGCCAGGCATCGAGCTGCACCACGAACACATGGACGGCCGTGGCTACCCATACGGATTGCAAGGGCCGCAGATTCCGCTGATGGCGCGCATCATTGGCGTTGCGGACACGCTGGATGCCATGACTACTAACCGCCCGTATCAGTCGGCGATGGATCTTGATTACGCGCTCGGCAAAATCAAAGCGCTCACGGGCAGCAAGTTCGACGCCGTCGTGGTCAACGCCCTCGAGTCCACCGTCACCGCCGGAAAGCTGCGTCTCAGCGCCGTCGAAGTCCAAGTGTAGTCTAGCCCATTTGCATCGAGTAACGAGCAAGCCTCCGAACATCATCGACAATCCTAGTTATTGCGGCGCGCCAGCTTCGTTGCGAGCGCTTCTGTTACACTTTTCTCTTGCGCTTGATTGAGCGCGCGATACATGATTTCTCTCTTTGGCAAACCGGAACCGACGCTGGCAGAGAAGCTCAAGGCTTCCGTCAGCAAGACCAAGGCGGTGCTGTCGGAAACCGTCGACACGATTTTCCTTGGTGAAAAAAAGGTTGATCCGGCGCTTCTCAAGCAGCTGGAAAACGCGCTGCTTTCTGCTGACTTGGGCGTGAGCACCACGCGCGAGATTCTGGACGCGGTGCGCGAAAAGCTCGACCGCAACGCGCTTTCCGATGCTTCGCAGCTTAAGGGCGAAATCAAATCGCACATCGTGCGCATCCTGCATGCTTCGGAAGGATCGAAGCGGGTGCAAGCTGGCGTGATCGCCGGCTCGGCAAATGGCAAAGGCCCACGCGTCATCTTCATCGTGGGCGTGAATGGAGCAGGTAAAACAACCAGCATCGGAAAGCTCGCGAATCGCCTGCGCAAAGAAGGCTTGAGCGTGATTCTCTGCGCGGCGGACACGTTTCGCGCGGCCGCTGTCGAGCAACTGGAAATCTGGGCGCAGCGCAACGGCATCGAAGTGATCAAGCAAAAATCCGGCGCCGATCCGGCCGCGGTCGTTTACGACGCTGTTGCGGCCGCAAAGGCACGCTCTTCCGACGCCGTCATCGTGGACACTGCCGGCCGCCTCCACACGAAATCCAATCTCATGGCCGAGCTCGATAAGATGAAGCGCACGGCGGCGAAAGTGATTCCCGGCGCGCCGCACGATGTGCTGCTGGTGATGGACGCTACCACCGGCCAGAACGGCCTCGCACAAGCCCGCGAGTTCACTTCCACCGTCGGCGTCACAGGCATTATCCTCACCAAACTCGACGGGACGGCCAAAGGTGGCATTGTCGTCGCGATTTCGCGCGAGCTCTTGCTGCCCATCCGCTTCGTGGGCACTGGCGAACAGATCAACGACCTCGTCCCATTCGACGCTGAAACATACGTCAACTCGCTTTTCGACTGATTCGTGGACGCACACGACATTCGTTTCATGGAACATGCGCTGAATCTCGCGCGCAAGGGCGTTGGCCTGGCCAGCCCGAATCCGCACGTGGGCTGCGTCATCGTACGCGAGGGCCAAATCGTCGGCGAAGGCTTTCATCAATATGAATGGCGGGATCACGCCGAAATCGTTGCGCTGAAGTTGGCGGGAGAGAAAGCGCGCGGCGCGACGCTATACGTGAATCTTGAACCTTGCAATCACACTGGCCGCACGGGCCCGTGCACGGAAGCAATCATCGCCGCTGGCATTCGGCGCGTGGTTGCGGCGATGGAAGACCCGAATCCGGCAACGTCCGGACGCGGCTTCGAGCGCCTGCGCGCCGCAAAGATCGAGACCGCGTGCAGCGTGCTCGAGGATGATGCGCGACGCCTCAATGAGGCGTTCGCCTGCTGGATTCGCACGAAGAAGCCGTTCGTCACGTTGAAATCCGCGTTGACGCTCGACGGCCAGTTAGCTCTGCCCCAGGCAGAGAAACGTGGCCGCTCCACGTGGATCAGCTCCGAAGAATCGCGCGCCGAGGTTCATCGCATGCGGCACGCTTCCGACGCATTGCTCACTGGGATCGACACCGTCCTCGCTGATGATCCTTTACTTACCGATCGCAGCGGCTTGCCACGCCGCCGGCGTCTGCTGCGCGTGGTTCTCGATGCGAAACTGCGTATACCGCCAAAGTCGCGTATTGTCCAAACGGCCGACGACGATCTACTCGTCTTCACTACAGCGCCGCTCAAATCAGCGAAGGCGCGGCGATTACAAAAGGAAGGCGTCGAACTCGTCTCCGCGCGGGCGAAGCGAGGCCGCATCGATCTCAAAGCGGTGCTCGCCGAACTGGGCCGCCGCGAAATCCTTAACGTGCTGCTTGAGGCAGGGCCAACTCTCAACGGCGCCGCACTGTCCGCCGGAATCGTGCACAAGTTAATGCACTTCTACGCTCCGAAATTCGCCGGCGAAACGGGCGTGCCCTTTGCGCACATGTCCCCTCTAGCGCAGGCGCCGCTGCCAAACTTGCGCGTACGACAGTTTGGCCCCGACGTCGCAATCGAGGCCTATCTCCAAGACGCCTACCGGATCTGAAAGGTGGGACAGCCATTTCTGGCTGTCCTCTGCGCGCCCCGACGTGGCATCGATTTCGGGCGAGGTGTTATTCTCAATAAGAATGTTTACCGGAATCATCGAGCGCCTCGGCACTATCGAGTCTCTTTCACTGCAAAATGACGGCGGGCGGATCACGATCCATGCGCCTAGTCTCGCGAAACATTTAGCGGTGTCGAATAGCATCGCCGTAAATGGCTGCTGCCTTACGATAGTGTCTGTCGATAAAGACCGCTTCTCCGCCGATCTCTCCGGAGAGACTATTCGCAAGACTTCCTTTGGCGCAAAGAGCGGTGCGCTGCAAAAGGGCGCCCGCGTAAATCTGGAGCAGCCACTTACCGGGGGAAAGGAGTTTGGCGGCCACTTCGTCCTGGGTCATGTCGATGGAACGGGACGCGTCGCGCAATTGCGGCGCGATGGCGAAAGCTGGCTGTATGGAGTGGAAGTTCCTGAGGACTTCGCGCGTTATGTCGTGCAAAAAGGATCGATCACGATCGATGGTATCAGCCTAACCGTGGCCACCTGGCGCGACAGCATCGTCGAAATCGCGGTGATTCCTTACACCTACGAACACACCAATATCCGCGACCGTAAGTCAGGCGACGCAGTGAATCTAGAGGGCGACATTCTAGGGAAGTACGTCGAGCGCTATCTGGCCGCCCGCGGCTCGACAACGACAACAAAGATTTCCATCGCCGAGCTAACCGAACAAGGATTCTAGCCAGTTGTGGGGGTGCGCTTTAGCGCGTCTCCACGGCCTTAGCCGCCCGTGGGAAGACCTTCTCTTTTTTTTGCCTTCGCGCCTCGGTAGTAAAGGATCAGGCCCAGGGCCATCGCTCCCAGCGTCGAACCTACGACTTTCATCAGGAATGGCGCCCGATTCGCTGAATCAACGGGCGGCAGTATCGAAATGATGATGGACAGCAACGTGACGGCGAAGGCGATGCCACTGGCAATCCACACGCCCGGCCTGCCACCAGGAATCAGTACGGCGTGCGGATTTTCCAGCCGGTCCTTGCGGTTGGCCAGCTTGATCGCCGCGGCATACATGTACAAGAACGGAATGAAGTAAAGGATGATGGCCACGTCGACCAGGCCTTGGTAGGCGCCGCGCGTTGTTTCGCTGATTTGGCTGAGCAGTAGAATCGCCCCGGAAACCACCGCTTGCACAATGATCGAAACGTATGGGGTCTTCCAGCGCGGATGAATCTTGCCAAAGGCCTTCGGTAAATACTGGTCGATCCCCACGACGAAAGGCACGCGCGCGATGCCCGCGACTGTGCTGCCGACGCCGCCTGCGTTTCCCACAGTGACGAGAATCGCGGCAAGAATGCCGACAAAGCCGACTTTCAGGGCGATAGCTCCCACGGTGATGGCATGAAACACGCCGGAGGTCGGGGAAACGTCGGGCGCAGGAACCAGCACGAGGACCGCAATCGTGCCTACGATGTACATCAGAGCAATCAACGCGCCGGCTGCGAACACCGCGCGAGGCAGCGTGCGCCGGGGATCGCGCACTTCCGCGCTCATTGCGGAAACCAGCTCAAGTCCCGTGAACGCGAACGCTATCTGCGACCAAAAATTTACGGTGTCCCAATTCCAGACCGGCCAAATGTTAGCCCAAGTAAACTGCGTCACAGAGCCCTGTCGCAGCCAAAGAATTCCTGCAATGGTCACCAGAATCAGAAGTGGCATGTAGGTAGAAACGCCACCTGCATTCTGCAACCATTTGCCGATATTCAGTCCAATGATGTTCAGAATCACGGCGACCAGCAGCAGCCCCAGTGAAACGAGCAGCAAAAACGCGCGATTTTGCGCCAGCGTCCCGCCACCTTCGCCGATGATGTACGCGCTCATGGCCGCGCTGGCCAACAGCAGTCCTGGAAAATAAAAGACCGTGTAGATCCAATAGTTCCAACCGGCAACAAATCCGTGGAAATCGCCGAACGCTTCTTTGGCCCAAACGTAAAGACCGCCCTCTTCGGGAAATCTGGAAGACAGTTCGTTAACGACCATCGCGGTCGGAACAAAGAAGAAAACGGCGGCGATCACCCACAAACTGATCGAGGAGGTGCCGTTGTGCGCGGCCGCCGCAATCCATCGCGGACCCAGCACCGTGGCAACATTAAACAGCAACACATCCCAAAATCCCATCGCCTTGCGCAATTGCGCGATGGGATTTGTCGCGGCAGCCGACCCTGGCGCGGTCACATCCGGGCCTTGCTGGTTCACAAAGTAACGTCCAGCGCGGGAATTAGCTCATCTTCCTTGAGGAAGTGCTGGAGGAAGGGATCATCGGAATTCTCAAAGTCATGCCAAGGTCCGAAGAACCGAACGGTGCCGTCGTGCAAAAAAACGACGCTGTCGGCGAGGCGCTTGGCCAAGTGCGTGTCGTGGGTCACGACGATGGAAGTTTTGTGAAACGCATTTTTTAGACGCAGTATGAGGCTGCCCATGTGCCCGGCCATGATGGGATCGACCATGGTGGTGGGCTCGTCGTACAAAATGGCTTCCGGATTTTGCGCCAGAGCCCGCGCGATGGCCACCGCACGCCGCAGGCCCGTCGATAGCTCGCCAGGCAATCTGTCCAGCACGCCATCGACTTCCAGTAAATCCGCCAGCTTATTCACATTTGCTTCGAGGTCGTCCGGGCTTAGACCCTGCTGCCCTTCCATTGGAAATGCGATGTTGTCCGCGACGGTCAGCGAGTCAAAGAGCGCGCCGGACTGAAACACCATGGTGACCTTGCGCCGAACCTCGGCGAATCGCCGCTCACTGAAGTCGGTGACATCCTGGGCGTCGACAACAATTCGTCCGGAATCTGGCTTGAGAAATCCCATGATGTGTTTCAGCGAAACGGATTTGCCGACGCCGCTGCGACCCATAATCACGCATGTTTCCCCGCGCTTTACGGTGAAGCTCACGTGATCAAGCACCGGGCGGCCGTCAAAGCCTTTGGAGACATCGCGAAATTCAAAATAGTTTGGGGACTGGCCGCTGCGGATGGGCTCTTCGTTGCTGGTAAGGATTTCGCTCACGGGCGTTCCGCCTCCAAGATTCGCTTCGCCTCGTCGTAGTCCGCGGCGGTATTCATGTTCCAGAAAAGCCGGCCGGCGCTATCAAATCGCTTCCAGTCCGATTCGTCAACCACTTCGAGTGGCAATTGCTTCATGCCCTCGGTGATTTTGCGCGTGCCGCCATCGAATGCCCGCTGCAGTTTTAGCGCCGCGCTGGTCCGCCAGCAAGCGCAGAGCGGCTCAAGCCCTTGAACTGATTTTGGCGCGACAACTTCCGCGCCGCTGGCTAGCGCTCGCTTCAGAAGATACGACAGCCACTCTTGCGTGAGAAATGGCATGTCACATCCAATAATCAAATTCCACTCGGCGCTGCCGGCCTCTGTCGTAGTCAACAGCGCGGTGATGATTCCGGCTAGCGGGCCTTGCCCTTCCCAACGATCGGGTACACCTGTGATGCCAAGTGCCGCATATTTTTGCAAAGGCGCAATGACAGGTACCTCGGTTGCGACTCGGCCAAGGAGCGCCCGCATGCGCAATAGCATGGGCGCGCCGTCAATTTCGACGAGCGCCTTGTCCTGGCCAAAACGCGTGCTGCCACCGCCGGCCAATACGTATCCTCGCACTGCATCCATTTCTGGGCCGCCTGTATCTATCCTGCGCTACCCGTCCACTTCTTCCTGCTCGATTGGCTCGCGTCCCGGCCGCCGGATTCCGAGTTCCCGCAGCTTCTCCTGCAAGCTTTGGCGGTGCAGACCAATGGTCGCCGCCGTACGGGACACATTCCAGCGATGATCCGCAAGCTGCTTCGTCAGATACGCCACCTCAAACTTGCGCTTGGCCTCGCGGAAATCTTTTTCGCCGAGACCATTGTCGTGCCTCTCTGCCGAGTGCTTTTGCACCGGCGATTCGCCGTGCGCCACTTCCTCGGGCAAATCCGCGATGCCGATCTCCTCCCCGCGGCACAGTACCAGGCTGCGCTCCAAGGCATTCTTTAGTTCGCGGACATTTCCAGGCCAATCGTAACGCTCAATCGCCGCGGTGGCTTCCCGGGTCAGCCGGGCGACGCGGCCCAGGCGCGCCGCATGCATCTGCAAAAAAGAGTCTGCGAGGATGGGAATGTCCTGCTTGTGCGCGCGCAGCGGCGGCAGATCGATGCTTACCACGCGCAGCCGGTAGAACAAGTCCTCGCGAAATTTTCCCGCTCGAATTTCCGCCGGTAAATTCCGGTGTGTCGCGCTGATGATGCGAACATCGACCGAAATCGTCTGCGCCCCACCCAGGCGCTCGATCGTACGATTTTCCAGCGCCCGCAACACTTTCGCCTGCGTAAGCGGGTTCATATCACCGACCTCGTCCAAAAATAGCGTACCCCCGGACGCGAGCTCGAATTTGCCTTTCTTTTGTTGCGCCGCACCGGTGAATGCGCCGCGCTCGTAGCCGAACAATTCGGATTCAATCAAGGTTTCCGGGAGCGCCGCACAGTTGACCGCTACAAACGGCTTTCCAGAGCGTGGCGAGCGCGCATGAATTTCCTGAGCCAGCAAATCCTTACCCGTGCCGCTCTCGCCCAAAATCAACACAGTTGAATCGGTGGCCGCGACGCGTTCCGCCATTTCAAACGCCCGCCGCATTTCCGCTGTCCGCCCAATCATCGGGCCGAACTGCCCTTCGCTCGTCAGCCTGCGACGGAGCGACTCATTTTCTTTTTCCAGTGAAGTCAGCTTTAAAAGGTTGGCCACGCGCTGCCGCAGCTCTTCCAGCTCGAAGCCTTTCACCAGGTAATCCGCGGCGCCCAATTGCAGCGCTTCAACCGCAGTCTTCGCCGTGTCCAGAGCAGAAACCATCAGCACGGGAGTGTCGCTTCCCTGCCCGCGCATCCATCGCAAAAAGTCGATCCCGCTCTGCCCCGGCAGAACCACATCCAGGAGCAGCAAATCCGGCCGCTCGCTCGTCAATGCCTCGCGCGCAGCCTCCGCGGAATCCGCCTCCGCCACGCGATATTTCGATTCCAGCGCTCGCCGCAAGCCGTAGCGCGCCGCCGGCTCATCATCGACAATCAAGATTGTCTTCATTTCACCATCCGTGCAGCTACTTCTCGAATTTTCTTCTTACCGGTCCGCTCCGTCGGCTGATTCATTTTTGACTTGCATCGGCAATGTCACTTCAAATCGAGTCCCGCGCCCTTCGCGAATCGGACTCGTCCACTTCATCTCGCCGCTAAACTCCGCCACGCGCCGCGCCACGATTGCCAATCCCAATCCAGTCCCATGGGTCTTGGTGGTAAAGAACGGCTGCAACAGTTTTTCTCGCGCATCTGGCGACACTCCCGGTCCGCTGTCTTCGACAGTCAAAATACACGCGCCATTCTCGGCCGCCGCCGCAACGCTAACTCGGCCACCGCGTGAAGTAGCCTCCAGCGCATTCACCACCAGATTCGACACAATATCGCTCAGCGCATCCGCCGCGGTAGCAACACGGGCGCCATTGGTGCAAAGCTGTAGCTCCAACGCAATCCCGCGCCCCTCCGCTTCGTGCCGTAACACGCCTGCCACTTCTTCAATGACCGCCGCCGCATCGCAGCTTCCTTCGACGCTACCGCCGCGCAGCGCGGGGCGGCTGAATTGCAACAACTGATTGAGCTTTGAGGACAGCCGCGCGATCTCGTTCAAAACAATTTTTGTCTCTCCGCGCAAGGACTCTGGCAACTCCGGATTCTCCATCTGCACCTGCAAAATCGTTTTGATTGAGCCCAGCGGATTCTTGAGATTGTGGGAAATGCTCGCGGCCATTTGCCCCAGCAATGCCAAGCGCTCGCGCTCCGCTAATTCCCTTTCCAACCGCACCTTTTCATCAATCAACCGGCACAAATCCAACGCTCCCAACAACTGCTCGCACAAAAATTCCAATGCGGCCCGAGTTTCCCCGGACAATCGGGATCCGTGTGGTTCGGCACGAACAATTCCTACGGTGTTGCCCCAGACGAGAAATGACTCCGAGATCTTTCCCTCAGAGAAAACGACCTTGGGCTTTCCGTACGAAGGCGGCCCGAGTCCATGTTGTTTAGCAAACTCTCGATGGTGGTCACCGACCTCTCGTTCTTTCTGAAACGTGACTCGCACCGCGGCCAGCTCGAAGGTCTCCTGCAATCGCTTTTCGATAAAACGCGCCAAAGTTTGTTCGTTGCCTTGCCGAGCTTCCTGCTGGACGTCCGCCAGCAAGCGCTGCACCCGATCCATCTCTTTCTGCGCGGTCTCTTGCAGCCGCCGCCCCAGCAGTCGCTGCAGCGGCTCAAAAAATATCACCAAGACGAACAGCAGAATTGATGCCGTGGCCTCGGGCGGAAGCTGCGGGGCCAGCCAACCGCTCAGCCGGCGGACCAGGCTCAGGTACAACAAAGCCAGAAACGTGGCCGAGACGGCATATACGAGATTTTTCTGCCGACCGATTTGCAGAAAATTGAACCGCTGGACCAGGTAGATCAGCACCGCCGATGGCAAAAGGGCCAGGAGCATTAGCACGGTACTCACGCTTTCGGACAAGTCCCGCGGCAAAGGTCTGCTTAGCACATGGAGTTGCACCACCAAGGCGGCGCTGACGGCGAACACCCCGGCCAGCAAGCTATGAAACCAGGACTGCGCTGGGTCCGGCGCCCGCAAGAGAAACCGGATATTCCACGCCGCGCTAACCAACATCGCTAGCGCCAACCATGCGCCATAGCTACGTCCCAATGCATTGCCGGGAACGAGGAAGTCAAAGTCCGGCGAATTGGCCAGCAAAGGATACGCACGCAAGGCAAAATAGAGCGCCGGGACGTATGCCGCGAGCAGCACGGTGCGTTTCAGCGTGGGACTGGTGAGTAGATCGCGCGTGTCCGCGTATTCGAAATGCAGATGAATCAGGAGCGGAGGCAATAAGCACAGGCCGGCGCAGAGAAGGGTTTTCGCAAACGCCGTAAGCACGGCTGGCGGCTCGAGGTAGTAGATCTGGGCGTTGAGCGCGAGGAGCGAACCGGCATAGAAGAAGAACAACGCCAAGGCGAGAAGGAAGAATATGCGTTCGAAATTGCGCTGGCGCCGGTAACCGAGAATCACCACCATCCAGAAAAGCTGCAGGAGCGTTCCCGCGGTGAAGCCGATCAGTCGCACATAAACGAGGGAAGGCATTCGTGTTCGCTAGTCGACAGCCACAAAAGAAAGTCTACGTTCCTACAGGAAGCACGGCAAGAGCCATGTGTCGGATTTTTCTTGCACCATGTATGTCAATGACAAATAAGGACTTGATTTGGCGCAAACCATGAGTGTGGGGCACTCAAACTGACGCGGTTTCCCTTGACTTGTCAGGTGATTCTGCTATATTAGCACTCGGCTACGAGGAGTGCTAACGTCTCTAGACTCCCAGCCGCATTCAACCGCAGCAAAAAATCCACGGAGGTTCTTTCAAGATGGCAGTGAATCTTACCCCGCTCCACGACCGCGTCGTTGTGAAGCGCATTGAAGAGAAGGAAAGCGTCAAGGGTGGCATCATCATCCCCGACTCAGCCAAAGAAAAGCAGCAAGAAGGCGAAGTAATCGCCGTCGGCGCCGGCAAGCGCGAAAAGGGCGAGCGTGTCCCTCTCGACGTCAAGCCTGGCGACCGCGTTCTGTTCGGCAAGTACAGCGGCACGGAAATCACGATTGACGGTGAAGAGTTGTTGATCCTCCGCGAAGAAGAGATTCTCGCGAAGCTCGGCGGCGCCGCAAAAGCAGCAGGCGGTAAGAAGTAGGGTAAGGGCTTTCAATAGGGCCAGGCTCAGACTGGCTTTAGCCTGGCCATGTGTAACGCAGCAAACGGTCCTTAGGGACCGGAGCAGTGCTCAGGAATTAGCAAAGAATCTCAGGAGGAAATACCAGTATGGCGAAGCAGATCGTAACAGGAGAGAATTCCCGCCAAGCGATTCTACGCGGCGTGAATGCACTCGCCGACGCAGTGAAAATCACCCTCGGCCCCAAGGGCCGCAATGCGGTGATTGAAAAGAAGTTCGGCGCGCCAATCATCACCAAGGACGGCGTGACGGTAGCCAAGGAAATCGAACTACGCGATCCCCTCGAGAACATGGGCGCGCAGATGGTTCGCGAAGTGGCGTCCAAGACCAGCGATGTGGCTGGCGACGGCACCACCACCGCGACCGTGCTCGCGCAAGCTATCTTCCGCGAGGGTGTCAAGACCGTAGCGGCAGGCGCCAGCCCGACCGCTCTCAAGCGCGGCATCGAGCGCGCCGTGGAAGTCGCCGTGGAAGAGATCAAGCGGCTCTCCCGCGACGTCAAGGGCGATATGATCGCGCAGGTCGGCACTATTTCCGCCAACAATGACAAGCAGATCGGCGGCATCATCGCCGAAGCCATGAAGAAGGTCGGCAAAGACGGCGTCATCACCGTGGAAGAGTCCCGCACCATGGAGACCACGCTGGAAGTCGTCGAAGGCATGCAGTTCGACCGTGGCTACTTGTCTCCGTACTTCGTTACCGATCCGGAGCGCATGGAATGCGTTCTGGAGGACGTGCGTATCCTCATTCACGAAAAGAAAATCAGCTCCATGAAGGACCTGCTCCCGCTGCTTGAGCAGATTGCCAAGACCGGCAAGCCGCTGCTCATCATCGCCGAAGACGTCGAAGGTGAAGCGCTGGCCACCCTGGTGGTCAACAAGCTCCGCGGCACATTGCAGTGCGCTGCGGTCAAGGCCCCTGGCTTCGGAGATCGCCGCAAAGCGATGCTCGAAGACATCGCCACCCTCACCGGCGGAAAAGCCGTCACGGAAGATCTCGGCATCAAGCTCGAGAACGTAAAGATGGAAGACCTCGGGCGCGCCAAGAAGGTGGTCATCGACAAGGACAACACTACGATCGTGGAAGGCGGCGGCAAGTCCTCGGAAATTGAGGGCCGCGTCAAGCAGATCCGCCAGCAGATCGAGAACACCACCTCCGACTACGACAAGGAGAAGCTCCAGGAGCGTCTTGCCAAGTTGGTTGGCGGCGTAGCGGTGATCAAGGTTGGCGCAGCGACGGAGACCGAGCTGAAGGAAAAGAAAGCTCGCGTTGAAGACGCTATGCACGCCACCCGCGCAGCCGTCGAAGAAGGCATCGTTGCCGGCGGCGGTACCGCGCTGCTGCGTTGCCTGGGCGCGATCGAGAAGCTCAAGCTGCACGATGACGAAGCAGTTGGCGTCGGCATCGTCAAGCGCGCTCTCGAAGAGCCCGCTCGGCAGATCGCCCACAACGCCGGAGCCGAAGGCGCTGTGGTCATCGGCAAAATCCGCGAGTCGAAGGATGAGAACTTCGGCTACAACGCGGACACTGGCGAGTATGGCGACATGGTCAAGATGGGTGTCATCGATCCAGCTAAGGTCACCCGCCTGGCGCTGCAGAACGCAGCTTCCATCGCGGGCCTGATGCTCACCACCGAAGCGCTGGTTGCCGAACTGAAGGAAGACGAGAAGAAGGGTGCGGCGGCTGGCGGCGGTCCGGGTGGTCCGGGCGGCGGCATGGGCGGCATGTACTAAACTCGATTCGCCAACGCGAATCTTTCCGGCGGGCCGATTCCAATCGGCCCGTCTTTTTTTGTCCCGGCGGTAGCGGAACTCAGCGCAAGTCAGGGCAGTCCCGGGCGGAAGCCGGCTGCCTTGCCTCGTCTGTCACCCTTTGCTATCGTGTCCGCGACCTACCGCGACTCTTAGGGGAGAGTCACAAAATGCCAGGACTTTTGCAGCGCCTTTTGCCACGCGAACAGGATTTTTTCGTCCTCTTTAGCAAGCAGGCCGATAACATCCAGTTGGGCGCGAAGACCCTGCTCCAAATGCTGGAGCATTACACCGGTGTTCCCGAGCAGGTGCAGATGATCAAGGCCATCGAGCACGACGGGGACGAAATTACCCATAGCATCTTCACCAAGCTCAACCAAAGCTTCATTACGCCATTCGATCGCGAAGACATTCATGAGCTCACCAGCCAGCTCGACGATGTTATCGACCTGATCGACGCCGCCGCCAGCCGCTTTGTGCTGTACCGAGTGACAAGCGTCCGGCTGGGCACCGTCGACCTGGTCAGAGTGCTGGTTTCCGCGACGGCAGAAGTTACCGCGGCCATCCGCGCCCTGCCCACGCCCGAAAAGGCTCTTGGGCACACCATCGAAATCAACCGTTATGAAAACGAGAGCGACCGCCTCTGCCGCACTCTAATCGCCCAGCTTTTCGATGAAGAAACCAATCCCGTTCAGATCATCAAGTGGAAGGAAATCTTCGAAGTTATCGAGACCGCCGTCGATAAATGCGAGGATGTCGCCAACGTCATCGAAGGCGTGATCCTTAAAAACGCCTAACCGTATGCCTTTTACCTCACCAGCGATGACCCTGCATTGGCGTGTGTCTTGTGCTCTCTCCATTACCACCGTGAATCCCTTCATCTTCATTTCTCTTTTTCAGGAACGCCTGTGAGCTTCTATCTGCTGGTCACGGTCATCGTGCTGACTTTGATCTTCGAGTTCTCCAACGGCTGGCACGACGCTGCCAATTCCATCGCCACGGTGGTATCTACTCGGGTGTTGACCCCGTTTCGTGCGGTAGCCTGGGCCGCTTTCTGGAACTTCATCGCCGCCTTTTTCTTTGGCACCGCGGTAGCCAGCACCATCGGCAAAGGCTTGATCCACATTGAGATGGTGAACCAGCAGGTGATCCTCGCGGGCTTGCTCGGAGCGATACTCTGGAATCTGATTACGCTCGTCCTGGGATTGCCTACGAGCTCTTCTCATGCGCTGATCGGCGGTTACGGTGGCGCCGCAGTCGCGCGCTCCGGATTCAGGGCGCTGATCTTGAGTGGCTGGATCAAGCCCGTCCTTTTCATTTTTCTGTCGCCGGTGATCGGCATGGTCCTCGCCATCGTTCTGACCACGCTTCTGAGTTGGGTCGTGCGGCGGCAGCGTCCGCGGAAAGTTGACCGCTGGTTCCGGCGCTTGCAACTTCTTTCCGCGGCCTTGTTCAGCCTCGGACACGGCACGAATGATGCGCAAAAGGGCATGGGCATCATCACGACCGCGCTGGTCACCGGCGGCTTGCTTACGAAATTTACCGTCCCCTATTGGGTCATCATCTGTTGCCATCTCGCCATGGGCGGCGGCACGATGGCCGGCGGATGGCGGATCATCAAGACCATGGGCCAGCGCATCACCAAGCTCACGCCTTTCGGTGGCTTTGCGGCGGAGACTGCAGGCGGCCTGACGCTGGTCGGAAACGCCGTCTTCGGCATTCCGGTCAGCACGACGCACACGATCACCGGGGCTATCGTTGGCGTTGGGGCATCTCGCCGTTTGTCTGCGGTTCGCTGGGGCGTTACCCGCCGGATCGTTTGGGCCTGGGTACTGACCATCCCGGGTGCCGCCCTGTTGGGTTCTGGGCTCTTCCGTGTCCTTCATCTCTTTCTTCCGTAAACCTAGGATGCCGTGGCAAACCGACGGTAATCATATTTGCTTCTGCCTCGTCCAAACACACAGGGAGCCACCTTCGCGGGCTCCGGAGGCGTCGATGAAATGTGCCAGGTTTCACGTTGCCATCCTCTGGGTGGCCGGTCTGAACATCCTCGGAGTTGCGGCCGGCGATGCGCGAAGCGCGCACCAAACGGCGTCCGGTGAATCCGCAATTTTCGGCGATTGGCGAGGGGAATCGATCTGCTTGGTTCGAGAGAGCGCCTGTCATGACGAGGATTCGCTGTACCACGTCACCAAGATGGCCGGAAAGCCTGGCTGGGTTTCCATGAAGCTCGACAAAATCGTGAACGGCGAGCCCGTGACCATGGGTGTCATGGATTGCAGCTATATCGCGGCGAAGCAGTCCCTCAACTGCGAATTCCCGAGGGGCGTCATGCGGTTCACCGTGGGCGACAACAAGATGCAAGGTACGATGACGCTGCCCGACGGCACACTCTGGCGCAAGATCACCCTCCGAAAGACCTCGGCGTCCTAACGGTTGCTCCATCGGGGGCTAGGACAATTTTGTTCGTAAGAGATCTTCCACGTCGTTGATCTTGTCTCCCAACAGGTTCAGCTTGTGCGCCAATCCTTGTATCTCCGACTCGGCACGGCGATTCACGTCAAAATCGAGTTCGCTGCGCAGGCGGTCCTTCGTGTCCTGACGATTCTGGCTCATCATAATCACCGGAGCTTGAATCGCCGCCAGCATCGACAAAAATAAATTGAGCAAGATAAACGGATATGGATCCCACGCCGATCTGCGCAAAATGATGTTAATGGCGGTATAGATCACCAGGACGGTGAGGAAAAAGATGATGAAGGTCCACGAGCCGCCGAAGCCGGCAACCCTATCGGCAATGCGCTGGCCAAACGTAGCATCTTGTGCAATCACTTGGTTGGGATTGCGATTCGCGCGCACGCGAACCAACTGCTGGGAAGCGTGAAACTGTTTGCCCAGCACGGTCAGCATGTCCATGCCGGCCATGGGCTTACGTTGCAGGAGCACCGCGATGTCGTTGCGGTCCACCTCGAGGCACTCCGACGGTTCCAGAGCGATCGCTGTGGTCTGGTGCGGTGTTTGCTCCAGCATGGAGGCAAAGCCAAAGAATTCGCCGTGCGACGGCTCATCGACCACGACTTCCTGATGGTCCTGGTCGAGCGTGGTGACGCGCACGCGGCCAGAAACCATGACGTAGGCTTGGCCGGTCGAATCACCTGTTTTGTAGATGCGCTGGCGCGCCGCAAATTTCTTCAGCTCTACCTGGCTCGCAAGCACCGCGGTCTCTTCGTCATCCAGCATCGCGAACAGCGGGACATGCTTCAAGGCTTCGGGATTGCACGACATGGTCACCTCTCTTGTGACCCGAATCGTGCCCAATCTGCGCGACCATTTCAAGCTGTGGTCTCAGGAGCGCGAGGCGTCTTGAAGTAGGCGACGACGAACAAGGCTCCAAGCAGCAAGTCCGTGCCGGCGAAGAGCACGTCTGAGCTGTGCATTCGCCGCTGCAGAACCAAAATTGCCACCGCGCCACCGTAGCTGAATTTCTCGATAATGGACGGAATCATGAGGGGGCGATAGCGCACAGGATCTCTGGCGATGACGAAAAACGCGACTTGCCAGGCCAACGCCGCTCCCGCGAATCCATAGAAAAATCCCGGATGCGTGATCGGCGGCGGATCGTTGCGGCTGATCAAATCGAACATGAAGTAAAGCGGCGTGATGACCAGCACGCCCCAAATCGCTGCAATCCGAAATACGATTTTGGCAAATCTCATGCTGCCTCCATGCCCGTGAGCCATAGATACTCTGAATAACCACATACTCTCAGCTTTATAAAACACAGTATAGGTTGACAGGCGAGCATGGCGTCATGTGTACTTCCGCGGGCGCGATGGAGCGTCTAACTTCCGGTTTGGTTACCGTCTTGGAAGAGAGATGGCCTCTCGCATCCCAGGTACTTCCGTCCAGAAAGGCGGTGTATATGCCCGATGAAATACAGAAAGACCGACTAACGCGCCGAGGATTTCTTGGAGTCGGTTCCGCGGCGCTTGCCGCAACCGGCATTTTCTCGGAAAAGAATGTTGCAGGACAGGAACAAGAGGCCACTCAAAAGGCAAAGACCGACCGGAGCGCGAGCGATCCGGGCCCGACGAATTCGGCTTTGGACGCCGCGAATCCCGACTCCAACAATCCGTTAACCTCGGATGCCGGAGGCGTGCAAACTTTCAAGTATCCATTCTCCTTCGCGCACAAGCGGCTCCACGAAGGCGGTTGGTCGCGGGAGGTTACCGTCCGCGAGCTGGCCGTCTCAAAGACATTGGCCGGTGTCAATATGCGGCTCACCACCGGGGGCGTCCGCGAGTTGCATTGGCACACAGCTGCGGAGTGGGCTTTCATGCTCTACGGCAACGCGCGTATTACCTGCATCGATGCCGACGGAAAGAGCTTCGTTGCCGATGTGAAAGAGGGTGATCTCTGGTACTTCCCCACGGGCATTCCGCATTCGATCCAGGGCCTCCGACCTGACGGCGCAGAGTTCCTACTGGTGTTCGATGACGGAAATTTCTCGGAGTATGAGACGGTGCTGCTTTCCGATTGGATGGCACACACACCGCGCGAAATCGTCGCTAAGAATTTCGGCGTCAGCCAGCAAGCCCTGCAAAAGATGCCGACGAAGGAGCTATTCATTTTCCAGGCCGAGGTACCTGGCCCGCTTGCGGACGATCAGCGCATCGCCGCCGGATCACTGGGCCCTTCACCGATTGATTTTGCGTTCCGCAGCATGCAGCATCCGCCGGCAAAGCGCAATAAGAGCGGCGAAGTTCGCATCATCGATTCGAGCAGCTTCAAGGCAGCCACGCAAATCGCCGCGGCCATTGTCACTGTTCGCCCTGGAGGCTTACGCGAGCTGCACTGGCATCCCAATGCCGATGAATGGCAATTCTTTTTCAGCGGCAAGGGGCGCCAGACGGTGTTCGCCACCGGGGGCCGCGCGCGCACCATGGACTTCGAGACCGGCGACGTGGGATACGTGCAAAAAACTCTTCCCCACTACATCGAGAACACTGGAAACACCGACCTGAAATTTCTGGAGATGTTCAAGAGCAGTTTCTACCAGGACCTTTCCCTACCCGAGTGGCTGGCGCACACGCCGCCGGAACTCGTCGAGGCTCACTTGCACCTTGACAGGGCTACGCTGGATGCGCTGCCCAGAGAGAAACCAGTCATAACGCCCGAATAGGATGGTTTCTTTCGACCCTAAAGTTCATTCGTGCCGTAGCGCCACGATTGGGTCGACGCGCGTGGCTCTGCGCGCCGGCAAATAGCACGCGAGAAGCGCGATCACCGCCAAAAGTAGAGATACCGCCGCAAATGTGGGCGGATCCGTGGCTTGGACCCCGTACAAAAAGCTGGCCATCGTGCGGGTTACGGCCAAAGCACCGATGAGGCCAATACCTATTCCTAGGAGCGCAAGACGCGCGCCCTGCCCGAGCACCATTCCAAACACGCTTCGGCGCTCCGCACCGAGCGCCATGCGGATACCGATTTCTTGCGTGCGCTGCATCACGGAATATGAAATCACTCCGTAAATTCCGATGGAAGCCAGCAACAACGCAAGCAAGCCGAAGGATGCCAGCAAGAACATGGAAAATCTCGGCTGGGACAAGGAGTCGGACACAAGAGAGGTCAACGTGGCGACTTTTGCGAGCGGCAGGTCCGGGTCGACCGAACGGATGGCCTCGCGCACACTCGCTGTCATCGAAGCAGGATCGGTCCTTGTGCGCAGTGCGACGCGCATGTTCAGCATCGAAGGCCACTGCTTCTGCGCGTAGAGCACGTACATTTCCGGCGCGGTCTCCTCGCGAATAGATATGTGCTTGACGTCGGCCACCACCCCAACGATGGTCAAAAGTGGAAAGCGCTTACTTCCCGCCCCCACGTGCTCACCCATCGCGCTGCGTCCGCGCCAGTATTTCTTCTCCATCGCGGCGTTCACAATGGCCACTGGCAGGGAGTCGGCCGTGTCTCCCTCCGAAAAATCGCGGCCGCGCAGAAGCGGCGTTCCAACGGACGCCAAGTAACCGGGAGAAATAATCGTGTAATTGGCGAAGGGCAATTCTTTTTGGTTCGTCACCGGAGTGTCGGTAAATCGAATCACCGTGCTTTCACCCTCGCCACCCATCGGAACCGTCTCGCCGACTCCCGCCGACTGCACTCCGGGAATTGATCGCAGCCGCTCGAGGGCATTACGAAACAGCGGGACGATATGTTCTTGGTCGGGATATTTCAAAGCCGGCAGGGACAGCTGAAATGTCAGAACGCGCTCCGGGTTGAAGCCGCCGTCGGCGCCTAGCATGCTAAAAAATGTTCGCGTCAGCAGACCCGCGGAGATAACCAGAACCAAGGCAAGCGCCACCTGCAACACAAGAAGCGCATTGCGCATTCTCGGGCTCGTGGGACTCACACCGCCGCGCTGGCCTCCCTCCTTCAGCGAATCGCCAAGGTTTTTTCGCGTGGCTGCAATTGCAGGAACCAGACCAAAGAGGATCCCAGTCGCCAGCGAAACAGACAATGTGAACGCGAACACCGGCAGATCTAGCGTGACTTCTCGGAGTCGCGGGATATTCGACGGGCCATAAATTTTTACGAAATAAACTCCCGCCTTGGCAATAAGAATTCCAGCGGCCCCGGCCATCGCGGCGATAACCAGGCTCTCGGTCAGAAGCTGACGAACCAATCGACTGCGCCCCGCGCCGAGCGCGGCCCTGAGTGTGAACTCCTTCTGACGACCGAGGGCGCGCGTGAGCAACAGATTGGCCACGTTGGAGCACGCGATTAGCAACACGATGCCGACAGCGCCCAGCATAAGCTGCAAGGGCCGCCGCGTGTCCCCCACGATTTGCCGCGTCAGTGGAACGATGCGCGTGTTGAACCAGCCCTTCCACTGAGGATCCGTCTCCTCGGCATGTTTCGTCACCAGGTTCATCGCGGCCTGCGCCTGCTCGATGCTTACTCCCGGTTTCAGCCGGGCGATAACCGCGAGTTCGGAAGGGCCACCCTTCGGCTCCGCGGCACCAGCCAATGGAACCCAAAGCTGCGCCTCCCTCGGAAAATTAAAGCTGCTGGGCATTTCTTCCGCGCGCGGAAAACCGAAATCCGCGGGCATCACGCCAACTACGGTGTACGCGTAACCATTGAGCTGTATGCTGCGGCCCAAGATGCTCGGGTCTGCGCCAAATCGCTCGCGCCACAACCGATTGCTGAGAATCACTTCGTATTCGTGGCCCGGCTGGTCTTCCTTGGCAGTAAAGGCGCGTCCCAGCGCGGGCGAAACGCCGAGCGCAGGAAAAAATTCCGCCGAGGCGCGATAGCCGTCAAGAAAAGAAGGTTCGCCGGCACCTGTGAGATTAAAGGAGTCGTTCTGGAAGGCGCCGAACGATTGGAATGGATTTGCGTCGCGCGTTACCAGGCGGAATTGTTTTTCTCCCCACGGAAAATATTCGGAGCCAAGATTCACTCCAGGCGGCGAAACAAGCTCCGGAAGGACGATTCGGTCCGGCTCAGGATAAGGAAGCGGTTTCAGAAGAATCGCGCTGACGAGACTGAACACCGCTGTGCTCGCGCCAATGCCAAGCGCCAGCGTGAGCACTGCGACGACTGCGAAGGTGGGACTCTTACGGAGCGCGCGAGCGGCGTAGCGCAAATCCTGCAGCAGAGTTTCGAGCACGCGAACGCCTCGCTCTTCGCGGCACTCTTCCTTGGCGCGTTCGAGCGCACCGAATTCCAGCCGCGCCCGCCGCATCGCTTCGTGACGCGGCACTCCACTGCGCTCCAAATCATCGGCATACGCCTCAATATGAAACCGAAGCTCCCCGTCCATTTCGCTCTCAAGACGAGAACGATGTACCGTTCCTCGCAACCACAAGTGAATTCGGCTCCATAGCGTCATACGAGTCGCTGTCCCACGGATTCAGCTCTACTAGAGCATCTAGGAATATAGGCAGTCTCCTAGATTGTCAAGGAGAGGAGGGCGTCGAACAATAATTTTACAAGCTGCGCCAGACTAGAAACCGAAAGTAACCTGCAGATCGATGCGCCGGTTGGCGGTATTCGACCCGTACGGACCGCCGGCGATGCCGTTGGACTGACCAAAGAGCGGCGAGCTCAGGTCGCCGATGGGTGTGGCCAGATTCACTTTGTTGAAAGCATTTCGAGCGGAAACGGCAAAGGTAAGGCTATAGCGCCGATTGGTCGCGCCCCGATCGAAACCGCCCATGCCGCCGTCTCGCCCTCCACCGCCCCCACCTCGGCCGCCTCCCATTCCCGGGCCGCGGCCGAACGTGCCCCCTCCGCCCGGACCGCCAGGACCTGCCGCGGCCGTAGCTTCCTTTGTCCTACCGAAGCCAAAAGTCTTGCTGAGCCGTGCATTAAGCGTGAAGCGCGCGGGGCCTACGACGTTGTTGATGGGAATCGGAGCTTGCCCGGGCTGCGGGGAAACGTTGAAGCAGCCGAACGGGGTCTGCACAACGCTCGTCGGGGGTGAACCCGAACACGTCGCAAACGCGGGGCGTTCGGTGAAGCGGGCATTGCCGAAGATGTCTTGGCCCGTGGTGATGTTGAACGGAGGGCCAGAGCTGGCGATCAAGAACGGATTAAGACGGAATCCCTTAGGAAGATTGACGCTGCCACCCAGGAAAACCCGATGGCGATAGTCGAACGAAGCGCGACCGTAGTCGAGAACGGGGTCCAATGGGTCCGAAGGAATGTAAGTCGGTCCGGAGGTGTCGCTGTTCGCATAATTGAGGACGTAATAGCCAAACAGCGACACGGCACGCATGCGCACATTGGTGTTCACGATGAGCTGGTTCTGTTTGAAAATGCCTTCGGATTGGAACTGATAGAGGATTTCGCTTGGTGGCGCGAGGTTCGGCGCACTGGCGTTGATGAAGTTCGTATAAAACTGGTGGTAACCGCGAGAGTTCAGATACGTAATGGACAGGTTGGCGGCCTTGGTGAGTTGTCGCTCCAGGCTGACTCCTGTTTGCACGATGTAAGGGGTGCGCAGGTTGGAATTGGGCACGAATTTGGTTTGGGGCGCGGTGGCCGCACCCTGGAAGCCGGAAGGCAGAGTGGTCTGATTGGGATTGAGGAAGAGCGGATTGGGAACCAGGAACTGCTGTTGAACCATCCCGTTCTCCAGTTGCTGCTGGAGGGCCAAATCTTCCGTGAAGCGATCGTAAAAAACGCCGGAACCTACGCGCAGGACCGTCTTGGGCGCGCTTTTCCCTTTTGCGCCAAGGCCCCAGGCGAATCCGACGCGCGGGGCGAAATCAGCGTGATCGCCAAGACTATTTTGTGTTTCGTAGCGCAGTCCGTAGCTCACCGTCATGTTGGAGCGAATGCGCCAATCGTCTTGCGCAAATAACGCGCCGTCGAAATAGGTCTCGCTTGCGCTGGCGCGTCCAATCGAGTTGAAATTCAAAGAGTAAAAACTGGCGCCGCCTCCCAAAGCTTGAATCTGTGCCAGGCTTTGGCCCTGCGCTAAGCCCATCAACGTGGTCTGGTAAGCCTGCAGCGGCGTGATCTCGCAATTATTCGACGCGGTGGGAGTGCAACCCGGCAGTTGGCGCTTGCCGAACGAGTATTGGCCGTTGAAGCTGGCGTTGGTGGAATTGTGGTCGATCGTGGAGCGCAACCGGCCACCATACTTGAGCGAATGCGCGCCTAAGACCATGTAGGTAATGTTTTGGAGTTCGTAGCGATTCTGCGTATCGTCGACGGTGCCAGTGCTGTTTCCGCCTTGCGCGAACGCGCTGGACACCGAAATCATGGGACTAGTGCTCACCGGAGTTTGATTGGCAATCTCGTGGATGTACTGGAATCGCGTTTCATTGATGGTCCGGGGGTTGACGGTTTGCGTGTCGCTAATTTGTACCGTACTTTCCGAGTCATAGGCATTGGTGCCTAGCGAAGCGAGATTAAATCCCCCCACACTCTCATTGTCTTGCGTCTGACGATAAAACTGGTAACGCGCGGTGAGGGTATTGCTCGGCGTCACCTGGTAATCAAGCCGAGGACTGAAATTGATACGCGTGTCTGGATTCGGCACGGCAGCGCTGAACGGAGTGATTTGAAAGGTCGATGGATCCACAACTTCGGCGCTGACTACGTTGAGATTGTTGATGTTCCGCTGTTCGTAATTGAAAAAGAAAGAGGCTTTTTTGCCGAGCGGACCGCCGATATTCCCACTGAATTGGGTGGACTCGTAGCCCGGCGGCGGCGTTCCCGCTGGCAGGCGTTCAAACGGGCTACGCGAATTGAATGCCGAAGAGGTTCCCGTCAAGAACAGTTGCCCGTGCCACTGGTCCGTGCCCGGCTTCGTCAGGATTTCGATGCGTCCGTAGCCGAGCTTGTCGTATTCCGCGGAAAACGGATTCTGGTTGATGCGAATTTCGCGAATGGATGCTTTTGGCGGAAGCTGCCCGCCGGTAAAGCCATCGATGTAAATCTGCCCGCCATTTGGGCCTGCGGACGGCCCGGCAAGCGCTTGCAGGTCGGACTGTAAGTCATCCGGGTCGTCCGACAGTGCCTCAAGATCCTTCGCTTGCAACACAATGGCTCCGGCGTTGTTAGCGGGATTCGTATCCAGCGCCGCCGCAGCCTGGTCGGTGACCGTGACCTTTTCTTCGCGGACCTCGATCGTCAGCGGCGCGTCCAATTTTTGCGTTTGCCCGGGAAGCACTTGAACGTCGAAAGCCTCGAACGCAGCAAATCCCTGTGCAACCACTTTGACGCCATACTTACCCGGCGCGAGATTCTTCAGCTCGTAAATCCCGTCGCGATTTGTAGTTGCGGTGATCGCATTGCCCGCCGGGGTGGTGACAATCACCGTTGCATTGGAAATCGAGCTCCCCGAAGGATCCGTAACTTGACCGCGCAGTGTGCCGCTAGCCGTTTGCGCCCCGTGCGCGAGCACGCCAGTTGACGCCATCAACAGCGCGAGAATTGTCGCACCGAGAATAAACCCCACAAGACCAACTCTTCCGATACCGCCAAGTCTCATCAAGTCTCCTGAAAACTCTTGCGTGCGCTGCCCGCTGGCCAAATCACGGTCCTGCCGCGTCACTCCCGCCTGCGCTAAGACTCCATGGAGAAAGGATGGACTGACCATTCTTCGGTGAGGCCTCGAGAATAGGTTCGACGCCGGCCAGCAGCGTGATCGCAGTTACTCCGCCGTCCTGCGTGGCCACGATCATCACCGCATCGCCCTTGTTTAAGTCGCTGAGCGCGGCCGCCGGCATGCGGCTAATGGCCTGCTGCAGGTCCGCTGGGTTCTGTCCAGAGCGTCGCGCCGAATCGGCGTCAGCTGTCGAGCCCGTTGTGCTCCGAGCATTCGTCGCAGACGCCTCCCTGGATCCCGCTCCGGTGGCTGAGGCTGGCGGCGCATCTGCGGACGTACCCTTCAACCGCGCCGCAATGCGCTGCGCCATCGGCGGAGGCAACTTACGAAGCTGGGATTCTCCGCTCACTTTGATCACCACAGGCTTCTTCGTAGATAGGTCCATTACCGTAATCGTCCCGGCCGAAGAATCGATCGAGATGATAGTGCCCGCGATATTGCGGAAGGACCCGGAGACAATTTCGTCCGCGGTCACTTCGCTGCCGTCTGCGCTGCGGCTGCCCCGAGCGCGCAGTTGGTCCCCCGGCTTGACCTCGCCAATAGGCGCGGGCTTCGCGTCATCGAATTTGATGGAGTTGGCGGAATAGCGCCGCAGCGCTGTGTCTTTAGAAACATGGATAAGGACGTTCTTGTTCGCGCCTAGCGCCGTAGTCGTTATCGTGATGGTGCCGCTCGAAGGGTCAACCGCACTCACCAGTCCACCCACGCCATGTCTTTGCCACTCTTCGCGCTCGTGAGACTGCTTCTGCGCAATGTCCATCTTCTTCATGGCGATAAGCGAGGCAGCCAGCAGGGACTTGCCGTCCTCCGCCATTTTCCCGCGCACCAAGATGCGATCGCCGGGCTGAAGATCCTGCAATGCAAGCGGAACGGCGTTTTTCAGGTCCTTTTCTCCCGGTTCAGCGCGAAGAAGCCGCGCGCCGTCTTGCAAAGTTACGCTGATGTCGTTGCCCGTATCCGGAGTCAACGTTATGTTTTTTCCGGAAATGGCCTTAACCGTGCCGAGGGCGCGCGCCGCGGGAAGTTGCGAGGCGGGCGCTTGCGCATCCTGTGCCTTCAGCCGGACCGCGCCGCTCTGGAGTGCAAGCCCAAAAACGACCAAAGCTATGAGCTTTGCATTGTTGCGGCGACTCCCCGTCATTCTCTCTCCCTGAATTGAATCGATGGGCAGAGTGTACGGAAATGGGATTCGCGGCGCACCATCTCCGACACGTACATCGGCTGCATGCTTAGACGTGCGCCGCGAGGAGAAACGTTACAGACCCGCTGGGCCTGGCCCCTTTGCGTGGTGAGTCCCGCGTTATTCGTCTAAGATGCCCTTTCGGGCGCCGGCGGGCAGCCAAAGTTGGTCACCACTGACGGGGCGCAAAATCTACTTGCAGCGTAGGGAACTATTTGGATTTGCATCCGTCTACTAATGTGATGAAAGTGTAGGCTAGGTCTATGCCAGTGACGTGCCGGCGCAGACCTTGCGCGGTGTCCTCTCTAATTGCTCCCGCTTGCTGAGGAGGTAACGCGAATAATGCGAACCTTTTCTTTGTTCCAGACTCTCGCGGCAGACGTACGATTCGCAACGCGCAGTCTTCTCAAGAATCCTGGGTTCCTCGTCGTCGTTGTCCTCTCCCTCGCTTTAGGGATCGCCGCCAACAGCACCATTTTCAGCGTCCTGAACACCTTTCTCTACCGCCCGCTGCCCTATCCCCATCCAGAAAAATTGGTCGTCATTTGGCAGACAGAATCCGCCCACCCGGATCGCACGATTCCTCCTCCCATCGCGGAATTGGTCGACTGGCAGAAACAAAATCACGTCTTTGAAGACATTGCCATGATCAGCTTCAACGACACCGCCAGCGTTTCCGGCCTTGGTGAACCACGGCCACTCCGCGTGGAGTATGTGACTCCGAACTTGTTCAGCTTGCTGGGCGCGAAACCGATTTTGGGACGAGTTTTCCTTCCCGCCGAAGCGCAAGATCATGCTCAGACCGTCCTCATCAGCGACGAGTTCTGGAAGCGCGAACTGAACGCCGATCCGCAGGTGCTCGGGAAGACTTTCGCCATAGAGGGCGTGGTCTCGACTATTGTTGGCGTCATGCAGCCGCATTTCGCTCCCTTCTACGGTGGGCGCCTCGACGTGTGGATTCCCATCAATGCGGCAAGCAGCCGTTACTCCGCGCGCATCGACCACTGGCTAACTCCTGTAGCGCGCCTGAAATCCGGCGTGTCTCTCGCGCAAGCGCAAACCGAGATGGACGTGGTAGCGCACCGCCTCGAGCAGGCGTATCCAGCGACGAATAAAGGTGTTGGCACAAAAGTTCGTCCTCTGCACGAAGATCTTTACCGTTTTGCTGGCCCCATTCTCTATCCTCTCTTTGGCGCTGTGGCTTTCGTTCTCTTGATCGCCTGCGTGAACGTCGCCAACCTCCTGCAGTTCCGTACCGAGACGCGCCGCAAAGAGTATGCCCTGCGCGCGTCTCTCGGGGCCGGCCGCCGCCGCTTGATCCAGCAATTGCTGACCGAGAGCTCCATCCTCGCGCTTTCCGGAGGGTTGCTGGGCATCGCCTTGACCTTTGGCGGGATCAAGCTGCTCATCGCGCTCGCCGGAGAAATTCCCAACGCCACGGAAATCACGGTCGACGCAAGGGTGCTCCTTTTTACGCTAGGCGTTTCGCTTCTCACTGCAGTCCTGTTTGGATTGGCTCCTGCCATTCAAGCCTCGCGGCCCGATCTAAATGTCGTCCTCAGGGAAAGCGAACGCAAGACCACCACCAGTTCCGGTCGCATGGCTCGCCATTCGCTGGCCGTGGCAGAGGTCGCTTTGGCCATGGTGCTTCTAGTCGGCGCCGGCCTGATGATCAATACGATCTTCCACCTGCAGAGAGTGAACCCGGGATTTGACGTCAGCCATGTCCTGAGCATGGATTTTCAACTCCCCGAGGGAGGCAAGTACGTGGAACGCGTGCCCGGCGGCGACATGGAAAAGACCCAGCCCACCGTAACCGCCTTCTATCAGCGCCTCTTGGAGAAAACCAGTGCGCTGCCAGGTGTGGATTCCGCCGCCGTAATCGGCGCCTTGCCCACGCGCTGCTGCCCGGAATTTTATTCGTTTGCGGTTCTCGGTCATCCCGCTCCGTCGCCAGAAAATCGTCCGCGAGCAGGATATAGCGAGGTCAGCGCCGGAATATTCAGCACCTTAAGAATTCCGCTGATCAAAGGTCGCTACCTCGATGAGCACGACACCGAGGCCGCGCCATGGGCCATCGTGATAAATCAATCGTTGGCCCGCAAATTTTTCCCCAACGAAGATCCCATCGGCCAGCAAATTCTCCTCCGCTACGATCCCTACCCGGTCGACGAGATCCGCCCCCGCCAAATCGTCGGCATCGTTGGCGACGTCAAACATTTTGGCTTGGGAGAAGAAACGCCCCCCTTCGTCTACGCGCCTTTCGCACAACAGCCCGCCGTCTTTCCGGGCGGCGCCGCAAGGGCCCACTTGCATAAAGCCTTGGTGCTCCGAACATCGTCCGGCCGCGCCATTGCTGGCACAAATCTTGCCGTCTCCGTAAAAACCGTCCTCGCCGAAATCGATCCCAATCAGCCCGTCACAAACATCATGACCATGGAAGACGTCTTGACCGCCTCCATGGATGATTATCGCTTTTACATGGAGTTGCTTGGAATTTTCGCCGGTGTAGCGGTCTTGCTCGCCGCCGTCGGCATCTACGGCGTCATGTCCTACTCCGTCAGCGAGCGCACCCACGAAATTGGCATCCGCGTAGCCCTCGGTGCCCGTCCGGGTGATGTCCTCGGCTTGGTCGCCAAGCTTGGCCTCAAGCTCACCTCCCTTGGCGTCGTCATCGGAGTCGCCCTGGCCTTCGGCGTCACTCGCTTGATCTCCACCTTCTTATTCGGTGTCAAGCCCACCGATCCCCTCACCTACGCCGCCGTCGCGCTAAGCCTGGCCGCTATCGCCTTACTAGCCTGCTACATCCCAGCACGCCGCGCCATCAAAGTCGATCCCCTCGTAGCCCTGCGCTACGAATGATCCCTCGGCTCGACAGATTCTCACGCGATCACAAAACTCGACTCTCCGTTTCGCCGCACTGTTAACATTTTCCAAATCTCGCAAGCCCTTGGTCGGCTAGGAGCTCTTTCATGCGCGCCCTCGCGTCCTTCGCTCTAGCAATTTTCTGCTCGCTTTTGACTTCCGCGTCAGCCCCGTCGTCCCCAAGCTCCACACCACCTCAGAGCTCTGCCTCCTCAAAGCTTCATATCCAATCGCAGCGGCTGCAGGCCACCCTTGAGAAGTTAAGCGAGTTTGGGCGCAATCCGGAGGGCGGTGTCACCCGTCTCGGCTATTCGGACACAGAACTACCCGCTCGTGAATACGTCATCGCACTGATGAAGCAAGCCGGACTCGAAGTGCGTGCCGATGCCGCCGGCAACCTTTTTGGCAGGCGCGCCGGCTCCGAGAACCTGCCAATTCTGCTCTTCGGCTCTCATATCGACTCTGTCGTTAAAGGCGGAAATTTCGACGGCGATGTCGGCAGTCTCGGCGCGATCGAGGTGATCCGTGCGCTGAATGAGGATGGTGTGAAGACTCGTCATCCTCTCGAAGTGGTTGTCTGGATGAACGAAGAAGGCAATCATTTCGGCTTGAGTACGATGGGTTCTGGAATCGCCGCAGGCCTGCTCGGCCCGGAAATTCTCGAGCGCAAAGACGAGCAAGGCCTCACCGTCGCAGATTGGCTGCGCCGCTATGGCCAGGATCCCGCTCATCTTACAGGCGCGCGCATCGCGCCTGGCACCCTCGCTGCCTACCTCGAGTTGCACATTGAGCAAGGCCCGAACCTCGAGGCCTCCAAGATTCCCATCGGTGTCGTGCAAGGTATCGTAGGACTGAAACGTTGGCGCTGCGTGGCCACCGGACTCGCCAATCACGCCGGCACGACGCCCATGGATCACAGAAAAGACGCCCTCGCCGCGGCATCGCGCGATTTGCTAGCCGTGCGCGACGTCGTTCGTGCGGAACAAGGCCGCCAAGTCGGTACCGTCGGTTACATGAAAGCAGAGCCAGGTGCGGTCAACGTCATCCCTGGCCGCGTGGAGTTCCCCATTGAGCTGCGCGATCTCGACGCCGCCAAAATTGATCGCCTGTGGGAGCAAATTCAGCGAAAACTAAAACCGATCGACAAAGAGGAAAACGTTGAGACCCGCTGCACCGAGTTTGATGACATTGCGCCAGCACGCACGGACTCCGCGGTGCAGGCCGCCATCCGCGAGGCCGCGAAGTCACTCGGTCTCCCCACCATGGATCTGCCTAGCGGCGCGGTCCACGACGCCCAGCAAATGGCCAAGCTCGCTCCCTTCGGCATGATCTTCATCCCCAGCCACGACGGCATCAGCCACTCCCCAAAGGAGTTCACCTCCTGGCCAGACGTCGCAAACGGCGCCGAAGTCCTCTACCGCTCACTCCTCCTCGTGGACGCTCAACTAAATCGCAAGTAGCTTGTGGCAAGCTTAGAAGAAAAGCGTGACTCGATGCTTGACTCAGGTTACTGTTACCCTGTACCTTATCAGAGATACAGTTGCCAATTATGTTTTTCAAGCTCAATCCGACAGCCGGCCAGCCGCTCTACCTCCAATTAATGCAGCAGATTCGGCACGCCGCGGAAACTGGCGCGTTGCAGGATGGTGATCAGCTACCCGGTATTCGAACTCTTGCCGAGGAACTGGTCGTTAGCCCGAACACAATCGTAAAAGCGTACTCCGAACTCGAGCATGATGGCCTTGTCGAATTACGCCACGGCAGCGGAGCATTCATCACCACAAAGCGCCGGATGCGTTCCCTAAAGGACCACGTGCAGGTCGCACGTCGGCGGCTCAGTAAGCTGATTGAGCAACTCCGCGACGAGGGTCTTTTGGACGACGAGATTAAACGCGCCTTCGAGGCAGAACTACTCCACTCGCCCGAGTTTGTGAGAAAACGATGATCTCGCCCGCAATCCTCACGCATGACCTTACAAAATCCTATGGCCCCGTCCCAGCTGTTCGCGACCTGAATCTTGCCGTCCAGGCGAACCGTATTACGGCCTTCCTCGGTCAAAATGGGGCCGGCAAGAGCACCACCATCAAAATGTTGCTGGGAATGGTTCGTCCTACGCGTGGTGAAGGCACCGTTCTCGGCAAACGAATTGGCGATGCCGAACAGAACCGGAGACTCCGGCAGAATGTCGCTTACGTCGCAGAAAACAAACCTCTTTACGGTTACATGACCGTTGAACAGACCATTCGATTCGCAAGTTCGTTCTACCCCGACTGGCGGACAGATTCCGAAAAAAAGCTGTTGCACGAATATAGGTTGCCGCTCCATCAGAAAGTCAAAACTCTTTCCAAGGGGATGCGCACAAAACTGGCGCTGCTCTTAGCCTTTGCGCGCCGCCCCGAACTTCTAATCCTGGACGAGCCTAGCGAAGGCCTCGACCCCGTCGGAATCGAACATCTTCTGCAACTACTCGTCGCCGAGGCGGCCGAGGGCGTGACCATCTTCTTCTCTTCGCATCAGATTGCCGAAGTCGAGCGCGTTGCCGATCACGTTTGCATCCTTAACGCGGGCCGCCTGGCACTGAACGCTTCCCTCGACGAACTGCGCCAGTCGTATCGGCGAATCGATTTCGTCTTTCCCTCCTTGCCTCCCGAACGGGAGTTTTGTATTGCGGGTGTCGAAAAAATTCAAACCGCGGGCCATCAGTTGAGTTTGTTTGCCAGTAGGAACGCCGATGCTGTCGTCGAGCGCGGCCACGATTTGGGCGCCGTTTCCATCGAGGTCGCTCCCGTTGGCTTGCGCGACATCTTCCTCGAGACGGTTAAGGAGAATTGACGTGCTCTGGTACAAAGCTTGGCTTGAGACTCGCTCCCGATTTCTGACCTGTCTCGCAACCCTCACCATCTTCTGCGCCGTTTTCGTCGGCCATGCTCAAACCCTCTTGCGACGCGAATGGACAGCCGATTACAACCGCCTGTTGTTTGTGTCTCAGCAATACATCGTCATCGTATGGGTCTTGGCGGTGGTCCTCTTGGGAATGGGCGGAATCGTTCGCGAAAAAGCCACGGGAACTTCCTCGCTCACTCTGAGCTTGCCGGTATGTCGGAACCGCCTCCTAATGAGCCGTGTCGGACTGGGCCTCTTTCAGGCCATCGCTTTGGGCATTGTGCCTTGGACTACAATTTTCCTGGTTTCGTCCCTCGCCAGAATGCCAATTTCAATTTCGCAGGTCGCGTTCTACACTACCTTGCTGATTGCAGGCGGCCTGTCCTATTTCGCTATGGCGATATTGGTTTCCTCTTCGGTCGAGGGCGAATACACGGCACCCGCTGTAGCTTTCGGATTAGTGCTCATATCCGCGATCGCCTTTGACGCTTGGCTCCGGCCATTCAGCCTATGGCGCCTAGTCAGTGGCGACTATTGCATCGACCGCCAGACATATCTTGTCTCGCATTTTCCCTGGCGCGGCACCCTTGCAAGCATCTCCGCCGCAATCCTGATGCTCCTCGCATCAATGCGTATAATTCAAAGCCGCGAGTTCTAGTTCAACGCCTCAGCTGATAGAGGGACTGGCCGCGAATCGATGCGTCTAGAAGCTCAATTGTGTGCAGAACGGGAATTTTCTTTCCGGCGCGCTCTAGTGACGCTTGCATCTGCAAGATGCAGCCGGGATTTCCAGTTACCACTACATCCGCATCGAGCGAGGCGATCAGCGCGGCCTTGCGGTCTCCCAGCGCGTTCGCTGCGTTTGGCTGCACCAGATTGTAAATTCCGGCGGAACCGCAGCAGATGGCCGACTCCGGAATTTCCAGAAGCTCCAGCTCCGGAATCGCCGCCAGCAAATTTCTTGGTTGCGCACGCACACCCTGCGCGTGCTGCAAATGGCAAGAATCGTGAAACGCCACCTTCAGTCGCAACGGACTTCGCCGCGCCCGCTCCGGCAGTTCCGCCAGCACTTCGCTCACATCTTTGCACTTCGCTGAAAATCTCCTCGCGCGCTCCGCATAGTTCGGATCATCGCGGAGCAGGTGCCCATACTCCTTAACGTTCGACCCGCATCCCGCCGCATTCGTCACAATCGTGTCCACTTCCGCGCGCTCAAACACATTGATTAAGTGCCGCGCCAGCGCCACCGCGCCATCTTCCTCCCCCGCATGCACCAGCAGCGCCCCGCAGCATGGCTGATCCGCGGGACTGACCACCTCGCAACCTTCCGCCGCCAGCACTCGCGCGGTCGCCGCATTCACTTGCGGAAAAAATTCCCGCTGCACGCACCCCAGCAGCAACCCCACCCGCCGTCGCTTCTCGCCCACTGCCGGCGTAACCTCCGCGACCGCCTCCGCTGCCGCCAATTCCGGGAGCAGCGCCTCCATTGCCTGCACGCGTTTCGGCAGCAGCCGCAACCCGCCGCTCCGCCGAACCAGACTCCGCAGCCCCGATCGCTGATACAGAAGCAGCGGCAGCCGCATCATCCGCAACCGCTTCGGCTGCGTAAACAGTGCGAAAATCATCCGTCGGTAAAATCTCTCAACCCATCCTCGGTCATATTTGCGCTCAATCTGCGCTCGCGTGGCCTCAATCAATTTTCCGTAGTCCACCCCCGAAGGGCACGCCGTCATGCACGCCATGCACCCCAGGCAAGTATCGAAGTGCCCCACCCACTGCGCATTCATCTCCGCCTTGCCGTCCGCCGCCATCTTCATCAGATAGATTCGCCCGCGCGGCGAATCCATCTCTTCGTTCCACAAAGCGTACGTAGGACAAACCGGCAAACAAAATCCGCAATGCACGCACGTATCGATAATCTCCCGCGAAGGCGGATGCTGCGCGTCAAAAGCACTAGCGGCCGGTTTTGTTTCTTCGCCGATCATTCTCTTCTCTGCGGAACCTCTACGTCTCTACGCCTCAGCGTTATCCTTTTTCCTCGTCTTTCGTTCTCTTCAAACGCCACCTACAAACCGTCCCGGATTAAGTGTGCCCAGAGGATCGAATTGCCGCTTCACTGCGCTCATCAACGGCAACGCGTCCCCCGTTCTTCCCCAAGCGTCCATCTCCACTATCCCACCTGTCTGATGCACGATCACCAGCGACCCTTCCCGCGCCTCAAGCCATTCGCGCATTTTGCGTAGTCCTGCCGCCAATGTCGAAACCGCCCCTTCCAGCCGCACGAATCCAACGCCCGTCGCCTGCGCCACAATGCTCCAGCGCAATTCGTCAGCCCTCAACGTTGCAACTGTTTCGATGGTCTCCGCAATTTGTGCGGGCAGACATGCGAATTTCCCGATCGCAAATTCGGACTCGCTTCCCTTCCCAGCCGAAAAAATCTCCTGTCGCGCGTTCCACCCGTCGCTGCCCATATCGATGATCCTCGCTGAACCAATCATCGACCTCAACTGGTCGATCTGCGCCCTCACCCCTGCCTCGATACCCTCAAACAAAACGTCCACCCGCGGCTGCATCTCCCCTCGACAGCAAATTTGCAGGGCTGAATGCGCCAACTTGGAACTTTGAATCGCAAGCACGAGCCGCTGCGCCTCCCGTAAATCCGTCGTCACGGCGGAAATCGTTCGTGTTTCTTTCGGCAACGGGTGCAAACGAAAAATCGCGCGCGTGATCACGCCCAGCGTCCCGAAAGCCCCCGTAACCAATTTCGGCAAATCATAACCCGCGACATTCTTCACCACTTTGCCGCCGCTGCTCGCCACCGTCCCATCCGCCAGCGCCACCGTAACGCCAATCACCAAATCCCGCAGCGAACCAAATCGCAATCGCAGCGCCCCGCTGTCATTTGTCGAAAGCACCCCGCCCACCGTCGCGCGCTCCGGCCACAACGCATCCAGCGCCAGCCGCTGCCCATGTTTCGCAACCGTATCCTGCAATTTCCCAATCGTGCAGCCGGCCTCCACGCTAACCGTCAAGTCCGCCCAAGCATGCTCAATCACCCGATTCAATCGCGCCGTCGACAAAATCACCTCCGCGCGCGCCGGCGGGTTTCCCCATTCCAGTTTCGTTCCCCCGCCACGCGGAATCACCGCCATTCCCGCCGCGTTCGCCAACTTCAACGCTTTCGCCAGCTCCGGCTCGCTGCCCGGTTCCACGACAAATCTCGGCTGCACGCCGCCCACTGCATCGCTCACTCCAGCCGCGCGAACGTACTTCGCCGTAACAATCTCGCGAACATCCGATTCAAATGTGCTGCTGGGATTTGCTTTCGGAGAGACGCGAGCGTCCATTCAGAACCGCTCCGCGATTCCCGCCGTTTCCAGAGGATGCGCCACATACTCGCCGGGCTTTTCCCCGCACAGACGCGGACGCGGAAACACCTTCGTCGGATTCGACAGCTGCAAAGGATCAAACGCACAGCGCACCCGCTGCATCGTCTCCAAATCCGGCTCGCTGTACATCTTCGACATCATCTTCTTCTTATCTTCGCCAACTCCATGCTCGCCGGTAATTGATCCTCCCGCCGCGATGCACAACTCCAAAATCTGGCTCGAAAGCATTTCCGCCACTTCCTCTTGCCCGGAAATTCTGCGGTCGTACAAGACCAGCGGATGCAAATTTCCATCCCCGGCGTGAAACACATTCGCCACACGCAATCCCGCTTCCTTGCTAAGCCGCCCGATTTCCCGCATCACATTCGGCAACTCCGTCCGCGGAATCACGCCATCCTGCACAATATAATTCGGCGAAATTCGCCCCATCGCCGCGAACGCCGCCTTGCGCCCTTTCCAGACCAGCGCGCGCTCCGCATCCGATTGCGCCACGCGAATTTCCCACGCGCCATTCGCGCTGCAAATTTCATTCACATGCGCCATCAGCTCGGCGACTTCCGCCACCGGCCCGTCCAATTCCACCAGCAGCAGCGCGCCGCAATTCGGATAATTCGCGTGCACCGCCGCTTCCGCCGCCTGAATCGCCAGATTGTCCATCATCTCAATCGCCGCCGGCAGCATGCCCGCCGCAATCATATCGCTCACCGCCGCGCCCGCTTCATTCGTGGAAGGAAACGCCGCCAGCAAAGTCTGCACGCATTCCGGCCGCTTCACGATGCGCAGAACAATTTTCGTAGCGATCCCCAGCGTGCCTTCCGATCCGACAAACACTCCCATCAAATCGTATCCGGGCGCGTCCAAAGTTTTTCCGCCCAGATGCGCCAGCGAACCGTCCGCGAGCACCACTTCCAATCCCAAAACGTGCGTGGTGGTGAATCCATATTTCAGGCAGTGCGCGCCTCCCGAATTTTCCGCCACGTTTCCGCCAATGCTGCACACCGATTGCGAAGAAGGATCGGGCGCATAAAAATATTCCTGCGCAGCAACGCGCGCGGTCACATCCAAATTAATCACGCCCGGTTCCACCACCACGCGCGCGTTCGCAAAATCCACTTCCAGGATTTTGTTCATGCGCGTCAGGCTGATCACCACGCCATTTTCCACCGGCAGCGCGCCTCCGCTCAGGCCGGTGCCGGAGCCGCGCGCGACGAATGGGATTTTTTCGCGATGGCAGACGCGCACGATTTTTTGCACTTGGTCGGTTGAATTTGGCAGCAGGACCGCGCGCGGCAGCACGCGAAAATTTGTCAGGCCGTCGCACTCGTAGGTGTGCAGTTCTTCGCGCGAAGTGATCAGTCCGCGCGGGCCGACGATTTCGCGCAGCTCGTCAAAAATCCTGGTTTCCACGGCGCGAGCCCTCGAAGAGAGCTTGCCCCATCAGTGCATGAAGGTCAAACCGTGGGGAACCAGATACGGGAACACGTAGGCATAGAGCATCACGATTATGCCAACGATGGCGCCGAGCGCGATCGAGTGCCAAAACACGAAGCGGAAAATCATCCCTTCGTTGCCGAGTTGATTCGTCGCGGCGGTGGCTACGCAGATGGATTGCGCGTCGACCATTTTTCCCATCACGCCGCCGGCGCTGTTCGCCGCGGTCATCAGAATGGGATCCAAGTGCAATTGTTCGGCGGTGATGCGCTGCAAACTCCCGAACAATGCATTCGAGGAAGTGTCGCTGCCGGTCAGGGCCACGCCCAGCCATCCGAGGAAAGTTCCAAAGAACGGATAGAACCATCCCGTGTGCGTGAACGCCAGGCCCAAGACGGCGTCGGTCCCCGAATATCTCGTGACAAAACCTAAACCCAGCATTGCGGAAATGGCGAGCACCGCGAAACGCATTCGGAAAAGCGTGTAGCCGAAAATTTTTATCAGTTTTACCGGACTCACGCCACGAATCAGTCCGCCAACGATGGCGGCAAGGAAGCAACCCGTCCCCGTGGCCGAAAACCAGATGAATGGAAATTTGGCGCCTTCCGGAGTTGGCTTGGGAACCACCGGTTTGTCGCGGGAAATCTTGCGATGCAGCGGCGTGTTCCATCCGCCATTGGGTTTTCCCTCGGCGGTCAGCCAGGCGGGAGTGGTGTGCACGTTCATATAGTCTTTCACCGGCTTGTAGCCCCAGAGAAAAACAAAGACGGAAAGAATCAGGAACGGAATCCAGGCTTTGAGAATTTGGCTCTTGCTGTAATCGGAACTGGAGGTGAGCGCGGGCTGCGCGGTGTACCTGGCCCGCGCCGTCTCGGCCGCGGTCGCCGCAGCAGGCACGGCTGCAGCGGCGGCGCTGGGCACTTCGGTATCTTCGGCGAAGCGCCAAATTTTCTTGGGCTTCCAGAAGAGCAGAAAGATCACGGTGCAAAGGAGCGAGAAGAGCCCCGCGGTGATGTCCACCAGGTTGCTGTCCATGTGGTTGGACCAGAAGAATTGCATGGACGCGAAGGAGATGCCGACGACGAGGATGGCAGGCAGCACCTCGAACGTTTCCTTCCACGGCACCATGGCGCGCACCAGCCAGAAGGGCACGATGATGGCGGTGATGGGCAGAATGCGTCCGATCATGGCGTTCATGTCGGCTTCGGGTAACAATGTGACGGCGGCGAGCATGTGCACCGGAGTCCCGATCGCGCCCCAGGCTACCGGGGCGGTGTTGGCGATGAGATTGAGCGCGGCGGCGTGGAAGGGTTTGAATCCGAGGCCGATCATGAACGCGCCGGCGATAGCCACCGGAGAGCCGAAGCCAGCGCAACCTTCGATGAACGCGCCAAAGCAGAAAGCCACCAGTAGAAGTTGCAGACGGCGATCCGAGGAGATGCCGCCGACAGAGGCTTTCATAATCTCGAAGTCTCCGGTGCTGACCGAGATGTCGTAGAGATAGACGGCGGCGACCACGATCCAGACGATATTCATCAGGCCGGTGGCGACACCGTAAAGGAAGCTTTGGCCCGCGAGGGAGGCGGGCATGTGGAGAACGAGAATGGCCACGAGGATGGCGGTGGCGGCTCCGCCGAGAGCGGCCCAGTGGGGTTTCACGCGGAGCCCAGCCATTAGAGTGAAGAGCACGATGAGGGGCAGCGAGGCGACCAGGGCGGAAAGCCACCAGTGGCCGAAGGGGTCGTAAACTTGGGTCCAGGTCACAAGCCACGCTCCTGCGAACAGGAATTTCCTGCGATGCAATACTTTGTTCGCAGCGCAAAGTCAAGCGTGAAGAGACCGACTTGTGGGTGACAGCTGAGAGGGTAAGGTCCAGGGTCTTGTATCAATCTGATAGTACAGGGGTTGCGACAATGCTGGACGCGGTTTGTCGAGCTGCACTAAATAGACCTCGCCGCGTTTTGGATACCACTCGGACGTAGCGCGTGTGGCCGCGAGGTGCGATACCTTTGGGTACGGACCTTTCTATCGCTGGTTAGGGTCAAGCGCTGCGGCTATTTTCGGGAAATCGGTGATAAAATATCTCCATGGCGAAGCAAAATGTGAGATTCGTTGGCGTCAAGACGGTCAAGAAGCCAGCTTCGGTAAAGTTTAAGACGAAATCTGGCGAAACCGTCACGTTTCGTGCGCTCAAGACCGTAAAGAAGAGAGAAGTTGTTCGCTTCCGCGCAAAAAAACGATGAAGCGCATCTATCTAGACAGCAATATCCTCATTGCGCATTTCGCGACTGACAAATCCGAAGAAACAAAAAAGAAGCTCGTGGAAAATGCCTTTGCCGTCTTCTCCCAACTCAAGGATGCGCAGCTCTGCACCTCCATGTGGGCGGTAACCGAAATGGTGAACATTTTGGTGTCAGGCAAAAAAATGAACCGAGGCGAAGTTGCTGAAATCGAGAGCCAACTCGTCAGCGAGCGGCGGCTCAAAAATGTAAAAATCTCCTTTCTCGAAGTGAGCCCCGAGAAGGATTATGACTTCGCGGAGTTCTTCTACCACGTCAGGCAGGGCGTGCTGAAGTATCACTCGGGCGTTGGAGATATTCTTCACAGCGTCATCATGAAGAACAACGGCATCAGCGATATCCTGACTTTCGACGAAAAAGATGATTTCAAGCAGATACCCGACCTGACGGTGCTCCACCCCAAAGATGTCAAGCTATAGTACGACTCACGCCCTCAGCCGAGTGGCTGCCCGCAAAACGGGTTGCTCTTAGTTGCGCGCTGGTTCTTGCAATGGTGGGGCTTTTGACTTTCGTTTTTGGAGAGGGCGAACCGATTTTGAATTTCCTCGCGGCGACAATCTCGACCACTGCGTTCAGGTTAACGAGTGCGCGCGATGATGCGAATCACGTCCGCTGCAAGATCTGGCCCGATGGCCAGTGCCAAAATGCCTGCGCTGGATAGAAGGCCCAGCGCGCCGCGGGTACGGGACAAGTAATACGGGACAACCAGAGGCCAGGCGAAGAATACAAACGCGTCGAAATCGAAAGGTGCGAGGTAGCGGTGTGCCCGGGCATCGACACGCACCCAGCAGACCACCATCAGGCGGAAAACAAAGGTTGAAAGCAGTTGCGTGGAGTCAGAAGGGGTGCGACCGCGAACGGCGAGAAGGGAAAGCCCTACGGCGGAGATCGCACAGAGCAGAAACAGGGGGATCAGCGATTTTGAGAACACCGAAATATGGCCCATCGCAATAGCGCTCGTGACGGTCGCAATCTATTTTGTTGGTAAAGCCCTGTCAATTGGGTGTGGCGCGGCGGCTCAATGATTGCGCGTTCATGGTGGTTGAGTAGTGGTTAGGCGACGGATGGTCCAACCTAGAGCGAAAAGGACGGCGCCGGTGATAAAGATGGGGACGCGGGGAGGGTCTGACCAGGATTGATCGATGTCCTTGCCAATATTCAGGAGTGGCCATAGGAGAAGAGGGCCTGCGCCGAAGTCCTGAAGGATTTGCGCAGCTTGTGCAGGAATGGACGGCAATTGTTTGCGGTTCGTGGGATCCTTCAAGGCAGCGACATCGTTTTGGTTGAGGCCTAAACCCTCGGAGGAGCGGCGAAGGAGAAAGATTCCTTTGGTGATGAGGGTTAGGGCTCCGAGGGCGAAGACGAGCGGGGTGGTTGTGAATTTGGCCTCGGCAGGCGAGAGGGTCCAGTAGGCAGCGGCAGCGATTGCGAGGACAAGGTACAGAGTGGCTCGGCGAGGATGATATTCGAGGTCGCCGGCAAAGTTTTCTAGAAAGAATTCGCGAAGAGACACGCGGAGAGTGTAACGCAAAAAAGGTCGTGTGGCGGACGGGTGGCATCCTTGTGCCGTTGGTCCTTGCAAGGGTGGGGCTGCTGACTTTCGTTTTCTGGAGAGGGCGCACCGATTTTGAATTTCCGCGGCTAAAAGAGACAAGTCCAGATCATCCGCACCTGCCCGTCAACCGTCCCTTCGACCAGTTGTCCCGGCGTACCCCTCCTGCTAACGTTTACGCGAGCCCGCCTACTGCAAGGCAGGTAACGTCGAGGGTCTGAGAACGGAGGTCGGTGACCAGTGCCGCCCAGCCGGTCCCTACTTCTCCCGAACCGACGGGTTGAGTAGAGCAAGCCCCAACGACGGTTCGCTGGGTTAAGGAGCGCGAAAGGGATCGAAAGAAACGCGAAAACCTAACTCCCTTTAGAATGAACACTTGCAAAAGTGTATTAAAACAAAGGACTTTAAGTACCTGCACAATCAACACTTATGCAAAACCCAGGGGGAGGGGGGTATCCCCTGGTGGGGCGAGATGAACTCGCCGCTTAGCTCCGTTGTAGGGGCGTCGCTTCAGTTTATCCTGACGAAGGAAGGGCGCGCCAAGGTCGAAGGCCCCATCTTTCCCTTGTAGCGGCGCAGCATGCTACGCCCGCTGCGTCTGGCCGTTGAAAGCTCCTACTTCTCGTGGTTGGGGACCCACCATTCGGGAAGGATTTTGTTGATGCGTAGTTTTCGGAACAGCGGTCCCCACTGCGGCTGGAATTCGGCGGCTATCTTCTGAATGGCAATGCTCGCGAACTGGGCGGCCATTCTTTGCTCCGCGTGGGTGAGGTCGTTGTATCCATGGGGCAGGTACGCGCTGCCCACAAAGCCGCCGGCAGCCGCTCCCGCGAAATTAGAGAAGGCAATCGTGCTTCTTCCGGAGTCGGTCCTGTCGATGAACGTAAACGCCAGCGCGTGCGCGGTTCGCGCCAGAGGATTTTTACTGCTCGAGCGCACGTAGCGCGGATCTTCATGCAACGCGACGCCGGTCAAAAAGCGCGCGGTTCGCTGCGAACCGACGATGGCGAGGGCATCTCCATAGTTCCTGCCGAACGCCCCGGCGCCATCTTTCCACTCGCGCGGGTAATGGCTTTTTGGATTCGCCAGCGCCATACCCGCGGTGAACGCCGGAACGATAACGGCAGGCGGCCCAAATGTCTGATGGGCGTAGATCGTAAATTTATCGGCGAAAGACGGAAGTTGAGCAGTCTTGACCGGCAGGAAGAGTACAGCGCTGCTTTTATCTTGCCCCGGAACGAGCGATGAGCCTGCCGGATCGCTTTGGTATTGAGGTTGTGGAGCATCCGGAAGGTTGGCTACCTGCCGGCTCGGTGTTGGCGGAATTTCCGTGGCGTGGTCTGTTGCGGGCGCCGCGGAAGGACAAGGGGACGCCGTATCCGAAGGAGTGCAAGTGACAGCAGTTTCCTTTTTTGTTTCCTGTGATACCGCGACCGGCGAATAGGAAGCGGCGAGGAATAGCGCGATTACGACCATGCGAGTTGCATAGGTAGAGCGATACCGTTTGACAGTCATTTCTTCTCCTGTTTTAAACTTGGCCGAATGGGGAGATAGATGCTATAAAGTGGGACGCGTGAGAGTTATGCGTCCAGAAAACGTGACCGATCGTCCAGGATTCGAGCAGCGCATGGACCCGCTGTCGGAAGTCTTTGGATCATTGAGAATTCAAGATGCCGTTGTCCGGCGAGTGGAGGCGACCGCTCCCTGGGGTGTGCGCTACTCGGGCGACATAGGCCTGCGGGTACGCTTCGGGCTGGTGGTTCGCGGATCCGCTTTTCTGAAATTCAAGAGCGAGCGGCGGATGATCTCCGTCTCCAGCGGCGATCTCTGCATTTTCATTCTCAATGATGAGCCCTTTACATTGGTGGATCATCCGCGTTCCGCCGTCGCCGATTTCGGCGAACTAAGAAAATCAAGAGTGGGTGGCGCGATTCATTACGGAGGAGGCGGCCGGCTCACAACTATGGTGAGCGGATCGTTTGGCATAAGTAAATTCGGGGCCCCGCTGATTTCCAGGATTCTGCCGCGTTTCCTGCACCTGCGGCTGGAGGAAAATCGCAGTCGCACCTTCCAATCCGTGCTGGATATTTTGGCGGAAGAAACCGCTGAGCCTGGCATGGCTTCGTCCCGCTTGATTGGCTGCCTCTATGAACTGCTGTTTGTGTACGCCATTCGCGCTTACGCCTCTAGCTCCGCGGCTCCGCCAAAGGGGTGGTTGGCAGCCATGTCAGACAAGCATCTCAGCAAGGCCATAGAGGCAATGCATTCAGCCATCGATAAGCGCTGGTCCGTTGCGTTGTTGGCTCGCGAGGCACGCATGTCCAGGTCGGCCTTTGCATTGAAATTCAAGACCGTTTTGGGGCAGACGCCTCTCGAATATCTTACGCAGTGGCGTATGTACCGCGCAGGCGGGATGATTCGCGCGGACCATATGTCGTTCTCGGAAGTGGCGTCCACGGTTGGATATGGGTCGGAGAGCTCCTTCAGTCGAGTGTTTCGTCGAGAGATGGGCGTAGCGCCGAGGGAATATCGTCGCAAGAGCGTGGAAGAACCCCTCGCTTCACCGATTACATGAAGATTGCGGAACCCAAATTCTTTTCAGACTGTAGCGGAAGCGACTACCAGCTAAAGAAAAACAAGGCGGCCGGCAGCTTAGCTTAGGGTCAGGCGGGTTTCGCTTAGGTCTAGTTCGTGCTCGATTTTGCGGAGGACTTCATCGTTGATGCGACCGTCGTTGCGCAGGCGGACGGCGGTCCTTCGTTCCAAGCGGAGGAGTTCGCCGAGGATTTTGCGGTAGCGGGCAAGCTCTTGGTTACTCATGCCGTCGTCGTCCGAATTCTCTTTGCTTAGGCTGGCGAGGCGGCGGGTGTAGCGGCGGGCGAGATCGTCGTAGACGGCGGCGAAGTCTTGGAGGTCTTCTCCGCGCGCGCTTTCAAGATGGGTTAGCGCAGTGCTAGTGATGATGCGGCGGGCCTCTTCTTCTTCGCCGTCGTTGCCAGCCTTGCCGGCGAGGCCGAGTAAGCGAATGAGCGGCGGCAAAGTCAGCCCTTGCAGGACGAGAGTGACAAGGATCACGCCGAAAGTCAGGAAGATGATGAGGTTGCGTTGCGGGAACGCGCTGCCGTCGGGCAGGAGTTCAGGCAGCGCGATGGCTGCGGCCAGGGCTACGACACCGCGCATGCCGGTCCAGCCGACAACGAAGACTTGTTTTGCGGTGGGCTTGGGATAACTCTGGCGGAGGATGCGCGTGCGAATCCAATAGGAAAGCTTGTTGGCCGGAAACATCCAGAGCAGGCGCAGCACGATGACGATGGCGCTGAATAGCGCGCCATAGACGAGCAAGTGAGGAAAGCTGTATCCGCGAATGCCCGCGAGGACGTGCGGAAGCTGCAAGCCGATGAGGACGAAGACGAGACCGTTGACGGCAAAGGTCAGGGATTCCCAAACAGCCCAGGTCTGGATTCTTACTTTGGCAGAGAAAAACTCAGAACTTTGACGGCTTAGATACAGGCCACAAGCCACGACGGCCAGCACCCCAGAAGCGCGCGCGGATTCGGCGGCGAGATACGCGGCGTAGGGAGTGAGGATGCTGACGACGATTTCGATGGGGCCGTCGTCGATGCGACGCTCGAACCATTCGACGACAAAACCGAGTAGGAGGCCGATACCGATCCCGATGCCGATTAAATAGGTAAGGCGTAGAGCACCTTGCGTGACGGTGGGAGTGCGGCCCTCGACGACCATGGCGATGGCGAACTCGAGAGCGAGCAGGCCGGTGGCATCGTTGACCAGGCTTTCGCCTTCGAGGATGTCGACGATACGCTGCGGGAGGCCGACGCGCTTGGCGATGGACGTGGCGGCAATGGCGTCGGTGGTGGCGACGACGGCGCCGAGAACGAAGCCGAGACGCCAGTCGAAGCCGGGGAAAACCCACGCTGCGGTTCCTGCTACGCCGAGTACGGTGAAACTTACAAGCCCGAAGGCCAGCAGGAGAATGCTGACCAAGTTGAACTTGAAATCGCGCCAGGAGGTCAGCCAGGCGGCGGAGTACAGAAGAGGAGGAAGCACGACGAGAAAAATCAGGTCGGGATTCAAGGGAATGCTGGGGATGCCAGGAATGAAGCTCAGGAGCAAGCCTGCAACGACGAGCACGATTGGGTAGGGCGTTTGCAGTTTGCGGGCGAGGGCGGCGAAAACGACCACGAAGAGGAGCAGTAGAAGGAAAACAATCTCTACCGCGTGGATTCCGCCACTCTGCATCATCTGGACGTAACCTCTGGTTCGCTTCAAGGTTACGCGAAAAGTGAGTAGTTCCATAAGGGGACGGCAGTAAGGTTTACGCGGTGCGCTTCCAAATTCGACGTGCTTGAGATGGGGTGGGCGACAGAGATCGCCACCTCCCAAAGGGGAAAGCAATACCCCGCGGCGAACTCCAGTTCGGCTACCCTATTACACGGGTGCGCAGCAGGTTAGGTGGGATCTGGAAGAGGGAGACGGGTGCCGATGGGGCTCTCTTGGAGGCAGGGCACCCGTCCGTTCAGCGAGTATTGCTCTCGCCGTTATCGCTGTCACGCGTTGGCGGGCATGGTACGAGGCAGGGGCCGGGGCTACAAGCAGGTATCTACCTGACATTCGCATTAGGTCTTTCTTGGATTGCCTGCGGGAGCAGAATGTCGGATTCTTTGGGTTCAAATGCCAAGTTCGCGCCAGACCGTCAGTGACCAAGCACGGTCGTCACCGCGTCCCGCCATGGACGATGCGCCGGAAAGACGAGACGACGCCGACGCCCAGACAATCCTTATAGCAGATGACAGCCCGTTCGAGCGCAGCGTGATCCGCTCGGCCGTGGAGGGGATGACAAAGTTCCGTGTATGCGGAGAGGCCGGGGACGGCGTGGACGCCGTAAAAAAGGCGCGGGAGCTGAAGCCGAACCTGGTGATCATGGACTTGGCCATGCCTCTGATGAACGGGGTGGAGGCCGCCATGGTGCTGAGAAGCACGATGCCGAATGTTCCGGTGGTGTTGTTTACGCTGTACGCAGAGCAAATGCGAGGAACGATATCGCCGGGGTTCGGAGTCACGATTATCCTCTCCAAGGCCGACGGCTTGGCTCCCCTGCTGGAGTGCCTTGAAAGGCTACTCAGCGCGTAGATTCGTTTGGTCGAAGTCTATCCCTGAAAAGCGGAATGTTTTGGTAGGGCGGACAGCCCCCTCGGCAAGGCTCGGGGCAAACAGAACCGGCTGTCCCACTTATGCGGGCAAATTTTTGGCGCGAACACGCATCTGAGTCGGGGTAAACTCGCGGGCTAGTGGCAAATCGCTAATAAGGGTGCTCGATGCGGCCGCGGAACCTCGCCCTCCTTTTGGTTTTTCTTCTCTTGTCTGTTCTTCTCCTGGCATTTTTTCCGTTTCCAGGATTTGCTGCTCAGATTTCGCAGAGTCTGGCTGGTTATCCTGTTCGCGGGACGGTGCTTAATTCCGTGACCGGGGAACCGATTCGCGGAGCGCTTGTACAAATCTATGCGAACCGGCAGCGCAGTGTGCTGACGGGCGCGGACGGTAGCTTCCAGTTTGAAAATGTGCCGGCCGGCACGCTGAATCTCAACGTACAAAAACCGGGCTTTTTTGCTTTGCAGGCGATTCAGTCGCCCCGAGCGCAAGCGGCCTTTGCTATCTCCGGTCCGGAGCAGCCTCCGACGGTGGTGAAACTGGTGCCGGAGGGCGTGATTACCGGACGTATAAGAGGAGACAACGGCGAGCCGGTGGAATCGCTGGTGGTGCAAATCTTCGCGGAGCGGGTGGAGAACGGCAAGAGGATGCGAGCGATATTAAACGGAACAATGACGGACGAGGAGGGCGAGTTTCGCATCGCGGAACTGCAACCCGGAAGATACTTCGTCTTTGCGGGACCCAGTTCCGCGCCGGAGGTAGATTTTGAGCAAGGTACGCAACCCGCGGCGCGAGGGTATGCAGTGGCGTTCTATCCGGGTGTGGCTGACATCGCGTCGGCGAATGCGGTGGAAGTCGCCGCGGGGCAACACATAGAGATCAACTTTGATCTTGCCTCACAACCCTTTCATCGCATCTCCGGTACGGTGAGCGGGTACCCGATGGGCAAAGCCGGGATCAACTTGCAAGTGACGAATGCGGCAGGGCAAGAAATGAACGCAGGATTTCGGTTCGACGAGCGCACGGGTATGTTTCGCACCGTGTGGCTGCCCGGCGGCTCTTACACGCTGACCGCGGAGATGCAAGATCCCGGCGGAGCCCACGTTTATTTCACTTCTCAAGCCGTAAACCTCAGCTCTGATCTTGCAGGGATTCACTTGCACTTGCTGCCGAGCGTCAGTATTCCGGTGAGCTTTCGAATGGAAACGACACGGAGTGAGGGGCCACTGGGGACGCAGACCTATGTGACCAGGGGACCGCGCGGCGAGCAACGGCGGCAAGTGACTCCTCCGCCCGCTCGGGCGGTATTGACTGCGCAGAATCAAGGTTTTTCGCAGCAGCAGCGTTGGTCGCAATTTGTAGAGGGAAATGAGCCCGCGGTTGAAATCCCCAATGTGCCGCCCGGAGTCTATTCGGTTGAGGTTTTCGCGAATGGAGCGTACTACGTGCAGTCCGCGCGGTGCGGAGGATTGAATTTGCTGGAGCAAAACTTAACGGTGGCGCCGGGGTCCGCGGTAGGACCGATCGAAGTCGTGCTGCGCGATGACTTCGGAAGCCTGGAGGGAAGCGTGGCGCTAGGAGCGGGAGATGAATCGGTAATGGTGATCGCGATTCCTGAGGACGGACACGGGCAGGTACGCAATGTGGAAGTGGCGCGACCGGCGGGTACCTTCGATGCTGCGCGCTCGACCGTAGGTTTCGAGATGTCGCAGCTGGCACCGGGTAGATACAGAGTCTTGGCGGTGGACCGACCGAATGATTTTGAATATGGGAATCCAGAAGTGGTGCAGAAGTACGCGAGTAAGACGCGCGAGATTACGGTGGGCACGAATCAGCAGGCAAAAATCGAACTTGAGGTGGTGCATATCGGGGAGTAGGCCATGACGCTGCGGGCGATTTTTTGTTTAGTGCTGCTTGCGGGTTGGGCGCAAGAGAGGAGGCCGGCTGCTCCCGTAGCCACGCAATCCCCGGCTTTGGAACAGCAGAGTTTCCGGATTAGCGGAACGGTTGTGGATGCAATGGGTGGGCAGCCACTGGCACAGACGCAAGTGACGATTGCCGCGCAGGGAATCCGAGGAGCAAGCCAAACCACAACGACCGGCGACGACGGGCGCTTCGCATTCGAGAAACTTGCGCCGGGTCAGTACTCGCTATTTGCGAAGCGCAGAGGGTATGTACAGCAGTTCTACAAGCAGCACGAGCAGTTTTCCACGGCGATTATCGTCGGGCCGGATTTGAACACGGAGGATTTGCGCTTCGAGTTGCCGCCGGGAGCTTCGATTTCGGGCCAGGTGGTCGACGAGATGAACGAGCCGGTGCGCAACGCACAGATGCTGCTCTTCCAGCGCGGAGTAGCACTCGGGCGGAGGTCGACCTGGCAGGCGAGTGGCGCGCAAACCGACGATCTCGGACATTATCGCTTCGGGCATTTGGCTCCGGGGACGTACTTCGTGGCGGTGTCCGCGCAACCGTGGTATGCGCAACGCGTGACGCACCAGCGTATGGAACAGATCGATGGGTCCGGAGCGAGAACGTTCCAGGAAGTTACCACCGGCGAGCCGGAGCTGGATGTGGTCTATCCCATCACATTTTTTCCAAATGCGCCGGACATTGCGGGTGCGGCGGCGATCCCGGTGCGGCCGGGGAATGCGGAAATTGCGGATTTGCGGCTCCAACCAGTGGCAGCGCTGCACATGATTGTTCGCGTTTCGCCGGCAGTCGGGGAGGCGCCCGCTTCGGGGGATACGGCGGAAAACGAGAACGTGTCGGCGCAAGTTTTGCAATCACTGGGGGAAGAAATCCAGATGGGCGTGCCGGCAGCTTCGCAGCAAATCGCCCCGGGGGTGGTGGAAATATCCGGGATTCCTCCGGGGCGATTTAGTCTGCAAGTGAACTCAAACAAGAATGGCGAGTCCAGGTCGCACGCGCAGAGCGTGCAGCTCACTGGAGATGCGGAGCTCATTCTGAGCGAAAGCAGTTCTTCGGGCGCGGTCAGCGGCGTTGCGAGGCTGGAGAATGGGTCCGCGCTAATGCCCGTGCCAACGTTGGTACTTCGCAAAGGGAGCGGAGAAGAGTTTGCGGCGCAAGCCGACCAGGACGGCGGATTCAGCTTTAAAGACCAAACGGTGCCACCCGGAGCGTACGGTGTATTGGTCAGCCAGCCGGCCTTTGTGGCGGTGAAGAGCATGACGGCAACGGGCGCGAAGGTGAACGGGCGAATCCTGGAAATCGGCGGAGGGCAGGACGTAAAGCTAAAGGTTGTGCTCTCGGAGGGGACGGGACAAGTTACCGGCTTTGCGCTGAAAGACGGCAAACCGGTTGATGGCGTGATGGTGGTGCTGGTGCCGGAAGTGCCCGAGCACAACTTGGTGCTTTTCCGGCGCGACCAGAGCGACTCGGACGGTTCGTTCCTCCTGGGGGGAGTGCACCCTGGAAAGTACACGGTCGTGGGGATTGAAAATGGGTGGGAGCTGGAGTGGTTCGCGCCGGGCGTGATCGAAAAATATCTTGCCGGCGGGGAGAGCGTGCAAGTGGCGGCGAATGCCAAGATTGAGGTGAAGGTGCGGGTGCAGCAGCCTTGACAACAGTTTGCAAGACTAGTGGGATCCGAGGGCGCTGGCCGCTTGGAGCATCTGGTCCGGGCGGGCGCGGACACGTAGGTCATCTGTCAGATTGATCCAGCGGATTGTTCCTGATGAATCGATTAGGAATTCCGCCGGACGAGCGATGTCGTGGCCTTTGATGCCCGCGCCCTTATGAAGGAGATCGTAGCGTCGGATTACTTCTGTGTTGGGATCCGAGAGAAACGGATAGGTGTAACCGGCTTTGCGGCAGAGGTCTTGCGACTCGGAGGAAGAATCGACACTGATGGCTACGGGCTTGATGCCCAACTTCTCGAAGTCTTGCAGTTGTTCCTGGATACCCCGTAACTCGGAGTTGCAGAACGGTCACCAGTAGCCACGATAAAAGATGAGGACAACACCTTTCGTTGGCTGCGAGGCGCTGACGGGCGAGGAGAGCAAGGATGCGAGCGTAACGGTGGCGCCAGTGGTGTCGGCCAATGCGAAGTCAGGCGCTTTTTGGCCGACTTTGGGGGCTTGGGTCGAGGGAGGCAAGTGCTTGCCCAAGGAAAAGGTAAAGACGCAGAACAAGACCAGGGCGGCAATACTCATCGTGGCCAAGATGGGGCCGGCGATTTGGCCGCGGTAGAGATTGGATTGGGCAAACGCGCGCCGCAAACCGACCAAGAGGAAAACCAAAGCAAGAGCGAAGAGCAGAAAATTGACCCAGGGCATGTCGCGGGTGCTGGGATATTTGGCGAAGATAGGGATATAGCTTAAGAAAGCGAATATAGCGATTAGAAAGCCTATCCAGAGTGGGGCATTGGGTCGGCGCTTGGGGGCGGCGCTGGCAGGCGGTGTGTTGTCGGGCAGGCCCTCGGGCATAGCTTTCCCCTTTTTGTGCTTGCGGTGTCCTAGATACTGGGCGACTGCAAAGGTACCATAAATTCAGGAGCGCTCGCGTTGCTCGCTAGCCTGGCATAAGACCAGGCCACTACAAAGAAGGACTCGCTTTGCTCGCTGGGTCGCGCTGAAGCGCGGCCCCTATAACTCTTGCGCCGGGACGCCGAGTTATTTGGAGGAGGCAGGTGTTGGAGGGGCGGGGTCGCCTTTTACGTAGTGTGCGTACCAGGTGAGATAACGCTCGAGGCGGTCCCTCAGGTGGCTTGGAGTCTTGAACTCGTGGTATTCGCCAGGATAGACGACTAGTTGCGTCTCGCGGCCGAGACTCTTCATGGCTTGGAACATCTGCTCGCCGCCGAGAATGGGGACGTTCCAATCGATGTCGCCGCCCATGAAGAGAGTGGGCGTGGTGATGTTGGCGACTCTGTAGAAGGGCGAGAGCTTGTCCCAGAGGGCATGATTCTCCCAGGGGCGGCCTAGCTCGGTTTCCCAGTCGCGCTGATATTGGTCGTGACCGTAAAAGCTGGTGTTGAGGGCTTCGCCCGCGCCGGAGATGGCGGCCTTGAAACGCGTGGTCTGGCCGATGATGAAGTCGGTGGAGATGCCGCCGTAGGACCAGCCGCCGACTCCGAGCTTGTCGGGATCCGCGATGCCCTGTGCGATGGCGTAGTCCACGATGGCCATATCGTCCTGGTAGTCCTTGTTACCCCAATCCGCAAAAATGGCTTTGGCATAGCTTTCGCCGTAGCCCGAGGAGCCTCGCGGGTTGGGCAGGAGAACGGCGTAGCCGTTGGCAGCAAAGAGTTGCGCGAGGTGCATGAACTCGGCGGGGTACGCCTCGACGGGTCCGCCGTGAGGGCGGAGGATGGTGGGGTATTTCTTCCCGGGAGTGTAGTCGAGAGGCTTGTAGAGGTAGCCGTGGACGGTGGTGCCGTCTTTGCTCTTGAATTGGATGTATTCGGGCTGGACGAGCTTTAGTTGGGAAATGATGGCGTCGTTGGTTTTGGTTAGGCGGGAAAGTTTGTTGCCCGCAGCGGGCTGAAAATAGATTTCGCTGGGGCGGTCGGGCATGTCGATTTGGGCGGCGATGTCGCCGTTCTTGGCGACGGAGTAGGTGTTGAGCGTGATGCGGCCAGCAATCGAGCGAGCGACTTCGCCTCCGGATACGGGAACGCGGCAGAGATTTTGTGTGCCGTCGTCATCGGCGATGAAGTAGATGGAGGTGCCGTCGGGGGAAAAGCGCGGCTCGGTGGCGTTGCGATCAAAGGATTGAGTTAGCACACGGGCCTGGCCGCCGGAGGCTGGCGAGACGGCGACGTGGTGGGTGGCGTACTGGAAGAGCTGGTGGTCAAGTTGGGTCGTGTAGGTAATGAGCTTGCCGTCGGGAGACCAGGAAGGTGTGTCGTCGTCGCCGGGATTGGTGGTGACTTGCGTGAGCTGGGCGCCTTTATCGGTGTTGTTGGCGGCGACGACCCAGATGTCCGTGTTGTAAGTGCGGTCGGGGTCCGGCTTGGAGCGGTTGCTGGCGAAGGCGATTAGGCGGCCGTCGGGCGACCAAGCCGGGTGGGCATCGTCGTAATCGCCGGAAGTGATTTGGGTTAGGTTCTTGGTAGCGAGCTCGAGAACGTAAAGGTGGGCGCGGCGGCGGTCGAGGTAGCCGACTTCGTCGGTCTTGAATTGCAAGCGGTCGATGACCCAGGGCTTTCTTGTTTTGGGTTTCTTGTCATCTTCGTCCTTCTCTTTGTCTTTGGCCTTGGCTGCGGCGAGCTCTTCTTCGGACGCATCGCGCAGGATTACGACCAGGCGCGTGCTATCGGGCGACCAGGCGAAGTCGTCGACATCTTGCGGCGTGTCGGTGATGTGCTGGGCTTCGCCGCCAGCGCGGTTGAGGAGCCAAATTTGCGCCTTGCCTTCGTTGCGGGCGGATAGAAAGGCGAGGTATTTGCCATCGGGACTCCAGCGGGGGTGGGAGGAAGAGACGCTTTCGGCAGTCATGGGGATGGCGTCGCCGCCGCCAGCGGCGGGAACCTGCCAGATGCGCTCTTCCGATTTGTCTTCCTTTAGGAGCAGCGTCTTGACGGTGTAGGCGACGAACTGGGCGTCGGGGCTTAGCTGGGGGTCGGAAACTTCGCGGATTTGGAAGAGGTCATCGACCGTGACGGGGCGAGGCTGGGTGGGTGGCTTTTGCGCGGAGGCGGGCAATGAGACGGCGAGAAATAGCGCGGCGGCGAGACAGGGACGCAGCTTCATCAGCGGATGGCTCCTAGGGATAGAGTGCGAAACGAAAACGCGTGAGTTTATCACGGGCGCATGCGGTTGGACGCGGAGCGGCACGATTGGGAAGCCTGGTAGGTGGCGTTAAGGGAGTTCCATTACGCATCGTGAAAAAAATTTGTCACGGATGCATTTTGTTGTTGCGCGCAGAGATGAACCTTGTATTCTGCGGATGCGAAGTTGCTCCGTGTTCGGTGAGAATGAGCGTTCGCTCTAGGAGGATCGAGAGTAAAAATTGAGTACGCTATCGCTGCCTGCCCCACTCCCTTCCCACGCAATTCCCCAAGCGAAAAAGCAAGTCGTAAAGCTTACGCTCTGGCCTTTGGTCGCGGCGACATTTTTCATGGTGTCCGGCGGAACCTACGGCACGGAACAGATTGTGCAGGGCGCCGGATACGGGCGCGCGATTTTGATTTTGCTGCTGACGCCGGTGCTGTGGAGCCTACCGACGGCCTTCATGATCGGCGAGCTGTCGAGCGCGTTGCCGGCGGAAGGCGGATATTACGCCTGGGTGCGGCGAGGGCTGGGAAATTTTTGGGGATTTCAGGAGGCGTGGCTCTCGCTGGTGGCGAGCATTTTCGACATGGCGATTTATCCCACGCTGTTCGTGGCGTATCTTACGCAGATTGCTCCGTGGTTTCGCGAAGGACATCGCGGAGTGATGGTCGGATTGTTTGTGGTTGTGACGTGCGCGGCGCTGAATATTGCGGGTGTTCGTGTGGTCGGGATTACTTCCCTGTGGCTGTTTTTCTTGCTGTCCATGCCATTTGCGCTCATCGTTTTGCTTTCGCCCTTCAAGTTAGCTGCCGCAACAAGCGCGCCTATCGTGCCCAGCATCGGCACCGTGGGATTGCTCGGCGGCATACTGATCGCGATGTGGAATTACATGGGATGGGACAACGCATCGACGATCGCGCTGGAAGTCGAGCGCCCGCAGAGAACGTATCCGAAGGCGATGATTGCGGCGGTGATTCTGGTTTCGTTGACGTACGTGGTGCCGTTCGCGGCCGTGTATTTGGCAGGCGTGCCTGCGGCGGCGTTTTCTGGCGATGGAGCTTGGGCACAAGTAGCGGGCTTGATCGGCGGAAGCTGGCACGGAGCGAATTGGCTGGGATTTTTGCTCGTGCTGGGCGGGATGATGAGCGCGTTCGGGATGTTCAATGCGCTGGTCATGAGCTATTCGCGGCTGCCGCTGGCCATGGCGCAGGATGGGATGCTGCCGAAAGTTTTCGGCAGAACGCTGGCGAAGACGCGGACGCCGTGGGTGGCCATCGTGGTGCTGGCTACAGGCTGGGCTCTTTGCCTGGGATTGGGATTTGAGCGGCTGGTTACGCTGGACATTATTTTGTATGGGGCCAGCTTGATGCTGGAGTTTGTGACGCTGGTGGTGCTGCGCATTCGGGAGCCGGAGCTTAAACGTGAGTTCCGCGTGCCTGGCGGATTGCCAGGCGCGATTCTGGCGGGGGTGTTTCCGTTGTTGTTGCTGGGATTGGCGGTGTTTCATGGCGGAAGTGAAACCGTGCTGGGGATGAATGGGTTGGTGTTTGGTCTCGTGATCATTGTGGCCGGGTTCGTTGTTTATTTGGCGACAGCGAGGTTGCGGCGTAAGACATTGCGACCAATGATCGTGAAGAGGAGCGAGGCGGCGTAGAAAATTTGAGGGAGAGTTGAGACGTCCGGTTCGGTCGAGCCGGACGTTTTCTTTTTGCGGAAGAAGAAAATGATTTAACACAGAGGACGCAGAGTTCGGACACAGAGGTCACGAAAGAGAACGAGCGGGTGATATATACTCGCGGGTCTTTGATGGAAGCGTTTCGGTCGGAGAGGCCTTCGTGAAATACGTTTGCGGCGTAGTTTTTTTGTGCCTTAGCGCACTGGGGGCGTGGAGGGTGACGGCTTCATCCGATACCTCTCAGAAAATTGATGCGAAATTGTTTCAGGAAATGCGCTGGAGGTCGATTGGGCCGTTTCGCGGCGGGCGGGCGCTGGCGGTTACGGGAGTGCGCGGCCAGGCGGACGTTTTCTACTTTGGCGCCGTGGGCGGCGGCGTTTGGCGCAGCAATGACGCGGGACGGACTTGGAAGCCGGTATTTGATTCGGAGGGAATCGCTTCGATTGGGGCCATCGCGGTGGCGCCTTCGAACCCGCAGATCATTTACGTTGGAACGGGCGAGGCGGACATGCGCTCTGATATTTCTTACGGGGATGGCATGTACAAATCCGCCGATGGCGGGAAGACGTGGACGCACATCGGGCTGGAGGATTCGCGGCAGATTGCGCGGATTCTGGTCGATCCTCGCGATCCAGAGAAAGTGTTTGTGGCGGCGCTGGGCCATGCGTATGGGCCGAATGCGGAGCGCGGTGTCTTTTACTCGAAAGATGGCGGCAAGAAATGGAAGCGTGTGCTTTTTCACGACGAAAACACAGGAGCGATTGATTTAGCGTTCGAGCCGGGAAGTCCGAAGACGATTTTTGCGGCGCTGCTGCAAACTCGGCGGCCGCCGTGGAATATTTATCCGCCTTCGAAGGGACCGGGGACGGGCCTGTACCGCTCGAAGGATGGCGGCGAGCACTGGGAGCAAGTGAGCGGGCACGGATTACCGAACGAAGGGTTAGGGAGGATGGGGATTGCGTTCGCGCCGAGCAATCCACGGCGGATTTATCTGATTGCAGATGCCAAGGAAGGCGGGCTGTATAGGTCCGATGATGGCGGGGAAAACTGGCGGCGTGTTTCCGATGATAAGCGGATCTGGGGGCGCGGCTGGTATTTCTGCGAAGTTAGCGCGGATCCGAAAGATGCGGACACGGTCTACGTGCCGAACACGGGGCTGTATCGCTCGCGTGACGGCGGGAAGACGTTTACGGTGATCAAGGGTGAGCCAGGCGGCGACGATTATCATCAATTGTGGATCGACCCGGATGAGCCGCAGCGGATGATTCTGGGGAGCGATCAGGGCGCCGTGGTCACGCGAAATGGCGGTGAGACTTGGAGCAGTTGGTACAACCAACCGACTGGGCAGTTCTATCATGTAGCGACGGATAGCCGCTTTCCGTATTGGGTTTATGGCGCGCAGCAAGACAGCGGGGCGGCGGCGACTCCGAGCCGCGGTGAGTATCGTTCGCTGAATTTTCATGATTGGCGGCCTATGGAAGCGGGCGATGAGAATGGCTATGTCGCGCCCGATCCCCTGAACCCGGAAGTTGTGTACGGCGGATTCGTGACTCGGCAGGATTTGCGGACCGAGCAGATCGTTCAGGTTCCTCCCGGATTGGCGCAGACGGAAAAGCTGCGGCGAACTTGGACGTTGCCGCTGGTGTTTTCGCCGGTGGATTCACACGTTTTGTACTTCGGCTCGCAGATTTTGTTTCGGACCGCGGACGGCGGAAGTTCCTGGAAGGCGATCAGCCCGGATTTGACGCGCGATGATCCGGGAGTGCCGCAGAATCTCGATCCGGCAACGGCAGCGGACGCTCCTGCGGAGAAGCGGCGCGGAGTAATTTATACGATTGCACCGTCGAGCGTGAAGACGGGAGAAATCTGGGCGGGCACGGATGACGGGCTGGTTCAGTTGACGCAAGACGACGGCAATACGTGGGACAACGTCACGCCCGCGGAACTGACACCGTGGAGCAAGGTGACGCACATGGAAAGTTCGCATTTTGATGCGGGGACAGCTTATGCGGCGGTGGACCGCCACCGGTTGGAGGATTTGCATGCTTATCTTTATCGCACGCACGATTTCGGCAAAAGTTGGCAGCAGGCTTCGAGCGGAATACCCGAGGGCAGTTTTCTGAATTGCGTCCGAGAGGATCCGCTGCGGAAGGGCTTGGTGTATGCGTGCACGGAGAAGGGCGTCTATGTTTCGTTTGACGAGGGTGACTCTTGGCAATCGCTGCAGCTCAATATGCCGACGACATCGATTCGTGACTTGGTGGTGCACGGCGACGATTTAGTGATTGCAACGCACGGGCGGTCGTTCTGGGTTTTGGATGATGCGACTCCGCTGCGGGAGATGGGCGCTCAGGTGAGCGCTGCCGACTTATGGTTGCTCAAGCCGGCGACGGCTTATCGCGTGCGCTCCGGATCGGATCAGGGAACTCCCGTACCGATGGACGAAGCGCTGGCGGAGAATCCACCGGATGGCGCGGTGATCGATTATTGGCTGAAGCAAAAGGCGAAGGGGCCGGTGGAGCTGGAGATTTTCGACAGCGAAGGCGCAGTAGTGCGGCGATTCTCGAGCGCCGACCTATTGCCGAAGACCGATCCAAACAGAGTGCCTATCGCGATGGAGTGGATTCGGAACGAGGCGCCACTGTCCGCGGAAGCGGGGATGCATCGGTTCGTTTGGGATTTGCACTATGCGATGCCGAAAGGCGTTCGCCGATCACCGTACGGACCGGCGGGGGTGTGGACGCTGCCGGGAAAGTATACGGTGAAGCTTACCGCGAATTTGAAGAGCACGTCGCAGACGCTTACGGTAAAAATGGATCCGCGCATCAGCACCGGGGACGATGCGCTGCGGGGGGAGTTTGTGGCGGCTTCCCGCGTTTCAGCACGGCTGGGTGACGTAGCGGCGGCGCGAGAGCGGGCGGAGGAGTTGCAGAAGGAGATTGCCGCGCGAACGCCGGAAGCACGCGCGAATGCGGAAGTTTCGGCGGCGCTTGCCGAGCTTGCACGCAAAGTTGGTGAAGTGCATGGCGCACCCGGTGAAGAGGAGTTCGGATTTTTTGGGCTCAAGCTGCCCGACGGCGAGCCAGCCACTCTGCACAGCGCCACCGCGGCGTTGACGGGATTGCTCATGATTATTGATGGAGCGGACGGAGCGCCAACTCCAGATGCGCAGACGGCAGCGGAGAAGTGGGAGGCGTCGGGGGCAGATGCGCTGGCGCGGTGGAAGGCCATAGAGGCGGACGTTGTCGCAGTGAATGCTGCCTTGGAGAAGGCGAAGCTGAAGCCGCTCCCTAAGTGAGTGGTAAGTATAAGTCGCGAAAGCGGCGGCGCCCCTTCGAGATTCAGGGCGAACAGGCCGACCGCTTTCTACATGCCCGGTGTTGCAGTTGAGGGGCGGGACGCAGTGCTCGCGGGTGGTGTACTTGGAAGATTTGGTATGCTGCTCGATGTGCGACGCCTTGTTCAAAATTCCATTCAGAGGAAACCCTGCCTCGCTATGGTGTTTGCCGCAGTTTTTATCGCACTGAGCTGGGGTGCTGTTTCTTTTTCCGGGCGGGGCTTGGTTGCCGCGTCCGCCAACACACCCGCCCGGCAAGAACCGCAGGGTTCGGCGGCACCGGCGGCGCAACAGCCTCCTTCGTCGTCGACGCCACCAAGTTCGAGCGTTTCGCCGGGAAGCGCTGCGCCGAATCCCGCTGTGCCTCCACCAACGGGAGTAAATATTGTGGTGCTCGATCCGGCGCACGGCGGGACCGACTCGGGTGCGCGAGGGACCGGCGGGATTCACGAGAGCGACATTGTTCTGGAATTCGCGGCGCAGGTGCGCACGGCCTTCCGATCTCAGGGATTTCAAGTGGTGCAAACGCGGCAGGGGAACGCGAATCCGTCGTTTGACGATCGTTCAGCGATGGCCAACGCGCAGCGCGGAGCCATTTTCGTGACGCTGCACATTGCTTCGACTGGAACGCCGGGAACAGCGCGTGTTTACGTGATGAATGATTTGCCCTCGGGGACGGATGCCACAGGACTGATTCCGTGGGATCGCGCACAGGCGCCGTTCGCATCGCTGAGCCGGAAGCTTGGCGATCAGGTGCAAATCTTGCTGGCGCAGCGATTCAAGGGTTCGCCGAGTGCAGCGCAAATCGCCAGTGTGCGTCAGCTGCGCACCACGGCGGCTCCGGCCATCGCGGTGGAGATTTCAAGTGTCACGGTGGAGGATCGCGCGCAGCTCGACCACATGGCGCCGGGAGTCGCGGATGCGATTGCGCGTGGCGCGGCGGCGTTTCGTCCTACGTATGTACTGCCCGCAAATCCGGGAGAGCGGCCATGACGCCGCGCTGGCGCTGGTGGTTTATTGGAGCGCTGTCCCTGGCGGTCGTGATTGCGGCGATTTATCTGCCGATTTTGCGTCGGAATATCCGGCAAGCGGCGAAATTGCAGCAACGCAGCGAAGAGCAGGCGCGGCGGGAATTGACGCAGCCCACGGTGGTTAATCCAAGCGATCCGAAAGTAAAGGCCAAATTATTTTGGGCGTCGGGGGCGGATGACGGAACGATATCGCCGGTAACGGTGGAGTTGCCACTTGCGACCGATCCCGTGCTGCGATCGAAACAGGTACTGAACACGCTGCTGGCGGGTCCGGTGGATACGGAATTGCGCACTCTGCCGCCCGACGCAGCACTGCTCGCGTTTTATCTGCTTCCGGACGGGACGGCGATTGCGGATTTTTCGGAGGCGCTGGCAACTTCGATTCCTTCTGGAATCGAAAGCGAGCAGATGGCGGTAGATTCGATCGCCAAAACGTTGGCAGCGAATGTCCCGCAGGTGCGGCGGTTGAAGATTCTGATTCACGGGCAGGAAATCGAGACGCTCGCGGGACATTTGGACTTGAGCCAAGCATTTGTCGTGAATGCGAATGCCGGGCCGTCGCCACGAGCCGCGGCTGCGAATGCCGCGCCACAGCCGTTTCTGCCGGATCGCAAGCGTTGACACTGGGCGCGGCCACCGTCAAACTGGCGATGCCACCGAACAAATCAGCGGAGAAATGATTCGTGGGACGCGTGGGCGCGGTCGTGACACCGGGAGGACAATTGCGAGTCGATGGACGCAGCGCCGACCAGATGCGCGCGCTGAAGATAACACCAGATTTTATTTCCACGGCGGAAGGCAGCGTGTTGATCGAGCTGGGGAAAACGCGCGTGATTTGCACCGCGACGGTGGACGACGGCGTCCCGGGATTTTTGAAAGGCAGTGGAAAGGGCTGGGTCACCAGCGAATACGGAATGCTTCCGCGCGCGACGGAAGAACGTACGGCGCGGGAGGCTACGCGCGGGAAACAGTCGGGGCGCACGTTGGAGATTCAGCGGCTGATTGGACGTTCGCTGCGCGCCGTGACGGACCAGCAGGCCCTCGGCGAGCGCACGGTGTGGCTTGATTGCGACGTGATTCAGGCGGACGGCGGCACGCGCACGGCTTCGATTACTGGTGCGTTTGTGGCGCTGGCGCTGGCCTTTGAACGCATGGTGGCCGCGGGAATGCTAAAACGCTCGCCGCTGATCGATTCGGTGGCCGCCACCAGCGTGGGAATCGTAGACGATCGCGCGCTGCTCGATTTGGCTTATGAAGAAGATGCGCGCGCGGAAGTGGACATGAATGTGGTAATGACCGGCGGTGGACACTTCGTGGAGATTCAAGCGACGGCCGAGGGACGGCCGTTCAGTGGGAGCGAGATGCAGGACCTGCTGGCGCTGGCTGCGGCGGGCATTCGCCGGCTGAGCGATGAACAGCGCGCCGTGCTGCCTGCGAAATTCAGTGCGCGCGCCCGTTAGACTTTCTCTCGCATCCTCCAATCCAGGAAAACTTGCGGAGTATCGTGCGCTGGCGCACGCGGCGGCGCTTTTGTCGGCCGGTCGCCAGGCGACGATCGAATTGGAGTTGTTGCCGAAATTTGCGTCTTTGCCTGCGTTTGAAGAGAATGCGCCCACCTTTGCGGAGAATGCGACCGGCAAGGCGCTGCATTATTCGAGATTCTCTGACGGGTTAGTGTTTGCCGATGACTCGGGATTGGTGGTGCCGGCGCTGGGTGGGGCGCCCGGAGTTTTGTCGGCGCGGTATGCTGGCCCGGGCGCGAGCAGCGCGCAGCGCAATGCGAAGCTGTTGCACGAATTGATCGGCAAGAGCGGAGGAGAGCGCGCCGCGTACTTTGTGTGTGCGATCGCATTGGCGCAACGCGGACGAGCGAAGGCGATTGTTACCGGGCGCGTGGATGGAGAAATTCTGCAGGCGCCACGGGGAGATCGAGGGTTCGGGTACGATCCGGTTTTCTACGTTCCGGAGTTGCGCAAGGGATTCGCGGAGATTTCGGCGCAGGAAAAGAACGAGCACAGCCATCGCGGCCGAGCGTTTCGTAAACTGCTGGCCTTTCTTTCGTATGATAGTCTTACGTCCCAACCATGAAGACGAAGAAAAAGAAGACGCCGACATCCGCAAAGCGACGAGATCGCTCTCATACAACAAAACTGGACGTGATCGGCACGACCGCTGAGAAGCCGGCCAGGGTCGCGCGGAAAGCGGGACGAGGAACGGACCCCAAGCGTGTGGCAGCGATTCTAGCAAAGCTGGACGAGGCGTATCCGACAGCGACTTGCGAATTGAAACACGAGAATGCCTTTCAACTGCTTATTTCGACGATTCTTTCCGCGCAATGTACGGACGTCCGCGTGAATCAGGTGACACAAACGCTTTACAAGAAATACCCGAATGCGGAAGCCTTCGCTCTCGCCAATCCGAGCGAGCTGGAACAGGAAATACGGCCGACAGGCTTTTTTCGCAATAAGACCAGATCGATCATGGGGGCAAGCAAGGGCATCATTGAGAATTTCGGCGGGCAAGTGCCGCGGACGATGGACGAGATTCTGACGCTGCCGGGGGTGGCGCGAAAAACAGCCAACGTCGTGCTGGGAACGGCCTACGGCATTGCCAGCGGCGTCGTCGTCGATACCCACGTGATTCGGCTGTCCCGGCGGCTGGACCTGACGAAACATGAAGATCCGAAAAAGATTGAACAAGATCTGATGCGCGTGATCCCAGAGGAAAAGTGGATCACATTTTCGCACCAATTAATTTGGCACGGGCGGCGCGTTTGTGTGGCGCGCAAACCGCGATGCATCGATTGCAACTTGGAGTCGCTTTGCTATTCGAAGGACAAGACCGTTTAGGATATCAGGAGAATGGGATGCCCGTTTTCTTGGAAATGGCACGGAGCTCTTCGACTACCGGCATAATCAGCGGCACGCCTTGCTTGCTGCGCAATTTTTCCGCATCGCGCTCAGGATCGCCCGGAATGAGAGGGCCGTTAGTGCCCGGCGCAGGTTTTGTGGCACGGAACGTACGGATGAAATCGTCCATCTGCCGCTTGAATTCATCCGCTTCGATGAACCCATCGATGCGCAGCGCCCCGAAAAAGTGCCCGATTCCCTTCCCCACGCTGCGCGCCGGAACCTCCTGGCGCAAGGCAAAGGGCGGCGCAAACGGGCCCCAGTTGGCGCCGCTCAACACTGCACTCAGAACATCTACCATGATGCCGAGGCCATAGCCTTTGTGTCCGCCGCGCTCGCGATCCGAACCGAGCGGCAAGAGGCAGCCACCTGCAACGATGTCATCAGGATTTTTCGTATCGAGACCGTGCTTGTTGATGCCCCACCCTTCGGGAATGGCCTCGCCGCGGCGCCGCGCCATTTCGATCTTTCCGTAAGCGGCCGCGCAGGTAGCCATGTCGACTACGATGGGCGGCTCCTCTTTTCCCGGAAACGCGATAGCAATAGGATTTGTGCCCAGCATGCGCTCCGCGCCCCAAAGCGGAGTAACCAACTTAGTGGAGTTGGTCATGGCCCAGCCGATCATGTCACGCTCCAGCGCCTTCAGCACGTAATATCCGGCGATACCGAAATGATTGCTGTTACCAATGCTGACCCAGCCCGACCCGGCTTTCTCCGCCATGTCCATGGCGATTTCATTCGCTTGCGGGCCAACCACGAGCCCGAGACCGTTGTCGCCATCGATGGTGGCGGTGCTCGGAGTGGAGCGCAGGATTTTGATCCTCGGTGTAGGATTGATGAGGCCTTCACTCAGCAGGTCGACATAGCTCGTCAACCTCGCCACGCCGTGCGAATCGATGCCGCGGAGGTCGGCGGAGGCGAGCACGTCAGCGGCTTGCGCAGCGTCTTTCTTCGGCACGTCGAAATGCAGGAAAACTCGCGTGCTGAATTCGCGTAACTCTTCGATGGAAAATAATTTGGCCTCGACGTTCGCCATGTTCCTCCGTACTTCTTACAATGCATAACGCTCACGCGGGCAAGGCTTGCCCTCGCGTTTCCACACCAAACGGGATCAATAGTAGCCCGACGGCAAAAGCAAGCGAAGTTAACGCAACCGGGATCCCCAGCGAACCATAGTATTGGACACCGGCGCCAACCAAGAATGTGATTGCTGCGCCGCCAAAACGAGCAAAAGAGGTCGAAAACGCGAAAGCGCTGGCGCGGCATTCGGTGGGATATTGTTCCGGCAGCCACAGCGTATACACGGCAAAATTCGCGCCGCCAAGCCCTAGAAAAAACAAGCAAGCAAAAAAGCGCGGCAGCGCCGCCGGCCCCATGTAGAAAACCTTCCCGAAAGTAAGCGCGACAAAGACCAGCATCAACGCGAAATAAAACGCCAGCGCGCCGCGCCGCCCGAGCCGCTCGGCAAGCCAGGGCATCAGAAGACAGCCGATGATGGTTGCGAACGCAACCAGCATGGTGGCGCGAGAGGCAAGAAGTGCCGCCCCCGGGCCGACGCGTCCGGCCGCCTCGGCAAGCGTAGTTACCGCGGAGGGCACGTACACCGTGCCGGCCCACAATCCGCAGACGGAAACCAGCATAAACAAAGTATTGAGGATGGTGCGACGCCGCAGCGTCTTCGCGAAAAGCACCGCGAACGGCCGCCAAATTCTCCAGGAGTGCACGACAGGAGCTTTTTCTTCCCATCGCGCAGGCTCCGTAACGCCGTGACGAACCCACGCGAGCAACAGCGCGGGCAATCCCCCGATCGCGAACATCACGCGCCAACCATTGTGGCCGAAGCGAGCGCCAATCGCGTAGTTCACCATGGCGGCGAGAAAGATGCCCACGTAGTAGCCGGTGTGCATGTAGCCAGCCCCAGCTCGGCGTCGAGCTTCGGGCCACTCCTCAGCGACGAATGTGCCGCCCATAGCCCATTCCCCGCCTATCCCGATTCCGGCGAGCAAGCGAAGGATCGCTAACTGCCCCACGCTCGTAACCATCGCGCTCAAAAAAGTGAACACCGAATACCACACGATCGTGATCATCAGCGTGTAGACGCGCCCAAATTTGTCTCCAACCGGTCCCCACAGAAACGCCAGCCCCCACCCGATTAGAAACAGCGCGAACAACAGCCCGCCGTAAAAGCCGATGTTCCCTTTCGTGGCAGGGATTCCAGAACGCGGAAGCAGATCGCGCAGTGAAGGCACCAGGACCAACGCATAGATAAACGAGTCCATGCCGTCGAGTGCCCAGCCGCCCCACGCGGCCCAGAATCCGCGAATCTGATTGCGATTCAACGGCGCTGCACTGGGATTTCGTGTGTTCGTGTTTGCAGCAGGCATCGGCGGCGGGACTATATCACCGTTACGCATTCGGTAAGAGATACGCGCGGACGAAGAAATAGACGGTCATCGCCGAACCAATGACAATAACGAACGCGCGAATCCAAGCCTGCGGCAGCCGCTGCGCATAATGCGCGGCGAAATAACCACCGACGATCGCGCCAAGCGTCATCACCGCGCCCTGCTTCCAAGCAATCGCTCCCGTTGCTATGAACGTGAAAGTCGCCACGCCGTTGATGACGCCGCCGAGCACAACCTTGAGCGCGTTCATGGCGTGCATGTCCGTCATACCCATGGCCGCCAGCATAGCCAGGTTCATGATGCCAATGCCGCCGCCGAAGTAGCCGCCGTAGATCGCCACGACGAACTCGAAGATGCTGGCGCCCGTTACGGCAGCGTTGCTCGATTCGTGAGAGATCCCGGCGGAAATACGTCCGGTGAGGTGCTTGCCGAAAGCAAACAGCAGCGTCGCCGCCAGCAAAAGCCAGGGCAGCACCCGCAGAAAAGTATTCGCCGGCGTCTTGATGAGAAGCAACGCGCCGAGCAAGCCGCCCACGATGCTGGTCGCAATCAGCGGAATCATCACGCGCCTAGAGATATTTAGGTGCTTGCGGTACGCCCCGCCACTTGCGGTGACACCAACCCAGAGCGCCAACGTATTGGTCGCGTTTGCAGCGACGGCGTTAACTCCCGTGAATAGCAGCGCGGGAAACGCGATGAAGCTGCCGCCTCCCGCAACGGCGTTCAGCGCCCCACCCAAAGCTCCGGCAGCAAACAGGAAAACAGCCTGAGGAAGAGTCAAGGCAGTCTTTTATCACGAATACGTAGCTGCACTCCACTCCACTAGCCTCTTTGCGAGATAAGATAGCGGGTCAGTTTGAATTTTCTTAATCGTGACACTAGCGGTCGAAAATTCAAACTGACCCACTACCCGAGATAACAGCGTTCTTGACAACCCATCGTTCTGCGTATATGAACGTGCGGATTCCGTTCCGAAACAATCGAAGTGAGTGCGTGCGGTGTTGTTAACACGGCATTCACATTTCTGGGATAGCTGTCAGCTAGCAGTCTGCCTTTCCGGCCCCGTCGGGGGTCAACAGGTCGAGGTTAACAGGAGGAAGTATGGCGACTCGTGCAGACGCAATCGCAGTGAGCGGCACCGCCGACTACAGCATCTGGCGCGTGATTCTGGCCTCCGCAGTCGGCACCATGATCGAGTGGTACGACTTCTACATCTTCGGCAGCCTGGCCGCTGTCCTCTCCCCGAAATTCTATCCGGCAGGCAACGACACGCTCGCCCTGATCGCGTACCTATCGACATTCGCGGTTGGCTTCGTCGTGCGGCCCTTTGGCGCGCTGTTTTTTGGACGCATCGGCGACCTGGTCGGTAGAAAGTATGCGTTCCTCGTAACGTTGAGCATCATGGGCGGCGCCACCGCACTGATTGGTCTCCTCCCCACCTATGCGACCGCGGGCTGGTTCGCCCCCATTGCTCTCCTCGCCATCCGCGTGCTGCAAGGCCTAGCGCTAGGCGGCGAGTACGGCGGCGCCGCGGTCTACGTCGCCGAGCACGTTCCGGACGGCAAGCGCGGCTTCTACACCAGCTTCATCCAAATCACCGCAACGCTCGGCTTGTTCGTCTCGCTGATCGTCGTGCTGACCACGCAGTCATGGATGAGCAAGGAAGCCTTCTCCGCATGGGGCTGGCGCATTCCTTTCCTGATTTCCATTATCCTCGTCAGCATCTCCCTCTACATCCGCTTGAAAATGAAAGAATCGCCCATCTTCACATCGATCAAGGCCGCGGGAATGACCTCGGCGCAGCCGTTAAAAGAGGCGTTCGCGAAATGGGAAAACGCCAAGCGCGTGCTGATCTCCCTGTTCGGCGCGACCGCCGGGCAAGGCGTGGTCTGGTACACGGGCCAGTTTTACGCGCTCTTTTATCTGCAAACCATTCTGAAAGTGAACGTCAAGACCGCGTCCATCATCGTAGCGATTGCCTTGCTCATCGGAATGCCATTCTTCACGCTGTTCGGCTCGCTATCGGACAAAGTTGGCCGCAAGTGGCTGATGATGGCCGCCTGTCTTCTGGCCGTCGTGACCTATCTCCCCATCTATCACGCCATGCAGCAGGCCGCCGGCAACAATGTAGTAACCGTAAAATCCGCCAAGAACAAAGTTACCGGCGCAATCGCCCTCACTCCGCTAACTACGGACGCAAACGGAGCGCTGGTTCCCGCCAAGGAAGCCTCCAACCCGAACGAGCCGTTGCTCGTCCTCCTCGTCTTGATCCAGGTGATTTACGTCTGCATGATCTACGGACCGATAGCGGCCTACTTGGTGGAAGCTTTCCCCGCCAGAATTCGCTATACCTCTCTGTCCCTTCCCTACCACATAGGAAACGGCGTCTTCGGCGGCTTGGTGCCGCTAGTTGGCGTCTATATCTGCGCCAGCACCCAAAACATTTACGCCGGCCTGTACTACCCAATGATCGTAGCCGCCGTAACCTTCGTAATCGGCAGCATCGCCCTCAAAGAAACCCACGGCACCAAAATCTGGGCCGAAGTCGGCGGCCAACCAGCCGCTGCGCCGTCGCGCTGACGCGCGTGCACGCCTCAGTAGCACAGACACTCATGGCTGTGCAGCCACCCGCTTCAAATATAGCCCAGCCGAAAACTCGAACATTGATAATCCCCTCACGCCCTCCAGTGGCACAGACACTCTTGGCTGTGCAGCCACCTCCCCCTACATAGCCCACCCGAAAACTCGCAAATCGCCAACCGTCACTCATTGTATCTTGATTAGTATTTTACGATATGATACTTAATGCTCCACCTTGACCTTCTATCGCCGCAATCTCCCACATTGGCATCCAGAAAACCGGCCCATCTTCTTGACTTGGAGGCTCTACAATTCCCTCCCTGCCTCTTTCCTAAAGCAAGCCCGCACAGCCATGAGTGTCTGTGCCACCAAAATCCCCCCAGGCCGACGTTTCCAAATCCTAGACGCCGCCCTCGACAAAGCAACAACCGGGCCTCTTTGGTTGAAAGATCCGGCCGTCGCCACCCACATCATCCAAACTCTTCGCAAGGGAGAATCTGCTCTCCAGCAATACTCCCTCCATTCTTTTGTGGTCATGCCCAACCACGTGCATCTCCTGATCTCGCCCAAAGTCCCCGTCTACCGAATCATGAATGGCATCAAAGGCGTTACCTCGCGTCGTGCAAAATCATTCCTCGCCTTGCAGCAAAAACATTTCTGGCAAGACGAGTCCTTCGACCATTGGGTCCGCTCTCCCGAACAGTTCGACACCATCCGCGCCTACATCGAGAACAATCCCGTCAAGGCAGGCCTAGCCGCTCATCCCGAGGACTGGCCCTGGTCTAGCTGCTCCGCCACCGACCGCTAAATCATCCGACCTTTTGATTTTGTCGCACAGGCACTCCTGGCTGTGCTTACGCCGCCCGCACCCATCCCTCAACGTGCATCCCGACGTCGCCCACACCTCCAGTAGCACAGACACTCATGGCTGTGCAGCCACCCACTCCCAAATAGCCCAGCCACAAACTCGCACGTCGACGATCGTGCCCCCTGCGCCGTTTCTGCATTTCAGTTCCTGCCGTTGGGAGAGGCAACCTCGATGAGTCCCGAATGGGAAGCCCACGAAATTAGCCCAGGATGGTTCGCCGATTTGTGCCGAACAAGTACAATCGGCCAAAACAAGGCGCTACTGCCCACCTTCTAGCTCAATTGGAAGCAATTGGTGCGAAATCCACTAGACCTTCAAGGGCCGCACCCAGAACCTTCCTGAGGTTATCGTCTGGGCCAGCCCAGCCGTTACCGGACATCACGAGTCATCGGGAAAGTTTCTCTTCGAGGTAGGCAATTTCATGTCGTAACCGGGCGATTCTTGCGCGCACCCAAATCGCTGGATTGAGCGACTGTGCGTGTTTCATCAAAGGGGCTAACAAGTCGCATATTTCGTCATGTCCGCCAAGACGAGCGGTTGCAAATGGCGTGTCGCCTTCGCTTAATGCAAATATATCTGCGCCCCTATCGATCAAGAGCTTGACCATTTCAACGTTACCCTGCATGCAGGCAACGTGCAGAGGCGTATAACCGAGGTTCCCTGCTTTATTTACGTCAATGCCGGCATCGATGAGAGCTTTGGCCGCACAAAGATCACCCCATCGAACAACACGATGAAGTCCGTTATCGCCATCACTGCTACACGCATTCACATCAGAAAAATCGGTTTCGGCGAAGTCGCACGTTTCGCGCAGCCTGGCAAAAATCTGTTTTATTTGATCGTCCATACCCACACCAATTCTTAATTGCAGCGACTTGTTCTAAGCGCAATACCTAGCGGCTGACAACTTGTCGTTGTTCAGCAACTGCCCTTGCCTGTACATTCGCTGTTGTACTGCTCTTTCAGCCGTTGCACGCGGTTCTTCAACTGCTGTAGTGAGTTGTCGGCGTACCGTCCCGGATTCCACTTGGCATCGAAGGCCTCAATAAGTTCGATGCATTTTAGCGCGTGGTCTATCTGCTTTGATAGGTCCGAACATCTGTTTCCGTACTGGGAACGGGCGATTTACAAAAATCCTTGTACCTCTGATATTCGGCGGGCGGGCAGACAACCGATCATTTCACCTCACGCAAATAGTCAGAGCACGACAGTACGACAGGGTGCCGCATGCTTCGGTTTGTGAAGCGTGCGGGTTGTGACTTTTCCCATCCGTTCGAACGAGTACCCAACCCGTCATTAATAATACTTGACAACTCCCTCCTACCTTAGTATTCTTCTCTCCAGTTGGGCCTCAGGGCTGCCCCGGCGAAACCGACGCGGCATCACTCCCTGAGTTCGCCCCCGCCGCACACCTCCACCTCGCGGCAGGAAAAAGGGCAACATGCAGTCTCCAGCCCGCCGTCTCGATCGCTTTCCCATTCCTCCGCATAGCTCTGCATTCCCCGCCCCGGCTTTCAACCTTAAACTATCGACTGTCGACTTTCTCCTAACTCCTTTGTTTGTCGCTTTACCGTCTATTTCCCGCGTAACTCCTTTATCTACCGCTTTTACGCATTTCGATGCCGGTGTGGGGGTCGAGTCCCGCCCGTTTCGGCAACGCTACCCACTAACCACTACTCACTTCCCACTTTCCGCCCTTCTTTGTTTTCAGCACCTTACAAATCCCTCTGCGCTAAAAGCCTCCGCGGATCGATTTGTAACCCCTTCTGTTTCAGTAACTTCTGAGTTGCTTTTGCGGCAAATCCTTTGTTTTCACAACGATCTGCGTTGCCCCCTAGTTTTTTCGCCTATGGGTTTCCAGCCACACGCTTCGTCGCACCCCTCGCAATGTTTTCACCAACTTACAAATTCCTCCTCATTCGCCGAGAGTGTCCACAGTAAGTCGACGGCGGAGCTACGCATCCAGCGCAACAGAACGCCGTTGGTCGGGCCCTCCGGCCGGTTGGCCCTCGCCGATACAAACGACGCGACGTATAATCTCCCTCCGTCCATCTCAGGAGCCCATTATGGCTGTCGCCAAAAACAGCAAATCGCAGAAATCCGCCAACAAGCCCAATGGCAAACCCAACGGCAAACCGAAATCTGCTCAACCCGAACCGAAGGGCCTCACTTCGCTCGCGAAAAATCCCTCAACCAAAGATGCGCCGCCGAAGCCTGCGGTGCGCAAAGACAACGAAGCACAGATTGCCGTCCACTGGAAAGAGGAAGAGTGTTTTTATCCTTCGCCGAAATTTATTGGACAGGCCAACCTGAACGATCCTGCGGTCGTCGAGCGCTTCAGCGAAAAGAATTTCCCGGAATGCTTCCGCGACTATGCCGAACTCCTCGACTGGGATCAGTATTGGCACACCACGCTGGACACCAGCAATCCACCATTTTGGAAATGGTTTGTCGGCGGCAAGCTCAACGCCTGCTACAACTGCGTCGACCGCCATCTCGCACAGCACAAAAACAAAGCAGCCTTGATTTTTGTCCCCGAACCGGAAAGCGAAACCGCCACCGTCATCACGTTTCAGGAACTCTATCGCCGCGTGAATGAAGTCGCCGCCATGTTGCGCGATTTCGCCGGGCTCAAGACCGGCGACCGGGTCACGATTCACATGCCCATGATTCCAGAGTTGCCCATCACCATGCTGGCCTGCGCGCGGCTAGGAGTCGTGCACTCCGTCGTCTTCGGAGGATTCAGCGGCGAGGCGTGCGGCTTGCGCGCGGCGGATTCCGGCAGCCGCGTGCTGATCTATGCAGACGGCTATCACCGCAACGGCAAGTGGGTGGATCACAAAGCGAGTGCTGACATTGCGGTGGAAACGGCAAAGAAAGAAGGCCAGACGGTCGACAAAGTGTTGATCTGGAAGCGCTATCCGGGCCATTTCCGCTCGGAATCGCCCATGATCATGGGCCGCGACTTCTTCCTCGATGAAGTCCTAAAGAACTATCGCAATCACATCGTTGAGCCAGTCTCGCAAGACGCGGAGGCTCCCCTCTTCTTGATGTACACCAGCGGCACCACTGGCAAGCCCAAGGGCTGCCAGCACCGCACCGGCGGCTATCTTGCATATGTGACCGGCACCTCCAAGTATTACCAGGACATTCATCCTAACGACGTCTACTGGTGCATGGCCGACATTGGCTGGATCACCGGGCACTCTTACATCGTGTACGGACCGCTCGCTCTCGCCGCCACCAGCGTGCTATACGAAGGCGTCCCGCAATTCCCCGATGCCGGCCGCCCCTGGCGCATCGCGGAACGCCTGGACGTAAACATTTTCCACACGTCGCCCACCGCGATTCGCATGTTGCGCAAAGCGGGCGGCGACGAGCCGAAGAAATACAACTACCATTTCAAGCACATGACTACGGTCGGCGAGCCCATCGAGCCGGAAGTGTGGCGCTGGTATTACGAGGTTGTCGGGAAAAAAGAGGCCGTCATCGTTGATACGTGGTGGCAAACCGAGACCGGCGGCTTTCTCTGTACGACAAAGCCCGCGCTCGATCCCATGAAACCCGGCAGCGCAGGACCTCCCGCGCTCGGCATCTATCCGATTATTTGGGACGAAGAAGGGAAGGAAGTGCGTGCAGGCTCCGGCGCGGCAGGAAATATTTGCATCCGCAATCCATGGCCGGGGATTATGCAGACCATTTGGGGCAGCCCCGATCGTTTCGTCAATCAGTACTACAAAAAGTACAACAAGGATCCGCAAAGCAAAGACTGGCGCGACTGGCCATACTACGCCGCGGATGGCGCGGTGCTCGCCGCCGACGGATACTACCGCATTCTCGGCCGCGTCGATGACGTAATCAACGTCGCCGGTCATCGGCTGGGAACGAAAGAAGTCGAATCCGCCTGCCTGACCTTATCTGAGATTGCGGAAGCCGCCGTAGTTCCCGCCGTGGATGACATCAAGGGCCGCGTGCCGGTTGTTTATGTTTCGCTGAAACCAGGCATCGCGCCCTCGAAGCAAGTGCAGGACAAAGTAACACTAACGATCGAGACCATGATCGGCAAGATTGCCCGCCCGAAGACGATTCACATCGTCCCAGACATGCCGAAAACGCGCTCCGGCAAAATCATGCGCCGAGTCCTGGCCGCCATCTCCAATCACATGGACACCGGCGACATCACCACGCTCGCCAATCCGGACATCGTCGAGCAAATCCGCATACAAGTGCAAGGCCGCAACAGAGAACCAATCAAAGAAGGCCCCGAAGACATAAAAATGTTCGGCGACGAGCGCTGATCAAATGTGGATCAACGCTGATCAGCTTCTGCATGTTTGCTGAAGAAAACTACGGCCGTGTCGGGCCGGTGAAAGCGGGCTGCGAAGCGCCGCAGCGAGCTTGCGTTGCGGCTTGCAAATCTCCGTCCAGCAGCGCCCACCGCCAATGACCCGAGGCGCAAAGCTGCTCCGCGCTCAGGCCGATTGCGCCGCGCAAATCCGCACCTTCAAAGTTTGCGCCTTCGAAGTTAGCATCGCGCAGGATAGCTCCGGTCAACACCGCGCCGCGCAAGTCGGCGTTTTTGAAATTGGAGTCCAGAAAGATACCGTCCTTGAATCGGGCGCCGGTCAGATTCGTTCCAATGAGCTTCGCGGCGGAGAAATCCGCGTTCTGTAGATTGGCCAGCGCCAGCACCGCTCGTTCCAGCTTGGCATCGCGAAGATCCGCACGCGAAAGGTCGGTGCGCAGCAGTTGTGCATCGCGCAAATCGATCGCATACATCGATGCGCCAAACAATTTGGCGTTCGAAAGGACCGCGGCTTCAAAAATCCCGTAAGAGAGGTCCGCCCCGGTCAGATCCGCTCCGGACATATTGATAGCCCGCGCGTCCGATGAAACGAAAACCGCGCGACCGGCTCGCACGCGATCCAGCACGGCATTATGCAGGCGCGCTTCACGCAGGTTGGCGCCGCGGAGGTCGGCCTCCGACAGATACGCGCCCTCCAGATTGGCACGCCACAACCGCGCGTTCACCCAGAAGGTGTGATATGCGCGCGCGTATCGCAAATTCATTTGATTCAATCGAACGCCGCGAATGGCCGCAACGCCTTCGTCCGACCAATCACCGTGGGCAGGAAACGGTGAAAAGGAGGCTTCGGTCACATCGGCGTACGGGCGAAAACCAATGAACTGCAGACCTTGCGCGGCCCAGCGGCGAATGTCGGAGCCGGTCATATCCGGCGCAATGGAGCTGTCCGCGGGCATGCCGCGAATCACGCCAAACGACAACAGAAAGAGTAAGCAGCCGCTTAAAAGTGTAACTTTCAGAGTGGAGAGCATCACCGGAAAGATTGCTTTCGACTTGCGCGGTAAATCACCCGGCCGAAGCACGCGCGAGACAACGGTCGGAAGACATGTAGCGGCGGCCACCGACAGCGAAATCAGCAACACGTGCAGCAGCGTTCCGCGCATGTCCTGCCGGGCCAAATAGCGCAGCCAAAAGAAAAATAATGTGACGGGCGCGATCCAATAGGCGAGTAACGAGGCCAGCACCGTCTCGAGGATCGCCTGCGGCGAGCGGCTATCGCGCATCCACCGAAAATGGCGGCGCGCCAACGCCATTAGGAACCACGGCCCGTCCTTTTCCGGAGTATTGCCATCGATGAACACCGAAGGCAACGCGGCCATGTTGCCCCAAAGCCGCAACAGCAGAAAATGAAAGCGCAAATAGAGAAGCAAGATGAAGAGCGGAGCGCCCAAATAAAAGCCGCTCATGGGCACGGCATTCGATGCTCGCAGAAAAGGAATCGCCGACGAATTCAGCACCAACCGTACGTCGGTTGTGAAAGCGATCACCACCGCGCATACGGCGCACGACGACAAGATCAGGAAATAAATCCACTGCGAAAACCGGGTGGCCTGCGCGATGGCCTTCGCCCCGTCGAACGTAGCCACCGCCTCTGGGAGCATGGCATCGAAAAGGTTGGTGCTGCCCAGGCGTCCTACCCACAAGCCTTCCGCGCCGTAAAGGGTCGCACCCATCAGGTTCGCGCCGCGCAACTCGGTGCCCAATAGGTTTGCGTCGCGAAGGTCGGCTTGCACCATGGACGCGCCGCGAAGGTTAGCCAGGGACAGGTCAGCGCCGCGAAAATTCGCTTTGTTCAAGAAAGCGCCTTGCAGGTTGACCCCAGTCAAGTCCGCGCGCGCCAGGTTCACGCCGCACAGGTCTGCCTTGATCCCGGACTCGCCCCCGGATTCGACCCAAATCTTGTGCTGGTCCAAGACCTCGGCGAGGTCAAGCAGGCTAATCCCGCGAGATTCGTCCGCAGCCGAAATTTCCGCGGAGATAGATTTACGTTCCGATCCCATGCGGGTTTGCTCCCCCTAACCACCGCTCACAGCGCTAGCGCTTCGACAATTTCCGGCCGGTGCAATGTTGGGCTGGGGCCCGGCCATTGACTAAAATCGACGCAGTTGGAGATGCGACTAAGCACCTTCATCCTCTACCAAAAGACCTGTGGAAATCGCCTGCTCCGAGGTACAGGGCTGCGAAGAGGTAACTGAGGCAGCGCGCCAGCCCCGTTGCGCATATCGCCTGAATTTCAAGCAGAGATGTCGCTACGGTTGGAGATGATCCAAGTTGGGGAAGGTACAAGAAAAAGAGCCGGGGTCTCCGCTGAGGGGCCGAGGAACCCCGGCTTATCCTGCCCGCCTCCGCAGTGAGCGAGCAAGAAACCTGAAAAAACTTAGTCTTTGTCTTCGTTGCCGCGCAGGAATTCGTAGCGCTCGATGGCAGCCACCACACCGATCGCGCCCTGATCGCGCGATTCCGTGCGTTGAACGCGGCCCAGACAACGCACGCGCACCGGCCCTGCCAGTGTGATCTCATTCGGCAACGTTAAGAGGATTTCAACCGGAGACCCTTCCTTCACGTCCTTGGCCAAGAAAAAATATACTCCGCGCGAACTGACGTCACGCGATTCCGTGCTGGTTTCTCCGACCGCAGCACCGGTCGTCCAGCGGACGGTAAGCGGAAGGCGCATCTGAAAGCGCTGCGTAGTACGGCGTTCGGACCCGGTCAAAGGGAAGCCTCCTGAAGCGAAGCAAGAGTTTATCCGGGTGGAGTCATGTGGACAATAGGACTGCGGGTACAAAATAGCTGCGAGGTTGCGAAGTACGAAGGTACTAGGCCATGACCGAGATTAGCGTGCGAGGAGGCAGGATCCGACGCCTCTGAGTTTGAACCGAGTTTTCTCGAACGGTGCTGACAAGGAACTAGCCTCGGAGGCGCCGGAGCAGGGCGGCGAGGCGGGGTCGGTCGACGTCGGTCACGGCGACGAATTTCAGGCCGAGCCCCTGACCGGGGGTCGCATGGCGTACGACGGCGTCAGCTCGGATTTGCCCCTCGGTGACGAGAAACTCCAGATTTGCAGCCGCGCCGACCTTGCGCGGCGCCGGCGTTCGCAGAAACAGACCGCCGAGGCTCATATCCAGGACGCGAGAGAGGTCATCGCGCCCGTTGCAACGCCAGCAGACCCACACTTCTTCGTTCAAAGTAACGCGCGCGTTGAATCGTCGCGAAGGCGTCGATGTTTTTGGCAGCATTGGCCCTTTTACCCCGTGAGTTGGTTTGAGCTGCTTTACGTTCTTATAACTATGCAAACAACGCGGTTAACCACCCGCGCGTTCGCAAGGAAGTACCGACGTACCGATCTGGCAGACGTCCAGCACGAGGGTCTGCTGCGATCGATGCATGGAGCGAATGCCCTGGGCCTAGGGATGAGACTCGCTTCAGGTGACTGTGCCCGGGAGGGTGAGCATTTTCCGGGTCAACGAGTTGGGCGACAGCGTGTAACTAGCATAGTGCAGGTTAAACCGTAGAACAATCCGGAAGAAGCTGTAGGCGACCCTAGCTCATGCGGAGTGAAAATTCGTCAACACGAATTAGACGGTCTGGTCGATGAGGCGATGGTGGATGGCGTACAGGGCCAGCTCAAGGCGGTCGGAAACGCCAAGCTTGTCGAAAATGTTATGGAGGTGATTTTTGACGGTTTGCTCGCTGATAAAGAGTTTCTCGCCGATTTCCTTGTTACGGAAGCCTTGCGCCACCAATTGCACAATTTCCTTCTCGCGATCGCTAAGCAGCGGTTTCTCCCGGCGCGGGCCGGATTCAGAAGACTTGGAGAAGGCCTTCATCACCTCCGCAGTCATGCGGTTATCCAGCCAGATTTCGCCGGCATGAACGCGGTGGATGCTTTTTACCAGCAGATCCGTGGCGGATTGCTTCAGCACCACGCCGCGGGCGCCGAGGCGCATGGCTCGCACCACGTCGCGGTCGTCTTCCGCCGCGGTCAGAACCACGACGCGCGTCGGCAACGTGTCGAAATTGACTTCTTCGAGGACGGCCAAGCCGTCTTTATCCGGCATGCGCAGGTCCAGCAGCAGAATATCCGGCTTGAGCTTGGTGAGGAGCTTGATGCACTCCGCGCCATTCTGAGCTTCGCCGACAATGGCGATATCCTCATCGGCATCGAGGAGTTTGCGGAGGCCATCGCGAAAAATCGCGTGGTCGTCCGCTAGAAGGACACGAATCTGTTGTTTAGTTTTGGCCATGTCAACCGAGCGGAACCTCGATGGTTAGACGCGCTCCATGGCCGGGATTGGACTCCACGGTCAACACGCCCCCCACAGTACGCGTACGCTCCTTGATGGAGATGGGACCCAGCCGCAGACGATCCAGTTCATCCCCGGTGAACCGGCCTGCGAAACTAAAACCTTCGCCGTTATCGTCAACCACTAAAACGAGTCGGCTGTCGTCCTGCGACAGTTTTACCACGACATGGGAAGCCTTCGCATGCTTTTTTATGTTGTTGAGTGCTTCACGGTAAATCTGGAAAATCTCGCGGCAGACGCGGTCCGGGGCGTGCAATTCGACGGAATCGATCAGGAGATCCAGGGCAAGGGTGGATTCGTTGCGGTAGCGCTCGGCGAAACCCCTCATTAAATCGACTAAATCCGCGCTTTGCACGCGCAGCGGACGCAGGTCCGTAACCATGTGGCGCAATTCCGCGGACTCATTCTTCACCGTTTGCTGCAGATTCGTCAGGCCAGCCACCGCGTGCTCCGGAGAGCCGGCCACGCGGCGGCGTAGCACATCAAGCTGGATTTCGATGCTCAACAGTGTTTGCAGAATGCCGTCATGCAGGTCGCGCGAGATGCGGCTGCGCTCGCCCTCGATCGCCCGGGCGCGCAAATGCCGCAGCAAAAAGATGTTTTCGACCGAGGGTCCTACATGCCGCGCGACGCGTTCAAACCACATCAGGTCCCCGCGCCGGAACCCTCGCCGGCCATTCAATAGAAACAGCCGTCCCGCCGGCTGCCCCATTTGGTCGAACGAAACAGACATGAACGAACGCAGCGCCAGCACTTGCTGCGTGGCCGCCGGCAGCCGCGGCAACGTCTTGAGCGTCTTGCCATTCCGGCGATCCCACCCGAAGCCGGCCCCGCTGCCCACCAGGCTATTCCAGCAAATCGTCGCGTCCAGGTCGTCGAGCAGAAATCCATCCGCGCGTGTCAGCGCTAGATTTTCCGGAATCAACCGCTCGCTTTCCCCGGATCGAAGCTGCCAGACGAAAATTCGCTCCAAGTCCGAGTCGCGATACACCAACATCGCGCCATCGGTATGAAACGCCTGGGTAAGTTCATCCAAGAGCAACCGCAACGATTCAGAGAGGCCCTGATCCACTTGCATGGTGGAACTCACGCGCGCCAACAATTCATTCTGCGCTGCGAAACTGCGGCTGAGATCTCCCAAGAAAGCGCTCCCGCCGCCTGCCGCCACCGTGCCTCCCACCAGCCCCAGCCAAGCAACCACACGAATCCAGTGGATCTCTCCTTTTACCTCCGTCACCATGACCAACAACAGCGCCAATCCGCTGGCAAGCGGAAAGGCCACGCGAAGTCCCCAGCGAATCCCTGCCGCATAACAGATGAATAGGTATGGGAACCACGCCGGAACCGTGGTCGGGCTCAGGTAGACAAAAAAACCCAAGGCTAACAGATCGCAGGCCAGCGGCAAATGCCAACTCAACCCGCTTAGCATCCGTTCGAATAGCAGCGCAAAGATCGCAAGGAAGAAATACGCGACCAAGAAATATACGGGGTGACGTGCGTAGCTGTACGGAGCCTGTTCCAATAGCGCGATTAGCGCCAGCAGCGCAACGATTGGGCGCGCGTAAGCGATCTGGCGCTCGATGTGCCTGCGATCCGATTCGTGGGGGCTCATGCGCGGGGACGAAGTTCCTATCCGGCAAGTTTAGCAGCCGCTGGGAACCTGCGGGCGCAGGTCCTGAGCTGAGTTTTCCAGATTGCAACGGTGAGATGGGGAGTGCGGGAGTCTTGCTGCCGCTTTCACGAAGTCACATACAGGTTCGGCTGCGAATAGGCAGCCAGTCATCGATGCCATTATTGAACAGCAACCTATAATCGGGGTGAGGACGTCCCGACGGAGCGCCCCGCAAACACTACCGCCGGTAAGCCTCTCTGCAAACTGGCCAGCTTTGATCCCTCTGGAGCAGTGATGGCCCGCCGCACGGCTGCCAGCGGCGCGTCATCGGCAAGACGAACATTCTTTCCGTCCGGTGTTACTCCCAATTCCTTCCAGAGCGCGCCGAGGTCAACCTGCACCGGAGCGTCTTTCCATTTGGCATACAAATCGCCCAGCACCGTGGTTCCCGTCGCACGATCTCCGACTTTGAACGCCTCGCCCAACTCCCAATCACGTGTAATATCGCCGCCCGCAGTCAAAATCCCGCGTAGCGCGTCCTGCAAACCCTTCTTGTTTTCCGTTCGCCGTCGAATTTCCACGTCCGCCACAAAGCAGAATAGCGCCCCGCCCCAATACGTCCTACCCCACGTATGCGTATGGTCGATACCGCGGTCGCCTTCTTGCGGCTCCCCCTTCGGCATATCGCGCGCCAGATCGGCCCACATCTGCTCCGCGCTCATTTGCTTGGCCTGGATACGGGCAATCGGCTCCACGTACACCGCAATCCCCTCTTCAATCCAATGATGCTCGTCGGCCATCGACGGAAACGACAGGTGCACCATCTCGTGCGTCAACATCCAATCGTTCGCCAGCTCCCTCGCTTCGGTCTCTTTCCCTACGCGAATCTTAATCAATCCACCGTCATACCCAAACGTCTGCCCGTGCTTCACACCGCTGCCGTTGATCGGAATAATACGGAGTTGCACGTGGGGAACGGGATATCGGCCGTAATAGGCACCTACCGCTTCCGCTGCCGATTTCACCCATTGCAACAACTCCGCTTGCGACACCTTTAGCTCGCCCGCCTCGATCGTCACATCCAATTTAGAGCCGCCGATGAGCAGTGTCGATGTCATTTCTCCGGCTTTCGATGTGACGCTGCGCAGGATGAAAAGCAATGCGCATGAACAAATAATCGATGCGATGACGCGAACTCGCGGCTGTGAAATCATTCTGAATCAGTATGATTGATTTCACAGCGCGAAAGTTGCTCGTTAATCGCAGATAGCAGCCCCCTACGTGCCAGGACGAGCTTCCGGCGCGCTCCTTGCGCTCAGCACCCTGTTGAGCAGCTCATCCAAAGAAAATTTACCGGCCCCAAATATCAGGACAATCAGGGAAGCGACCAGGAAGGTGTAAGGCGCTGCCGCATAAAACTTGTCTGGGTCGGAAAAAATCGAGAACAGCGCCTCGCGGTCCGCGGTGATGTACGCCGTGATCAGATTTATCGTCAGCACTAACGCGGTCAGCCGGGACAATAAACCAAGCGCCAGAAAAATGCCGCCAAAGAATTCCACACAGGAAATAAAGACGGCTGTCTGCGCAGGCATCGGCAATCCCAAGCTGGTGAAGAATTCCGTAACTTTTTCCAGATTATGCAGTTTGCCCCAACCGCTCTCGACAAGCTGCCAACCCCAGTACAGCCGAACCAGCAGCAAGAATGGCGATTGCAAATAATCAGCCCAGCCGAAAACGCGCTGATACAAGTGTCGAAGGCGTAAAAAGAATGTTCCCATGGCAATGTAGATTCACACCTTCCCTAAACGTTTCAACAGATTAAGAAACCGGAGCTGTCCAGGTGACGCCGGCACCTTGCCGGCCATGCTAGAGCACAAGCAAAGGTATTAGTGACACCCAATATTCATCTGCAGAACCAACCGAGAGCCGCCCAATTCTGAAACCACTGCTGCACCAACGCAGAGCGCTCCTCCACTGGAACTCCGCTCCCGCGAAACGCCGTCTCGATCGCTCTGCCCAGCGCCTTCCCCTCTCGCAGCGCGCTTAGAATTACAAACTCCTCGCGGTCAATCCGGCGGAAATATACCGAATCATCCACGCGATGCACCGCCAGAAAGATCTTCGCCGGCTTGAGCTTCGCCACCGCCTGCACTCGTTTGCGCTTGTGCCGCTCCTGAAATGCGTTGCTCGCGAAATCCGTGTCCTCGTACTCTTTCCGCACTTCCAGCAGCAAATCATCGACGGGATATCTCAAGTCCAGGAGTCGCAGATATGGCTGCAATTTCAGCTTCAGCTTGGCCCCCGCCTCCGAGCTGAGATCCTCCGGCCGCAGCGCGGGCTCCGCCTTCCCATCGAAAGCTTCGATGTCCGCCCATTCCAGCCGCGCGATATCCACAGCTAATGCCTGCTTCGGCCCCGCCCACTTGGGGTGCTTCCGCAGCCAGCTTTCAAGTCGCCCGCCCAGGTTGCGCAGGGTAAACGATCGCGACGGGCAGTCCACCAGATAAGCCTTGCTCATCGCCTCGAATCGTTTGTCCCCCAGCACCGCGCGCAAACCCGGAAAATCCTCGATCATGCTCGAGAGCAAGCGGAACCAATATTGCCGATTGTAGATTTCCAGCCGCTCGAACGAAGTCAGCCGGTCATTAGGCTTGATAAATCGCGATGCATAGGCGCCCATGGACTTGCCGTCCGGCGCCCGATTCTGCATGCGCTCGTCGGACGTCAGCGGCTGCATCACCGCCCGTGCCATCGTTCGTTGCAGCGCCGCGAGCCTCATACCGCTGTCGCCAGCAGCGTCGAAGACAGAAATTTATTGGCCTTCAGCGCCTCGTCGTGCACTTCCTCAAACGACGGAATGCTGTCGTCCCATTCCAGAAGTGTCGCCGTGTGCCCCACGCGCTGAATCGCCCGCTCGTACAATTTCCAAACCGGATCAATCACCGGATGATCGTGCGTGTCCAAAATGTATTTCCGGTATTTTGAGTGCCCCGCAATATGAACCTGCGCCACGCGTTCCGCCGGCACGCTGTTCACATAATCCAGCGGATTAAAGCTGTGGTTTTGCGACGAAACATAAATATTATTCACGTCGAGCAAAATCCCGCAGTCCGCCTGTTCCACAACCTCGTTCAAGAACTCCCACTCGGTCATCTCCGAGACGTGGAATTCCGCATAGCTGCTCACATTCTCGACCGCCACGGGCACTTCCAGGAAGTCTCGCACCTCGCGCACCTTCTGCGCGGTCAACTTCGCGGCCTCAAACGTGTACGGCATCGGCAGCAAATCGTGCGTGTAGCGACCGTCCACGCTGCCCCAGCACAAATGATCCGAAAGCCACGGCGTCTTCGTGCGCTTCACCAATTCCTTCAATCGCCGCAGGTGCTCGCGATTCGGCTTCTCCGCCGACCCGAAATACATGGACACGCCGTGCTGCACTACCTTGTACTGCTCCAGGATCTCATCGAGAATTCGCAGCGGCCGCCCGCCATCGATCATGAAATTCTCGGAAATAATCTCGAACCAGTCGCACACTGGCTTGCGCGTCAAAATGTGATTGTAGTGCGTCGCGCGCAGCCCAATCCCAATCCCGTATTCCGTAAATCCGTTAAATCGATTTGCAGGCATTCCCGTGGACTCCGACCGCGGCAAAAAATGAAGGAGGGCCAGCGATGCTCACCAGCCCCCCAACAGGCGTGGATCATTCGCTCCGTGTTACGTTTAGTTCGAGTCCGGCATCTTCGAGCCGTCCGTTGCGCAGCCGCCCTTGCCCTTGCAAGAGTTCTTGCCTTTGCAACCGTTGTCGCTCGACTTGCAGCCGCCCTTGCCCTTACATGAGTTTTGGCCCTTACAAGCGTGCTTTTCCTTCACCTTCTTGTCCGACTTCTTCTCTGTGTCCTGAGCAGAAGCGGAAGCCTTCGCCCCGGGGAGCAGATTGGAAGCCTGGATGCTGGCGCTGGTGCCCGCGAGCAAGCCCGCGACCGCCGCACCCGTGAGTAGGAACTTATTCGACTTTGTCATTTTCCCCAACGACCTCCTGATGAATTTTACTGCCGTGCACTTCAGGCAAACTTCCTTGCCCAAAGACCGTTAAACCTCTAAGCGCAATGGTCGGGACGTAACCATTACTCAGCAAGTGGGTTGGCCAGGACCTGGGCCTATGGGTTCAACAGAAACCCAACATACCCCCAACCAGCCCGCCGTGCCACTAAAACCTTTTGGACGCCCGTGTAAAATTTTTGTCACCAGCTGCTCAAGCGCCTCCACTCTCCAAGTTGAAACTCCCAGGCATCGTCCTCAAGAGACACTACGGCCTTCGTTAGCCTTTGGATTAGTCCCTCTTTTGGGATTGCTCAAGTCTAGATAAGTTCCGACACTCTGACGGTTTCAGCCAAAGCACCAGCAGCACCAGCAGCACGGTAACCACCACCGTAATCGCCAACAACCACGTCCGCAACGGCATTCTCAGTCCGCCCTATACCCGCCCTTAGACGCAACAGCAAAAGTCTGGACAGCTGGCAGTAGATCTGCAGCACCGCCGCCCAGCTCGCCCATGCCGCGTGACAGCTTTTCCCCGCTTTAAAACTAGCGTAAACTTATTTCTCTGCGGTGGGAGTAGCTCAGCTGGTAGAGCGTCGGACTGTGGCTCCGAATGTCGCGGGTTCAAATCCCGTCTCCCACCCCACCTACCAAAAAACCAATAAAAACACACTATTTGACCGTTTGCTACAGCCTTGCTACAATCTGGGACATGGCAAAAATCTACATCCGGCGCAAGGAACCCGGAAAAGGCTGGCGTTATCGGGCAGTCCCGAAAATCGGGCGTTTGCCTCAAACGGGGGCTGGCGTCAAATTCCACGTTCGCTATCGGGATGCTGGGGGGAAGTTCGTTTGGAGCCAGGCGTACGACACGCTGGAAGAGGCTCGCAAGGAAGCCGCTGGACTCGAACTAAACGCGAAGGCGGTCGCGCTCGGTTTGACGGTTCAGGAGTACAAGCACTCGAAGAACGCTCACCGCACACTCATCAAAGCCGCAATCGAGCGGTTTGTTTCTGATGCTAAGAAAACTAAGAAGCGCACGACCGCCGCAGAGTACGAGCGCAACCTGAAACAGTTTGAAGACAGTCTCGGCAACGTCCGCTTCCTCGATGAAGTCACCAAGAAGACCCTGACTGACTTCCGAGACTTCCTCGCTAGCGAAGGGTATGAGCCACGGACTCTACACAATCGTTTGCTGCTCGTCTTAATGCTCCTCAAGGCCAACGGCATCAAGACTGAATTCTCGCTCGTCAGGGACTTGCCGGAATATGAGGAAGAGGCCGCTGTCCCGTATGAACCCGCCGGACTCAAGAAACTGTTTGCAGAGATGGATGAGGAAGAGACCGTTCGATATAAGTTTTTCCTTGGGACGGCCTGCCGCGAGCAAGAAGTGATGTATGCCGCATGGCAGGATATTGATTTCACCCGAGGGGTTTACCATATCCGCGCAAAGGCCGAGGTTGGTTTCACTCCCAAGAAACACGAAAGCCGTGATGTCAAGATGCCCACGGAATTGGTGGAACTCCTCAAAAAGCGTAGAAAACACCCTCCACATCAGCGCTGGATTTTTGTCAACGGAGGGGGAAAGCCTGAGGGGCATTTCCTTGAAAAGTTCAAGCGTATTGCCCTGCGTGCGAAAGTGAATTGCGGAAACTGCGTGGCACCTTGGACTGAGGGGAGGTACCCCACACGGAAAATCGAGGTGAGTTGTAAGACGCACCCTGTCTGCGAACACCACTATCTGCATAGACTCCGCAAAACATGCGCAAGCAACTGGGAGGCAAAGGACGTGCCTGTTCGCACGATTCAGTACATGCTCGGGCATAAGAGTTTAGAGACCACGCAGAAATACCTGGGCATCACAAATCTGGATTCGTTGACTGAAAAGGTCGATGCAGCGGCGGTAATCGTCTAGGTTTTACAAGAACTAAGCGGGACGCCCGACTGTAACCAGCAGTCGAACGCCCCTGAACACTAAACGGCAACAGAGGTGCCGTCCTATGTCTAGGGGAGTTGCTGATGGAAGGGTTGACGACGCCTGTCGGCGGCTTGAAAAAGAAATCGGAACTAAACTAAATGAAAATATGCCCATCGTGCGGAGCAGACGTTACAGTGCTCATCGTCAATCTGGCCAACGGCCAACGCCAACGCTTCTGTCACAACTGCTCTGGCCGTGGTTGCCCGACTTTCATGGCGTATTACGTACTCACCAACGAAGACGTGGCGTGGCTCCGGTCATGCGGCATCGACCGGGAACTGTCCAGCATCGAAGACCGATGAAACAATGAAACCGGAAGAGACACACACGCTTGGCACGAGTGAAACAGGTTCGCCGCAATTCGTCCCATTGCCGGACAAAGAAGCTATGCAGTCAGCGATTCAGGTGTCGTATGATCTCGTGCGCGGAATTAGGGGGCAGGTCAGTACCATTTACAAAGGTTGATTCGCTGTGGCAACGTAAAGTGCCGGGGCCGTAGAGGCTCACGGAATTTGCCGGATACCGGAATACGCGATGGACGATATGTCAGGCTTTCGTGTTATCTGGGACGGCGATAGCGAGACAGATTGCGTTGAGATATGCCGCGATCTTCAGAGGGCTGGCATCGTATACCGAGTCACGCAACAACCAGTCTCGCGCTCAATTCGGATGCGCGTAATTTGGAAGTTTCGAGTGGGTGTCCGGGACACGGATTACGATTCTGCCAAACGAGCATTAGGTCTCGACCGGGAGGACGAGATTGAGGGCCAGACCTTTGAAATCCCAGAGAGTAACGATCCCATCAGCCAATCTAATCAGCTAGATGAAGCTGCGCGGGCGGGGTCATATCTAAAACCTCTCGATCAGAACGAAGCGACTGAGGAAGTTTGGTCGCAAAGTCCCTCGGATCATTCTTCGATGGTTGAGCTAGCTCTGAAAGAAAATCTGATTCGCTACCGCATACAGCGCGAAGAAAATGGAAGGCGCAAGTTTCTTGTCGCTCCAGGGGATAATCTCAGAGCGCGTGAAATCTTACGCCAAATAAAAAACGGCGAGCCTCCGAGCTAGGGTGCAAGTTGCTCCGAAGGCGTGTGCCCGAGTTCCTGTTTCTCAGGCCGACGCTTTCGGATCGTTCTAAGGGCGAGCCACGCGCCGAAAGAATACGCGAGAGCGGCATAAAAGGGCATAGTGGTCACCAATTGATCGAGACAGTGATTTTTTGGTTGGCATCCCCATCCGAAATAATGTGAAAGGGGAGAATGCCGGAGTTCAAGGACCGAGGTATAGCCTACCTCGGGGTTTAAACTCGGGACTGCGATGACTGCATAAGCCAACGATAGGAAAGGAAGTATCCAAACATACTTCATTGACTGATGACGTAAGCGCTTCCCCAGAACCCATCCAAACCACAAACCCAGAACGATCTGGACAGGAAAGTACGGAATCTCTGTCAGAATGTGATGGAGCATCCGCGTGGAATGCACCATCCCGAACAGTCCCGCAATTTGGAAAAGCGAGATAGCGAGAAGATAAGCAAAAACGGCAACGCCGAACGTGCCACCCAATTGGTGCGCAACAAATATCGCTATTGAGGTTGCTACCCTCATCCACGATGCTGTTTTCGTAGGCATGCTCAATGCGCGCGACTGTTCGCGATGCATTGGCCACCGTTGTTGACTAGTTGGGCTGCGACTCCTATTGCGCTCGTGGCGTCCGCGTTATTGCTTCCATTAGGGTTTAAATTGCTCGCAGGGCCAGGACGCTTGGGGCTCGAATCTTTCACGAGCCTTCCGTTGTTTGAAGCCTCGTCGGCCTTCGTTTGTTCCTTTGGATGAGTCAACTCGGCACTTTCCCCGAGGATGTTCCCTCCGCAATAGACCGGGTCTACGCCCGTAAAACCCGATAGAAACTTAAAAGGCTTCAATATGTATTTGTAATCCTCTTCAAATTGCCGAGCCAATTCTATCTGGGTCGGAATATGGGGTAATATGCGCACGCTCGTAAGTACAGCGCCGTTGGGGCAATTGCCGCTGCACTGCCCTTCGACCGTTTGTCCGGACAAATCGTATGGGGAGTAGGTATATATTATCCAGTTATTGTCTTTGTCGAAAGAGACTCCAGCCTTTCCATTCACGACTGTTCCGTCCACATAATAGCCCTCGTCCGTTTCGCTGCGGCAATCGCCGGTTCTTACCTCTAGAACCTTTGTCCGTGCATCGTTCAAGTAGATGCAGTCAAGCCCAAAGGGATCAATGTAATTGAGCGGATTGTTCAGCACATACGAGTACGCATTCCAGCTTTGTGGATTCCCCGCAGTCGCCCCTGCATTGTCGGGATCGTGGCGCATGAACCGGCCAACCGAGGACCCGAAATACCTTGCTTCGAAGTTGTCCAATCCCGACTCGCTGTCCCGTTCTTTCGATGTAAATTTATAACCATTGTTGCAAGAAGAGATCAGCGACCGCTCGCCTCCAAACGGATAAAAATCGGCATCATAGCAGATGGAACCTGCTGCATTCGTAAGCACACGAGCAGTACCGAGATGATCCGAAAAATAATAGTTGACGTTATTTGAAGCATCGCGCCGAGCAATACGCTGGCCATTGAAGAATGTGTATTCAAAGAAGCTCGCGTTATTCGTTGCACCCGTACCGTCCGTTTCGTCAAGCGCGTCAGAACTTAATCCATACCAATAGAGTTTGATCGCTTGTCCACTGCTGTTGAGCTTCGCCACACGCCACCCATCGCCATCATACAGATAGCTGATTCCGAGCATCGGAATCGACTTAATATTGCCCTCCGCATCATAGCTGTAGCTCTTTGCGGTGTCCGTCAGAAGGTTTCCCGCCGCGTCATAACAATAAGTGGCGACCGTTTGCAGAACGCCGGAACTGTTAAAGCATGCCGTCGAGGCTTGGACTTGATTGTTGGCGCTGATCGTCCAGCCTTGGGGCTGTTCGTATGTGCAACCATCATAGCTCGAAGATGACTCGCTCACGGATAGCAAGTTGCCCCAAGCGTCAAAGCCGAACGATTCACCGAAGCAGTTCGATGTGCTGGTCGAGTACGTTGAAGCGGTTTGTGCGGTCGTAAGGCGATTCAGCGGATCGTAGGCGAAGTTTTGCGAGCGCGTGTTGTCCCGGTTATTGGTAATGCCCACAACGTTTCCATTGTCCGCTGAACCTGCATTGAGGTTGTATTTTAAGTCGAGAATGCTTCCGGTTACCGCCGTCGCGGTGCAGGCAGTGGTTGAGTTCCACGGCAACGCGGTGCCGGTTGTTCCGTAAATCCAACACGGCTGCAAGCGCGAGTTAAGGATAGCCGTAGAAAAAATAGTTCCGTTATTGTTGAAGAGCATGGCCAGGGCACCATTGGGATAATACTGCGCATTTGAAGCGTAAGGGATGTTGCCAGTGCTATCCATTGCCGAGAGGGGGCGACCTGCTCCACCAGGCGTGTAACTAACAACATGGCCGCTCGGATAGGTGATGCTGTTGATCGAGCCGTCCAGATTGTTTTGCGCGACCGTTGTAAGTGTTATGCCGCTGGTGGTCCTTTTATCCGTGGTTTTCCAGCCAAGCGAAGCGATGTCATAACTCCAAGCTTCCGCGCCCGCTCCATCACACATGCTCGTCCGCTTGCCAATACCATTATTGATGGTCAATGAGGGTGGCGTGCATCCAGAAGGGGCGATGGCGTCGTATCCGTATCTGACGGTAGGCGTCCCATCTGAATATGACTTCTGCGTGAGCCGATTTAAGGCATCGTGGGCGAAGGTGGTTGTGACCGTGGCGGTGCTGGGCTGGTTCGGAGCCGGAGCGGTTTTCGTGCCGATGTTGCCGTTCGCGTCGTAACTATAGTTGATGCCGCCTGATTCTGGATTGCTCACACTCGTTAGCCGCGAAAGCGAGTCATAGGTAAAGCTGCGCTGCCGCGAGCCGCTTTGAGTGACGCCGATAAGATTGTCAAAGACGTCATAGTTGTACGTCGTGGCTGCGGGCGTGGAAAGCGAGAGCGTAGGAGAACTGCCTCCAGTCAACTTCGAACCTGAAACAGAAACCGTGAACGATGGCTGCGAAAAGCTGCTCGGCTGGTTCGTTGAAGAGCCGCCGCTTAACGTGAAATTTGTGTTCGCGCCAGCGGCCTTGGCGGTCAAAGTTAGGGTGCCGCTAGAAGCTGACGCCGTGACAGGTGAACCCGCCGCGTTGAGAGCAGTGGTTAATCCCGAGGCAACTGAACTCAGCGTGTCGGTCTGTCCATAGCTCACGTTCGCCTGGAATCCAGCAATTTTGATCCAAAGGCTGCCCGTGTCATACACTGTTGCCGTGCCATTGCTCCCTCCAGTGAGCCCTGATCCCGAATTGCTGCTTGAGAAAGATGGACTGGTGAAATGACTCGAATCATAAGTCGAGGAGGATGACAAAGAGTAGTTCGTGGTGGCACCTGTCGTCTTGGCGGTAAGCGAGACCGTTGCACCTGACGCAGACGCTGTTACCGAAGCACCTGAATCCGCGTTGATGCTCGACGCCAGCGCAGATGAGATCGAAGATGTGGTCGTGCCCGATCCGCTCCAACTGGTGCCGTCTGCATGCCCGTTCACAGTGATGATGCTAGTGCCCGAGTCGTAGGTCGTAACTGCATTTTGCCCACCCGTCAGAGCGGAGCCTGAATTCGCTGTGGAGAATGATGCGCTGCTGAAATGGCTGGAATCATACGAACATGACGACGACAGGCTATAGTTTGTGCCTGCTCCTGTTGTTTTGGCAGTGAGGTTGACTGTGCTGCCAGAGGACGAGGCGTTCACCGATGCTGCGCTGTCCCCGCTGATGCTGGATGCTAGGGCCGAAGCAATCGAAGAAGTTGTCGTGCCCGATCCGCTCCAGCTTGTTGGGTCGCCGTGGGAATTCGCGGTAATTGTGCATGAGCCGGAATCGTAAACGGTCGTATATACGGCGTTTGTACCGCCAGTGAGAGTCGAACCCGAAGTGCTCATGGAGAACGACGCAGGCGGGAAGTGATTGTTGACCAAGGTTGAGCTTACGGTAGTTGAAAGCGCATAGTTCGTACCAGCGCCCGCAGTTTTGCTGGTGAGCGAAATCGTCGCGCCACTGAGGGAAGCCGAAACAACGGAGTTGGTGTTGCCATTGACTGAACTGGTCAGCGCGGAGGCAAGCGATGTTGCGGTCGGAGTGGGGGACGGCGGCGTAGTGCTCAGGCTGTTAGGATTTCCGTAGGTTGCCGTTCCTGCCACCGTGCCGTTTACAAGAATCTGTAGGGTTCCGCCATCGTAGACTAGCGAGCACGAGCTTGTGCCACATGGGCGCACTGACCTCTCGCTGCCCGTAATAGTGACGCTGCCTGTGCCCGAAGTTGCGGCCTGTGTTTGGACTTGTGTGCTTTGAAGAGCTCCATTGAATGTAACTGAGCCAGTACCCGCCGTCGCCGCTTGTGTCACTTTGCTTTGCAATGTCCCGCTGAAAGTAACCGTTCCCGTTCCAGATGCAGCTGGCGTACCTCCTATACTTTGCTCGCTGCCAGCGACGGTTCCAGAGCCAGTGCCGGATGTTGCAGGCGAAGAAGCTCCGGGTTCGTCCACTTCGATCAAGCGGCCAAGACCATCAGAAATACTTCTGCGACTGTTGCCGACCTGGTCGCTCACGGTCACTGTATTTCCTGAGTAGCTCGCAAAGACTGTGTTCATCGGCTGACTTACGCACGGATTGCCGCCGCTCGGCAATGTGCCATCGGGAGGCACTACGAGGCACTCACGTCCAAGAGCATCGAAGTAATTTGTCGTTGTGCCGTCGCTAGACAGGCTGCTGCTTCGGTGCGGATTTGATTGCTTCCAAACGCGGCCTGAACCGTCATACGTGGTATCCACGTAGTCAGTGCCATCAGGATCGCTGGTGATTTGAGTCCGAACGACGTGCCCCAACCCATCCATTATGGCAACACTGGTGAATGGAATTGCGGAGGTTATCGACTTGGCTATTGTCATCGTTGGTGATAGCGGTAGGTCATTGTAACTGACGGTGGTTTTGCCGCGATCGGGGTAATCGATTTCGGTTAGACGGCGCAAGGAATCGTTGTACAGGTAATTCGTGGACAGGTTGTTCTGGTCGGTAGAAGAAATCAACTGGCCGTCCGAAAAAGCGTATTTGAAACTTTCGATGTGGGCCACACCGTTCGTAGGGGGTTGCGTAATCTTCGTCAGATAGGAGTTCGTGCTGGACGAAGGTGGGGAGTCGAAGTTGTCCGCGTAGGAGTATTGGGTTTGGTTGCCGTTGGGGTCAGTAACGCTGAGCATTTGGCCCGTTTCGTCGTAGGTGTATCGGGTGACAGCATTGGTACAACTGAAGCACTGCTGGGTTACGGTCGTGGCATTGCCGCGAGGAGCAGTGGAACTTGCAGAGTAATTGAGTTCATCGTGGGTGCCTGACGGTGTCGAGGCGCTGGGCGTTCCGCTTTGGTCATAGGAATAATCAGTTTCAGCTACTAGTGTTCCATTTTTCCCATAGACTTTTACACTAGACGGCCGGTCAAGAATGGACGCACCGCTTGGGTAAATCGGTGTCGGGGAAAACGTTTGATAGGTTGTGGTGGTTTCTCGGGCTGGCGTTACGTTCTGAGGCGGAATGCTGCTGTTAGCACAAGCCGATGCAGCGCTGATCTGACCGAAGTCATACTCCTTCTTGTCGGCTAGCAACGTCCCGGTCGTGTAGGAGTAATACGCACCTGCAACGAGTCCGTTATCGAGCGTTTCCAGTTCACAAAGCAGGACAGGTGAAAGCCCTCCCATTTTCTTTGTGACAGTCTTCACTACGTTTCCTGAGATGTCGAACATTGTCGTGGTGCTTTCAACAGGCATGTATTGAGCACCCGACGACACGTTGGGAGCCGATTGCTGGAGGTAAGGGCTATAAGTGTAAATGGTTTGAAGAGTCGTTCCGCGCATAAGGTCATGTGTGGTGACCGTGGTTGTTTTGGCCGTCCAAGCTGTAACGTTGCTCGTCGACCAGGTTGTTGTGTAAGAGAAATCCTGTTGGAGCGCAATTGTGTTTCCGTCATAGCTCACATAGCGATGAGATATTGCGGGAGTATCGTAATAGAATTGGCATTGGTTGGACGATCCGGCCGTGTTGCTGTACGAGATATAGGCAGTTAAAGGGTTTACGCCCCACTGGTAGCTAACGTATCCGCCGGACGGATAAGTCATCTTAGCCAGATATCCAGAGCCCGACGGGTCGTAGGAGAACGCATAGCTACTACCGCTGGGTAGAGTTATCGCGGTAACTACGTTTGCTGGCGAGGCGGCGTGTGAGGGCATCGGAGTACATACGCCATTCGCGACAATCGTTTGAGAATTTATTGCTATCCCCTGGCCGGATGGCGCGGTTCCCCAAGTCAGCGTGTAAGGGCTGGCCAAGCCTACGACGGACACCGTGCTGGTTGAAGCGCCAAAACTGGAGGCGGAAAAAAGTGTTCTGCCCAAAGTATCCGTGGCGGCAACTGTATAGCTGCTCCCTGGGTAGCACCAGTTGAGACCGGACTGGCTTGAAGTGATATTGATTACGTTTCCGTTCCGATCTTCAATGGACGCCGGAAAACCGGAGGTAAAATATTGATCGTTGGAATCGTGCCAATGTGCGCATCCCCAGCCATTTCCCGGTGTAACGGGAAAGTTGTAGACAGTCCCATCTGCGTCCACAATTTGGGGTGAGCCGTCGTCCTTTTCAGCAGGCACGATGTTGGGCTCTGATAAGGGAACAATTGTCTGAGAAGCATTTGCGTCGAATTGAAGTGGATTAGTAAGGACTGCTTGAACAAAACCGTCACCTCCCGCCGTAAATTCTGACCAAGACGATTCCGCGCAGGAAAGTGTCCTTTGGGAATGATCAGAGGGTTTGAACATCCCAGCGATGTTGGAAAGACGCAGGTCGTGGCGCGAGCCCGCGAGGTCCGTGAAGATGTAGCCTCCCGTGCCCGTACAAACAGGGAAGCCGTCGCCAGTGGGAGATGAGGGCGTAAAGACCAACACATGGTCGGTCAGCTGAGGGAGCGTGAAAGACCAGGCACCAAGTGCAAATGGAGCTACGTTTGTGTAAGTCAGGATGGGGTGCTGCGGGATTACCAGGCTCTGTTGGATAAACCAAGCTCCGGTAGAGTCATACGCGAATGAGAATGGCAGAGACAGCTTGCGACCGGGCGGAGTCGGCACGGAAACGCGAAGGCTAACTGAGCCGTTTGCGGGGCTCACTGTTTCGGTGAGCATCTTGATGTAGTCATGCCCGACGCCTGGTGTTGGCGTGGTGGTCTGGTCGGTTATGCTTCCGACCTGACCATAGCCGCACGGACTTAAAGATAGAATCGAAAGGAAAGCGGCAAGGGACGCGAACCGAATTTGAGACATGGAGCCTCCAGCCTGCAAACTGCCGGGACGTTTGAACAGCACTGCTAGACTCACCCAGAAAGCGGACAGCCAATGCTTCTTTGGCCAGATGCATATATTATGGACTACCCTTATTGTCAAGTCCCTCGAAGCGAAGTACCACTAACAGTGATGCCCTTCTGATTAGAAACGAGAGAAGATACGTCAAAACACTTATTTAGGTGAGTTGTCGTTTCGCGAAGGCGACATCGTTCGCGTACCAGGAGAGCGCGGCACCGCAGAAATTCGGGCTGTGATCGGCTCCATGAACGAAGTGCTGCTCAAGGCGGCTATCGGAAGATTTCGACAACTGGCACAAGGATGAGGTCAAGCTAGTGCAGCGTAAACCAGACGACCGGCGGGAATCTTCATGAATGCAACGAACTGTCCTCCGACAGTGTTTGTCGCGTTTTTCGTAGTCTGGATAGTGCTCGGGCTCACTTCCTCTGCGTTCTTCTTTGTTGAACAAGGACGCGGCGTTGAAACGAGAGGCATGGCCCTGGTTCACAATAGGCGCAGAGGGGCTCTCTTCGCTGGTTTCGTAGGATTCTCACCAGGTCCGAGAAGTTTAGTTTTTGTCATTCCTGACGTGGCGTTAATTACCATACTGAACCTACGCACGGTTAAATTCTGTGATGCCTGTGGCAAAAACGATCTACAGGGCCTTTCTCGTCGCGCCGAAGTTTTGTGCCCAATGTGGTTCAAAACTGAACTGAAGGCCAAAGCTCGGAGTGATACTAGTTCCGGCTCCTCCGCAGATAGAGATCGATCTCGCATTCCCGTTCAAGGTACAGAACCAGAGCACGGCATTGCTCGCACTTGTCTTCTTTGATGTGCCGTAGCATTTGATCGAACGGCACCCGTCCGTATTTTGGTTTGCACGGCTTGGGCTCCGGCCAGGTCACGCGAAGAGCGTAGCACAACTGTTTTCGAACAAGGTTCGTACTCGATACGTTCATTTTCAGATAAGAAGTAGTATGCTCTCCCCAACGCGAGGGAGGTAAGAAAGTGAAAACCCGGCTTCTAGTTGTCTTCAGTCTTATCGTAGTTTCAACCTTTGCACAAACCCTGGTCGCACCCGGCTCCAAGGTGTTCATCGCGCAGATGGGCGACAACCTGAACAATTACATTGCAGCAGAGATCATCAAGCAGAAGGTCCCGCTAACAGTCGTCACAGATCAAACTCAAGCAGACTTTGCTTTGACTGGCGGGTCGCACGTCATCGGGCAGAAAACTAGTGGAAACGGAAGCATCTTGTATCCAGTTCGGGAGCGAACTGAGTACGGTGCAGCTATCTCTATGACTTCGGTAAAGAGCACTGCTGTTGTGTGGGCAGGTGACGCTGATGGCAGTAAGGTGAAACAGCTTGCCGAAAAGATCATCAAGAAAATGAACAAAGATGTGTTCGGCAAGAAGTAGGCTGACCTACGTGAAAACCGACACGAACGTCAACAGGTAGAGCTTCTTTACGTCTTGCCCGGCACAACGTTACTTGGCCATCTCGCATCAATCTGTCTCAAAATCCGTTCCGCCTTGCAGACCGCATCTTGCGTGATCTCAGTTTGAACCGCCGCGCTTTTTCCGTCCTGCAAGTCGGCAAGCTTACTTGCTGCCAAAATAGACGCGCAAACCCACAACGTTTTCTTTCGTGCTTCGTCCATGTAGACTCCGATTGATTTTGGATTGGTGGGAGAACGGGAAGTGATTATCGCACAAGAAAACCAGCGAGAGATGTTGTAATCTCTGTGAGATCACATGAGCCCTGGCCAATCCACGAAGAAACAATCCCGCCGCATTGCGGCCTGGATTTATGTGGTGATAAATCCGATCATCGAAGCTCTTCAACGGGAGTTGTCCCTCCTAGAATCCGGGAATTTAACGTGGAGGGCTCGGACACGTCGGTGCGAGATGATAAAGAACATTCAAGAATACGTCGATTCAAGACAGTGGCCTAACTACCAGGATTTCCTGGCTGAACACCCAAGGTCTGTGTTCGTGAGCGGTTTTACACAGCACGACTCGAACGTAGAAGGATTGAACAATGTTGCACAAATACTTTTCGACCGAATGGTTTCTTCCTCTTGGCCGGATTTCTCGAAGGAATTTCAGAACGCTGTCACAAGTTACGAAAACCAAAGAGCATCACTAGGACCACGAGCCCAACCATTGAGCGATATGGGGAAAGACCTTCCGGAAGAGATTGCGCAACATGTGATAAACAACGTCCAGTCGTTGCCGTCTCATTACATAATCTCTCCGTTCTGGAATGAAGTCGGTTCGAACCTTCTTTCTTTTAGAAATCGTCCAGAATTCCAGCCGCTTCATCAAGCCAGAGAAAAACTTCTTCAACATTCCACGAGACTCAAGCAAGCGTTAGAGAGTCATCGGCTAACTCTTTCACGCCGATATGATGTCCCTGCCGCACCCGTTCCGGGTCTTTCATTTGAAGAATAAATGTCTCCCAACCCTGCGTTCTCTGAACCACGGGTCCTAATCTTTGACACCGGGCCACTGTGGGAACTTATCCTTTATTCTGCGGTCCACACGCTTAAATTCTACGGCCTGAAGGGTGAATTGCAGCACCTGCAAGACGATTCGTCGTATCAACGATTGACCAAATTCGTCGCTCGCTTTCCGAAAAAGACGACTACACCTCATGTTGTTGCTGAAATTAGTTCTCGGATAATCCGAACCGAACAAAAGGGCCACTCGGCGATTTGGGAACTCGTGTATACGGAATTTTCATCGATGGGCATGGACGAAGGCGTGATGAAGCTTTTGGATATGCCTCAAGAACTTGTAGCCAATATCGGAGCCGTTGATGTAAGCGTCCTGAAGTTAGGGCTGAGTCTTAAACAACCAAAACCGCTTGTGCTTTCTATCGACGGGCGCTTGATCGCTGAATGTAAGGATGCAGGCGTAAATGCAAAAGATTTGTGGGAAGTGATCTCCGAAGAAAACCCTTAGCGTGATGCCCGGCTTTAGTAGTGAAAACAATTCAGCCACGGTTAAAGTAGTGCCCTTGCTGAATCAGCGTTTCCAATTTTTCCTGAGTATCAACTAAGCCGCTCCAGTCCAATGAGAAGAAGACCGACCGAAGGATTTCCATCGCAACGCTATTCAGATTCGCGGAAAGATGTTCAACGGTCGTCGGTACTGACAATGCGAATTCGTCATCGATTCCTGACGGCGGTCTGGTGGTGCCTATCGGAGTCATTCCTGGTACAAATTGATGAGCAAAGACCCATCTTCTGTCTCGTATAGATCGCAGCGATGCATCGACCAAAATTGGTCCTATCAAACCTGTACGCCGAAACAAATCAGCAGCGTGTTTCAGAAACATGAGCAGATACCCGACAAACTCGTACAGATGGATACCCGTGAGAGCATTCTTACTGTTGCTCGGATGGTCTGTCTCATCGAGTCTTGCTGCGTAAAAGACCATGCCCCATACATTAGTTTCAAGAAGCGACACATTGTTTAGAGGCTGACGAATGATCGCGCTCTCATACTGCGTCATTAATCCTTCTTCGTACCTCGGAAATCCATTACCGCGATACGTGGGATAACGAACACTTGCAAGGTGTTCGGCAATCTGTTCCTGTTTGCAGACTTGTTTTGCGGGAAAACGTGGTACGAGGCACAGTTCAAACACTGCACCCAATATATTCGGGTTGTTCAGTTCAGTGGGCAAGGTCGAGAGATAGATGTCGAATCTTTTTCTTGCTCGTTCAACGATGCTCCTGCGGCGGTCCAGAACGAGTTGGCGTCGGTGAAGCAATTGCTGGAGTTCATTTTCATTTGCCAAGGCAGCTTCGAATCGTCCGCTAAATTCATTCGTCCGAATCCACAATCCTTTGCGCCCATTTATGAAGTGAGGAGCTACTTCGCTCTCTTCAACAGAGATCACATAACAGACTTTTCCATTGTTATTCGGTGTGGGAATCGGACCTGAAACGTCCACCATTACGGGTGGGCTGCATTCCTTGAAGCACCAGTCCACAATTTTTTGTTTATAGCCCGGTACCTCATCAACTCCAACTAGGTCCTCGATACGGCCATCCTTGCTCTGTGCCGCTGCGCCGATAACCACAGACCCTCCGAATGTATTCGCAAACGATGTGATCTTTTTGAGAGTCTCATCTTTGTCAGGCACTTCCCGCTTGAATTCCAGTCGTGTGTTCTCGACCGCTTTTTCTTGTAACAGTTCGGCTAGATCGGAAGCTTTGAGTTGGGAGATCGGAGTCGTGTAGATGGACATAGTCGAACCTCAATAAAATTCTAATTTGGAGTATAGCGAAGGAAAGGCGAATATGCTATTTTGCATTTTATGGCCGTCCGTTCTTGCCGCGTCACGATCCAAGACCTGGAGGGCATAGCTCATACGGTCGAAGTCACGGCTGAGAGTCTGTACGAGGCCGTGGCCCAAGGACTCGCGGCACTACGACGGAGCGATTGGGTCGCCGGATTCCAACAGGGCATCGTTGAGGTTTCCGTCGCGGATGTCCGGGTTGAGCATCAGGTCAAGCTGGCGGATTTTACGCAATGGCTTGAGAAGCCAGGTGCGAAGTCACCAAGAGAGATACTTCAGCGGCAAAAATTGCGATCTATACTTGGGATGCCAACACAATCGACGTGAGTAGGCATGCCTTAATTTGATCTGGATTCCACAGCGGCAAAATGAACCTTCTTTGAACCCTCGTCGGCCCACGTAACAGCAGCGCCTTTGCCCGAACGAACAGCATGCGGGTATCCGAGTCCAGCCCCTCGCGCTACTTCGAACGTTGGTTCGAGACCCCCACCGTCATGGACTCTTCGCCCGAGAAGTCTGGTCGTACCCGATTTGTTTTCGACCCAAAAAGTCAGAGCAGTCCGGTCCGGCAACAGGACTAGCTGCGCTCTGCCGATCACGTTTCCTTCGTCAATGCGAATTGGTGCTCCGAAGTTGGAATTTCCATTATCGGAAAAGGCGACTTTCACCTCGGGTTGATCTTGCGGAGCACTGAACCATATCAGTGCGGTCGTTGTCCCATTCGCATCGAGATTGGGGCCGTTCACAGGACAGCCCTGGAAATGCCAGTTGTCCGCGTGGACGATGCGCGGTTGCGACCAGCGGCCATTGACGTTTTGAAGCAACGAAATATCACGGATGTTTTCCGGCGTGTGACCCCTATAAGCAGCCAGTAGACCCGAACTCGTCTGGACCATAGAGGTTGGGCAACAGGTGCAAGTATCCGGGTCAATGACGCTTGCTTCGGTTGTTGACCCATCCGATTGCACAACACGCGACATCAACGACACGCGCTTCTGTTTCTTCCAATTCGTACCATCGAGCCAGATGAGTGCCGCATGGTTAGCATTCACAGGGGCTGCCGAAGGATAACTGCTCTCCTCGCCTGTTCCCGCAATATTCGCCAGCGTCGGGGTCGTCCAGTGTAATCCTCGGTCTGTCGAAACCGTGAAGTACACGTCCACCTCCTGCGTGGCGGTCTTCTCATTGGGCGGCTTTTGCGACCAGTACGCGATGAGGTTTGTCTTGGATAGTGCAATCACGCCCGGGGCTTCCGAAGGATGGCGGCCAAACGGCTGACCGCTAACGATGGTTGCCGGGGCAGACCAATTTCCACCTCGCCAGAACGAATACCGCAAAGCTGCGGTTTTGTCCTTCTCAGGTTCGAGCCAGGTCAGCACTGTGCTGCCGTCCTGCATTGCTGTGACTCTAGGTGAAAAACTTCCAGGACGAGCAGGCGACCAGATTTCCCGAACAAACTCGTCTGTTAACGGATGAGAATCGGTTGAAGCGCAACCTGCGATTAGGCAGTTCAAGAAGATCATGGGAACCAGCAAAGAGAGTTTGTTTTTCATGATGTTCAGGATGCCTTCACAAATTTCTGAGGAGTCTTCTCAAATTGTTCTTTGTGTTCTGGCATGCAGAAGTAATAGGTCTTGTCGTTGTAGACAGACTTGTCGGCTGTCTTCGGGTCAACATCCATTCCGCAGACCGGACAAAATGGGCTATGGTTTTCTCCAGTACCCACATCGGCGTAGACAGAATTCGAACTTTCGTTCACCCAGCCTTGGCCCTGATATTCCATGTAATAAGCCGTTTGCTTCGCAACGTCTCGCCCGTAGTAACGCTCGACAACCCGTAGGGCCAGATCGATGCCGGAAGTGAGTCCGCCTGCCGTAGCGAGGTTGCCTTCTTCAACGAACCGCACCCCACGCTTGAGTTGGACATCTTGAAATCGCCTGGTGAAAGCCCTGTACGAATCGTGATGCGTGGTAGCAGCCTTGCCTGCGAGCAGGCCCGTGCCAGCCAGCAGGAACGCGCCAGTGCATACAGACATGACGACGTCTGCGCTTTCTGCTGATTTGCGAATCCAATCCGCCATCGCGTCGGTATCGCCTTCCTGCGCCGGGATGACCGCAACTTTTGGCTGCGGTGCCGTCTTGAGCGTGTAGTTCGGCGTGACCTTCATTCCGCCCGAGACATCGATAGGGTCTGAAGTCTCTGCAACGGTGTAGAGATGAAAGCCCTGGTCCGGCTGGTTGGGAATCCTAACGTCCTGAAAAACTTCCCAGGGACCGCAGAAGTCGATTACAGCAGCGCCCTCAGAAATTAGGAAGGCAACGGGAATGGGGCCGTGAACGGGTGGTTTTAGCGGATTCAGACTAGACGTTCCCCTGGTCGAACTAGCGGTATTTGAAACTTCTGCACTTGCGAACGAGAATGGCACGGTGGCTGTCAAACTGAGCGCCGCTGACTTTTGTAGCAACTCTCTGCGATTCATTTTCAGTCCTTTCGAATTTCGTTTTTCTTCTCAAAATCTGGGACTACTAGCTTTCCGCTGTGAACGTAATACATCCGTCCATGCAATCCGCGAGTGGAGACACAACAACCCATTCGCTTAAGTGGATAAAACAGACTTGCACTAAGCGAACATCGGAGATCAGAGTGAAAGCGAAGTTCCTAGAGGAAAACGACTGGAGGACCGCGAGCGGACAATTCCCGGATGGCAACTAGGTGGTCCGACTGGACAGCAGTTGGCCCAAAATAACCGACAACCACGGGTTCAGCCAACGTGTAACTTGCTGCGTCTACTGCAATTGTTAGCGTCGTAGCGAGAGCAGGAGGAGCGAACGGACATCTGTCGTTCTTGTCTTTGAGTCCAGCACCGGAGGGAGCCTGCTGGCAGTGGTGTTTTCCACCAGGCAAGCAACATATAGGTGTTTGCGACTGCTGCAAAGCAGCGGCTAGGGGCAGGGCGAAGACACCAAGAATCGCCGTAAGCGCCAGATTTGCCAGCAGCCGTCTCATTTTGGGAGCCTACACCCTTCTTCGACTAGACGCATAAACTTTGAAAACGTTTCTGTCCCGATGGTCTTATTACTGCCGGAGACCTTTCGTTATTCCACAATCCGGTAAGAAAATCTAGGCTTCCTTAACCACCTCTCGCGGATTCTTATCGTCGCGGAGCGCCACGAACTTAGAATGCCGCAGCCTATCTCCCTCGGTCCACTCCAGGAACTCGATGACAGCCACCAGTTTGGGACGCACCCATACGCATTTTTCCATCTTTTCCGCGTCCAGAATCTCGCCCCACCTGGCGCGACCAGTCTCCGGCAGATTAACGAACGGGCATTTATGGTCATTCTGCCTCAACGAGTCAAACACTGCTACGAGACTAAAAAGCGGAATGACAAGGGTTCGCGCCATCACCAAGCGTGCCAGTTAAGACCAACCTAGCGGAAAGCAGGTTTTGAAGGTATAACCTGCATATCTTAATCATGGACGAACAAAAGGCAGCCTCGGGGACACCTCCGGCCTTCACCCCATCATCGCCGTCTCTGCCGTCATCCCCTCATTGGTCGGAATCTTTCGTTGAACACCTGCGGACAGTGCATTTCGCGCTCAGCATTCTCGCGGTGGCAATTATTTTCACCCTCTTGTCAGGGAAGGAATATGACGCGCTAAAGGCGACGACTCAAGCCTCGGAAATCCTTAGTTTGAGTGAAAATTGGGACCGGAATATGTCCCGACTTTTCGATGCACTCCCGGCGATGCAAGGAAAAGGTCTTCCTGCGCACGACGGTTTGTACGTCATAAAAGACAAAAAGCGCCACGACTTTCTTCTTGCAAGCAAATTGCCCGAACCGTCGAGCAATTACGAAGTTCACTACTTTATCGTCAGCAAAGAAAATTTGAGGTCGGTGAGGCAGTGGCAAGACTTCGCCGGGCCGGATAAACGTCCAACAACTGTGGCGTCCTTCCGCTTGTGGTGGAATACCTTACATCGGGGCGTCAGTATCCCAGTAGCTGATATTGGCGGACCAGACTCCTCTGAAGGATGTCGGACGATATTGCTAGAAGGACCGGGAGTTCCACCCCGTGCTAGACCCAAGGCCACTGACCCAACAAATTGCTCCGTGGAAATGGAATTGGGAATCCCTCACGATGACAGTGGGTTGGACAGTATCGATTGCTACGACTTTGATGGCGAGAAAGGTACAGCCGATTGTAACGTTTTCGCTCATCGTCTTGACCTACACAAGACCGAGTTCGCTTTTGGTATTGTTGGCTTTGATTCGTACATCGATGAAACGATTATGAAACTTCTATATGGAGACTGGGGAATCGGAGTCTTTAAGACAGCCTTTCCTGACCTCGCCAAGGCCACATCTCCAGATTTAGAATACGTTGACTTAAAGTCCTTGGTCGACAGATTGAGTGAAGGCTCCAAGGGTGACCAAGTAATCGAAGCTTTCGGGCTAAAAATCGCAGCCACCGATGTGACCCGATGGGGCCTTCTTGTCTTGCTCGCGGCGCAGTTCTACTTTTGGCTTCATCTTTACGAACTGACGAGAAGAATCGAACCATCGGACCCCGGATGGAAAGTGGCGTGGATTGGAATCTATCAACCGTGGCTAGCTTTCGTTACGGTAGTCGTTTCCGCGTGCATCTTACCTTTGGTAGCAGCCTCGCTAGCCGCGTACCGTCTTCGTTTAGATGGACACCCGTATTGGCAGCGTTCAATCACAGCATTGGCAACTGGGGTTAGCGCCTGTCTTGCGCTATCTATCGGAAGCAAGCTGTACAAACTCCGCAGTGGAGTGTCAGCAGTGCCCAAAGTTTTTGTGGCCGTAGAACCGACGGAGCCAGCGGTCTAACGGCATCGGCACGGATAAGACATCTGCTGTTTGACTGGCTGCAAGTGGTGGAGTGGGTTCGCAATTCGCCGCGTCCCGTACACGCTCCGCATAAGCGTCGAAGCACCCACCATCATGCCAGTAGTCCGACGTAAGCTCGCTTCATCATCGCCTGCGCCGACGACAGACCAACGCTGCATGAATGTCAAAGCCGCCGCCCGATACCTCGGCACATCTGTGTGGCAGGTGCGCAAATTCTTCCGCGAGGGAGTGCTCAAACCATTCCGAATCGGCAACAAGGACATTGTTGACCGCGCCGACTTGGATGCGTTGATTGAAAGATTGAAGGCGGCTGCTTCCTGAATTTAAGCTGCCCTAAAGAAAAAGCCCGCACAGTGGCGGGCTTTTCAAGGGCATTTGGGAAATGATTCCCGGCCCTCTTTCAATCTCCACCTATTTGTCTTCTGTGCCATCGTTTAGATGGTCATCCTGGTAAGCTGGGGTGGAGTGCTACCTGAACAGATGCGATGACGTACGATTTAGTTGCACTCCCTGCCACGATACAAGCCTACCCAAGTCTATTGCGGTTCCGAACCGAAGTAGATTCCGAGAGTCCCATCTTTCAAAGTGTTATCGGTTCCGCTGCCTACTGGAATGTCTATCGAGCGTAAGGCCCCATAGATAGTTTTGTGGCTCTCGTCCATCTTCCGCCACCTGCCCATGTGAGGCGGGAGCGGGTCCTTCGGTTCCTCGGCAGGGGCACGGGTCGTGATAGCAACTCCCACAATCGGAATCTGCGGTTCCATCCGAAATACCTTGTTCTCTTCTATCTGCCAACCAGCCTCGCTGAATAACAACAAGAATCTCCCAGCGGCAACGCAGGATTTCTCACTCCAACTCGTACACCCAATCCTCACAATGTCCCGAGGAGCCGTCTGCGCGGATAGCGCTTTCAAGAGACCGTTTCGCTTTTCCTCACTAAGTTCGAACATGCCAGCCTTGGGCGGAACGGCATTGTTAATCGTAGGATTGACGATGACTCCGCCGTTGTTGACGATGCTGCCAGAGGTAGTCGTGGTCGTTGATGCGTGCGAATCCTGCTGGTCGCCAGCTAACTTATCCAACAATTGTTCGAGGCACGCGACCTCTCCATGAATTTTAGAATTTAGCGATGTGTTCGGGTCATCCAGAGACCGGAACTTCGCGACCTCTGCCGAGTCAAAATTGGTCTTGAGAAATTGTTCAATCTTCGTGGTCCAAGCCGTCCAGTCAGCCATCACGTCCGGCTCACCTTCCACATGCATGGGCGTACCCACGTAAAGAGGTGCTCTGTCTCTGATTTTTATACCTTCCGTTATCAGGTCGCCGATTTCATTTCTGATTTTCGCTTTGCCGCGACCAACTCTTGCCGTTACCGTCTGACTCGGAGCGCGTTTAACGGTCACATCTAGTTTATCTGTCGTAGGAGGCAAGACTTCTGCTGTTCCGTGTTTTTCTACAGGCGTCTGCTCCGCGTGAAGGAGGGTGCGCAAATCCAAGGGCTTACCGAAGAACACCGACAGAAACAGAGCGGTGGCCGTAGCCATAAACAATACAAGAGAGAACCACGTGAAGGTGAAGGCCGGACCTCGGAATGCGCTCTGCGGTCTCGACGCAGCCTTGGCAAACACTAAGAGTACGGTCATCAGCAGCAGCATCACGACCGTCCCAACAACGGCGACACGAAAATCAATCCTGAAACCACGAACGATGGCGATGACCGAGATGATTCCGCCAATGCCAAGGGCATACCTCACTGCCGGAACAGCTTTGATGGCTTGTTTCAGAACGGACGGCGGCGTTGAGGGATGGTCGGCGGGCATTTGGTGCAGTTTAGCACCGAAAATTCTCGACCAAACGTTGTCAAACATAGCGGCCCTCTTGTTGCGATAACCACGACAGGGTCGAGGGCAATGAATATCGTGGAAGTGCTCCCGAAACACGACAAAGTCTGGAATCTCAAAACGTTTCCCCATCTGAGGTGGTTTGAAGACGCCGTGGCCTCTGTATTCATTCAACTGCTGTCCGAAGTCAAAACGCTGTTTATCGCAGTACGGAATGTATACGGCGTTGGCACTGCCTGAATCGCGTCCGGGAATTTTGAAGGAAGCGCAGTTCGTACGGAACCTACCGCTCTTTTCTACGTAGTCTTCCACACTTTGCAGGACCGCGAAATTCACGACTTGTTTGTCGTTCTTGTCCGCCATCTGAATTATCTTTGCGATATTATACGCCAGTCAAATGAGATACTCGCGAGTTGTGCTACAGCCTGTGGTTCGATGAACTATGCCAAAGTTGAATTCAGCGCCTATTTCTGAAAAGGATTTGGGAGAGTACCTTGCGTCCGAATCAGACTTCGCATTCGAGATGAAGGTCCTATCGCTCCTGCGAAAACTAGAATTTACATGTTCACACGCAGGAACGTATGAAGACCCAATAACCCAAAAAATTCGCCAGTACGACCTTCGCGCTCAGAAAGTTCGCGGAAATTTCAAACTAGTGCTTGCGGTGGAATGCAAGAATCTTCGTCCGAATTTCCCTCTGCTAGTCAGTGCGGTGCCGCGAACAGCAGACGAGGCATTCCATGAAATCATCGTATTCAGGGCTGCTCCAATCAGTGCAATGTTGAACGTAGACCATGTTGACCGAGGGCAATCAAAATATCGGCTTGGGGAGATGGTCGGCAAACGTACGGACCAAGTTGGGCGGGCACATAATTCGGAACTTTTCAGCGACGATGGCGCTACATTCGACAAGATGAGTCAAGCGATAAACAGTTCAAAAGACCTTTTCATCGAAACCGCGTGGGAGTCTACGCATCCGTTCCTCCGCATGGTTGTTCCTGTTTTGGTAGTCCCGGCAGATGTGCTCTGGCAAGTTGATTACAACCACGACGGTAACATCACAAAGCATCCGTATCATGTCGATGAGGCGACGCTTTTCATTGACCATTTGTGGTCAGCACTTGTAGGGATGAACAACCTAAACTATCGGATTTCCCACCTGCATATCGTTACGCTGTCCTATCTGGAAGAAGCTATCGAACTATGGATGGGACCCAAGGGGTTCTTCTCCACGACGAATTAGCGTCATCGCGTGCAACTCGCTTGCTAACGTTCCTTCACTGAGGACATTTACTCGGGTCAAATCCGATGTTGACCCGAGGTACGTCCTGATGGAGCGTAAAGGTTCCGGTCTGTCCGTTCATCACTGTATACCGCCCCGTAATGGAGTGGCCGACCCGAGTTCCGTCGAATCGTATCCGCATATCCGGCGCAGCGAGATTGATGGCGAAGTTCCTGTCATTCACGCTTCCGGTAACAGGTCCAGTGCCTACAAGCGGCAGGGCAACCTGCATGCAGCCTTTAACACCATTTGTGGTTTTGACCAATTGAACGTCAAATGTTGAATCCATATTGGCCGTGATGTTGTGAACGGTGCCGCTATAGTTTCCGACGATGTCAGGAGAAGACTGGGAGAGACAGCCTTTCGTCACAAGCGTGGAGCCAGTCCGAACGTCCCGGAAGTGAACGGCGGGGAGCAAGAAGGTCGAAACCTGATTGCACCAAACGTCCGCAACTGCCGCAGCAAATTCATCCCGGTCAGGGTAAGGCACGGATTCAAAGGCCGCACGATTGATGAATAAATCCAAGCTGCCATCGAATTTTGGGATGAGAACCGTGTCCACGTCGATTCGGTGAAGACCTAGCTCGTAGGTTATTTGATACATCGCATCGCTGTGGCCCAGTGCCTCGGAGTTAGTCATGTTTGTGTAAGGCAAACCGAGGACCGCCGCTATCCACCCCAACACAGCCAGTAGCAGAATAATTCCGATAACACCGCTAGCGTCAGTGCTTCCTTTTTCTCTCATGGTTAAGTGTCGAGCATGTCCCATTCGTCGCCCAGAACCCAGCGCAACGCAGAAAGTTTTCCGTTGAACATCCCCCATCCGAAATCGTCCACGAGAAGATTTTTCTTCCCGTACTTCTTCTCCATCTCTCGCAGTGAACGTTTCACGCTCCGCTTTACATCAGGCTCCCAGTCGGTCATATCAACATCTGCTGGCTTGCGCCCATACCAAATCTTTTCGAAGAACTCGTACTCGGCTTTGCGGATTTGACTTAACGGGCGAATCTTGTGCTTTTCCTTGATAAGGTCGTATCTGTTTAACAAAGACCGACGACCACTCGTGAGGTGTTCAATCTGCGGTAGCTCCCACGTCTTGATGCGAAAACGCGGCTTCCGACCCTGCCTGTACTTCTCCAGATATTCCTTGCCGGGATTTGAGAAATAGCCGGAAGCGATGAAGAGCAGCACGTTGGGAGATTCGGCCTCGGCCCACGCAAGAGCATTCTGTAATTCAGTCGGGGGAACTGCTTTGCTGTAGTGCTTGCAGTCAACGAACCAAGTATCGGAGAAGCGGGAGCCGTCCACATCTTCGCGTTGCTGGTGAGCGACGATGTCTCTGCCACTGTCAGCGGGGCTGCTATCCTTCGGTGTTCCTTTTCGCCAGTCAAGATTGCTAAACCCTGCTCGACGGAGAAGTTCGAAGCAAAACTCTTCAAAACCGATGCTCGTTAAGTTTTTGAAGTTTATTCGCATTCGTTCACACATCTTTCGGGGTTTTGGATTAGGGACAATCGCTAATCTTTCTTCTTCACGTCGTCCCAATTTCTCCAGCCCTCGGGCATATCTATTTCGTAGTGGTTGGGCTGGTCGTATGCGACGAAACCGGTTAACTCGCGAAGTCGATAATTCAATGACTTATTGACCTTCTCCGCATCGTTCTTTTCCTTCGAGGTCCACTCCGATGGATATTGATAGGCGACCACGACGTGGATTCTTGCTTTGCCGTGTGCCGGAATGAACGCTGGGCCATCGAGCTTTGGGTCCTCAGCTTGATAGTGACCGAATTCCTTAGAGAGCGTGTTGCCTTCCGCGAGAACAGCAAAGAGAGTGAAATTGGAAGAATTTAAGTCGTAGTTCCGCTCCGTGGTGTTCTCCACGTCGTACAGGAAAGCCACTTTGTAGCTCGCCTCGCGTGGCCGTGTGTCGAACTCTAATGTGTCAAACGTTGCTTTTAAGGCATCCTTGTTCCACGGCTTGGGGCGATTCGAATACCAGTAAATCACTCCCACGATTACGAACGAACAAATGACGAATCCCGCACCAAATCCTGCGGAGATAAGCACGAGACGTTTCCAAGTTGTCATCGAAGCGCGGTTCCCTTTGGCGCAGCCTATCACGAGATTGATACTTGTCGCATCGTGTGCCTCAAGGGTCCCGCTGGCCGGAAACAATCGCAACGAGGTTTATCACAGCAACAGTCGCCTCGGCACAGAGTGCCGCGTGGCGGAAAGTGGCGGTTCGCTTGTGCTGCAAATCATTGGCAAGGTCGAACGCAGCCTTCGCGTGCCGTCGCGAGGCTTCGTTGCTCGCTCCACCAAGTTCCACCGCGATATACGCCTCTATCATTCGCTTAAAGTCAGTCGGGCTTGTTTTAACACCATCCAATGTCGGATGCCGAGTCGGGTCGAACACCGCTTGTCCAAGTGAAATGAGCGCGTCCCGACAAAGGGTGCCCACTGCTTGGAACTGTTCTTCGGTTGAAGGTGTTTCGAGTCGCTGTCTGATTTCGGTTACGGTGCGGTCAACTCTTGCCCAGCCCGTCGGCTCATCGAACATGCCGGGGGTCGAGGAGCCTTGCTGCAACCGTTCGAGCAACGGGTCGTACAACTCGGACATGAACTGTCTTCTCGACGCATACGTGGGAAGGTCTCCGCTTTTGAATCTTTTATACCAGCCCCACAAATCGAAGAACATGTTCGGGTCTTTGATGCCTTTTGCTTGCAGCATTTTTGTGATTTCGCCACGTCGCTTCTTGTATCCCTCGTTGGCGTCTTGAATGCGCGTCTCTCCTGTCGCAACGGAAATCATCAAGCTCTTTTGCTCTTCGATGGCGGCGACCAACTGGTCTGCTGTTTGGTCCTCCGTTTCGAGGATGCAACCTACCTCCACTATGTCAGTATCTTCCTGCGGGTAAAGTTCTTTGAAAATTTTCAAGAGAGTATCCCGGTCGTAAGGGGAACTCCGAAGAACTTCGTACTCCTTCAAGGGCGCGTGAACTTGAACCGTCGCAACAAACTGGTCAGCGAATGAGCCAACGTTTTGAACATCCAGTTCGAGCCAGCAACGTCTCAGCGTTCTAGCGAGTTCCTTCTCGCCACGGTAATCCAGCAGTTTGATTGCTTTGTCGGACTGGAGTTTTACACCCATAGCTCGAAACATATCACGGAAGTTTCAGGAGCTAGTGTTCAAGCCGCCCATCGTGTAGAAGATACTCAGGAGCCGTCGCATGAATAGAACCTTACTATGCTTAATTGGGCCATCCTTCTTATTCTTCCTTCTCACAACGGGCCGTGGTCAAGCATCTGGTCAAGGGACGAAGGTACATGGCTTCCCTACGGTATCCGGCAGCGGTTGGAAGACCTGCGGTGATTGGAATGATTACGATTCGAACTTCAAACTCGCGTATTTGATGGGACGTGGAGAGGCCACCTCCCAGATTACGCAGGCCCTTAGCAATATTCCGAGTGCCAGCACCGTCAAAGACCTTTTTGAAGCGCCGGAAGGAATTAGACTGGGAGACTATGAAAAGTCACTGGATGCTTTCTGTCAGGATATTCGGAACGTTAGAGTGTCAATAGCAAACGGCATCGGGATTGTCACAGCGGACCTTAAAGGTTGGCCGGGGGCAGATGAAGAGGTGCTTAGGAGATTTCGTTGTATTGGTGCCGCTGGTAACAATGAGGCCAAGATAAACGAATGCTTGGCTGGGAAGTGAAGTGGCGACTGTTCATCCCGCGATGATTTCACAAAAGACCGCTCGATTCCACTCCTCGACTATCCGGCGGACAAAAGTTCCTTAATCAAGGAGACTGCTGACGCAGGTATCCCGCCAAGACCAACTAAAGCCATGCCGAGCACTAGAAAGAATTTTCTTCGAGAGGCTATGCCACGGGCTGCCAAAGCGTAAATAGGACGCTGGACAGTTGGCCAGACCATGCGGTGCAGCAGCAGTACGAATAGCAAAATGAAAAATGTGCATGCTACAACGCCGTCGAGCATGTTGGACGCTGCCAAGGTTGCTAAGAAGGTTCCGTTCGGACTGGAAAATCCCGCGTATTGATTAACAGCTTCAAAAATGCTATCGCTCCGAATCATGTTCGGAACAGCCTTAACGCCCCAAGCTAGTGACACTGGAACGACGACTAATAGACAGGCCAGAGAAACGTTTCCTAGCATGAGACCCAATACCTTGATTCTGCTATTGAGTCCCGAACTTATCCGCAACAGCCAGCGCGTGGTCGCAATAAAAAGTGCGTCCGACACAATTGTGACAACAACAAAAATTAGATAGTAGGCGGCCTCAACAGAATCAGGCGGTCCTATCTCCCACCCCGTGTTTGTCAGACGAGTCTGAAAGGGGATGTTGAACCAATTGACTACATCCATGCCCACGAAGGATACGAATATCAGAATTAGCACGCCGACTAACCAAAGTGCCCTGAATAGCCGCAATTCATACCAGCGCGGTCCAAGAGCGGCTGGCGCAACGCCCATCACTAGCAAAAGTATTACGACAGAACCATAGAGAGAGGTCGGCAGTTCACTTAGCAATCCAGATAGTGCCCGTGCGCAGACGAGACCGAGAGAAGCCAATGAGAAGCAGGCTGAAACTGCGACGGAGCGAAGAGAGAAGAGCCTCTGCCCGAACAGTCGGTCGAACAGACGGCCTGCGAGAGCGGCGACCCCCGCCACAAACGCTGCATGCTTTTTGACCACACGGGATTCCGTGTCGGATAGGACGACCCACCATTCCTCAAGTTTGTTCTGTATAGTCCCCTCTTCTGTTTCGTAAAGTACGACGGACAAAAGAATGAGAAGTGACCCGGAGGCAACGCTTACGATTCGTGCCAACGTGATGAATAAGGGCGTCATGCAAATTAGACTTATGGGTCGGAGCGAATGGCTCTAAGGTCAGATGACATTAGCCTAACACTTTCTGCACACCGAATTGAATGTGCTTGATATTGTCGTTCAACTGGATAGAGCAAGCGTGGCCGGATTTTGTGGTAGAATAAGGATGTATTAAGACGGCAGCAAATTCTTCGCTGCCACCAACCGACACTCGCAAGAGTTCACGGTGGTTCCGCACCAAGCGGGATACGCCCGAAAGGGAAATGATGAAACTCAACGCATACGCAACGAGTGGTACAAGCCCGACTAGCAAGCGCACACGCCCCGACTTCCACCTCTTCTGGGATGTTCCCAGTCCCACCGTTTATCTCCTCACGCCATTCTCGAAAACAGCCTGCGCATGGGTCGGGGAGCACATCCCCGATGATGCAACTTGGTTCGGCTCTTCGATTGTGGTTGAGCATTCCTACGTCCGTGCGCTGGTAGCCCAGATTGAGCGGGATGGGCTGGTCGTGGCCCGTGGATAAACAGAAGGCCAGCGCAAGAATACGTGCACTCTTGGAGCAGCGGATTTGCCGTCTACTCGGTTGCGAGCCGTGTGAACTTCCCCACATGAAAATCGGGTCGATGGCGCACTTCCTATTTCTTCTGGCTGGCGATGCGCAAACGATGCCCGGGTTCGACACTGCGATGGGTGCGTTGCTTCAAGTTCTCGGATTCAATTTGACGTGGGATGTGGAGCCGAAGGAAGAGACGGAGACGCCGACTCCGCAGGTGGTGAACTGATGGAAATGACGCTCGACCAGTGGGGTCTTGCCATCGTTGCAGCAAGCAAGAAAGTGGGGAAGGAAAAGCGGGCCTCGTTTCAAGAACTCTTGCACGCGCTTCGAACGCCCGTTGGTGGACTTGGAAGAGGGAGGAAAGATTGAAGCCGAAGACGGCATTCGAGAGTGGTAACAGCCCGCCCGTTTCAGAAAATGGCGCAACTCTCATGACGGGACGTGGCGTGGAGGACGTGAAGCGCCGAATCATGGAAGCATTCGAGCAGGTTCATCTCGGCCAGCCCGCGCCTGTGAAGACGGAGTTTGAGGAGACTACC
>Ga0210408_10000076_pt1 | contig 154145 bp, 140 predicted proteins | sample IncBWH4MmetaG_FD_155471 | JGI IMG/M metagenome (GOLD analysis project Ga0210408, IMG submission 155471) | Forest soil microbial communities from Barre Woods Harvard Forest LTER site, Petersham, Massachusetts, United States - Inc-BW-H-4-M | ecosystem: Environmental > Terrestrial > Soil >... | reverse complement strand
GTGCTCTTTCGTCCGTTCCACCCGTGGATCACGCAGTTCGGAGAAATACTTCAGAGGATTTTCCATCCCCACATCTCAGACCTTCACATCCCTACCCGCATATAGCAATTTAGATGCGTCGGCCCTGATTTGGAAATCAAGGCAAAGAGCGGGCGGCAAAGTGACTTGATAAAATGCTCCGTTACGCGCGATTTCGTGGCTCGCACGCCATGCATCCTCCCGAATAACGTAACAAGGTATTTTCACGAAGATCAATTCTGGAACCGCCCTTGATCCAAGTTCCACTGCCCTGCCTCCTGCCGAAAACCAATTTGTCTCATCCTGCACCTGCCCATTGTCTTCCTCGAAGGCAGATTCGTTTTGATTGTCAAATTCAATACGAATATTTTCGGCAGACTAGAGTTAGATCACTTCCATCACTCGCTGTAATGTCATCAGGACGCGGCTGCGTTTCCGTCGGCAATTGGAACGACTGGTCCATGAGCCAGAAGGAAATCTTGGAAGGCGTTTTAAATGCCAGCTCAAGATCAGCACCTTTGGCTCCCATCCCCAGCAGGCTCATGCTGAAAAGACCGGAATTCTCGTTTGGAGCAATCTCCCGAGCGCCAATCCTGACTGACAGGGGTCGAATGTCCTTCTCGAAAGTTATGAAAATTCCACCTGCGCTTCTCTGAGACCTCACGTTCATCCGGATCTTGCGAACACCGCTTTCTGTCTCATCTGTTTTTATCTCCGCAACCGGCGGAGCCAGGTCAAAGGGAGATGCAGGTGCGGAGAGCACAAGTCTCTGCCAGCCAGCAAAGCAGTCCGGACGGGGTTGGCTTTGCGGCTGCTGGTTCGAAAAGAACTGTGCTGTCCATTTGTCCGGCGACCGATCATAGCTGATCCATACGGCGCTGTGATTGTCGGCATTCATACTATAGACAATGCTGTCGTGCCAAGGATGCTGAGCGGTATGGCGGGACAATGTCGCGCCGATACCAAAGGACATCAGGCCGCAGACCAGGAGCAGCAAAACCACCGAACGCCACCGGCCCTGCGGAACAGCTACATTCATGAAGGGAACGCCAAGAAGAAAAAATAATCCTATCAATAAACCTATGGCAGCTATGGTGATCATTTGCAGCGTGAGGAACATGTAAAGAAGATAGATCAGCGGAGCAAAAAGCAGAATGGTCACTGCCGTGCCTGCAATACTGGCGAAAGCCTGAGCGTTTGATTGTGCTGATTTCTTTTGCAGTGTAATGACCAGGAGTCCAAGAGTAATAAGCAGAAAGGGCCAGACAAGAAGGTAACTGCCTGCAGGCAGTGCTAAGGCGACCGCCCAACTTAGCCCGCCCACAATGATGAGCCCGGACAGGGAGAGTTCTTGCACACTAAAGCGATTGCGAAATCCGGTAAAAAGCAGGCTGCCAACGCCAGCGCCGAGCAACACAAAACCGGCCAGCAGATACAAATTGGCCTGTGAATCACTCACAATCAAGCGCTCGTTCAGCAGGCGGGAAAGCAGCCAATGGGCGCCTACCAGGACAACCGGCACTGCAAGTAAAATCGTGAGTGATGGGAGTACTGCGAGCAGGATTCTGGCCATTCTCACTCCCGACCTTAGGCTCAGCAGGATCGTACCGATGAGCAATATGCTGGCCAGAATCTCGATCGGAAAGACCCAGCCTTCTCCGTAAACAATCAGATGATCGCCCAGCCAATTGAAAAACACATCGTCTCCCCGGCTGTTTTGCAACTGGTTCAAGTCGATCCGCCCGAAATATTCGGTCAGACTGAGGCCGTAAGAACCGTGATGTTGGAGAGATGCGGCGCTTAGATTTTCGACGCTATCGAGCTTTGAGTGATAGGCTTCCAGGTTTTCGCCAAATGCGAAGTTCAGTCCCGGGATCTTGTACTGGCGAAATACAGAGAAGTCCGTATCATTTGGCAGCAGCTTATACAAGGCGTAAAAGAGGGAAGATCCGATGGCGTGGGGAGCGGATTGCGCAGTGCCGTTGATGAGCAGGCCATTGTTTTCGCTGGTTTCAAAGAGCATTGAAGGGCCCTGGTTGCCACGTGCTTCAAAGTTCATGATCAGCCCTACATCCTTGATCCAGGGATGAGCAGCGGCAAACGCCTCGGCGCCCAGCAGCCCTGCTTCCTCGCCATCTGTCAAAAGCACGATCACATCGTTTTTCAAAGCAGGCCGGGCCCGTAGCGCACGGATGGTCTCCAAAATGGCGGCCACGGCAGCGCCGTCGTCGGCTGCCCCCGGAGCGCGGTAAACTGAGTCATAATGGGCGACCAGCATAATGGCACGGGAATTTGCCGTTCCTGGAATGCGCCCCACAATGTCGTGCGTGTCGGCGATAACAACGCGCCTGCTTCCGTTGTAAATACCTATTGCCGGAAATGATTGGGGACTTACTCCCATTGCCGCAAGCTGCGCGGTCAGATAGTTTTCTACGGCTTCATTGGCGCTTGAGCCCAATGGATGCGGAGTGCGGGCGATCGCGCGGACGTGGACCAGGGCTCGTTGAGCGGAAAACTCCGTTGGAGGTGCGGTGGCTGCGACCGGGGTGGGAGGCCTCAATTCTATAACTGCCAGGAGCGCCAACAACATCATGAAAGGCCACGCCAGAAGAGATGAGACTATACCGGCCCGCTTGCTTCTAACTGCTGCGGTGGTCGATTGTGTGCTCATCGGCTTAGTATATATGGCATCCTGCGGCAGCAGAGTCGGCTCCGGTGAAGTTTAAAAGACCGAGATTTTTAAGTTCCAAACCGGGAAATATTTCACAGCATTGGTGCCAGCCCGCAGTAACCAGCAATCAAGGCTTGCGTGGTCAAGTTGTCAGAGATGTGCAGTTTATTAACAGCAAGTTTCAACCGCATTCCATATTTAGAACCATCTCAGTTCTTCCCATCAGCCGCTCCCCGACCTCTGCTTCCTCCGCTGCCTCTGTTCCTCCGTGTTTCAAGGTTTTTGGTTTATCAGCGTCAATCAGTTTAATCAGCGTCATCAGTGGTAAGAAGTTGGTTGTGCCCTTAACGGTGAATCCTGGCTGTTCGTTTCCGAACAGCCAAATTCATTAGCGAACACCCATTTTCTTGGCTTCTTCCCGAAATAACGGATAATTATCCATATTTTTCAACAACTTAAAAGCTATACCTTTTCGGCACGAAAAATGCGATATTAACAGGAACCAAAAGGTGTGTTGCTCCGTTGTATTTGCGAGAGGGCTGTCATGAATAAAGCGAAAAAGATGGTCATGATTATCGCTCTGGGGCTGGGTGTGCTGGTTTCTAGCGGCTTTGGTTCCCGGAAGAGCCGGTCAACTCCGGATTTGGGCACACAGGATGGAGTTGCACAGCGTACCGCTCTGCTCAAGAGTGGCAGTGCGCAGCAAAAGGCCGCGGCCGCTTTCTGGCTCAGCCAGCAGCGTTCCTTGGACGGCAACGTCATCAAGTCTCTGGTTGGTTTACTGGGCGAGAGAGTGCCAGTGGATTCCTCCCAATACCGGCATGTGGTCGAGGAGCGAAAACCAACGCTCGGGGAAGAAGTCGCTCTGGCGCTGGTGCGAATTGGGCCTGCGAGCATTGAACCGCTCATTCATGTTTTGAAAACATCGCCACTGCCGGAGGCCCGCAAGAATGCGGCCTGGGCCCTGGGAGCCCTGCACGAGAACGGAGCCACTGCCGATCCTCCGGCGGTGTGACAGACTATCTCGTTGCCTTCTTCTTAGGCGCACCGCTTTTTGATCGCGGCAGGCGGAGAAGCTGTACCCCATTGTCCGTCCAGTATGAAATCGAAGCCTTGAATTGGGCAACTGAGGAAAAATGAGAACTCTGCTGGAGGATGTCCGCTACAGTTCGCGCATGTTGCGCAAGAAGCCTGGATTCACAATAGTCGCTGTGCTGACCATGGCGCTCGGTGTTGGACTTAACACCACCATGTTTGGGGCCTTCAACGCTTTTCTTTTACGTCCTTTTCCCTATCACGATGCCGGCCGGCTGGTAGTACTCTGGGAAAGACATCCGGAAATGCAAGATATTTTTGCCGAGCGGTTTCCAGCCTTCCCTGAAAATTACCGCTACGTAAAGGACGAAGCCAAAAGCTTCGAGCAGGTTGGCGCTTTTGAACAGGCCAGTTTCCAGCTTACTGGAATGGCTAGCCCCGAACACCTCCAGGGACTCCGGGCTTCTCCCAATCTCTTGAGCCTGCTCGGCGTCAACGTTGCCCAAGGTCGTAACTTTACCCTCGAAGAAAGTGTGCCTGGTAAAGACCGGGTTGTAGTGCTCAGTTACGATTTTTATGTGCGCCATTTTGGTTCCGGCTCTCAGGTGCTTGGTAAAAGCATCACGCTCAACGATGCCGGTTACACCATCATCGGCGTTCTGCCTCCAAAGTTTCATTTGCCGGCGCTTATGGAAGGAATGGAGCGCGACAATGCGCAACTATGGCTTCCGCTGGACCTGACTCCGCCTCCTGCCGCCAAAAACATGACCTTTACATCCTTGTTTGTGATTGCTCGCCTGAAAACTGGAATCACCTTGGAACAGGCCCGCGCGGAACTGGGGACTATCGGGAAGCACCTTCCAAGCAGCAAGATTTCAGGTGCAATGTCGGCGGCTGGACTGAATATTTTTCCTCTGCGTGTGGAAGATCTGGGAAAAGATACCTCAAAAGAATTATTGATTCTTCAGTGTGCCGTAGCTTTTGTTTTACTGATCGCTTGCGCCAATATCGCCAATCTGCTGCTCGCCCGTGCTGCTGAGCGCAAAAAAGAAATTGCTGTCCGTATGGCCCTTGGAGCAGGCCGGCGCAGAATCTTCTTCCAGCTTCTCACTGAAAGTTTGACGTTGGGGCTGCTTGGAGGCGCCGCCGGGCTTCTGCTTGCATTCTGGGCCATGAAGGGCATCAACCAGTTTGTGTCGGAAGATGTGCTTCAAGGACATGATCTGCGCCTTGATCTTAGGGTGATTGCGTTCGCCGTCGCTACTGCTCTTGTCACCAGTATTCTTTTTGGAATGGCCCCCGCTTTGCACGCTGTTCGCCAGAATATCAGCGCAGCTCTCAGTAAGTCTGCCAGATCGCTTGGAACACATGGCTGGAAGACACGAGGATTCTTGGTGATTTCTGAAGTTGCTCTGGCCTTGCTATTGCTTGTAGGAGCCGGACTTATGGTACGCAGTCTGCAGGCTCTTTACGCAGTCGATCCTGGTTTTAAGCCGGATCATCTGCTCACAGCCCGTTTGAGCTTGCCTAAATCCAAATACCAGGATCCCCCGCAGGTAAGTGCTTTTTGCGCACAACTTCTCGAGCGGCTCGGGAATATCGCTGGAGTCCGGTCTGCCAGCCTTGCCACCGCATTGCCGTTTGAAGGTATTCAAGTTTCTCCATTCAGGCTTCCGGGAGAATCAGTGGAGACTCAGAGTGCCGATTTCTCGACCGTCACCGAGAGCTATTTTGAAACCATGGGAATGCAAATCCTTCGTGGCCATGGTTTTAGTAGGCAGGAGACTGAAGAAAAAGCCACTGTGCTGATTGTGAACCAGTCGCTGGCCCGGAGTTTGTGGCCCAACCAGGACCCTATCGGCAAGATCATCATCTACAATTCCAAGCCCCATACGGTTACAGGCCTTGTTGCTGATACCCACGAATGGAAGTTGGACCAGCCTTCAAAACCGCAAATCTATTTGCCTGCTCGATCATTGTCCTCTTTCATCGTGGTTCTGCGTAGCCGGGAAGATGCAAGGTCGCTCGAATCGTCGTTGACCAGTCAAGTGCTGGCGATTGATAAGAATCTGCCGGTTGAGGACATAGCGACCATGGAGGAAGCCTTGACTGCAAGCATGGTACAGCCCAAGTTCAGGACTTGGCTTTTCATTGCTTTTGCTGGATTGTCAATGTCACTGGCTGCGATTGGCCTGTATGGCGTTCTGGCTTATTCCGTCAGCCAGCGCACCCATGAGATCGGTATTCGAATGGCTCTTGGGGCCCAGGCTGGAAACGTATCGAGGATGGTGATTCGGCAAGCATTGATATTTACCTCGTGCGGCGTATGCATTGGTCTGGCCGCGGCCTTTGCGCTGACTCGCCTCATGTCGAGCCTGGTTTTTGGAATACAGACCACAGATCCGCTTACTTTTATCTCAACCACTGGAATCCTCATGATTGTAGCTCTGTTGGCCGGCTACATTCCCGCTCGGCGGGCCACCAGGGTTGATCCCATAGTGGCGCTACGCTGTGAATGAAGATTGGGACGTTCGGTAATTTTCGTGTTTTCGGAATATATTGGATGAAGCGCCCGATTTATCACTAGCGCAAATTGCGGATGACTCAATTGCTGGACCAGGGTTGAGCTGGAACGGAACCAATCTATGATTCAACTTAGGAATGTTGAAAAGACCATCAAAAGCCCTGCCGGGACGATCTGGCTGCTGCGACGCATCAATCTGGAGATAAAACAGGGAGAGTTTGTCACCATCATGGGGCCATCCGGGGCTGGCAAGACCACGCTCCTTAGCATTATCGGGATGCTGGATGATGGATGGACAGGCGAGTATGTTCTTCTTGAGCAACTGGTCCATAAGCTCGACCGTAAAAGACGCGCCGAGTTGAACCGTAAGTACGTTGGGTTTGTATTTCAGAGCTACCACTTGCTGGATAATTTGACCGTGCAGGAAAATATCGATGTTCCGCTCTCCTACCGTGACATTCCTCGCCCCCAACGGGCGGCCATGGTGGGCGACATCCTCGATCGTTTTCAGATCGTGGGAAAGAAGGACCTTTATCCCAATCAGCTCTCCGGTGGTCAGCAGCAGTTGGTAGGAGTCGCGCGGGCTGTGGCCGGAAATCCGAAGATCATCTTGGCGGACGAACCCACCGGCAATCTCCATTCTGAGCAGTCCAAGGAAATCATGGAATTGTTCCGAAGGCTGAATCAGCAGGGCACTACGATCATTCAGGTGACACATTCCGAAATCAACGCGTCGTTTGGCAATCGCGTAATCCAGCTTAAAGATGGCTGGATTGTCGACGATTCCAAGGTGATGGACAGCGTTATCGCTTAGAATCCGGGGGAGAGAGAGTTGAGTAAAGTAGAAGAAATGGTGGCAACGGTCCCGGCCCAAACCGAGCGCGTGCGGGTGTTGATTGCCGACGATCAGGCGGATGTTCGTGAAGCTCTGCGCCTGTTGCTGAAAGCCGAGGGCTACTTCACCGAGACTGTAAGCAATCCTGCTGCCTTGCTTGAGGCCCTGCAAACCAATGAGTTTGATGTGGTGCTGATCGACCTTAATTATCAGCGCGACACTACCTCCGGCCAGGAGGGAATTGATCTGCTTTCTCGTATTCAGGCGCTCGACAGCAAGCTCCCCGTGGTTGTGATGACCGCTTGGGGCAGTGTGGAGCTGGCCGTGGAGGCGATGCGGCGTGGTGCTCGCGATTTTCTCCAAAAACCCTGGGACAATCAGCGCTTGCTGAGCATTATCCGTACCCAGGTGGACTTGCATCGCATCATGCGCCGGGCCGAGCGACTGGAGGCCGAAAACAGTCTGCTCCGGGCCCATAACCGTCCGGTGTTCATTGCCGAATCCAAGGCCATGCAGCCTCTTCTTACTTTGGTGAGCCGGATTGGTCCCAGCGACGCCAACGTGCTCATTACCGGAGAACATGGGACCGGCAAAGAAGTGGTCGCGCAGACCCTTCACGCGCTTTCTCCCCGCGCTATACGGCCCATGGTTACTGTAAATACCGGCGGCCTGCCGGAAGGCACGTTTGAGAGCGAATTGTTCGGACATGTGAAAGGCGCTTTTACCGATGCGCGTGTAGACCGCGTAGGGCGTTTTGAGTTGGCCGATCATGGAACGCTTTTTCTGGACGAGATTGCCAATGTCCCTTTGAAGCAGCAAGCGAAGCTCTTGCGCGTGCTCGAAGTGGGAGAGATGGAGCGTGTGGGCTCATCCAAGACCCGCAAGGTGGATGTCCGCGTACTCTCGGCAACCAACGCCGATCTGAAATCTGAAAGTGTTGAAGGCCGGTTCCGTTCCGATCTTCTTTTCCGTTTGAACACCGTGGAGCTGCACATTCCTCCATTGCGGGAACGCCGGGAAGATATACCGCTACTGGCTTCGCACTTCCTGAAAGTGTATGCGGAGCGTTACAGAAAACAGATAAGTGGTTTTGAAACCGCATCGATGCAACGCATGTTAGAGCATCCCTGGCCCGGGAATGTTCGCGAGCTGGACCATTCTGTCGAGCGGGCCGTGTTGATGAGCACCTCCAGCCAGATCCAGGCAAGTGATCTTGGCCTCGAAAGCGATAAGGCCGGTTCCGCGAAAATAGAAGAGATGAGTTTGGAAGAAGTAGAATATCTTCTTATCAAGAAGGCGCTGGCACGCCACTCCGGCAATATTAGCCATGCGGCGGAGGCGCTCGGGTTGAGCCGAAGCGCCCTTTATCGCCGCATGGAAAAATATGGACTCTGATCCTCAAAGCCAACCCGCAGCCAAACGAAAACTCAGGTATGACACGCGAATTCTGCTGCTGTCGCTGCTGATCAGCTTGCCCGGCGCCGTGATTGCGGAATTGTTGCTGTGGCTTGGCAATCACTCGCCGGAGCTGAAATGGACACTGACTTTGTTTGTCGTGCTGGCCTGGTTCATCGGCGGTACCTTATTGCAGGACATCGTGATCCGCCCATTGCAGACCCTCTCCAACATGGTGGCCGGGATCCGTGAAGAAGATTTTTCGTTCCGGGTGCGCGGCGCCAGCCGCGAAGATCCGCTTGCCGACCTTATCTACGAATTGAATACCCTCGCCGATCGCATGCAACTCCAGAAGGTCAGTTCAGTGGAAGCAACTGCGCTGCTCAAAAAAGTCCTGATGGAAATTGATGTGGCGGTGTTTACCTTCGATCAGCAACAGCAGTTGCAGATTGTGAACCGGGCCGGTGAGCAGCTCATGGGAAGGATCTCACCGCGCCTGATAGGGCTCACTGCGGAAGAGCTGGGATTGAGCGGTTTTCTCAGTACGCTTGGCCCGCAGACGGCCGAGATGACCTTTCCCGGCAAGCATGGCCGTTGGGCCGTGAGTCAAACCAGTTTTCGTGAAAATGGCGTTCCGCATCAGTTGCTGATCATCTCCGATATGAGCCGGGCCTTGCGCGAAGAGGAGCGTCAGGCATGGCAGCGTTTGATTCGTGTGCTGGGGCATGAACTCAACAACTCTCTTGCTCCCATTAAGTCCATAGCCGGCACTCTGGCCTCTCTTGTCGGGCGCGCCGGTCTGCCGGATGAGGTCCATCAAGACATGCAGCAGGGGCTGCGGGTGATCGAAACCCGGGTCGAGTCGTTGAACCGTTTCATGCAGGTGTACACCCAGCTTGCCCGCATGCCTGCTCCTTCCAAGACCCGCGTAGAAGTCGAGATGCTGGTGCGGCGTGCCGCATCCTTGGAGAGACGGTTGCCGGTGAGCGTGCGTCCTGGCCCCAAGATAATGCTGGATGCCGATCCCGACCAGCTTGAGCAATTGCTGATTAACCTGATTCGTAATGCCGTGGATGCTTCGCTCGATCCTTCACTGGAGAAGCCGGGGGCGGTCGAGATAAGCTGGAAGCCCAATAACCATACGGTAGAGATCTTTGTTTTGGACGAAGGGCCGGGGCTGCTCAATAGCGACAACCTGTTTGTGCCATTCTTCACAACCAAGCATGGAGGCAGCGGCATCGGCCTGATCCTTAGCCGTCAAATTGCCGAAGCCCACGGCGGCACCGTACAGCTTGCCAACCGTAAAGACCAGACCGGCTGCGAAGCTACCCTTGCCCTGCCCCTGAGTTTAGACCTCCTGTATGCTTAACGGTTTCCACAATTGCTGTGTCCCTCTGCCAAATGATGTGGAGCGTAGCGAATGATGTGGAGCACAGCGCGGCAAGCCGCAAATGGTTTGCCATGGCACCGTCCACTCAGTCCACTAAGTCCACCTCGTCCACACCAACCTTCTTTCTATAATCATGTGGTCATGGCGCCAGGAAACGCTAACTTTCGATAGGTCGCAGCCCCTCGAAAGCGATATGATGTAAAAATCACATGGAACAAGACCTGCATAACCTGCTAGATGACATGATTGCCTTCATTGAAGGCCATGGCATGAAACGATTCCACGGCCAGGTGAAGGACGAGATGCCCGCTGTTCTTTGGACTCCCCCTGACGCAGACCAGCCCGACGCCTGGAAAGACTTTGTTGAATTGGCCAAGGCTTCAGGCGTGAGCTTTGTTACGATGGCGCATGTCTCCCTGGAAAATGAAGACGTAGATTTTCTGGTGGACCGGTTGGATGACTGTAGCTATCTCACCGTAGAAGATGTGGAGGAGGCCCGCTGGCTCAAGAACTTTGTCGGAAAAGTCGGACACATTCAGTTGGGGTTTCCCTGCCAGGGTGTCATGTTCGTCTACGAGGCCTCCACTGAGTGGTACGAAAACTTTGAGCGCCTCGAGTCCGCCGCTGACGATTTTGACGGCATCTTGATCGACGATTCCGACCCGGAAGAGGACTGACAAGACACGATTCAGCGCCGCAGGCGCGAAATTATTGAGCCAGGCCGTGAGGTCTGGGTAGGGTTAAAGGGTAGAGGCAAGCCCCGGAGGGGCGGCACACAATAAGCGCGTTGGTGTTACTTGATCCCTGGCCCCCAGCGTCGTCATCGCTACCGAGCACTGGGGAGATACTTGATCAGTTCAATCAGCGTCATCCGCGGTAAGGTTTTGGTTTGCCCTCATTTGTGTTCATTGGCGTTAATTCGCTGCTCAAGATTACGCTTCACGCGACAGGCAAAAATTTCTCATGCGTTGGAACAACCTCATTCCCGACACTGCAGTTGTAACCCGGCTCTGTACCGAAGCCTGTCTTTCTCCGCTTGTGGCCCGTCTCTTGGTATTGCGCGGCATTCTCAGCGCCGGGCAAGCTGCAGACTTCTTGTCTCCATCACTGGCCCAACTTCACTCTCCTTATCTCATGCTCGGAATGCGTGAAGCAGTGGAGCGGCTCAACGCCGCCATTGCCAACCACGAGCAAATTCTGATCTACGGTGATTATGATGTGGACGGCACGACCGCCGTAGTCATTCTGAAAACTGCGATTGAGCTGTGCGGCGGCGCGGCCGACTTTCATGTGCCCCATCGGATCAAGGAAGGCTACGGAATCAAAGATGACGTGATCGAGCGCGCCGCAGCCGCAGGAGTCAAGTTGGTCATCAGCGTGGACACTGGAATCCGCGCCTTCCAGGCAGCCGAGACAGCCAGCCGCGTGGGAGTCGATCTGATCGTCACCGATCATCACCTGCCCGAAGTCAATGAAGGAGTTCCAAAGGCCCTGGCTGTTCTGAACCCCAATCAGCAAGGATGTAGTTATCCGTGCAAAGCTCTTTGTGGAGCCGGTGTCGCCCTTAAGCTGGCGCAGGCATTGTTCGCAAAACTCAAAGACCCATCAGATCAGGCAAGACTCATTCCATCGTTTTTGAAGATGGTGGCCATTGCTACAGTGGCGGATGCCGTGCCTCTGGTTGACGAAAACCGCACCATTACCAAGCTCGGATTGGAAGGATTGCGGCGGCCGGTGAATGGCGGACTTAAGGCCCTCATGGAGGTCTCCGGGCTGGCCGAAAGTGGACGTGCTTTAAGCGCTGGCGACGTCGGCTTTCGCCTGGGCCCGCGCATCAATGCCGCCGGGCGCATGGATGTGGCCCGGGATGTGATCGAGCTTTTTACCTGCAAAGATCAGGCCCGCTGCCGTGAGATTGCCGAGAAGCTGAATCTGCTGAACACCGAGCGCCAGAACGAGGAAGCTCGAATCATGGCGGAGGTTGAAGCCCAGCTTGCCGGCGATCCTGAGTTAGGAGAAAAATCCTGCGTGGTCTTTGATGGTGAAGGTTGGCACCGTGGCGTAATCGGAATTGTCGCCTCCCGCGTAGTGGAAAAGACCGGGCGGCCTGCCCTGGTGATTGCCAAAGATGGAGAAGAATCTCACGGCTCGGGGCGCTCCATTGCCGCGCTGCACCTGCTGGAGGCCCTCGAATCCTGTCATGGACTCTTTACCCGCTTTGGCGGGCACGCTCACGCGGTCGGTTTTGCCTTGCCCACAGCTCATGTTCTGGAACTCAAACAACGGCTGAATGACTTTGCCCGTAGCCGGCTAACTCCCGCAGACTTCTTGCCCGAGCTAAGAATTGATGCCGAAATCCCGCTCAGCCAGGTGACGCCGGAATTGTTGGATACTCTCCGGAAACTCGAGCCCTTCGGCCACGGCAATCCGGAACCGGTGTTTTCAAGCCGCGGAGTCAGCCTGCTGCTTCCACCGAAACTTATTAAGGATAAACACATCAAACTTCGAGTGAACCAGAGACAACCGGAGATGAAAGCCAGCTTCAACTACGAGGCTGTCGGCTGGCGTATGGCCCAACGGCTGAACGCAGAACCATGTCAGCAAGGTGACAAATTGGATCTAGCTTTCACCGTGGGCATAAACTCCCACCCCGACTTTGGCGGCTTGGAGCTTACGCTGAAAGACTTCAGGAATCCCGCTGTGGTCGTCGATCCTGCTCGCAATTAGCAGCTATTAAACGGTTTTTGACAGCTATTGATCTCTACATAATTAGTGCAATGCAAAACGTCTGCGATTCTCGAGAACAGAACGACGCAAAGGTTTGGGGTTTTGGTTACGATTCTGCGAGCAGAGGATCGGTGTAGACTAATGTCTAAGTCCCTAGAAGTTGCACCAGCCATATTTGATGGCAGGGCGCTTTGAAAATATTCCAGACGGCTGGAGATGTTGAAAAAATATGGACGAGGTTCGCAAGCCGATTCTCCCAGGCAAGGGTGCAACCGACTACGAGCGTTATATCCACACGGATGATCTGCTCTCACTGCAAACGCCTGTAGATGAACTCTCACATCCCGATGAGCTGACCTTCCAGGTGGTGCACCAATCATCGGAGTTGTTAATGAAAGGGGCTGCCTGGGAACTTGAGCGCGCTCGCGTTAAGATCACCGAAGGCGATTTTGCCAATGCGGGACGGCTCATGCGCCGTGCCGGCGCCATGCTCGACTATCCCATCTCCCTGCTTCATATTCTGGAGACTATCACTCCCTACGATTACCACATCATCCGCGCCGGACTGGGACATGGCAGTGGGCTGGACTCTCCAGGGTTTCTTGCCTTGCTGCACATTGCGCCGCGGATCGGGGACGCCTTTCAGGAGCAACTGCAGCGCAAGGGCCTGAGTGCCGACGACATCTATCGCCGGCACGAGGAGTTCTTTGGCTTGCACGATGTGGCCGAGCGCATGTTGGACTTCGACGAACGCATGCAGGCATTCCGTTTTCACCATTTGAAATTGGCGCAACGCATCATTGGTGGCGGAGTGATCGGGACCATGGGCACGCCGGTTGAGGTCCTGCAACAGCGCATGCAGCACTTGGCCTATCGGGAACTCTGGGACCTCCGCAACCAGATCACTGCACAAACGGAAGCAACCATGCCATACAACAAGAACGCTCCGGCATGAGCTCTGCCTATTGCGGTTCCGCAGTTGCTATATCCCCAGCACCGGTGGAAGAATGGCTCTTCAGAGCTTGTCCTGAGCAAAGCCGAAGGAGCCGTGTAAAGATTAACGTTTAAAGAGTGCGCTTTAGCGCAGGTGGCGTTGCGGCTGGTTCCAATGACTAGAGCATGTTTCAAAAATGCTGTTCAGAATTCTTTTGGTGGAAGAGCAGGCCTTTAGGCCTGCGTTACTGGCCTTAAAACGACCAGGGCTTTTAGCCCTGGTGACGAAACATCTATTTTTTGAAACACGCTGTACACTAATTCCTAAACTGCTCTACTGTCGTATCGCTCAGTTCTTGCGCGCGTTTTTCGGAATGACTTTGATCTCAAAGATACTGGGCCACAATTTGCCGGTGACAAATAGGCGCTTTCCAACTGGATCGTAAGCGATTCCGTTTAGCACTGCCCCTTCTTCAAGGCGATACATCGGGCCCAGAAGACCGGTAAGATCAATCCATCCGACCACCGCTCCGCTTTGCGGCGAGATCCGGGCGATTCGGTCTGTCTGCCAGACATTCGCGAAAATCTCGCCATCCACCAACTCCAATTCGTTCAGTTGAGTGATAGGAGTCGCTCCATCATGAACCTTGAATCGTCTCTTTTCGCGAAATGTACCGGTATCCAAAACGCGGACCTCGGCTGTACCGTCGCTCATGAAGATTTCACGGCCATTTGTAGTCAGGCCCCATCCTTCGCCTGGATATGAAAACTGGCGCAACAAATGGAAGTCGTTCACGTCGTAGACAAATCCCGTCTGTGACTGCCATGTAAGCTGCACGATTTCATTCTTGAGAAGGGCAATTCCTTCCCCAAAGAACTCGGACGGCAGATCAACGCGCTGAACAACCTCTCCTGTCTCCAGACGGACCTTTCGCAGCGACGAGTGACCGTTAAGCCCTGTGCCCTCGTATAGAAATCCATCGCGGTAGACAAGACCCTGGGTAAAGGCAGTCCGGTCATGCGGGAACGCGTGAACGATCTTGTAAGTGTACTCCGGGATAGGCCTCATCTGAACCTGGTGAGAAGACTGCCCGAAAAGGGACCGAGTCGGCGCAGCCACAAGAATTGCAAGGGCAAGCCGTAAGAGTTTCAATCTCATGATCTATCTGCGCCTGATCATTGTCGCACCAGCCATCTCTGGTGTACACCAATTCCTAAAAGGCCTTGACAGCCTGATCATGGATCAACGGTCAGCGGGGATGCGCAATTTTCTGCTTCGCTCTGGCAGCTATATTCCGAGGGAGAGGCGCATAACCAAGAACTCGCGTCATTAGCTGGCCATCGACGAGCATCCAATTCAGGAATGCAATCAGATCTGCGCGTTTACCAGGATTGTCGGACTGCTGGGGTACCAGGAGCCAGGTAAAACTGGCGATTGGGTACGCATTATTTCCGGGGGCGTCCGTTATCGAGACCCGAAAATCGTCGGGCATCTCGCGGACTGAGGCTGCAGCCTGAGTCAGGTTATCGAAGCCCGCTTTCACGAATTCCCCAGCCTGGTTTTTCACCGCGCCATAAAGCGTATGGTTCTGTTCAGCGAAAAGCACGTCAATATAGCCAATCGCGCCTTCTATCCTCTTGACGTTGCTTGCCACACCTTCGTTGCCCTTCCCCCCAAGGCCAACAGGCCACGCAACGGATGTCCCCTTTCCGACCGAGTTCAGCCACTCCGGGCTTACTTTGGAAAGATAGTCGGTGAACATGAAAGTGTCTCCGCTGCCGTCTGCCCGGTGGACGACAGTGATGGGCAAGTTAGGAAGCTCCACTGTGGGATTTTCTTTGGAGATTGTTGCATCATTCCATGTAGTGATCTTGCCCAGAAAGATGCCGGCCAAGATCTCGGGAGTAAATTTCACTTTGTCGCCGCCAACCCCTGGAATGTTGTAAATGGGAACGACCGCGCCCAGCACTGTAGGAATATGGAGCAACTTGACCATCGCCTGTTCCAGTTGTTCGTTCGACATCGGGATATCAGTAGCGCCGAAATCAACTGTGCCGGCGAGAACATGGTGGATGCCTGCGCCGCTTCCAACGGCCTGATAATTAAATTGAATTTGCGGATGCAACTTGTGAAATTCGCTGAACCACTTGGAGTACATAGGTAGTGGAAACACAGCTCCCGCGCCGTTCAGCATCTCTGGCTCGTTTGTTGGAGCAACCGTAGGCTCAACCATGCTGATGACCGTAGGCTGCAAAATCGGTTGTTCGTCCTGCAGCGGCTCATGAATCACATAGGTATGCCGTTGCGATGCTTCTACAATAGTGGCTCCGCCTTTGGCCACGGGATCATATTTCGTCCCTTCCAATCCCGAAGGATCGATAGGACGCTTCGGGGTCCGTATTTTCCCGTCGCCTGCAGACCGCTCATGAAGCGAACCTGTTTCTTCATTGGCTGCCACCTTCGTTGGTTGGGGTAGCACGGCAGGTTTCTGTTCGTGGACTGCCGGTTGATTTGCCAGGGGTTGAGGACGGCCTTTGCTACGAATGGCCGCGACAATCAGAGCACCCAATATCGCGAAAGCGATCAGCGCTATCCAGCCTGCGCGCTTGCTGATACGGAGTGTCAAGAGCGGTTCGGATTGAGATTTTGACTTCGAGGGTGGTTCGATATTAGGCATAAAACGCCACCTCTGGGGAAGTGAGCGCATTCTATCGAAAAGTTGTTAAGGGGATGTTAACAGGAATTCTCATTTGTCTGTGCCAGATGCACTGGCCCAACCACTCCGATACTCACCCCGAGGCAGATGTGTCTAAATCCCGTGGCGCATTGCCCTGCCGCGAAGATTTCCTTTGCTTTTCCTTCGTGTCCTTCTCCCTTAACTTTGTACTACGTGGTGCTTTAAAATCTTGTTTTTTTCTCGCAGATTTTCCAGGCCACTCAGAAGCTATTAGGCTAGAAGCCAGTAGCCAGCGGCTGTTCTCAATCAGCGTTCATCAGCGTAAATCAGCGGCAAGAAGCTGGTTTTCTTTTGGTTGCGGCTATGCTGCGCCGCTAAGCGTTAATATGGTATGTACATGCCCTTGACCCCTAAAGTCCTCAGGAAGCTCTTTGCCAGCGTGGCCATTATTACTGTTCTGGTGGTAGCCGGCGTCTATTTTTATCGGATCTATTTAGTGAAAAAAGAACTTCGGGAGGCGCCCAAGAAAATCCCGGGTAACGTGGCCCAGAGCATCAAAGGCTTTACTTTTTCCAAATCCCAGGGAGGACACACACTCTTTACCATTCACGCGGCCCAGGCTGAACAGTTCAAGGAAGGTCAGCGGGCGGAGCTGCATGACGTAAATATTGTGATCTATGGACGGCAATCGGAGCGTTTCGACCAGATTTATGGCTCTGATTTTGAATATGATCCGCAGAGTGGAGAAATCACTGCAAAAGGTGATGTGAACATCGATCTGGAGGCAAACTCCAGTGGAAGCAAGCAGCCCGATCAGGCGCCGCCCCAGGAGATGAAGAATCCCATTCACCTGAAGACCAGCGGGCTTACTTTTAACCGGAACACCGGTTTCGCCCAGACCCAGGAGAGGATCGAATTCCACATGCCTGAAGCCAGCGGGTCGGCCGTGGGAGCAACCTATGATTCACATTCCAACCTGCTGACGCTTCAGTCCGCCGTACGGCTGACCACCATGCAGAAGCAGAAAGTGACGATTACCGCGCAAAGCGCGGTCATCAGCAAAGACCCACGCAAAGCTGTCTTGCAGGCCGCGCATCTGGAGCAGCCTTCGCGAACTGTTCAAGCCGATAGGCTCACCATTCTGGTGCGTGAAGATAATATGATCGACCGTGTACAGGCCGCGGGGAATGTTCATGCGCACCACAGCGGCCCTAAAGCATTTGATGTGAGCGCTCCAGTGGCCGATTTTATTATGGGGCAAAAAAACCAAGTCCGCTCCGGTACCCTCTCCGGTGGCGTCGCCTTCTCGGAAGCCGGGACATCACCGATGCGAGGCAAGTCAGGCAGGCTCCTGCTGGAATTTGGTCCTGCGAACCAGCTAGTGAAGGCCCGCGCGGAGGAATCGGTACAGCTGGCCCAGGGGCCATCCGAAAAATTGATGCAACTGCAATCGGAAGCTGTAGATGTGTTTATTGAGAACGGTAAGAAGGTAAGCAAAGCTGTGACTTCCGGTCCCGCACAGGTTCTGCTTACCCAGGGGCAAACAAAGACTGTGATCACTGCCGGCGAGTTTCAGGCGAAATTCAATCCACAGAACCGGCCAAGCTCAATCTTTGGAAGCTCTAATACTAAGGTCGTCTCCTCTACGCCTGGCCAGACCGACCGCATTACGACGAGTCATGATCTAACCGCTAACTTAAATGCCCAGGGAACATTAACACTTGTCGAACAGAATGGAGACTTCCATTTTCAAGAAGGCACGCGGACAGCGACCGCCGAGCAGGCGCGCTATCTTGTTGCGGACGACAACTTTACGCTGACCGGCTCACCCAGGCTTGCGGATACCGGGGTAGTTCTTACGGCCAATACGGTTCAGATCAATCGCAAAACCAATAACGCTGTTGCCCAGGGAGACGTCAAGACCACGTACGCAGACTTAAAGCCGCAACCCGGTGGGGCTCTGCTGGCTGCGGCCGACCCAATTCATGTTACCGGGACTAGCATGACAGCCAACCGAGGCGCTGAGGTGGCAAGGTTCACTAAGGCGCGTCTATGGCAGGGAGTCAATATTGTTGAAGCTCCGGTGATGATCTTCGATCGTGCTCATCGCAGCCTTGAGGCCCAAGGTTCGCCCGAGAGCCAAGTGACCTCGGTATTTGTCCAGCCGGTCAAGAATGGCAAGTCCACCCCGGTAAATGTTACCGCCGATAAGCTCACCTATGTGGATTCCGACCGCAAAGCCGTTTTCAGCGGTCACGTCGTGGTTCGTGGCGCAGAGGCCACGATTGCCGGAGAGACCGCCCAGGTTTTCCTGCTTCCCAGAGGGAGTCAGGCAACTGGCAGCCAGCTTGATCGCATTACAGCAGAGGGAGATCTCCTGATTCAGCAGCAGGGCCGCAAAGCCACAGGCAATCTGCTGGTCTATACAGCCCAGGACCAGAAGTGTGTCTTAACTGCCACAGACGGCCGAAAGCCTAGCATTTTTGATGCCGAACAGGGCCAAATAACCGGCGATTCATTGACTTTCTTTTTCCACGATGATAGGGTGCTCGTAGGTAGCAAAGAGTCTTCGCACACTCTTATACAAACCAGGATTCGAGACGCGAGCAAGAAGTAAATGCAGACCCTAGCAACGGACGAAATTGCGAAATCGTACCGAGGTCGCAGGGTCGTTAGCGGCGTCAGCCTCCACATCAATCAATCTGAGGTAGTTGGGCTGCTTGGACCCAATGGCGCCGGGAAGACCACTTCTTTCTATATCACGGTAGGGCTCATTCCTGCGGATAGCGGCCGGGTCCTTATGGATGGCGAGGACATCACCTCTGTGCCCATGTACTTGCGGGCACGGAACTATGGCATCAGTTATCTGCCTCAGGAGCCCTCGGTCTTCCGCAAGCTTACTGTGGAAGAAAACATTATGGCTGTGCTTGAAGTCCAACCTATCTCCTGGCAGGAGAGGCGCCGCAAACAAACCAAACTCATTGATGAGCTGGGCTTGGGTCATATCCGTCACAATATGGGGTATGCGCTCTCCGGTGGGGAACGCCGGCGGGTAGAAATCGCGCGGGCGCTATGCATCGCGCCGAAATTTATTTTGCTCGATGAGCCTTTCTCGGGCATCGATCCGATTGCCGTACTCGATTTGCAGAAGATTATTTTTGATCTCAAGGCAAATGGAATCGGAGTGCTGGTGACCGACCACAACGTCCGGGAAACTCTTTCGGTGACTGACCGCGCTTATATCATTAATGAAGGACGCATCTTTCGTACCGGCACGCCCGAGCAGCTCGGCAACGACCCGGAAGTAAAACGCGTCTACTTAGGGGAGAGTTTCTCGCTTGCAGGTTGGTCGTAGGAGTTTTTAGCAGGGGTGTGGTTTGGCGCCTCTGGTGTTGCGGTTGGAACGCGCTATAAATAACCGGTGAATTGCAAGAGAAATATTTGTTAATTCCGATGCGGAAGAGTTTTTCTTTTGCAATTTACCTCTAAAATATTGATAGGATTTCTTTGGCATCCGTGCCCGACCAGGAAATGATCGGCGCGGAATTACGACGGTACTCTTTGGATGTCGGTCCCGGAGTGCTACAACCGGAAATACAGGACCCGATGGTATTACTCCAGAACAAACTGAATTTACGGGTTTCGCAGAAACAGATCCTGACTCCGGGGCTCGTGCAGATGGTGAGCGTATTGGCGCTCAACAAGCTCGAACTCAAGGAGATGATCAACACCGAGATGGTGGAGAATCCGGTTTTGGAGGAGTTTGAATCCTCGGTTCCCATGCTGGATGAAGTAGCTGGGAAGGAAGAAGCCCGCGACCGGGAGGAGGCGCGCGACCGCCAGCAGGAAACAGAGGCTCCAGCCCCTGCGGAAGAAAAGAAAGATCCTTTTGACGAGATTGACTTCGGGTCATTTTTCCGCGACTACCTCGATCCAGGTTACCGCAGCACTAGTGAACTGGAAGAGAGTGATCGGCCTTCTTTTGAAAATTTTCTTTCCAAACCCACCACCCTCACCGATCACCTGCTGTGGCAGCTTGGATCTGTTTCTGTCCATGCGGAGGTCCGTGCCGCCGCCGAATTAATCATCGGCAACCTCAATGAAGAAGGTTATCTCACTGCTTCAGAAGACGAACTGCTAGGGGTGGCCCGCGAAGCCATAGGCGGTCCGGAGGCCGGCCCGCCGGAAGGGAATGGCGTCCATCCAGACCACCAGCTTGCACACGAGCATGGGAGCCTGCAACTGGTGGTGTCGCATACGCCGGTGCCGGATGTGGCTGTTGCCGAACATAAAAAGAGTTTGGTCCCTGTACTCCATTTCAGCCGTGAAGATCTGCGCGCAGCCACCCGCATGGTGCAGCATTTTGATCCTGTCGGCGTTGCTGCGCGTGATCTGCGCGAATGCCTTCTCGCCCAGCTTGAATACTTGCTGAAGACCCGCGATATGGATGGCTCCGACGATCCGGAGAACGACCAGGTTGTTGAAGACGCCTTGAAGATTGTGGAAGGCCAGCTCCATCTGCTTCAAAACAAGCAATACAAGGAAATTGCCAAAGCCATTGCGCGGCCCCTGGAGTCTGTTATTCAGGCCCACGAATTCATCCGCACTCTCGATCCCAAACCGGGCCTGCGCTATAACAAGGTCGAGCCCAAACTGATTGAGCCGGATGTGGCCTTTGTTAAGCATGGGGACGAGTTCCTGGTATTGATGAACGACGAAGACCTTCCTCAACTCCGGGTCAGCCCCACGTACCGGAAGCTGTTGCATCAGGGGGGCGGCGTAGAAAAAGATGTTCGTTCCTATGTGAAGGAGCGGTACAAGTCCGCGGTGCAACTTATCAAAAATATTGAGCAGCGGAGGCAGACCATACTTAAGGTTTGCTATGCGATTATCGGCCGGCAGCAGGAGTTCCTGAACCACGGAATTGATTTCCTCAAGCCCATGATGATCAAAGAAGTGGCGGAAGAGATCGGCGTTCATCCTTCTACCGTCAGCCGGGCGGTGGCGAGTAAATACGTGCACACGCAACAGGGGGTCTTCGAGCTGCGTTATTTCTTCTCGGAGAGCGTGCAGGGGCCGGAAGGCGGAGCGACCTCGTTGCTCATCCTGAAGCGAAGAGTGAAAAAGTTGATTGAAGAAGAAGATCCGGCCCGCCCACTGACCGACGAGCAGATCACCCGTATTTTGCAGTCCCAAGGTATTCAGGTAACGCGACGCACAGTGGCTAAATATCGCGAGGACATGAAAATTCCGAGCACGCATCAAAGGAGGGTAAAGAACTAAACCAGGCGCGGCCGCACCGGGGCTGGCGCTGAATTGGAAGTGGCTGTAAAAGCCGCCTGTATTGATGCCTTGCCAGGCAACAGTCAGACGACTCCAACTAAAACCTGAGGAGGGAGTCTATGAACGTGGAATACACCGGTCGGCAGTTTGAAAACACCCCCGCCATCCGCAAGCAAATCGAGATCGGACTCAACAAAATTCAAAAAATTCTAGGTAGTAACTTTGATACTCATGTAATCCTCTCAGCGGAAAAACATCGTTATATTGCTGAGATCACGGTTACAGTCAGAAATCATGCTCCTATTGTGGGCCTGGCGGAGGCTGCAGAAATGTCCGTCGCAGTTGGCAATGCACTCGACCGGATTGACCGCCAGGCGGTCAAATATAAGACAAAATGGAAGAGCAAGAAGCGGCAGGCGCGCAGGAAATTCGAACAGAACTCGACCGGAGAAAACGCAAGGGAAGAGGTTCCTGTTGCCATTGCTGTTGGGGGCACTCTGGAGACCGCGGTGCCGGTTACCGTTCATTCATTTCCTAACGTAATCAAATTCACCGAGGCGCATGTGGTCAAGAGCGCTGACTCGGTATCGTTCAAACCGCTGAGCCTGGAAGAAGCCGTAAAAGAAGCGGAATTCCGCGACCGTGAAGTGTTTGTCTTCCGCGACCTTGAAGGCAGGGTAAAAGTCCTTCACCGCAAGAAAGACGGCAAGATGGAGTTGATCGAAGCTCCGTGATTGCGCATTCTGCGTGCCTGGAATCATTCACAGCTAAAAAGGGGCGCTGCATGCGCCCCTTTGAGTAGTTGTGCGTCATTCTGGTGCGTTTCTCTCTCGGCTCGGAGTCTGCCCGTGATCGTAGCGAAAGGTCCCTTCGTGGTTAAGGGTTTTGGTTTTCCTCCGCTGCCTCTGTTCCTCCGTGTTTCAAAAGGTTTTGTTTTTTGTTGCGGGCTTGCCGCGCTGTGATGAAAGATCTTGGTTTATTGATCACCGGACCTGTCCGGGCTAAGCCGTGGACCACCCGATCTACCGATCACCCGATTCTTCCCTGTCTGTGGAAAATTCTCCCGCTCCAGCAAGGGTATAATCAAATTTCCCATGAGCTATCAGGTACTGGCGCGCAAATACCGTCCGCAACGTTTTTCTGAGGTAATCGGGCAAGACCATGTTACTCGCACTCTGAAAAATGCCATCGAACAGCAGCGGATTGCTCATGGCTATATTTTCAGCGGACATCGCGGCATCGGGAAGACCACCATTGCCCGTATTCTGGCCATGGCCCTGAATTGCCGTTCTGGTGATCGCCCTACACCGGAGCCTTGCGGTATTTGTGATTCTTGTACAGAGGTTCGCGCCGGGAATGCAGTCGATGTCATTGAAATTGATGCGGCCACCAATCGCGGTATCGATGAGATACGCGAATTGCGCGACGCGGCCCGCTATCGTCCTGCGCGTGACCGCTACAAGATTTACATACTTGACGAAGCCCATCAGATCACCGACGCGGCTTTTAACGCCCTGCTGAAGACACTGGAAGAGCCTCCGGCGCACATCGTGTTCATGATGGCCACCACGCAGCCGGAAGATATTCCCCAGACCATCCGATCGCGTTGCCAGCATTTCAGCTTTCATGCAGTCCGGTTCGAAGAGATTGTCGGCCAGCTACGGGCCATCTGCGAAAAAGAAGGCATTCATGCCGATAATGATGCGCTTGCTGTCCTGGCTGAAGCTGGAGATGGCTCCATGCGTGATGCGCTTTCCATCATGGACCAGGCCATTGCCTGCTGCGGCACAAACCTCAGCGCCGAGCTGGTGCATGGCTTGGTAGGCTCGGTCGGCTCAGAAATTCTTGAGAATCTGATGGGCACAGTGGCGCGCAGCTCCAGTGAGGAAGCCCTGAGATTGCTTGACAGGCTCATGACGGAAGGACAAAATCCTGCGCACTTCGCCAAGCAACTGGTGAGATTTTTGCGCAACGGGTTGGTGGCCAAGGTAAGCAGCACGGATTCTCCGGTATTGCAGATTTCTTCTGACGAGCGGCAACGCGTGGGACGGGTCGCCGCCCAGTTTTCAGAAGAAGATCTGGCCCGCTTTCTTCAGATCATGCTGCGCACCTACGATGAACTTGGCTACCGGCAGGAGCAGCGGTTCCATCTGGAACTGGGTGTTTTGAAAATGGTCCACGCGCAACGGCTACTCCCCCTGGAGCAGATTCTGAGTCAAATCGGAGCTGGGCCGGAATCCGCATTCCAATCGTCCTCGCAAGCTGCCAGGACTCCGGCTCCTTCGGTCCGGCAATCAGCTCTGATTCCGGGGGCGGGTGCGGCCTCTAACACTCAGTCTCGTCGTCAGGAAAGTGTTATTTCACCTTTTGAGGCCGACCGGACACGTAAGGCCCGGTCTTTTGAGCCGGAAATGTCCAGCACTCAATCCCAGCCAATTACGGCTGGCGCTACCGCTCTCGCAGTTGAGGAGACGGAGACTGCCATCGAACCGGACAAGAATGCCCATCCAGAGCAGAGCGCTGATGCCGGTTCACTCCTGGGACAGGTGTTGACCGCGCTGGAAGATAACGGGCACAAAATGCTGGCTTCCGTTCTGGAGAGCGGAAGCGTTGTTCAGCGGGGCGGGGAACTGGTGATTACCATCCAGCAACCGGCATCCGTGATTGATCTGATGATGGCCCAGGAGCAGAAGCGGGTAGCCAATGCAGCCGCCACGATGGCGGCCGGGCGTCCGTTGAAAGTGAACGTTGTGAGCGGTGCAAAGGTCAATGGTGGCGCTACTGTGGTCCGTCCAGTCAATGGGGTCAGCGCTCGTGGCCGGGCCGCCAATGAGCCGGTAGTGCAGCGAATGCAGGAAAAATTCAGGGCTGAGATACGTACCGTAATCGATCATCGAGAAAAAAGTTAGGAGCACCTTATGGGCGGGTTTGATTCGCGCCAACTTCAAGAAATGCTGGAACAGGCCCAGAAACAGGCCAAAGACTTGCAGTACAAAATGCAACAGACGGTCGTGGAGGCCTCCGCGGGCGGAGGGACTGTCACGATCAAGATGAACGGCCAGAAACAGGTGCTGGAAACCCGCATCGATCCTGAAGCAGTCAAGAGCGGCGATGTTGAGATGCTTCAGGACCTGGTTACGGCCGCCGTCAACGAGGCCGGACGCAAGATAGATGCCGCCATGCAATCCACGGTTGGCGGCATGCTGGGCGGACTCGGACTGCCGGGAATGTAAAGGACAATCGTGGCCAGATTTGCCGAGCCAATGGCTCAACTTATTGAAGAGCTGAAAAAGCTGCCCGGCGTAGGTGGTAAGACCGCGCAGCGGATGGCTTTTCACATTCTGCGCTCCAGTGGAGAAGACGCGGAGTTGCTGGCCTCGGCCATCCGCAACCTCAAAGAAAAGCTGCACCTCTGTTCCGTATGCAACAACATTACGGATGTCGATCCGTGCAGCTACTGTTCCAATGCCACCCGCAATCAGCGCCTGGTCTGCGTGGTGGAAGAGCCAACCAATATTGCGTCAGTAGAGAAGACCCGCTCGTACAACGGCGTGTATCACGTTTTGCATGGCGCAATTTCACCCTTGCAGGGAATCGGGCCGGAACAACTGCGGATTCCTTCTTTACTGAAGCGAATCGAAAGCGGCAGCGTGGATGAACTCATCATTGCTACCAATCCCACCACCGAAGGCGAAGCCACGGCAGTCTATTTAACCAGGCTGATCAAGAGGCCGGGCGTAAAGGTCACCCGCATTGCCACCGGGATTCCCGCGGGCAGCGATATCGAATACGCCGATGAGGTGACCATGCTGAAAGCCATTGAAGGGCGACGAGAACTGTGAAGAATTGAGTAATTGAGTAAATTGGTAATTGGGTAATTGAAAACCTGGATGATTTCCATCGTTGGTATGGCATTCCACTTTCAGATTCTGAAAATTACCCACTTACCAATTTCCCCAATTACCAAATTCTTCATCAGTCTCTTAGCTTGGCCAGCAGGTCCTGAGGATGCACCGGCTTGGCCAGGATTTCAAATTCATGCCCTTGGGCGCGGGCCTTTTCCAGCAGATCGGCGGTGGAAGCCTGGCCTGAAAAGAGCAGGATCTTGCAACCGGGAAGTATCTGCCGGATGTGGATCGCCGCTTCAATCCCGTTCATATCGGGCATGATCACATCGCTGATGATCAGATCGGGCCTGAATTCACGCGCGCGTTCCACGGCCCCAATTCCGGTATATACGGCGGAAGCATCAAAGCCATTTTGATTGAGAATGATGGCCAGCGTATCCGCGATTACCCGTTCATCGTCAACCACTAGAACTTTTGGTTTGGACGGTAGTCCATTGTTCGATGTCAAGGTTGTAAGCTCCTGTAAGACAGGCAAGGTGCAGAGAGATTATACCCCGTCTTGCATATATCTAGAGATGCCACGAAGCGCCAAAAAGTGGACTTGAGCGGGCCAACCTGCAATTGTGATACCGCTTCTCAAGCGAAAAGGAACTTTAGGAGGAGCTTTTATGCGCAGAGCAGCCATGCTGGTTCTGTTTGCGCTACTGGCCGTGGCTATGGTCTTTGCCCAAAACCCCGCCAATGCGAACAGCAATCCGCCCGCAAACACTCAGCAGAATAATGGGACCAATACCACTTTCCCCAATGCAACCACTCCGAACCAGAACGCCCCAACCGGGTCGGCAACGGGAGAAACCAATCAGAACAATCCATCGACTCCGGAGCAAAACACTCAGCCAGCATACAACCAGAATACAAATCAAAACACTCAGAATATCCCGAATAATCAGAATACAAATCAGAGCACGAACCCAAACAATCAGGGCATGAATCCTTCTGGCGCCAACAACCAGAATGCGATGCCCAGCTATAACCAGAGCAACTCAAATTCCAATCCCACATTTGGCAACCATCCGCCAGCGCCGGCCAATGGCAGCGACCAGGTAGCCGCGGGAACGGAGATCCACGCCACCCTGGATACGCCGCTCTCCACCAAGACCTCAAAGCCAGGGGACCGCTTTACCGCCACCATCACACAGCCGGTGCCTGGAAGCAACGGTGGCGTCGTGATTCCTGCGGGCAGCCGCGTAGAAGGCGAAGTGACCGAGTCCGAGGAGGGCAAGGCGGTAGCAGCGCTGCGTGGCAGAGGAAAATTGAATATGCGGTTCCGAGACATCGTGTTGCCGAATGGGCAGTCGTTGCCGGTAGCGGCAACCCTGGTTTCCGTCAACAGCACCAATGGCAAGGACTCCAAGAATGCCAACCAGGAAGGCCAGGTTGAATCCAGCACGCGCGGCCGGGACGTGGCCAAGGACGTAGGCATCGGCGCCGGAATCGGAACAGTGGCTGGCCTGTTATTTGGCGGCCCGCTGAAGGGTCTGGCAATCGGCGCCCTCGCCGGCGGCGGTTACGTGCTGGCGACCAAAGGCAAAGAGGTAAACCTTCCGGCCCAGACTGGCATGGTATTGCGGCTAGACCAGGCGGTCAGCAATTCGTCCCCTTCGGCTAATATGCGGAGATGAACGAATCATTAAGTAAGTGAGTTGTAGTGAATAACAAACGCCGTCCCATTGGGACGGCGTTTGGTTTCCGGATCTCCCGATCCCTCGATCTAACTCGTCTGTCGTTTCATCGCCCGTTGCAGTGTGTTATCGAGAGCTGCTTTGGCTTTATCATACTCAGGCTGGGAAAGCTTGCCTTTCAATCGGTCTGATTCAAGTTGGAACATCTCTTCCTTCAGGACTTCCAGCAGCGCGGCAGAACGGTCCTGCGGATTCCGAGGCGTTACAGGAGCTGCGACCGCGGCAGGCTGATGATGGTTTGCAAAGTACACGACCGTGCCTCCGCCGGCCAGGAACAGGGTCATCACGCCCAGGAAGTACCACGATTGATCGGAATTCAGCGGAGTCGGCTTGTCATTGGGAACACCCAGACCGCCGCCAGGACGGCCCGCTGCCGCAGATTCTCTTCCACTTTGGCGCTCCGGGGCGTCGGGAAGCGTGCCACTTCCCGAAATATCGAAGGCGATCTGTTTTCCCGCCGCCGGAGTGTCGATAGCTTGCGTGTTCAATGCCAAGCCCGGTTCGATGGGCCACTCCTCCGCATGGAATGCTGCATCACTCGGCAAGTTAAGAGTGAAAGATTTGGGGGTAACCAGGTAAAACTTGTCGACATTTTCTGCAACTTTGGAATTGATCTTTGTCGATCCGGTATAGGGAAGACTGTATTTCACCCAAAATTGGGTCATGCCGGGGCGTAGAGGGTAAAGCATCTTGTATTTGTTGTTTCCCTCAGGGACAGGCGGACGCTTCACCGGCAAAAGTTCTCCTGAAAGCGCCTGTCCATCGATGATCGTGACCCCCTCGGGCAGGTAGAACTCAAAGTCCGGCTGGGCCATCTTCGGATTGGAGTCGTTTTGTATGACGAAATCTTCCACGCCGACCAGCATAGCTCCGTCTGTGTCTGTCTGAAAAACTTCAGACTGACTCTGCACCCTGACTCCTGCCAGCTTGGCCGTCGACTCGTAGACTGCAATTTGCACATTGTCTTCGCCGGCCTTTAGCGGCTTGAGAAATTCTACGCCGTTGTGTCTGACCCGGATGGCGTGAACGGGCATGCCATCGGCGGGAACCTGCAGAGTGAATTCGCCCTTGGCGTTCGACTTGGTGCGCTCCACCTCTACCATGCCGTCGCCGCCTGGCCTTAACAAGATGACATCATCACGGGCCGCAGGTTTATTGGTTGTGCCATTGGTGACCACGCCATGCGCCACCGATGCTCCCGCGCTGGGAGCGGCCTGCGCGGATGCAGGCCGGCCCCCTCTTTGCTGAGCCGCCAGGGACAAAACAAGAACGAAAAAAGGAAAAATAGCGAGTCGCTTCAAATCAGATACTCCTTCAGGCTGGGACGGACTCCAGCGCTTCAATTTCCGCCAGGACACGGGCAGCTTCCGCTTCCATGTTGGCGCGCATGGCTTCAAAGTCCGCCTGGGTAAACTTGCCGGAATTGAATTCAAAATTCAGGTCGCGCAGGTTTTCGTAGACCACTTCCTTGCGCTCGTAGAGATAGGCCAGCCGGGTCTTTTCGGCTCCGGCATCGGTGTCCTTGCTGGGCATGAAAATAAAGATGAAGACTCCAGTGGCCAGCAGGCTGCAAAAGATTTCGGTGAGCAATTTAACGGTGTTTCCGGACATTAAAGCTCCGTTTCCTGGCGGGCGCGCGCGCGTTGCGCATCAAATTGCACATCCGTAACACCCTCTGCCACGGCCAGCCGCAGGGCATTCAGCCGCCATTTGCGGACCAGAATGACCAGCAGAACAATGGCCGCCAGGAGAAGGGCCGGGGGGACGACCCAGGCCAGCAGTTCGAAGCCCTCGGTGCCGGGCTCTACCACTGCGGTTATACCGTAGTTATGGCGGAACCAGTCCAAGACATTGGTGTCAGTGTTCTTGGCGATGTTCAGGCTGGCCTTGAGGTCGTGGATCATCTCCTCCGAGCGCGTACAGCCTACGTGGTTGCACTTGAGCAGCGGCTGGCTGCAACTGCATGTGCATTGCATCTTGCCGCCCAGTTTTTCATAGCGGGCCTTGTCCACATCCACAGCCAGCGCCAGCGGAGCGCAAGAGCAGAGAACAATAAGAACAACACTCAGTCGCCGAAGCCAACTCATTTTACTGCCCCCGCCGGATGCATCTCTTTGCTCTCGAAGACCGGAGCGCTGACCGCGACTGCGACCGGCGATCGCAGCGGGGCGGCATTCGGCACCAGCGCTACGACTGTGCCCAAAACCACCACCAGCCATCCAATCCAGACCCAGACAACCAGGGGTTTCACCATGGCCTTGATGACCGGGACCCGTTCTTGCGTGGGGCTGGCATAGATCACATACAAATCTTCCTTGAAGGTGGAATGATTGGCCACGATATGGTCGGGTTGCCCCTCATTGTCGGGCCGGCCACTGATGTGAAATGTCCTTAATTCAGGATAGAGATTGGCAATCTTCTTACCGCCCTTGTACACATCCAGGGTTGTCGCGTAGGACTTGTAGTTAGCGTTGTCGTCGATGGTCGCATCCTGGCTGACCAGTATGTAGTCGCCTATCTGCATCTTCTGGCCGGGGGCCAATGGCTGTTCGGTGTCTTTATCGAATGCGGAGCCGGCAAAGCCAATGAAGATCACTGCAACTCCGAAATGGACAATATAGCCGCCGTAACGGCGGGTATTGCGGCGTAGAAGATGGAGCATGGAGGCCAACAGATTGGCATGCAGTTTGCCCTGAAGCACGCGTCCGCCTCGGATAAATTCCAAGGTAATCGTGGTGATCACCAGCATGCCAAGCGCGAAGGCGGTCAAAGCGTAAAAATGGGCAGCATCAACCCACGGACGCATTCCCAGAGCCATCAGCACGATGATGGTGAGCACAGAAAAGGCGGCAGGAATGGCAAAGTTCTTCCGGATGCTGGCCCATGAGGTTTTGCGCCAGGCCAGCAATGGCCCGAGGGCGGTCAGAAACAGCAAGAACAACCCGGCAGGCAGGTTCACATTATTGAAGAAGGGCAGGCCAACCGCGATCTTTTGGCCCTTCACCCATTCGCTGATGATAGGGAAGAGCGTACCCCAGAGCACTGCGAAGCAGGCCGCGAGAAGCAGCAGGTTGTTGAACATGAAGCTGGATTCGCGCGATACCAGGGCCTCGAGTTTGTTCTCCGCTTTCAGGTGACGGCGGTTCTTGATGTAGAAGAAGAGGCATACAAGCAGCACGATGGGCAAAAAGCCGGGAATAAAGCGGGTGGGATCGCCCACAAACCAGGTGCCAATATTGGATTCTGCAAACGAATGGACAGAGCTGACTACGCCGCTGCGGGTAAGAAATGTGCCCAGAATAGAAAGCATGAAGGTCGTAAAGACCAGCCATACATTCCAGGTCTTCATCATGCCGCGCTTCTCCTGCATCATGACCGAGTGCAGGAAGGCCGTACCGGTAAGCCAGGGAAGAATGGAGGCGTTCTCCACCGGGTCCCACATCCAGTATCCGCCCCAGCCGAGAACGGCGTAGGACCAATGCATGCCCAGCAAGATGCCGCAGGTCAGAAACAGCCAAGTCACCATGGTCCAGCGGCGCGTGATACTGATCCACTTCTCGCCCGGATATTTCATGATCAGCGCACCCAGGGCGAAAGCGAAGGGCACGGAAAAGCCTACCCAGCCCAGGTAGAGCATGGGCGGGTGAATGACCATCTCGGGATATTGCAATAACGGATTCAGGCCGTTACCGTCTGCGGACACCCGGTCCATAATGCCGAAAGGATTCGCGGACATATTCACGATCAGTAAAAAGAAGATCTGAATGCCTGCAAGGACCACAGAGCTGTAGGCGAACAGACGCTTGTCCACTTTGTGCCGCAACCTCAAAACAAAGCCATAACCGGCCAGCAGCCATGACCAGAAGAGCAATGAGCCTTCCTGGCCTGACCACAAGGCAGCCAGCTTATAGGGAATCGGCAAGGCCCTGTTGGTATGGTCATGGATGTAAGCCACTGAAAAGTCGTTATTTAAGGCGGCCCAAACAAGGGCAAGCGCGGCTCCGGTAACGGTGATAAACGTCCCTATACCAGCGCGGCGGGCAGTCTCTCCCAGGCGGTTGCTGGCTGGGTTACGTTGCAGCAGAGCGACGATCCCGGCGCCAAAGCAATACACCGCGAGAGCTAAGGAAAAAAGAAGGCAAAAATTACCTAGTAATGGCATACGGATTGGGAAGCATAATACTGTTTCAGGCCGGTTGCAACAGCTCAAATCAGGCGGAAGCGCGTTGTTCAGGCCAATTTAACGTGGTTCTAACAAGGGTAATCAGCTCGTCGGGCTCGCACGGTTTAAGCCGGAAAATGACATTGAGTCCGACATACTCCTGGTCAGCATCGGGCAGGCCACTAATAACAATGACCGGGATGTCCGGATTGAAAGAACGAAGTTCTTTCACGAACTCCGCGCCATCCATCCCGGGCATGAGATGATCGGTAATTACGGCGCCGATCTTCTCGCGGCCTATTTCGCTGCGCAACAAGGCCAGCGCGCTAAGCGCATTGGTCGCAACGTGGGTCTCAATCGCTGCTTTACGCAGCACCATTTCCCTGACCGTCAGTTGGACCGGGTTATCATCAAGCAACAGAACCTGTCTCATCCCTGGTTAACGCCTTTTAGGTCAGGCGCTCTTTCCCCTTTGATATTTGCCGAGAATTTCTGTTTCGGCGCGCGCCCAGTCTTCCTGCTCAAAGCCGTCTTGCCGTCCGCGCTCCTGATAAAGTTCGTAGGCCCTGCGGCGGATCTCTTCTTCAATCCCCGTATAGGCTGGCGCGGCTGGGGTATTGTTAGGAGAGACGCCTGCGTTTTCATTAATGGGAGTGGGTTGCTTCATAACAGGCTTTCCAGTGGAAGAGGCCTTGCGGTTACGGGTGTCGGTGGTTTTGGCCATACTGCTGATACTCCTGCTTCGATATTACTCCTCCACGCCGGTTGGAGGAGGTGAAAGAAAATTATAAGAAATATCCTTCCAGTTGTGGGGCCTGAAACGGAAAAAACTTGAAAATATTCAGAGTAGAAGCGCATAACAAAATTCTTCTTCACCTCGGTGGTCGCAGCGCGACATAGCACGCAACCAAAAACAAAACCTTAACACTGATAACGCTGATCAAAATCATCCGCATCAACCTAAAGGCACGGAAGAAAAGCAACTTCTTACCGCTGATGATGCTGATACAACGCTGATCAACCGAAGACATTTTGGTGGCTGCACTGGCCCGAAATATCCTTGGGATATCCATGGAGTATCCTCAGGGGGTGGGGGCCTATTCAGGAATTGATAATTTTAAAATTTCTAATTTTCCGGCAGCTCTGTTTTCATTATGATTTGAACAGAGGTCGGGCTAGGGAGTGAAAGCCACGAAATTTTGAGTCCTCGCGGATGACTCGGGTTAAAAGAAGGGTGATGAAGTACTTAGCCGTTAGTTCTTAGTTCTTTGTCAAGATTTCGTTTTCCTCATGCCGTGTATAACCCTTTAAGATTCTTCATTCAGCGTGAAATGTTAAAACACGAAAAACCGCTGAGAGATGCAAAAAACTGTCTCCAGCCGGCACACTTTGGCGCAAGCATTGAAAACATTGGGGATATCCGTGCCGACCCGCTTTTTTGTGCCGACTTGAGGCCATTTTGTGCCGACTTGAGGGCCTGGGGTGCCGACTTGAACACCTGGGGCGCCGAGTTAAATTCCGTTTGTGCCGACCGGAGTCGCTTCGACATGCGGTCTAATTGCTTCCAAAGACACGCTTGGAATATTTTGAGGTAAGCGACCACGACTGGCATGAGAGGTGACATAGAGATATTATAAATATATTACTAATATTTGTCAATGAGAAAGACCTTGATGGGGACCTGGCGCGCATTGAAATTGGCCGCATTTCTCGGCGCTCATCATTTATAAGTGCTTCCGCTATGAGTGCTTCAGCTATGAGTGCTTCCACTATGACAGCTTCCGCAAAACATCCTGCATCCCGCGATGGCATTGGGATGAAATCGACACCAGCTTCTTGCACTACCGTAGCAGCGTCCAGATGGACGCGCAACATTTGGGGGCAAATTCTGAAGAATCGGTGAATCGGCTGCTTGTGGACCGCCGACGACACCAGCAGCCAGCAGCAGGTTTTTTGCTATACTAATTTTGCTTCTGATGAAACCTGAGTGGCGCTATCGTCTAGGGGTTAGGACGTGAGATTCTCAATCTTAAAACCCGGGTTCGATTCCCGGTAGCGCTACCATCCTCTCTGAATGTCGTTGAAATCAATCGACATAAAAAATCTCAATACTGGCGTGTAGCTCTTTTGTAGCCGCGAATTCGCGGAAATTCCCCTGACGCCAGTACTTGAGAGCCAGAGGGGACATGGCAAACCTGAAAGTTTCAATCATCGAGAAGGTCAAGCAGGCTGATGGCTCGTGGACGAACGTGACCGTCAAGCTGCCCAAGAGCATACCGGGCAACAAGGGGCTGTATCTGAAAGACAGGCGCGACGGCAAGTTCTACCTGCTCTGGCGGGAAGGGAAACGGCGCGTATATCACCCGGTCGAAGGCTCCTTGAGCGAGGCGATCCGCGCCAAGGAACAGAAAGAAAGCTACCTCGCGTCCATCGCTGCGGGTCTGAAGGTCGAAAACCCAACCGAGGGCACCACCGCGGCTGACGATTGCCAACGGCATCGACTAGTTCTTGGAAACTCTGACAGGGAGAGATAACACGGTCGCCAGCTACACGCAGAACCTTCGGCAGTTTCAGGACTGGAATTCCCTGCACCGCAACCGGAAGACATACCTCGACCAGATCGACCGCCAGCACATCTTCGCATTCCGCAAATGGTTGAAAGAGCAGGTTTCGGTAAAAACTGGCAAACCGAACGATGAGTACACTGCTGCTTGGAAGTGCATCCGGCTGAACAAGTGCATCAAGGTGATGCTCGACTTGCCAGCGGGGAAGGGGCCGGTAACCAAGAGCGATTTTGCCGAAGTGCTGAACCGCAAGCCCGTGGTCACGACCTATGCTAAAGACGAACGTGAGAAGTTCCTCGCGCACTGCAACGGGGTTCCGTCCCTTGCGCCTACGCTTCAGCACCTCATGCGCTCCGAACTTCGCTTTGCGAAGGTGACGAAGCTGAGCGGTGATACTGGCTGACGGGCAGCCTGTCTCTTGCTCGATTTCGTGAGCGTGAGCCACTGCCTTACAGCGCTCGCTTTGAGCATCAATGCAGCGATTGTGTCCATTTGCGACATCAGCCTGTTGCCGTCCTGCTGTATATCGAAAGCCGGCCCGAACGTGTTCGGTGTACAGACATTGCTTGGGTTAAGTACGTCCATAAAAAGACCCTCCTGAAGAAGAAGGTCATAGTCGGAAAGCTTTTTCGCTGGTGGTTTCCCGGCTAGGTTTCTGCTAACCTCTTACATATTCCAGAGCAGCTATGTTGTACCGTTGTTTTCGGCGGATTTTTTGCGCCACGGAGTTGTGTATGGCTGAAGCGAAAATCGAAATTAAAGTAGGAGCGTTCTCATTCACAGGCGAAGGTACCGAGAAGTGGCTGTCAGAGGAATTGGAAAAGCTGCTTGCCAAACTTCCTGAACTTGTCGAGATTGCTCCACCAGAAAGCGAAAGCACTAATACCGAAGCCGCAGCGAAGGCAAAGAAGAACGGTAAGCTCGGTACATTGCCGAACTTTCTCAAAGATAAGAACGCGACAGACAATCAAGTGAAAAAGTTCCTCGCAACAGCAGTTTGGTTGCACGACACGACTGGCAAAGATCGACTGACCACGACGGAGGTGAAGAATGCCCTCAAAAATGCAAGCCAGCCGAAGTTGACGAACCCTGCGGACTGCCTCAACAGCAATGTCGGCAAAGGACACTGTGAGAAGGACGGGGATAGTGGATTTTTTGTAACCGATCCCGGTCGCACATCGCTCGGACTCTAAATGATCGTGGCTTCTGCGGCTCTGTCCGCTATACCTTCCGGTTTACGTGACCCGCTGCTCAAGGAATATGGCACCATCGTGCAGAACTTTCTTGAGCAGCGTTGGCTCCCCTCCGAATTGCACGGCGGACGATTCAGCGAGATCGTCTATACCATCCTCGACGGGCAAGCCAAGAAGTCCTACGCTGCTGCGCCATCTAAGCCAGCCGACTTTGTGACTGCGTGTCGAGCGCTGGAGAAGAACAAGCTCGCACATGTACCACACAGTTTCCAGATTCTCATCCCGCGCATGCTTCCGGCTCTGTACGATGTGCGCAACAACAGGAACGTGGGGCATGTTGGCGGTGATGTCGATCCGAATCACATGGACGCGGTAGCCGTGCTGTCAATGTCGAACTGGATCATGGGTGAGCTTGTCCGGGTGTATCACAACCTCACCACTGCGCAAGCTCAGCAATTGGTGGATGCACTCGTTGAGGTAAGGCTTCCGGCGGTGTGGACGGGCGACGACGGAGTGAAGCGCGTGCTGGAAACGAGTCTCAAGCTACATGAAGAGATTCTGCTTCTCGCTGCTGTCAGCATGCCGGATGTGACATCAGAGCAGCTTATCGAATGGGTCGAATATGGGAATAATAAGTACGTCATGCGCACGATCCGCGCCTTGCATGACAAACGGCTGATCGAGTTCACGGAGAAAACCCACAAGGTGCGCATACTGCCTCCGGGCACAAAGGCTATCGAACAATTGATCCGCAAGAAGAACCTGACCGGAATCCTTTAGCGTTTTGTCACGAAAAACTGCGGCTGGCAGAGGCAGAGGAGAAGCGTGATTGGAGCGAGGGTAGCAGCACAAATCGGCATTGCTGTACTCGTGGTGGGGATGCTGTCATGCAGTTCGCAATCACTCTGTGTCAGAACTGTGACGGGCCGAGGAGGGCATATCTGAAGCTCCACAAGAGAGACATCCGTAGCTCATATGGCAACGTAATAACGTGGCGGCACGAATTCGCTCACGAGGGAAGAATCAGCGCAACCGCTACCTACAGCGAGGCTACTTTGGCGTATGAGGAAGGGAAAGTAGTCATAGACTGTTTGGCAACGAGTTATGATTCGATAAGCCTCGCCCAATTGTCCCCGAACAAAAAAACAAACCCGATCTCCAGCCCCCGACAAATTTGCAGTCTTTTGTAGTCTTTATTTGTCGAAAATGAGGCTCAAAATTGCCCATTGTTACTGGGAAGACGAAAAAGGGGCTACAGCGCAACCCGCTGAATTGGCAGTGATTTTGCCATCAAAATTGGCAAAATGGAAAGTGCTTGGCAAGGATTCCCGGTAGCGCTACCAAAAAACAAGCCTTTGGTAATTAGCAGTCGCTCACGCAGCGCATCAGTAACTTGTAGCCGGTTCAAATCCTCCCTAAACTTGTGCTTAGTGAATGCGCGTTTCGCTCACGTACGCAACACGAGCGCAGTCGTTCATGATTGCCCGTCAGATGCAGCATTCACTGGCGGCCCGCTCAGCACTCTATTTGATTGGCGGCAGAGCTGTGTTGGCAAGTTCGCATATTGAGCTATCGAGCGGGGGTAAAAGGCGTGCATCGCAGGCATTTTTCTGATTGGCTACCTGACGTTGGCCGGGCCTGCATGGTCACCGTTCTGTATGTCGGAATAATGGCGACGGGCCTTTCGCGCTCCTTCTTATATGGTGGTGGTTTTGTGGGAGCCTTCCCGCTCCTTCTTGCCTTTTTCCTTGGTCCTTGGCTGGTAGCATGGATAGCCTGTAAGGTCTTGCCCAGTGATCGTAACTGGCTGATCGTGCGTCTGGCTCTGGGAAACTTCGCCGGGGCTATTGCCGGCTTGTGGGTGGTCCCAGCTCTTGCTGCAGCTCTGCTTCCCGAATGGACGGCTGGCGATCCGAGGGCGCGCTTCGTTGCGCGTCATGAAGCTTCCCTTGCACTCATTCCTTTTTTTGTCTGCATATTTGCCAGCGTACTGGCAGCCTCGTGCTGGAGACGCCAACCGGCTCAGTGACAGACCGCAGCTTCATCCGCATCAACCTAAACATAGAGCAGCAGAGCCGCAACCAAAAGAAACCAACGGGGCACCGCGGAGGCGCGAAGACGCGGAGAAGACAAAAACCGACTTCTTACCGCGGATAATGCTGATGGACGCCAAAAACTTTAACGCTGATAGCGCTGACGCCACCGACGCTACCCATTCCGGTTGACAATACTCCAGAGTCGTCTTAGTCTTCCACGCGTGAGGGTTAGAACTATGAAGAGACTCGCTGTTATTGGGTGTCTATCTTTGTCGTTGCTCCTGAATGCGCCAACCTCATCATCGCAAGTCGCTTGCAAAACCGACATCGCTCCCAACGGCGCACACCTCGGATGCACCGAGCAAACCAAGAACGCAAAATGCACGGCAGCCAACGGCGCCGCCGGGCGTTGTAGCGGCACGATCGAGTGCACATGCCAGGTGGAAAAGAAGAAAGGTGGTGGATTGATGGCGCTCGCCCTATTCGCCACTCTGGCAGCTCTATGGTCTTTGTTCCGTCTCCGGCCTTGGCGGCGATTGACGGCCTAGCGGTGCGCGCCTCGAAGGGGCTCCTTCTTCGATGCTGTCTTTCAGCATTAGGGGTAATCCTGTGCTATCAGTTTGAGTGGCGTGGTCTGCGCTGGTTTATGTCGGAAGCGATGCTGCTTGAGCTTCGCCTCTGCGGCTCCCCTGCCTTCAGGGTTTCACCGGACGCAATCCAGTGGGGGCAATCCATTTTCTCTTATGACATCGCCTGCACGTTTGCGGAGATCCTGTGCGGCTCGATTGCTTTTCTGTGGTCTTTGAGCAAGAGTATCATTGGCAACGCCGCTACCATTGCCGGTTACGCCGCCTGCCTCTTTTCGCTGAACATCGTGCGGCTTGCCATCGCCGACTTGGCCTATTGGAAGTTGGGGCTCAACTGGAACGCCGTTGACCAGATCAGTTGTGGAATCTGCTATTTCATGATTTGGTTTTGGCTCTTTCGAGGGGCTTTCGAAAAAAAACCAGTTGGCAGCGCACACGCGTGGAGAAGACAAACCGACTTCTTACCGCGGATAATGCTGATCTACGCTGATCGACGCCAAAAACCTTAACGCTGATAGCGCTGATTCAAAACTGATCAACGCCGATCAAAATCATCCGCATCAACCTAAACATAGAGCAGCAGAGCCGCAACCAAAAGAAACCAACGGGGCACCGCGGAGGCGCGAAGACGCGGAGAAGACAAAAACCGACTTCTTACCGCGGATAATGCTGATCTACGGCTGATCGACGCCAAAAACCTTAACGCTGATAGCGCTGATTTAAACTGATCAACACCGATAGACCAACGACCGTCGATAGACCCAACTCTACCTGCGTTTTATACTCGCTGCATGACTTCAGGGACTGAATTCTTAGCCGCGCTGCGCCGCTATTGGGGCCATGAATCGTTCCGTCCGCTCCAGGAACGGATTGTTGCCAGTCCACTTAAGGATTACATTGAACCATTCTGGTCAATACGCTACTCAAACCCATAAGCAAAGCTCTGTCGTCCCTTACGGGACTCGGTTGTTATCTGAACATTTCCCAGTGCTTCCGGCACTGGGCTACAACTATTCCACCCCTTTCGGGGGTCGGATCATTGGAGCCCCAGACATCCTCCAAATTCCTTATGTGAACGGTATTGGCTCTAAGCCCTCTCAAAACTATTGCTGAGAAACCCTTATTTGCCGCCCTGCTCGGCGACCGAATAATTCAGGTTCGCCATGAGCCAACGTTCTCCGGTTTTCTGGTAGAGCGCGGTGCCCCGCGCCTTCATGACCTGGCCTCGCAGCGTGACTGACATGTTGTATTCAATCCAGATCACAGTGCCGATCGCATGACGCTCGCGTGGTGTAAACGAGACCAGCACCGGCGGGTCCTGGCCAAAATAATTTTCCTTGAAATATTTCATGACAGCTTTGCGCCCGTGGTAGTCCCCCTTGGAGGTGAGGAGGACGATTTCAGGGTCCAGGCACTCTTGAAACGCTTTTTCATCCGAGCGGTTAAAGGCCTGCTCGCAGGCCGCTTGCTGCTGCTCGAGCTGGCTAAATCGAGCTTTCGGCGTCGCTGTGTTCCCGTCGAGAATGGCCACGTGATTCTTCAGATCAATCGTCAGGCCCAGCTTTGCTATCAGGTCGGCGCCCAGTACTCCATCCACGCGTTTCTGGCAAGAATGTTCCAGGGGAGTGAGATCGACCGCCAGAAGCTTCAGGTAGGCCAGCGAGTGTCCGCCGATCGTGAAGTCGCGCAGAATAACCTCGCGCGCGCTAGTGGCGGCGGACCCGGTCCAAGACTCCATCATGATTTCAGTTGACTCCGGCGAGGAGAAAGATTTCTGGTTCAACAAGGTGGCGGCCGCTCCGGTATCCAGCAGGAATTGAAATTGGTGTTGACCCACCGTGACCTTCACAATCGGGAGCTGGCGGCAGCTTTCCAGCGGAACTTCCTGGGCCCGGACAGCAACAGAAATAATTACGAGCAAAAAAGCGAATAGACGCGTCATAACTTCTCCTTCAGGACTCCACACCCGGCTCCTGGGCCGTCCCACTGCGGGCAGCAGAGGAACGCGCGCCCTGGTGGCCGCACCAGCCTTGCATGCCCTTGCGAAACTGCTCGCGCTCCTCGGGAGTCATCTGTTCCCAGCGCTCCATCATGCGGCGCCGCCAAGGCCGCCCATGTCCCCAGCCGCCACGAAAGCCGCCGAAGAGTATTTTGCTCAGAATGAAGATCCCCACAGCCTGTATAAAGGTGATGCGATGCCAGCCGAAAACCTCCGGCGCCAGCCAGTTCCACAACTGCATGACCAAAAAGCTGAAGAGCGCGAAACCGATTGCCACCAGCAGCACCATCTTGGATGCGCGCATGACCCAAACGCTTCTCATTTTTATCGCCTCACTCTTTCGTAAATTCTTCGTGGATGGCCTGAAGCCGCTGCCGCAGATATAGCACCGCGTAGTGCTTGCGCGAGAGCAGCGTATTCATGCTCAATCCGGTCTCCGAGGCCATCTCCTTAAAGGTGCGGCCCTCGATCTCATGGGCGATGAATACCTGGCGCTGCTCTTCCGGAAGCTCATCGACGGCGTTGTCCAGCTCTTCCAGCAGGACTTTGCGCGCGTAAGTGGCCTCGGGACCGGTATCCGGCGACGGCAGCAGCTCTTCCAGGAGAAGCGCTTCTCCGTCATCGTCAACCGCAACCGGGTCGCCTAATGATCCCAGTTTTCTCTTGCGGAAGAGATCAATAATCCGGTTGCGGGCCACCCGGTACAACCAGGCGCCAGCTTGCTCGATCGGCCGCAGCAGGCGGTATGACTCGACAAACTCGTAGAACACCTCTTGCAGGATGTCCTCGGCATCACCCCGATCCGCCACCCGCCTGCGGATAAAATTTCGCAGCCGCGCCTGTTCGCGCTGGACCGCTTCTGTGATCCGCTGGTCTTGCCCGCCTTGCGTGCGCTCCAGGATCAACGTCTCCTTCATCTATCTTTGTAGACGAACCAGCCGTAAAGATATTGTGGGAAAATAAAAAAAATGCGAAGGCGCGACCCCGGTGAGACACATCAGACTCGTCCTTCCGGGCAGCCGCGCTACCTCCACATCCATATCGGCTGATTTTCTCCTCACATTAGAGCGGTTCCACAAGTTGCCATAGCCCAAGCATCGGTGAAAGAACGGCCCTTCAGGGCCGTGTTGGAGTACGAATACAAAAGGGGCTTTCAGCCCTGGTGAAAAAACATCGGCGGGCTATACCAATTCTGGAATCGCTCTGGCTTCTCTAATAATAAGGTCGCGTGTCTGAAGTTTTGCAATGATGAGCATGATGAGCAGAGTTGCTAACGGCTCGGCACGCAGGCCCAGTGTTATCCTAGTTAGGAACGCCTACAATGAGACTGTAACCCGTCATGTCCAACCCAAGCATTCCAGAATCCCAACCCACAGCCGAATCCGGCACTGAACCTGCGGTGACCGAACCGGCTGCTGAATCCAAAGACTCATTCGGTGACCTGCTTTCCCGCTACGAGCAGAGCCATTCGCGCAAGGCCAGGACTGAAGAGGGCAATAAAGCACTCATCGGCACGGTGATTGCCGTTTCTGCCGATTCAGTGGTCCTCGATATCGGTTACAAAACCGAAGGTATTCTGCCGCTGGCCATGTTTCAGAGCGCTGGAGAAACCGTGAAGCCCGGCGATAAGCTCCCGGTCAACATTAAGGGCCGCGATCCCGAAGGCTACTACGAGCTCTCTAGAGGCAGGATCGAGCGTCCCAAGGACTGGTCGTCGCTGGAGAAGGCCTTTGCCGGCAAGGAGGCCATTGCGGGCACAGTCACAGGCGTAATCAAAGGCGGGCTGAGCGTAGATGTCGGAGTACGCGCCTTTATGCCGGCCTCCCGCAGCGGAGTCCGCGACGCTGCCGAGATGGAGAAGCTGGTAGGCCAGGAGATTCGTTGTCGCATCATCAAGCTCGACGTGACAGATGAAGATGTGGTTGTGGACCGCCGCGTCATAGCCGAAGAGGAAGAGCGCGTGGTAAAGGAGCGCCGGTACTCAGAGATCACGGAAGGCGAGACGGTAAGCGGCACGGTACGAAGCCTGACCGATTACGGCGCTTTCGTCGATATTGGTGGAGTAGACGCGCTGCTGCACGTCGGTGACATTGCCTGGGGCCGCGTCAACAAGCCAGAGGATGTGCTCTCGCTGGGGCAACCAATCGAAGTCAAGGTGCTGAAGATAACGACCGATCCCGGCAAGCGGCGTATTTCCGTGGGCATGAAGCAGCTTCAACCGCATCCATGGGATTCGGCGGTCGAAAAGTTTAAGGTGGGCGAGCGTGTGCGCGGCGCTGTGACCCGCATCGTCGAGTTTGGAGCGTTTGTAGAACTGGAGCCTGGGATTGAAGGATTGATCCATCTTTCAGAGATGTCATGGGCCAAAAAAGTGCGGAAGCCCAGCGACGTAGTGAAACCGGGCGAGACGGTGGAAGCGGTGATTCTGGGAGTGAACGCGAACGAACGCCGTATCTCCCTGGGGCTCAAGCAGGCGCTGGGCGATCCCTGGGCCGAGGTGGGGCAGAAGTTTCCGGTGGGATCGGTGATCGAGGGGCCGGTCACCAGTGTGACCAAGTTCGGGGCCTTCGTGCAGCTTGCCGAAGGCGTTGAGGGCATGATTCACATTAGCGAGATCAGTGCCGAGAAGCACATTAATCATCCACAGGAGGTGCTGAAGCTTGGCCAACCGGTGAAGGCCCAGGTGCTGACAGTCGATAAAGAAAAACGGCTCTTGCGGCTGAGCATCAAGCAAATGGTCCCAAGCAGCCTGGATGAATACATCGCCGAACACAAAGAAGGGGATGTGGTCACCGGCCGTATGACAGATGTTTCAAATGGACGCGCGCTGGTGGAGCTGGGCGAGGGCGTTGTAGGCACCTGTCGAATGTCTTCTGAAAGGCCGGCAGAGGGTGGAGCCAAAAAAGACCCGCAGGGCGAATCCAAGGCGGACTTGTCATCGCTGAGTTCTATGCTAACTGCGCGCTGGAAGGGTGGATCTGCCTCGGGCGGCAGTGCGTCGAAACAGGAATCCATTCGCTCCGGACAGATTCGCAGTTTTCGCATTGCCAAGCTGGATCCGGCTGCCAAGAGGATTGAGTTGGAACTGACGTAGACTGAACAGGGGAAGCAAAATCTTACCGCTGATGACGCTGATTTGACTGAATGACCGCAGATCAAAGCAAGTGCAGAATCTTGGTACAGAATCGTTCAACTGCTGAGCTAGGTTTGCTCAGACGCGCCAGATAACGGAATTGGTGTTGGAGGCAGGAATTGTTCAGCCCCAAAATTGAAATATTGCCACCGGCCCAGCGATCCATGTGGCAAGAATTGAAGCAAACTCCTGGTGACTTTGTTCTATATGGCGGGACCGCCATGGCCCTGCGTCTGGGACACCGCCAGTCGGAAGACTTCGATTTTTTCTCCAACCAGAGTTTTGAGCCGAGCGCACTCCTCCACAGTGTGAATTACCTAAGGGGGGTCCGGATTGATCAGCGTGGAGACAACACGCTTACAGTGGTCGTAGATCGAGGCGGACCAGTGAAACTGTCTTTCTTCGGGGACGTACGCATGAATCGAGTTCAGGAACCCGATATCGTGCCGGGAAACAGCCTGCAGGTCGCCTCGCTGCTGGACCTTGCTGCGACCAAGCTCAAGACGGTGCAGCAACGTGCCGAAGGCAAGGACTATAGAGACCTTGCTGCGGCTTTGGACGCTGGTATCGGCCTTGCAGAGGCGCTGGCGGCAGGCTCTGCTGTTTACGGAAAAACTTTCAATGCTATAGCGGCGCTGAAGGCCTTGAGCTATTTTGAAGACGGCGACCTTCCAACGCTCCCGGCATGGATACGAGACCGTCTGCGAACCTCCGCAGAGCAGGTAAAATTGGAGGCCTTGCCGTTGATTGCAGGCAAATCAGGAATCACTCGCCAGGAACCGCAGTCATGAATCATCCACAAGAGCTTTGCGCTGTTGCCCAAAGGGTACTATGGTTTGAGAGCCCGGAAGATGCCCTGCGGTACCCCAAAAGATTTCTCGCTTATTTGATGACTTATGGAACTCTCGAAGAAATTCTGGTTGCCAGAAAGTACTTTTCCGAGGATGAATTCACGGCGGTACTACTGGAACCTCCGGCGGGAATTTTCGATGTGCGATCTTGGAATTATTGGAACATCGTTTATAAGCGCACTCCTGTTCCTCCACTTCCGCAGCGGATCATTCCAACAAAAAGTTGAACTCGCGTTCTTGAGAGTAGCGGAGCAGTTCCTTCACTCCGTTCAGGACGACATCCTTATTTCTTTTCCAGATTCTGTATGAAAATCAGACCTGCTCGACACGTCCTTATCTTTTTACTAAGGCAGTTTTATCAAGGCAGTTTTGCAATTTTCAATAACCGGTGATATCTTGCCCGCATGAAAAAAGTATCTGCGATTCTGACAATTGTTGTTCTCATGGCGGCTGCGGCGTTTGCTTCGAATCTGACCGGTACCTGGAACGCCAAGGTTGAACTAGGCGACCAGAACGGTACTCCCACCTTTGTCCTGAAGCAGGAAGGCGAAAAACTTAGCGGGACCTACTCGGGCGCATTGGGAGAGGCACCCATCCACGGAACCGTGAAGGGCAACGACGTGACCATCGACTTCGAAGCGTCGGGGGCGGCGATACACTATGCTGGAAAAGTGGACAGCGAGGGAAAGAAGATCGAAGGCACAGTTGACTACGGCGGCCAGGCGAGCGGTACCTTCACGGCCACCCGGAAATAGCAGCAGCCAAAAGCCTTGTTGCCAAGGATGCTGCTAAAGCACGCAAGAAAAACGAAAGAATTGGGCCGCGAATTAACGCTAAAGAACACGAATCAGAAAATCGAATGAGCGGCTTCAAGGCGCGAACTTGTAGCCGAGCCGTGGGACTGTCAGTATAAGGGCAGGTTGTTTGGGGTCAGCCTCCAGTTTCTGGCGCAGGCTGGCCACGTGGACATCTACGGTGCGAGTAAAGGTTTCGGCGCTGTATCCCCAGACCTCTTGCAGTATTTCATCGCGAGAGAGCGTTGTGCCCCGATGCTCGATGAAGTAACGAAGAAGTTGAAATTCGCGGGCTGACAGCGCGACCGTTTTTCCCTCCTTAAAGACCTCCGTTCCGCGCAGGTCAACGCGAATGGGGCCAAATTGATGAATGCCATCCTGGCTCGGCGGACGACTGGGCGCACGCCGGAGAAGAGCTTCGATCCGGGCCATCAGTTCGAGCATCTCAAACGGTTTAGTAACGTAGTCATCGGCGCCAATTTTCAGTCCCAGGACTTTATCAATCGTTTGACCTCGGGCGGTCAGCATGAGAATTGGGGTGATGAGTCCTGCCTGACGGATGTCGCGACAGACATCGAGGCCGCTTTTGCGAGGCAGCATGACATCAAGAATGATCAGATCAAAAGGCAGGCGGGTCGCCCTTTGGAACCCTTCTACGCCGTCGAATGCGCAATCCACAGCAAAGCCTTCGCTATGCAGGCGATCGGTCAAGGTCATCCGCAACGCTTCTTCGTCTTCAACCAGTAAGATGCTTTCATGCATAGTCGATGGATCAAGAGTATTTCGGGTTAGCTGCGGCGTTTAACGCAACGCCGGTTTGCGGCGCAGGGATGTCCGCAACCGGCACATGCAGCGTAAATATACTGCCCTTTCCGGGAGTGCTTTCCACGGTTAACCTTCCACCCATGGCTTCAGCAATACTTTGCGCAAGCGGCAATCCCAATCCTGTTCCATGAATCTGCGCCGAGGTCACAGCGGGGCTGCGGTAGAAAGGCTCGAAGATGCGGGGCAACTCGGAGGGATCGATGCCCAGGCCTTTATCTTCGATGCTGATTTGAACTTCCTTGCCCCGGCTCCCATGACTGAGAAGGGCGCGAATCCCGATCCAGCGTTGTTCACCACCGTACTTTACGGCATTGGTTATCAGGTTCTGCAAACATTGCGAAAGGGCAGAGAGATCGCCGACAACCGGTGGCAAGCCGGGCTCAATGTGGCTTTCGATATTGACGTGTTGAGACTGAATCAGTCCGGTTGTGGTATTCAGCGCGGCATCCAGTATCTCTGCTACTTGAAGCGGGCGAAAATTATAAAGATTGCGGCTTTGGCGAGTGGCGGCAAAGAGCAGGATTTGCTCAACCAGTTGATTGAGTTGCTGTCCCTGGTTTTTGATGACGGAGCCGTACTTGGCCAACTGCTCTTTGCCATCTACCAATCCATCGGCGATGTTGTCTGCCGCAGAGCAGATCACTGCCAGCGGCGTACGCAGCTCGTGGGAGATGGCCGCCACAAAGTCCATTTGCAACCTGGCCAGACGTTGGGCCCGCTGGCTGGCGATGATGATCATTCCCATGCTGGCCGCCAGCAGCAGAAGCACACCAAAGCTGAGGGCCATGTTGCGGTGCCGTATTCCTGTAACTACTGTCTCCAGCGGACCTTTGCGGTTTCTGGCGATTAACTGCCAGTCTTTGTCGCTATCGCTGTAATGGATGGCTTCCAGCCCCGGTGGTCCGGGAAATCTGGGATCGCCGGCATGGCGCGATGGAGGAGCAGGCCCGTTGCCGGCAGCGAGGCCCGAGTGATGAGCAGACATATCCATCGGCGGACGCCCCGCAAGTTCGTGGAGTGGAGCAAAGATGTTGAGCGTGGCATCCGCCGAGGCAATGTCCTGCCCGCCGAACTGGGAATCAGAGGAATAGATAACGCGACGTTGCTCTTCGCCGCCTCCGATGACAGCGACCTGGTATTCCGCTCCGCCAAAATCTCTGGTTACCAGCTCCGGCATAACGTGATCGCGGAGGTAACTGGGACTCAATGCAATCACGATCCAGTCGAGGGCGGGAAGACCTTTTCCGGCTTGCCAGTCGTCGGGAGGAGGCCTGCGGACGACAGAGCGAACCAGGGCTGGGACATTCTGGTCAACCTGCCAAGAGAAAAAGCGGTTGCGAACGAGCAAGGGGCGGTCGTCCGGTCGATGATGGTTGAGATGATGTTGATGATCCGAGAAAGAATGGTTTGAGAGACTTTGGTCGTGGCCCTTGTTGGTCAGCTTCCAATTCTCAGCGGTACTCCGGAAATCCGAAGTCATAGATTCCATTCGTGCGCGTAGCGCCTCAAAACCGGCAGGCCAGCCGGCCGATTCAAACTGGCCGCTGGTCACATTCAAACGAAGTAGCTGTGGATGTTCTCCGGAAACGGCCTGCCATAGGAAGATATTCTCGACCAGGCCGGAATGCTGCGCTGCCCGGCTCCAGTCCTGATATCGCTGGATGTAGCGCGTCCGTTCTTCTTCTGAACCCAGACTCGGATCGGGCTGCAATGCAAAACAGATGCTCGCCAGCTCGTGGTACAAGTCCTGACGCAAACCCATCATGGATGATTTCAGGGCAGCCTGCATGCGCTCGCTGGTTGCCTGGCTGATCTCCTTGCTCCAACGATACTGAAGCACTGCAAGCACGATCAGAACGGCGGCAAGAGCAAATATTACAGCCGAGGACACAACGCGATCTTTCGGGGGCAACCTCATAACAATTCAGGTAACACGCAACACCCGTGGCACTTTTGACCCACAGCAGGAAGTATCAGGCGTTCTACAAATTATAACTACAGGCCAACTTAAAGGTCGTAGATTGACCGGGTTCCAAGGGACGAATGATAACTGTTTACAAAAACTTTACATTCTCTTTGCTGAGAGCTTACGCGGTCCCGCCACGCGACGTTTACACTTCTTATCAGGCAATGGGTCCCATCATGAATACCGTGAATGAACACTCCGCGAACCATAGGCGTTCCAGGAAAGTCCCAATCGTGGTTGTAGATGATTCGCCCACCATCCTGTACGCAATCTGTGCGTTGCTGGAACCAGAAGTCTCTGTAGAGGTGGTTGGAAGAGCGACGAATGGACAGGAAGCCATTGAAGCAGTTGCCAGCCTGAATCCCGAGCTTGTGCTGATGGATATCTCCATGCCGCGCATGAATGGTTTCAGGGCCACCGAGTTCCTCGCGCGGCAGTTCCCCGCGATCAAGGTCCTCCTGATGTCGAGCGAAGATTCACCCTATTTGCGGGATGTCTGCCGGGCATGCGGCGCATTCGCATTCATCTATAAACCAAGGTTTCGAAGGGAGCTGCTGGCTGTGCTCAAGAAGCATGAAACGTTGACGGCAAAGCAGCGGTCTTCCACTGTCCCAGTTTTTTCTCCCGCGGCTGTCGCCGTGGCGCGTTGAATTTACCCGTCTTTTACAACGCGCGGCGAACTTTTACAACGCGCAGCAGGCAGCATGTTTAGACTTGCGCCAGGTTCAAGGAGACCGAAAAATACCATGAAAAAAACAGTTCTATTGTTGACCACAATTTTAGTTGCTGCCTCGGCGCTGGCATTGGCGCAGATGCTACCGCCCGGGGACCCGGCAACTCATATACAGCATCACATTGCATTCCTGACGAAGCAACTGGCGCTCACCAGCGCCCAGCAGCAGCAGGCGACCACCATCTTCACCAACGCTGCCGCCTCTCATGCTACCGTGCACGACACCATGAAGGCCACGCATCAAAGCCTCGATGCCGCTATTAAGAGCAACGATGTAGCAGCTATCGACCAGCTCTCCGTGACGATCGGCAATCTGGTGGCACAGACGACGGCCACCGAAGCTAAAGCCAGAGCTGCGTTCTACCAGATACTCACGCCTGATCAACAGGCCAAGCTGACTGAATTCGAGGGACACCATCACGGTCCTTTCGGTCATGAAGGCCCAGGCGGTTTTCACGGGCATGATCACGGCCCGAAACCCAATCAAGGTCCGGCTGAATAAAGGAAGAGAGTTCAGCCAGAGGTTGTTGATAAGGGCGTAAAGAATGTTTCAAGGGATAGGAGCCAGGTCGGCAAGGTGGTCGCTTCTGTTGTTTCCCATGGTTTACCTGTTGCTGCCTAACAGGCCGCTATGGAGCCAGCAGGAGCCGACCATCTCTGTCGATGTGAAGGTGGTTAACGTGCTTGCCACGGTGCGGGACAAGCATGGAGCGATCATCAGCAACTTGACCAAAGATGATTTTATTCTGGAGGAAGATGGCCGCCCGCAATCCATTCGCTATTTCACCCGCGAGACCGATCTGCCTTTGACGCTGGGATTGCTGGTGGATACCAGCTTGAGCCAGAGGCGCGTACTCGATCAGGAACGCAGCGCCAGCTACAGCTTCCTCGACCAGATGCTGCGCGAAAATAAGGACATGGCATTCGTGATCCACTTTGACTTTGAAGTGGAACTTCTGGAAGACCTTACTTCGTCCCGGCAAAAGCTCGAGGCGGCGCTGGGACTCCTGCAGCCGCCGGAGTTCACCCGAACCAGCGGAGGCGGTGGGCCAGGCGGGCGCCGCAGAGGTGGCGGTGGTGGCGGGACTTTGCTCTATGATGCGGTTTACCTGGCGTCCAATGAATTGATGAAAAAGCAGCAAGGCCGCAAAGCGCTCATCATCCTCTCCGACGGAGTCGATACTGGCAGCAAAGAGAGCCTGGAAGCCGGGATAGAGTCCGCCCAACGGGCTGACACTGTGGTTTATTCCATCTTGTTCAAGGACGACGAGGCATACGGAAGCCGAGGCGGATTTGGTGGTCCTGTATGGGGCGGAGGTAGAGGCCGACATGGCGGAGGCTGGCCCAGGCCCTCCGCAGAATCTCATCCTGATGGCAAGAAAATCCTTGAGCGAATTTCCAAAGAGACAGGAGGCCGGCTTTTTGAGGTCTCCAAGAAGCTGCCCATTGAGGAGATTTACCGGCGCATTCAAGAAGAGCTGCGCAATCAATACAGCATTGGCTACGCGCGCGACAAAACAGAGTCGGGATTGGGTTATCACAAGATCCGTCTGACAACGAAACAGAAGGATCTTAGCGTCCAGACCAGGGATGGATATTACGCAGCCCGGTAGAGCTATAAATCTGCTTAAGGCGTTCAGAGGCTTTGTGATTCAGGGCTAAATGCATGTCCCTCCGATCTACCCTATCTTTGAAAGCTTGTCATAAAATGTCATAATATGAAGGTATGGCTATGACATCTCTCAACATCTCGCTTCCCGAAGCCCTGAAGGAATATGTGGAGGGGCAGGTTGCGTCCGGCGATTGGGGAACCCCCAGCGAGTATATCCGGGAGTTGATCCGCCAGGACAAAGAGCGGCGCTTGTCGAACCTGGAGCAGGACTTGATTGCGGCTGCGCGAGGGGCCAAGATCGAACTTTCCATAGATGAGATCCGCAAAAAAGGCCTGGTTACAGCGCTTCGGGAGCGGACCCGGAGGCGGTGAAAAAGCAGCGCATTACTGTAAGCGACGCAGCAGCCTTGGATATCCTGGAGCAAGCTGCCTGGTATCAAGATCAGTCGGACCACAAGCTAGCAGGACGATGGGAAAACGCCGTTACTTCTACCTTGCTTCGCATTTTGCAAAATCCTCGTTTGTGGAGTGCAGTGCCATTTCAAATCACAAGAGCTCAATGATCTGCGGCGGATGCCCGTCGCCGGGTTTACCAGACATCTGATCTTCTATCGATTTCAAGAGGGTGAATTGTTTGTCCTTCGGGTAGTCCATGGCGCGCGTGATCTGGAGAGCCTGTTCTGAGCCCATTGTCCTTCGAGGGAACCGTTCACTTAAGGAATTGGAGCGTGTCTGGGACTCAAATGATCAGTCCTATAGCCTGGATTATTCATGAGTTAACGAAAGACATGGATCATCCAAGCATCAGCGCCGGAGGCGCGGCGGCAAGCCCTGGGAAAACGTTAACCAAACGCGGCCCAAGCCCCAGCGGGGCGGCAGACCGGAGGGATGACGAGTCTTTTTTCTTTATGTCATATTTTCATGAAACGATCCAAAACTTAGATTCACTACATAGTTGAAGGTTAACTATGCAAGTCGCATGTCACCAGCGGAGATTCAAAGACCGCGAAGGGCATCAGTTGTTGATATTTAAATTCAGAAAGGATTCCTGGACGGCGGATCGTTGTGCTTCCGCCCTTTGGCTCGGAATGAAAATATGCTTAACTTACTTGGGAACAAAGTGCATGAATGCAAACGATTCACAATGAGATATCTCAAGCTTTCCGTTGTTCTGTTCGCCTCTTGCTTCCTTACCGGATGTTTCGAGATCCAAGGCGTACATGTGTTGCACTATTACGGCGAGAGTGATACCGGCAGTTATCGGATCACGATGAATAGCCTTACCTACGCAACACTGGAGAGCAACAACCAGTATTCGAAGATGCTGAAGGATCTGCGGACCTGGTCCCGGCCTACGACGCGCAGGGAAGAAGACTCCGTCCATCTGGAGGACAACTCTGGAACGGCGTCCATGGAGCGTTTTTACGATAGCTTCACTTGCAAAGAGGCCCCGGTATTTGGCTTCGTGGATTGCCGCTTCTCCTTCAATGTTCCTAAGGACTTTGGCGCGATGCCGAACTGGTCGATCGATTGGGAAGTCGTGCTTCAGCCTGACATGAAAGTCGTCAGCTCCAACCACCAGCGCACGCGACGAGCGAATGGCCTTGATCGGCTGATCTGGTATTTCGATGGTAATCGCGTTTCGGAAGCGAGCGTGGACTTCACCATCAGGACGCCCCGGGCACGGTAACGAAGCTAATAAGCAAGACAAGGAAAGGGCTTAGCCAAAGACATTTGAAACTTAAAACATTGTTGTGGATCACGAGATCAAGAAATCACCCGATTGTGGGAGTTCACGTCCGCAATGCGCCGGCTACAGACGATAGCCGGCGCTGAGCGAACGGGGCTGTTTTCTTCCGCCAACTTGTGTAGGTCACCTGCTCCCCTGTCTGCCGCGGATTTCCTCCAGTTTCGCCTGCTGCTCGGCGGTTAGTTTGTTCTTGATGTGCACCAGAAAGGTCACTTGCGCCCGTTTGATCTCCCGCTCGGTGGTCAAGACTTTTTCGAGCTGCGTCAAAACCTGTTGCTCGTCGACATGCGGCTGCTTGACCAGCGCGACTAGCTTTTCCACTTCGTCCTGCAGCTTCCATTGCCAGTCAGTGAACTTCGACTGCGCCTGGCGAATTTCGCTCTTGAGGTACGCTCGCTGTTCATCGTTAAGTCCGATCGTTTCCTGATTCTGCATGACCAGTTCTGGAGCAAAGAAGCTCTGGCCAATCGGGTCCTGGTTTGGACCGGGCTGTTGGGCGCAGGCAGCGCCCACCAAAAAAAACAACACGAAAGCACAACAAGTCTTCATTCTCATCTCATTTCTCCTTGTCCGTCTTCACGGGAAATTCTAGATATAAGTCGCCCAGCTTGGGCATGGTCCGCAAGATCTCTGGCCCCGGTGTTGCCAGCAGCGTGTCGCTGGGCGCGCTCCATTGCGCCAGTTTCTCGGCCATGGCCAGTTCGGAACTTGGCGTTGTTTGTGTGGTTCTCCGATTGAGCATGATCGCGGTCATGAGCGCTACTGCCACCAGAGACGTTGTGACGGCAAGTACCCACACCGGCCACCGCTGAGAGCGCCGGCTCTTCTTTGCGTCCTGAGCGTGGGTTGCGGCCAATACCCGCGCTCGAAATTCCGGCGCCGGTCCGGCGCCGCGTACCAGCAGTGGCAGCAACCCATCCAGTTGCTTTCGCCGCGCCTGCAGTGTGGCCAACTCTCGCGCACAATCGGCGCACGCCAGCAGATGTTCCTGGAGTTCTCCGGTCGTTGTTTCCGTCAGGACAGCCTCCAGCAACCGTTCTTTCCACTTCGAGCAATTGTTTTTCATCGCATTGCTTCCAACAAAAGTTTTCTCGCTGTGTGCAGCCTGGAGCGCACCGTGCCGGTGGGAATCCCCAGGGCTGCTCCAACATCCGCGGCATCCATGTCTTCGACGATCGAGAGCTGCAACACCTGGCGAAACTTTTCTGGTAAGTCGTCAATCTGGCTGCGCAGCTTTTCTACCAGCAGGCGATCTTCGGCATTCTTGGCTCCGTCCAGCGTTTCAATGGTGGAGGCATGCCAAGCTGTGTCTCGGACCAGTCGGCGCCGCAGCCCGCGATGCCGGTTCAACGCCAGGCGGAATGCAATGCGGTTGACCCACGCCCGGAACTTCTCAGCGTCGCGCAGCGACAGGAATTTCCGGTACGCGCGCAGGAATACTTCCTGCGCCACTTCCTCGGCATCGGCTGAGTTGCCTAGCACGCCATAGGCAATCTGAAAGACCCGCCGCTGGTTTTCCGCCACGTACCGGCTGAACCCAGCTTCATGCCTGTCCGCTTCCGTTCTGACTATCAAGCCATCCACGTACGCCCCTGTCACGCCGATTGCTCTCCTATTATGTCCAGACACCGCCATCCTGTCTTCCGTTCAGGCGAATATGGACTCCTCCTGACCACTGGACGGGAGCGTAAGATATAGGGAACTCCTGGTTGGCAAGTCCTTCCAATGTTTTCGACGTGACTCGGGAGAAACTCAGCCGATAGAATCTTAACTGGCAATTATGAGCGCCCGGACTTCGGAGGGAATGATATGAAAACAATTTTTGGCCTGCTTCTACTTGCGTCGGCAGCGTTTGCCCAGGACCAGACGGCAGCGGCCCGTCTTACACAGGCCGCTTGCGGACCGAATGATACTCAGTTCGATGTCAAAACCGACAAAGCACAGCACCCCATGAGCACGCCTGAATCCGGCAAAGCGCTGGTCTATGTAATTGAGGAGGAGAAACACAGAGGCTTGAAGAGTGTTACCACGCGGGTTGGGCTGGACGGCGCCTGGATCGGGGCCAACCGCGGCGACTCATATTTCTTTTTCCCCGTAGAACCAGGCGAACACCATCTATGCAGTGATTGGCACGTCGGATTTGTTGCCGGCGGTGGCACCAAGGTTTCGCTGGCCAGTTTTACGGCGGAAGCGGGAAAGACTTACTACTTCCGCGTACGGACGATGGGAGCCAAGGACATGGGAAACATACTCGATTTAGATCCGGTCAACAGCGACCAAGGACAGTTTCTGGTGGCCTCCTCAGCCTTCAGCAGCAGCGTATCGTCAAAGTAATCGTTCGCAGCCGGATCGCTTTAGCTTGGCCGTGGATCCTCCGATTCCCGATTTCCTCTGCTTGGCTGCCTCCGTGTTTCAAAGATGTTGGTTGATCAGCGTTCATTCGCGCAAATCAGCGGTAAGAAGTTAGTTTTTCTTTTGGTTCAGATATAGGAGCTGCTCATGATTCGAGATCGCAAAATCCGTGGGATGGCTGCACCGCTCAAAATGGCATGGGTCATCATCATGGTCCTTGCCAGCGCGTACGGTTCACAACGCCCTGGCCCGCTGGCCACGCTCCTGCAAGCTGCGAAGTCCTCAACTGAACCCTATGAGATCCGCGAAGTCCATGACCCAAACGGTACCGGAAGGTTCTACATGGACCGCGAAATCGCTCAGGTGATGGGACCAGGGGGTATTCCTTGGCTGGACCGCCCGCAACGGGAAGACGAGGAACGACCGGCGCTGGTGCTCGACGCTTTGGAGCTGCGGGGCGGAGAGGTCGTTGTGGACCTGGGCGCCGGGTCCGGCTATTTCACCTTCCGCATTGCGCCCAAGGTTGGCAAAGCGGGCAAGGTGCTGGCTGTCGAAATCCAAGACGAAATGATCGAGACGCTTCGCCGGCGCGCGGCCGCGCAGAAAATCACAAATGTAGAAGTGGTGAAGGGCGCCGAGAGCGATCCCAACCTGCCGGCAAACGGAGTCGACTTGGTGTTGATGGTGGACGTTTACCACGAACTTGCCTATCCCTTTGAAGTTATGACCAAGGTCCGCAAGGCACTCAAGCCGGGCGGACGGGTGGTCTTCGTCGAGTACCGCAAGGAAGATCCCCAAGTGCGGATTAAGGAAGTCCACAAGATGTCAGTGGCGCAGCTTGAGAAAGAGATGAAGGCCGTAGGGCTTACGCGTCTGCGGACGGTCGAGACACTGCCATGGCAGCACATTGTGATCTTTGAAAAACGCGATTGAGCTTTTGCTTGCTCCCAGGAAGGCTGAAAGTCCGTTCAGCGCACATTGCCTGAGCAACCGCTTGCTTCTGAGCGCGACAGTGCAGGGGGGGATGCACGCCCGCGCATCCCTCCTCTGTCTTTTTGATTAAGCTATCGACCGAAGGTATAGCCGATGGAGACGCCCAACCGCGTGGCATGATTGTCGCTGAATTCAAAATTGTGGCGAATAAAGTACAAACGCGCTTCTGGCCGTATGAAAATGTTGTGGATGGGGTACAGCTTGAGGCCGGCGCCCACGTCCCCCAGCAAGTGGTTTGTGCTCACAAAATTGGAGCAGGAAAATGCTCCGCAGCTCACGAAGTTCTGATAAAAGCGGACGCTCTCACCTCCGAATCCGGCCACCAGTTCTAACGCTGCCCTCTTCCCGAGCGGCGGAGCGTAGACCGCATCAAAGTCATAAAAGATTGGTCGAAATGGGGCAAAGCCTCCAGAAAGGTTGCGGGTGGCCCGCCATGATACTTCACCGCCCACCCCAAAATGTTTGTACAGCAAGAAGTCACCGCTGAAAGTGGGGAACACGCCACCTCCTACGGATTGGGGAAAGAAATTGCCGGAAGCATCAAACGCCGAAGTGGAATGCACGGTGCTGATGCCAAAGGCGGCGTCAAATTGTTGTGCATGAACGGTCCTGTCGGCCAGGAAGAACACGCCTGCAAGGGCGATAAGAATCAGCTTTCTCAAGTTATCATCTCCAAGAGTTACTTTATGATTTAGAGTTGGATGCCTTGGGATGAACTCTCGAGTATTAAGAAATGTTAGTTATAGCGGTTCCCACAGTTGCTATATCCCGCGCACCCGGTGTAATTAAAAGTGCGAGTCAAGCCTTTAACCTCGGACTATTCATTAAAATGCGAAATAGGAAGGAAAAATGGGTCTCGCGTCTAGCCATGAACCGCAAAGGCTCTGACATGCCTTAAGCTAACGATATTTGCCCAAGGCCATACCGGTGGTTACGGTCTCAGTTAGATAACCAAGGCAATTTGAAGATAGCTGCTGAGGTCATCCCGGCTAGTCGTAATCGGCGCACAGTGACTCGCACTTTTAATTACTCCAGAAGAGTTTGGACTTTTTTGCACGGAGACCACGAGGTGTCACGCTCAAGGACGGCGAATGATCTTGCCGTCTTTCATCACGAAGTTTATCTTTCGCAGCGACTCGATGTCCTCCATCGGGTTGGACGGCATGGCGATGATGTCGGCGGCAAGACCGGGAGCAAGCGCTCCGCGTTGCTGGTTAATCCGCAGAAGTTCCGCCGCATTGGTGGTCATGCACTTCAAAATCTCCGGAGCCGGGATTCCTGCCTCGCGCCATACTCCAAGATAGTCGAGCATCAAGTCCGCCCGGCTCTTGTTGGGCATTTCGATGGTGGTATCGGTGCCAAATGCCATCTTTACGCCGATGCGATACGCCCGCCGCAGGCGGTCCACAATTTTGGGCGCCAGTACTTCCGGCGGAGGAAAGATGCCCCCTGAAGTGCCGACTACCTCGAGTTGAGCTTTGGGAATGTCGGTACCGACCAGAAAGATATTTTTCTGTTTCATCTTTTTAAGTTGGTCGTCGGTAAGGAAAAAACCGTGCTCCACGGAGTCGACGCCGCCTTCGATCACGTTTTGCGCGGGTTCTCCACCGTAAACATGCACCGCCACAGTACGTCCGGCATGATGGGCCTCGTCGACTGCGGCCTTTATCTCCTCCACTGAATAGTGAAAGGGACTATTGTCGGCAACCAGCTTGATAACGTCGACCCCATAGTAAATGTTCTGGCGCACCGCTTTGCGGACCTCGTCCGGCGTATCGGCGTCGATGTATTCATATCGCCAGAACGGCCCTTGTTCGGGAGGGATCGCGGTTGATTGGCCGCCGAAAGGAGCAATGATTTTTCCCGAGCTGAGAATCGTGGGACCATCGAACATACCTGCCTGGATGGCTCGGCGGATGTCTTCAGTGGCATAGTTGGCGTCGTTGCCAACCTCCCTGACGGTGGTAAAGCCGGCGTGCAAAAGATCCTGCGCATTCCTCAATCCACGCAGACCGCGATAGGTAGAACTCTCTTTGAGGTAAAACGACTCAAACGGGGCGTTTCCGCCGGTTATTTCCGTTAGCGTAAGGTGTACGTGTGCGTCCATCAAACCGGGGGCAACCCACTCGTTGGAAAGATCGATTGTGGGGGCTCCGGCAGGTATCGCGATATCTGCCCCAATCGCTTTGATCTTGCCGTTCTCAACCAGGATCACCTGGTTTCTTGCTACCGATCCTTTTGCGGGATCGACGACCCCTCCGGCACGCAGCGCAATGGTATTCTGAGCAAAAATCCGGGTGGCAGCAACTAGAATGAACACAGCCACAAGCCTCTTCACCATGCATCCTCCTCCAAGAAAATCAGGATATTCTTTGCAGCGCGGACGGCGCATGCATCGCCACCAATGCGCGGCTACATTCTACCTGCGCAAGGCGTTTTCGGCTTGCAGAACTGGAAAGCAACGATGCAGCAGGCAACTGTTGGGACACACAAGAGCGTGTTTCAAAATGCCATTCAGAATTCTTTTGGTGGAGAAGTAGGCCTTTAGAGCTTGCCTTGAGTAAAGAACGATCTTTCATATCGTCAGTACTGCCAGAAGCAAAAATCATTCTGTCATTCTGAGGGCGCATCGAAGAACCCCCGAGATGCGTCCTCCAGGATAATGTAACGAGACATTTTCACGAAGATCTCCCCGGGTCGACCCTATTTTCTGAATTTACCCCCAAATGTTGCACATCCGCTCCCACTACTGTTATTAAAGTAAGTGTTCAGCACCCTATATGGGCGCGTGAGGTTCTATGACTGCAATCCAGAAACAGCAGCGTCAATCAGCGGAGATTGGGAGCTGTCTTGATGGCAACAGTGCCGAACCTGCGCGAGGATACCGTGACCGGGATTGCCTGGCGGCTTGGGAACAAGCGGCCGGCCTAACACTTCAAAGCGTTAGGAATTCCCAAAGTGTTAGGGAAATAATCAATGTTCATGCGGGTCCTAACACTCTAACACTCTAACGCTTTGATTTTGACCGTCACTCTACCTCAACCGTCACTGTTTTCAAGCGGGTGGCACCGCGGGGTTCTTATTGTGCCATCTGACTGTCTTCTATGACTTGCACTCCCGGCGGAGCAGAGAAGTGAAACAGGCTTTCCTGGACCGGGGCATTTTCCTCAACATTGGTGAAACGGAAATCCGTGGTGGCGCCGTCAACCTCTTGAATAACAATGCGAGTGATCTGATGAGCGGGTGAGATTTCCAGCAGCACCGTAGAGATGCGGTCCTGCATGCCTTTCGGAGTCCCGCGTAATACGACGTCGCCCGCGTTGATGGGAGCGACATCGGGAGCCAGGGAAAGGCCGATCAGTTCTTTTTCGAGCTTGGTTTTGCCCAGCAGGTAGCGCAGAGGAGAACGGATGTCGTCCAGGTTCTTGAGGGGTGTTTTCCTGGCCTGGCGTTCCCCCGTGACATAGAAGTATGCGGTCTGCGAGTCGGTGAGGAACAGTTTTTGTGTGGGCTGCGTATATTCCCAGCGCATCCGTCCGGGTTTTTTCAGCCAAAGGGTGCCGCTTTCCGTGCGGGAGATCCCCGGACCGTCATATTTCTGGCTGAACTCGGCCTTGGAACTCTTGAGGTGGTTGTAATGATCGTCGGTGGCGCGGGCGATTGCGGAAACGTCCGTCTGAAATGCGCAGAGGGACAATCCGCCGGCCAGAAAGAAAAGAATGGCGGCAATTGTGGTACGAAATCTCATTTGATTCCTCTCCATCATACTTATCTTTGATGATTATTTCCCGACGGAAGTATTTGCACAGGCAGTTCTGCATATTGAAATTGCCTGCGCTGTTCAGGAGTGTAAGTTGTGGCCTCGTCTGTCTTACGACGCTCATGAAAGTCTTTCGCGGGACAGCGATTCTCGAGTTAGGTTTCCTCTGCGTTCTCCGCTCTTTCTTGCGATCTTGGAGCCTGCCCTCGAGCGTAGCGAAGGGTTCCTCCGTGTTTCAAAGGTTTTGTTCAGGTGTTGTGGCCTGTTCTGTTCTGTAACCCAGTCATCAAGATTCACGGTTCTCTGACAACAGGAATTCAAAACAACCGTGATCACCTTACGTGCTATGCAACCTCACCTTCGCCATTTCCAGGAATACCGGATCCTACAAGCTCAACTTCGCCTCCTGGAGTGAACATCACGAACCAAATTGAAACGGCCCTGGTGCAGGTACAGAAGCCGGATATGCTTTGTGTCCCTTCGTTAAAGTTGCAATGGTCTGCTGTGCCGCAAGCAACCAGCACAAGCGCAAAAGTGGGGAGCGCAAAACCAAGAAACTAGAGCGTGTTTCATAAATAGGCTTTGAGGGGCACTGACGTTGGTGGCGGAGAACAAAAGACCAGCAAAAATCAGTACTTCGGCCCTGGGTTCCCCGGCTGTTGTCCCACGAACAGGGTATTTATGAAACACGCTCTAATCAAATTGCAGTGGAATGAATTGGAAAACGGCGGGCGACAGGCCTGCCGTTTTTATGTTTCCATAGTACGTTAATGTCGCTTCGTTGATTTTTTCCATCCCGGTGGGAGGCCTTTGGTGATAAAGGGAAGTTTGTCCGGGTCGGCTACTTGTATTGTGCCATCGGGCATCAACTTCAACGGCTTGTCGATTGGATCAATCGGAGTCCCTGGGAGGAATCCGGCCTGCATCATATCTTGCCAACTTAAGGGTAGACGTCCGTTCCTTTGGCGGAAGAGTTCCACTCGGTGCTCAAGTTCGGCAATCTCCTGCTCGACCTTCAACGCAACCAGATGCTGCTTAGCATTCTCCTTGATCATCTCGTCTTGGGTGGATTCATACAGCCTGCTCCAAATCTCTTTTGCCAAGCTGATCTCGCCGGCACGCTGCGCCATGGTGGCTGCCATGACTTTCATCCAGGAATATGCGCCGGGAATCTCCGACCCTTTTTGAAAAGCCTCCTGGGCAGCCTTGTAGTCCTTGCGATCAAAGTAGTGAATATAACCAAGAGTAAAGTACAGCCGCCAATAGCGAGGATTGGCCCGGATGCCTTTTTCCACCAGGGCCACCGCTTTCTCCGGTTGTCCAGCGCCGTCCGGGATTCGTTGCGAGAGGAAGATGGAGCCGAATTCGTAGGCAATGATCAGATGGGGATCCAGGTCGGTGGTGATGTCCAGCAGAGGATAAAGCAAATCGTAGTGCAAATCTTCGTCATGGTGTTTCTGGCCGAAGTACTGCACTGCGCGGGTCCAATAGATGTCGGCAAGCAGGCCCGAATACCCCAGGCTAAGTCGCTTCAATGCCTTGCCTGACGGGACGTAAAGAATCTCTTCCAGCGTTGCTTGTTTGCCCCGCACTCTGTCCACCTGATGCAGGGCCAGCACTGAACCTGTGAAGGCTGCGATCAGGAGAAGCACCGTGATTTTCGTGGAGTTCTGAAGGGCCTTCATTTCAAGTTACGCCGTTCGAAGATAAGGATCGCTACCGCAGTCGCTGCCGCAGAGTAAAGCAGGGCATAAAGAGTATTGAACAACACCAATTGGCCGCTGACCGGCTCAGAGTGCGCCACTTGCGAAATCACATTCAGCGCCGCAAAGTTTGGGAGCAGCCAGGCTGCGCCTGTGGCCAGCCACTTGGTAACACCGTGCGCCAGGGCGGCAAAGTTCCGCAAGTCCTCGGCAAAGGTCCCAATTACAAACAAGGCAAAAGCAAAGACCGCGGAAAAAATCGGTGAAGAGAAGGACGAAAACAACAGGGTGATGGCGGTGACAATAAAGAATTCAAGAATGATGAAATAAATCGCAACCAAAAGGCTGGCATCGTCCCTGGTAAAAGTTCGGGTTGCCACTAAAAGAGCAAGATAGAAGCCGATGGTCATGAAGACGGCGTTGACCACCAGTGTCATCATCAGCCCCAGGTATTTGCCGGTAATAAATTCCCATCTCCTGACCGGGCGAGAAAGGATGGTATAGAGGGTCTTCTTGTCAATTTCCTTGGAGACCAGGCCGATGCCGATAAAGATAGCGATGATAATTCCAAAAATTGAGATGGCGGTCAGGCCTATATTGACGAGGATCAGTTTTTCCAGGCCAATGGAGATTTGCCCGAAGAGAGGCGCGCTGGCGACCAGGAGAAGCGCAAAGATAATCAGGTTGTAGAGCACGCGGTCGCGCACTGCTTCACGAAATGTGTTAAAGGTAATGGCGGCCAACCGGGAGTTCATGCCTCGGTCTTCTCCGATTCAGAAATATGAGTAAGGAAATAGTCTTCCAGGGTCCCATGCAGCGGGGTAACAGAGATGAGCTGTGCCTGCTGCTGCCGAAGTTTTTCCAGCACCAAATCCAGGTCTTCAGTGGAGGCCACCGCGCGTATGGTCTCGCCGGTGGCATGGGGCTCGGTCACCAAATGGGAGACGGCGGCCAGCGCCCGGCTCCCTTGCCACACCACCTCTGTCCTGGTATTGGTTTTCGATTTAAGGTCTTCCACCACTCCGATTCCCCGGAGCTCTCCTTTGTGAATCACGGCCACCCGGTCGCAAAGCGCCTCAGCATCGGAAAGAATGTGGGTGGAGAAGAAAACGGTCTTGCCCTGGTCTTTCAGCTCTTGAATCAGCTCTCGCATCTCCCGCCGGCCCAACGGGTCGAGACCTGACATTGGCTCATCCAGAAAGACGATTTGAGGATCATGGACTATGGCTTGGGCAATGCCTATCCGTTGTAGCATTCCTTTGGAGAATTTGCGCAACTGTGTCTTGCCGACATCGCCAAGTCCCACTCGTTCCAGTAATTCCGGAATTCTTTTCCGGCGGTCCGCGGCAGAGACGCCGGAGAGCTGGGCATAGTAATCAAGCAGTTCCGGCGCGCTCAGGTAATCGTAGAAATACGGTTGTTCAGGGAGGAATCCAACCTGTCTTTTCACGTCTGGGTCATGAAAATCATGGCCCAGAATCCGGGCCGAACCCGAGGTGGGAAAGACCACACCCATCAACAATTTAAGAGTTGTGGTTTTGCCCGCGCCGTTAGGGCCCAGAAAGCCAAACGTCTCGCCCTCCTCGACGGTCAAATGCAAGGGTTGCAATACGGGTTTGAGGGTTTTGCGCCAGAATCCGACAGGATAACTCTTGGCCAGACCTAGAATTTCGAGTGCGGCGGTTTTCGTCATGAGAGATCGAATGGCGAGATGCAACTAATTTAAGCTAAAGACTCCCAGTCTTTCAACCGCTGCAACTGCCGAAGAGAGACGATCAAATCGGATTGTATTGGGCAAAATTAATGCAGGTATCATGGGGGGCAGCCGAGGTGAGGGCCGCCGTGGCGCCCGCCTGATAACGGATTACGCCATCATCGGCGGTGCAGAAGTTCTTGCTCCCGGTTGAACCCCAGGCAAGAGGCGCAGCCGTAAATGCATAATCCATAAAAGGCGCGGAGCCTGAATCGGAGACCAGGAAATAGTTGTAGCCGCCACGAAGGCAAGGTTGCGTTGAGCAGGCCAGCGTGCCATCGATCATGCACGAATGATATTGATCGCAAACGGTAGTTGTCGGCCCCAAAGCGACCATAGTGGAGGCATAACCTACGGCATGTCCAAAGGACGTGTTGTAGGTGGATTCTGCGGTATTGAGAGTGCGTAGAGTGCTGACCGCGGCCGCCTCGTTCGCGCTTTGCCGGGAACGCATTAGATTAGGAATGGCGATCGCGGCAATAATGAGGATAATGGCCACCACGATGAGCAACTCGATCAACGAAAATCCGTTTTCTTTGCGCGCCATCTTGTTGCCTTTGTATTCTGAAATACTCTTGGAAAAAACTACTGATTGCGGCTTGTTAAGAAGGGAGCAGTTTTAGCTGCTCCCCCTGGCTCGTACCCTCCCCCAGGTACTTGCCTAACTTGTTTAGGGATCCAAGAAATCTCCAGAGGAACTTACCCACCTTTGACCCCAAAAGATACCTGCCTGTGTACATTGCATGTTTTTAGCCATTCCCGGCATTCCGTAGTAAGGTGCACAATCGACAAGCAGGACATTTGTTTTCAATGGTTTATATAAGTACTCCCGCTTTCAGGGCGAATCGTGGAATAGAAAATGCCAGATTTTGTCATTACTGTAATGCCATTCTGTAGCAGGCCGGAAGGCCAGTGCCGCTGCAATAATAAGAACCATACACCCCAGGATGAAAGACACATACCAAAAAAATAAAGGGACATGGCTTTCGCCATGTCCCGGCTCGTACCCTCCCCCAGGTACTTGCCTAACTTCGCTTACAGAGATCCCAGAGCTTGGCAAGCTGCCACAGTGCTCAGCTTCGTGCCCGGAGGTGAGTTATCAGCCTGGAACCGGACTACCGCATCTGCGTCAGAGCAGTAATCGTTGCCGCCGGAGGTTGCACCCAGCGGAGTGGCAAAGATCACATAATCAGTGGCGATCGGACTGCCGATACCGGTGATCGCGTACTGATAAGCATCTTTTTGGCAATAGTTGCCGCTAGTACCAGCGGTGCAGCCCAGAGTGGCATCGACCAGACAGGCTTGTGTGTAGGTCGGACCACCGGAACAGGTTGACGAGCCCGGTCCCAATGCGACCAAGCTGCCGGCATAGCCCTGTGTTGGATAAGTTGTTGAATAGGTCACTTCAGTCGTATTCAGTGTGCGAACTGTGCTGGCCGCAGCAGCCTGGTTGGCTGTCATGCGGGACCGCATCAGATTCGGGATGGCAATCGCCGCGATGATCAGGATGATGGCCACCACAATCAGCAGCTCAATGAGCGAAAAGCCTTTCTGTTTGCGCATTAAAATCTCCTCTTTGGATCCTTCTGTTTGTAAAGTCTGTGAGTACCTACGGGCGAACTCAATGATGCCTTCCGTAGTTGCATGTTAAGAACCATTTCGGGCCGGGATATGGGATGAGTGTTACTTTAGTAAACCTGTTGATTCAAAAAGAGATAGACTCATTTTGTCTCTTGGAGTTCCCTAATTGTGGGACGCTTGCTGATTATTGTAGACCGAACTGACGAAAAATGTCATTCACGGTGACCAAGACTGACAGTTGGGAAAATCGAGTGATCGGGTGATCGTGAGATCCGTTGATCGGGTCGAGAATCTTTGGCAGGCCCTCGCGCAAATTTTCTGCACCTCTCCCGGGGCAAGGTTTGGCAGTTCCGATCCACCAATCACCTGATCATCGGATCTCCCGATTCCCTCCGTGTTTCAAAGGTTTTGGGTTATCAGCGTAAATCCGCGCAAATCAGCGGTAAGAAGTTGGTTTTGTTTCTGGTTGCGGCTCGGCTGCGCTGCGTTTTATGTAAGCTGAACTTCTTCACCCAGTTGTTCGCCGATCAATCGTCCGACTAACTCCTTCAGTCGTTCTCCGGTTTTGGGCAAAACAAAATCCTGGGAGCTTTCCAGCCAGTCGAGCTTGAAACTACTTACCAGCGCTGATATCCATATCTGCCGGACCGGAGCATTAGGGGTAATCACGAATCGTCCTGGGGGATCATCGAAGCTGATGTGCAAAGCGCCGGCGTTTTCTTCTACTTCCATCTCCACATCATCCTCGGCGCGAATCAGGCTCTTCTTCAACTCTTCGATGGCTGCATCGGATTTGCGGTGAAACTCCGTATCGTCCATGAATCAATTATAAACAGCGTGAACTGGTCGTGCTCATTCAATAAGGGCTAAAGAGACATACATTTACTGCCGATAGCAACAACGAGGAGGCGCTATGTCTGAGGTCCGACGACTTTCCGGGAAGCGGTTGAAGGCGCAGGCCTGCGACCTACCGCCGGAGCTGGTCCGAGAGGCGCGCCTGGATCTGGTCCTGCGATTGGTCCATGGGGCCTATGTTCTGCCCTTCATTCTGGTCCTGGTTTGGGCGACAACACGTTACCCAGTTGATCATCCAACGATATTTTGGAGTTCAGCAGCAACCATGATGGTCGCCATGGGCCTGCGAGTCATGCTGGCGGTCCTGCGTGAACCCATCTATGCCGTTCGTCCGGCGCTATTGGTTGGTCTGACCACTCTGACTACGTGTCTCGGGCCAGGCGCCTCCGGATTTTTGTTTGCCAATGCGCTTCGGTTCTATGGCTTTGAAAACTGGACCTTTATACTCATGCTGACCTGGAGCGTGGGTGTAGCTTCGGGAGCTACAATCTCATTTACACCTAATTTCAAGCTCCAACAACTCAACACCTTTCTCGTTCTGGGGCCGGCGCTGGTAGAAAGTCTTTATCTTCATAGCCAGCAAGCCAAGGCATTTGCCTTCATGACTGCGCTCTTATTGGTTTTTCTGCTGTTGCAGGGCCTCCAGCTTCACAAAACATATTGGAAGCAGTTGCACAACCGGGCCCTTGAGACCGTGCGGGCGCGTGAACTGGAGGTGGCCAAGATGGCAGCCGAGGCAGCCAGCCTGGCCAAGAGCCAATTTTTGGCCAACATGAGCCACGAAATCCGTACACCGATGCACGGCATCCTGGGAATGGCGCAACTCGCTATCGGCGCGGAAACACCGCAGGAGGCACAGGAATACGTCAAGACACTGCGCAGGTCGGCAGAAGGACTATTGCATGTACTCAATGACATTCTGGATTTTTCCAAGATTGAAGCTGGCAAATTGACTCTGGAGAACATTCCTTTTTCGCTTCGCCAATCGGTTGATCAAGCGCGAGCCATGCTTGTTCCACAGGCGGACGCCAAACGGCTGGTCCTGAATTGTGAGGTGGCCGGTGATGTTCCCGATCTATTGCTTGGCGATCCAATGCGCCTGCTACAGGTGTTGGTTAACCTGATCGGCAATGCGATCAAATTTACCGAGGCTGGCTCAGTGGACCTGAAGGTAATGCAGACCTCGGTAGACCGGGCCGGCGCCCTAGCCAGCCTGGTCTTTCGAGTGTCGGACACCGGAATCGGCATTCCAGTGGAGCAGCAAAAACTTATTTTCGGAGCATTTGCACAAGCCGATGGCGGAGTCACCAGACGGTTTGGGGGGACGGGGCTGGGGCTGGCAATTTGTTCGCAGCTCGTCCAACTGATGGGCGGCCTCCTTTCCGTGGAAAGCACTGTTTCAACCGGTAGCACATTCCAATTCACGTGTATGTTTGGCATGGGCAATGAGCGGGAACCAGTTGCCGAACCGAGAGACTCCTTTGAAGTTGAGACGCCCATGCGGATCATGCTGGCCGAGGACAATCCAGTCAACCAGTTATTTGCCAAAAGACTACTTGCCAGACATGGCCACCAGGTGAGAGTAGCATCGACGGGTATGGAAGCGGTGCAGGCTTGGGAAGAAGAAGAGTTTGATCTTATCCTGATGGACGAGCAGATGCCTGGGATGGACGGAGTAGAGGCTGTGCGCCAGATCCGCGCGCGCGAAGCCAATGATGGAGGAAGAAGGACTGCGATTGTCGCGCTGACGGCGAGCGCCATGAAGGGTGACCGCGAACGCTTTCTCGCAGCCGGCATGGACAACTATCTGGCAAAACCTTTCAGCGCTGAAGAATTGTACGCGGCCATCCGCCATTTGATTCCGCAAACATTGGCCTTGAAAAGTTAATTGTCACTGGTCAGGGACGAGCAACCTTGGCTTTCAGCAGAGTCAAACTGACTTTGGCAATCGCATTTGCCTGGACGGCGACCGCCTGTTCTGCTTGCGCATGATCGCCGCCCATAGCGCCCGTGACCAGCAAAGTGTGAAGGCTGGGAGAAAGGCCAGGCACAGCGCAGGTCCTCCCCACACCATGTTTAGCAAGCGTACCGTCCACGAACACGTCGAATCCAGCATCCGCCTGGTCGCCGTTTTCAATCGTCAGGTCTATGGCGCCAACACGAGAATTTTCGCGCAGGCTGGCTGCCTCTTTCTGCATATTTTCGGATTGAGCGCGGGCCGTCTCCAGCGCAGCTTTGGTCTCTTTCTCAAGATCAGCCATGTTCGTCTGGAACTCTGAAACCCACTGCCTGGTCTCGTCCTCAACGATAGCGCGCACGGCAAGGCTGAAATCTGTAATACGTTGGACGATGGCTTCGAGGGCGGGTCCCTGTGGAGGTTCGCCAGCCAACGGGACCATGAGCGTCGCCCAGTCAAATCTAAACTGCTCTACTGTGGTTTCCAACGACATGGCGGCTGTGATGTACCGCATCCATCCACTCGATGCCCCGAAAAACCGGTCTAAGCCGATCGCCAATGCCGCCAGGCCGATGGACAAATATCCGTACTGGTTGATCTGCGCATTGTGCAGTTGAACGTCGATAGGACTCATGCCCGTACGCGTGAATACTCCGGCTGCTACCAAGATAGGAATAAGGCCGCCGGCCGCGGTCGCTAAGATCGTAAATGCGCGCAGGAACCGGGATCCCCGGGCCTTCCAAGTCTTGTTCTTGTAGTACCAGTCGATCGCTGCTCGGGCATGGCGTTCGGCGTATGAGCGTAGATCGTCCAGCGAATGCTGCACGTGGTCCGGGCGCCAAACGGGAGGGCTCCATTCCGGCAGCCTGATGTTGCTGCGTCGCTCAATCCGTGATTTGGTCCTGCCGGTTTCGCTGAGTTTGCTTTCCTCGATCTTTGTCATAATTTTAAAGTAAGCCACAAGGGGTCAATTTTTCGAGGAAATTTAGAGACTCCGTTAAAAAAACTTGCGGGAAAGTTTCATTTTGGGACTCAGCGAAAAACCTGACCCGTAAGTCTTCGCGCAAAATAATCTACGGTCATGAATTAAGTTTGTAACGTTTTTGCTGTCCGCGTCACTACTCTACCGAGGAGCTGTTTTCCCCTAAAATCTTCTTCCTTCAGGAAGCTCCTTTCAGTCCTACGAGGAGGCGCATGGCCAATCCAACCAGCGAATGGACCAAAGTCTTGATCCACCCCTTAGGCCTAACCGGCTATGTCCTGTTCTTGCTTTTTGGACTTGTAGCGCGGGCCAAGCGTCGCGACGAACGCCGCTGGATTCTGCCTGTTACTCTTATTGCTGCCGGCATTGTGCTCGTCGGAGGACTCGGATTGGCCTACCGGGAGGTCGATCGCCAAGCCCACGAGCCTGTGACGGTATTACCGGCACCCACGCCGACTTTACAACAGCAGAGCAACGAACAGATTCAACAGCGTAGTACGGGAGACAACAGCCCGAACGTGCAAGGCACCCAGGGTGATGTCAATCTCACCTACGGAGCAGGCCAACCAGCCAAAGAACAAAACCGCCAGCAGCACAAAAAGCCGGAGCAGAAGAAAACCCACGGAGTCCAGGCACAATGATTGCCACCCGAATCGTAAGCGTAAGCGCGCGAGTTGTCGCGGTCTTGCTCTGGCTGGCGACGACATGCTTCGCGCAGCGGCCACCGGCGCCGACGGCGACACCGTCGAAGGAACAGAAGAGCAGCCAGGTTTCCAGTGGCAACAACAGCCCGAATATTACGGATGTAAATGGCAACGTCACCGTTCAATACGGCGCCACACCTAAACAACTCCGCGATCTGCTGCAGGCTGCCGGGAAGGCCCAGCAAGAGAAGATTGATGCATTAAGCCAGCAACTTCACACCACCAGTGAAGCCGTCCGCGGCTTCTTGGCCATCCTCAATGCCAGCGACCTGCCAATAGAGAAATGGCCGCAGACGCTCAACGAAATTGCCGGGCGCTACCGTAGCATGTTGCAACGGCTGGCTGTTCTGGCGCCCGAGGACCCCAAGAGCCAATCCCTTCTGGAGCAAGCCCGGACTATCCTCAGCCAGGCCCATTCCATGGCCGAGTACGACCGCGCCGACACTCTGCTGGCCGAGGTGGAAGCCGCCGACATGAAGGACATCCAGGAAGCCGAAGCTCTGGAGCGCGAGGCGCGGGAGGCGGCGCACAGCAAAAGGCGCAGGGCCGCAGCCACCCGGGCGGAACGTGGTGAGTTGAGCCTGACGCGGTTGGATTATCTGCAGGCAGCACAGCATTTCAAAGTTGCCGCAGAAATTGTCGAGGCCGGCCAGGATGCCCTGCGGGTGGACTATCTCAATCGTTACGCTGATGCGCTTTACCGGCACGGAGACGAGAGGGGCGATAACACAGTCTTGACCCAAGCCATTGGTGCCTATAGGAAAGTGCTGGTCACGTTAAAGCATGAGGAATTGCCGCGGGATTGGGCGATGACGCAGAACAACCTGGGCATCGCGCTTAGTAGGTTGGGGGAGCGGGAGAGTGGGACAGGGAGGCTGGAGGAGGCGGTGAGGGCCTATCGCCAAGCCTTGCAGGAATACACGCGGGAGCGGGCGTCGCTAGATTGGGCGATGACGCAGAACAACCTGGGCAACGCACTTGGGACGTTGGGGGAGCGGGAGAGTGGGACAGGGAGGCTGGAGGAGGCGGTGACGGCCTACCGTCAAGCCTTGCAGGAATACACGCGGGAGCGAGCGCCCCTGGATTGGGCGATGACGCAGAACAACCTGGGCATCGCGCTTAGTAGGTTGGGGGAGCGGGAGAGTGGGACAGGGAGGCTGGAGGAGGCGGTGACGACCTACCGTCAAGCCTTGCAGGAATACACGCGGGAGCGGGCGTCGCTAGATTGGGCGACAACGCAGAACAACTTGGGTGCCGCGCTAGAGACGTTGGGGGAGCGGGAGAGTGGGACAGGGAGGCTGGAGGAGGCGGTGACGGCCTATCGTCAAGCTTTGCAGGAACGTACGCGGGAGCGAGTGCCGCTGGAGTGGGCGATGACGCAGAACAACCTGGGCAACGTGCTTGGGATGTTGGGGGAGAGGGAGAGTGGGACGGGGCGGTTGGAGGAGGCGGTGACGGCCTATCGCCAAGCCTTGCAGGAATACACGCGGGAGCGGTCGCCGCTGGATTGGGCGATGACGCAGAGCAACCTGGGCAACGCGCTTGGGACGTTGGGGGAGAGGGAGAGTGGGACGGGGCGGTTGGAGGAGGCGGTGACGGCCTATCGCCAAGCCTTGCAGGAATACACGCGGGAACGGGCGCCGCTGCAATGGGCAATAACGCAGAACAACCTGGGCAACGCGCTTGAGACGTTGGGAGAGAGGGAGAGTGGAACGAGACGGCTGGAGGAAGCGGTGATGGCCTATCGCCAAGCCTTGCAGGAAAATACGCGGGAGCGGGTGCCGCTGGAGTGGGCGATGACGCAGAACAACCTGGGCAACGCACTTAGGACGTTGGGGGAACGAGAGAGTGGGACGGGGCGGTTGGAAGAGGCGGTGAGCGCCATTCAATCAGCACGAGGCGTTTATAGCACGGCCAGCATGCTTCAGTATGACAAGGATTTCGAGGCAAGGCTCAACTCGCTTCGCGAGCTGATTGCTCGAAGGCGCTCCCAATAGATCGTATTTCGCGATCCGTTAGAACGGAATGTCGTCGTCAGTGATCTCGGTTGACTGGGCCATATCATCGGCCTGGGCTGGACGCTGGTCCAATGACGCCGCCGATGCAGCCTGGGCTGATCCGCTCCGCGAAGAGCGTCCTTCAAAATCGCCGCCGCCACCGCCTTCTCCACGGCCACCTAGCAGCACTAAGTCGCTGGCGATAATCTCCGTGCGATATTTCTTTTCGCCGCTTTGCTTGTCTTCCCAGCTTGAGGTCTGCAGACGGCCCTCAATGTAGACCTTGGAGCCTTTCTTCACATACTCGCCTATGATTTCCGCCAGCCGCTGCCAAGCCACAATACTGTGCCACTCAGTCCGGTCCTGCCACTCGCCACCCTTGTCTTTGAATCGCTCGTTGGTGGCCAGACTGAACTTTGCTACAGCCGTACCATTGGGGGTGTATTTGACCTCAGGATCTTTTCCCAGGTTTCCAACAAGAATGACTTTATTAACGCTTTTTGCCATGAGAGACTTTTTTCCTTTTCCACCAGCGCTCAAGGCGCTTTGTGTTTTCTTTAGAGGTTTATTTGTGTGTCGCCCTATGGGCTTCGTCGCGTACCCAACGTTACCCAGGGTTTCACCCTGGGCTGCAACTATTTCACCCCTTCGGGGGTTGGACTATTTGAGCCCAGACAACTCTTTTGCCTTTGATTTTCAATGACCCAATCACCAAATTACCCAATTACCCATTCCCATTAAATTCTGGTCACTATAGCAGCGCTCAAGGTTTTCGGGAAGCCCGAATCAAACATGAGCGCCATAGATTTTGTAAAGCATGATGTAAACCACCACTCCGGTAATCGAGACATAGAGCCAGACCGGATAGGTCCACCTGGAAATCTTGCGGTGCCGGTCAAACCTCTTGCGCAAGCCTAGCGTGAGGGAGGTGAGTACCAGGGGCACGACGGCCGCCGCGAGGGTGGTGTGAGAGATCAGGATGGCAAAGTAAACCGGCCTGACCCAACCTTGCCCCGGAAAATGGACCGAATGGACATGCAAATGGTAGTAAACGTAAGAGACCAAAAACAAGCTGGAGGTGGTGACCGCCGCGATCATGCAGGCCCGGTGGAGACGCACCTTGTGCTGATGGATTAATATCCTCCCGGTGGTGATGAGCATGGCGCTGGCGCCATTCAGGCTGGCGTTGATAGCAGGAAAGATGTTGTAGTCGATTGCCATCACGCTGCCGGACGCTTGCTCCTGCGGTCCACAATCACAAACCCGGCAAAGAACATCACCGCAGTAAAAGCCGTCAAGACCCCGATCGAAGGCCACAACGCCAAGATGGTAGAAGGATGGGTAGCAGGGAACAAGACCAGTTGCAGTGCGTCCAGACCGTAAGTAAGCGGGTTGATCTCCATCAGCCACTTGATCCAACCTGAGGCCCCGCTGATAGGGAAGAGCGCCCCGGAGAGCAGCCACAAGGGAATCAGAAACAGATTGATGATGGCGTGGAAGCCCTGCGAAGAATCCATCTTCCACGCAATGGCAAAACCCAGCGCAGTCAGCGAGAAGGCCACCAGAAAAGTTATCAAGACGACCATCAAAAACTGTTCAATGCCAATCCGAATGCCAATCAAGGGAGCAAAGACCAGGAAAAGCAGTCCTTGAATCGCCGAGAGCGTAGTGCCCCCCAGCACCTTGCCCAGCACGATGCCGGAGCGATGCACCGGGGCGACCATCACGGAGAGAAGAAAACCCTCGTTGCGGTCTTGAATCACCGACATCATGGTAAAGATGGAGGTGAACAGGACAATCATGATGAGCGCGCCCGGAAAGAAATAGTTGAGAAAGTTCCCCTGCCCGGTGGCTCCTTGCTGCAAAGACGTTCCAAATCCCGCTCCTATCACCACCCAGAAGAGAAGAGGCGAGAGAATTACGCCGACTACGCGCCCTGGCTGGCGGTAGAAACGCACGATCTCCCGCCACCACAAGGTAAAGGCAGGCAAGAGAGGATTCACTCGCGGTAAGGCCACATTGGTTGTGACTGCTGCCTGTGCCATGGTTTTCTGCTCCTAGTCTTGGTCGCGCTCCATCCAGAAACGGTGACCGGTGCGCCTGATAAAGACATCGTCCAACGTTGGCTTGCTGATGGAGATGGACTGAACTTCTCCGGGAAAAGCTTCTACCAGGTCGGTCACGAACCTGTGGCCGTCTTTAAGTTCCATGCGGACCTGGCTATCGAGGACCTGGGTTGTAATCTTGAATTTCTGTTCGATGCGCAAGGCCAGGGAACCCGGTTGCTCGGTCTCCAGCAGGACCACGTCCCCGCCGATCTCGTTGCGCAACTCTCCCGGTGTGCCCAGGGCAACAATCTCTCCCAGGTTGAGGATGGCCAGCCGGTCGCAGTGCTCAGCTTCTTCCATCAGATGGGTGGTGACGATGATGGATACCTGTTCCTGATTACGAAGCTGTTCCAGATATTGCCAAAGATCGCGGCGGGCCCCGGGGTCGAGTCCAGTCGTAGGTTCGTCCAGCAATAAGACGTTAGGATGATGCATCAGCCCCTTGGCCAGTTCCACCCGGCGCTTCATCCCGCCGGAAAAGGTCTCAACTTTTTCCTTGGCCTTGTCGGCCAGCCCCACGCGCTGCAGCATCTCGGTGATGCGCTCGTTGAGAGTTTCACCATGCAGGCCGTAAAGATGGCCCTGATGCCAGAGGTTTTCGGCGGCCGTCAGCTTAATATCGGCGCTTTGCGTTTGAAAGACCACGCCGATGCGGCGGCGTACCTCGTCCGGTTGTTTGGCCGCATCGAAGCCGGCGATCAGCGCTCGTCCGGATGCAGGCAGCATGAGGGTGGAAAGAATCCGGAACAGCGTGGTTTTTCCGCTGCCGTTCGGTCCCAGAAGGCCGAATATCTCGCCGGGACGCACATCGAACGAAATCCCCTTCAGAGCAGCTTGCTTTCCATAGCTATGACGCAGATCTTCAATCAGGATGACCGGAGCATACTTGCGGTCCGAGTTCGTTGATATGGTGTTTTCCAGAGTAGTAGTCATTGGTTCTTAAGACCGCTCTACATTGATCATCATTAATGCGAACAGCAGCGGCAGGTAAATCACTGAGGCCTGCAAGAGCTGCCGTGCAAATTTCTTAGAGGCAGAAGCCGTTGGCGGCAGCTTGGTCAGGGCCAGCCTGAAATTAAACCACAGGAAGACTAATCCAAGCACCAGCGCCCCGCCAAGATATATCTTGCCCGACATGTGCAGCCCGTTGGGCAGCAGGCTTACAGGTATCAGGACCGAAGAATATGCCAGCATCTGGCGGATAACGCTCCGTCCTTCCTTATCGACCACCGGGAGCATCTTGACTCCAGCGGCCTCATAGTCTTCGCGGTAGAGCCAGGCAATTGCCTGAAAATGAGGGAATTGCCAGACAAAGACGATCAGAAATAATATCAGCGCCTCGATTTCCATTTTTCCGCGAATGGCCGTCCAGCCCAATAAAGGAGGCATGGCGCCCGGAAATGCCCCCACGAATGTGGAGATAGGTGAGCGCTGCTTCAAGGGGGTGTATAGAGCCAGGTAACTGGCTGCAGTCAGAAACGCCAAAATTCCGGTAAGGGGATTGGTTGCCAGAGCGAGATAAATCGATCCTGCACTGGTGGTCAGAACACCTGCGGCCAAACCGGTGGAAAGCGCCATTCGTTTAGCTGGAAGAGGACGATTTCGGGTGCGCGCCATGCGCGCATCGATGCGATGCTCCACAACTTCATTCAACGCTGCAGCGCCGCCCGAGGTCAGGCCGATTCCCAGCATCGCCTGGACCAGCATCCATGAAATTGAAGATACTCCTGATTTGGCCGCACCCATGTAATAACCTGCCCAGGCCGTCATAACCACCAGCGAGGTCACTCGGAGCTTGAACAGTTGGGCACAGTCGCTGAAGAGTGAGTGCCTTTTTGCTAAGACGGGCGAGACGGCAGCAACATTCGGTTCCGCAATCGGATGTGTAATGCTCATGCGCGGGCCGCCTCTCGTCTGCGCTCGAAAGGAAGCACCTCTGCCGGCTCTCCGCTATGGCGATGTGCCTGAATGGTGAGGATGACTGTAGTCGCAAGTATCAGTGCACCAACCCCCATGTGGGCAACTGTGGTTCCGACCAGGGCTCCGGTTGGCTGCACTTCATTGACTCCCTGGACCACCCGGGTCACGTACGAGGCGAAACCCAGCAGCAACTGCGCAATCAGTAAAAGTATTAACGTGAGACCCGGTCGCCTGAGCTGAGGAATGCTGGAATGCCTGGTGAGTGCCCGCAAACTCACGTACAAGATCAATGCGCTGACAAACAGTGCATTGAGAATGTGAGGATATAGGAAGGCGTGAATGATCTTGCGCTCTGGCCATTGGTTGGCGCCGGTCGGCCCCAATTTGGTCCAGACATGCCGGAAAGCAGCTCCCAGGATAAGTTGAAGATAGAGAAAGCCGATCAGCATCCATGAATGCCGGATCAGTGGCTGCGCTTCTTTCTTAGCGATCCGCGCTTCAGGCTCCAGCAACCAACTCCTGCTGGTGAAGACGGCAATAGCGGCCAGCACGCAAAACATGGTCTGACCCACCGCCGCATGGGCAGTAGAGACCGCTGGGGGTAGAAGCTTTTTGACAGTCAGGCCGCCAAGAATGCCCTGGAAGACAACGCCTGCTACCGCGCCGATCGTAAGGCCACGCATCCAGCGGCGCTTGTCCACAAGCCAGGTCCAGATGGCGACAATGACCGTCAGCAGGCCCACAAATTCGGCGATCATGCGGTGGCCGTGCTCAAATTTTACTCCGCCTATCATGGGCGGGATCTTCAGCCAACGGCCAAAGCTGGTCGGCCAATCAGGGACAGATAATCCAGCGTTGTTGCTGGTCACCAGCCCCCCGGCAATCACCAGCAGAAAAGCCAGACATGCTACAAAAACAGTAAAACGATGATGACTTGCACTATAAACAGACGAATTCAGAACTACTCCTTAACGCCAGGATATTACGAACTGCACCCCAACTAATCATTTTAGCGGAATCTGGGGACCGGGGCATTTGTAGATCGGAAGATCTTGTGATCGGATCATCGGGAGATCGGAAAAATTTGGTGGGTAATTTGTGCCGATTACCCGATGGTCCGATCTACCGATGACCCGATTTCTACTTACCGTGCATTGAACGTAAAACTGGCCTTGGCGGTTTCTTTGCGTCCTACTTTGATCTTCATCGTCTGCTCACCGAACTTCTCATGGACCGCAGCCAGGGTGTATTCACCCGGAGGCAGGTCTTTAATCTGGAAACTGCCATCCGGAGCGCTTACGGCAAAGTATGGATGGGGCAGCATGCTCAGGTAAGCTTTCATCCACGGATGCTGATTGCATTGCACCGGTACCATGATTTCCTGATGCTGAAAGGTCTTGGTGATCGGCGCCCCGCGCGGCATCTGGGTCTCATTCCAGTCCGGATTGTTCCTGGGCATGGGATGAATGTTGTGCAAAGCATCATCATGGTTCAGGATTTGCAGAGGCTGGCCAACCATGAGCCCGAGCACGTGCGGCAAATAACGGCAGCCCTTCTGGTCGAGCGCTGCCGGTTCGCTGGGTGGAGAGAAAGCTGCCTGGCCTAAACCATCTTTTACGTAAACAAACGCATTCGCCAGCTTCCCATGATTCACGAGCACCACATCGGGAGTTTGTGGACTTGTCGGGCAGGCTGGGTCCTGGGTCATATCGATTGTCGGAAATTTCGTGACAGGGCCGGTAAAAAGCACCGTTCCCACTATCGCCCCTGCGGTGCTCTTGTCGATAGCGACAGGCGCAGGAGTGTTCGAAGGGGGCGGTGTGCTGGTTGTAGTGCTGTCCGGCTGGGTTTTTTCGGACTTGTTGCAGCCAAGCAGAATGAAGGCGAGAAATAGAACGTAAAGGAATTTCATTTAAGTTTCTACATTTCAGGTAAGTAGACGTGAATCAGGAGCGTCCTGGTGTTCCGATGGTGAGGACACCATTGGAATATCCGTGATTCCTGCATTCCCGCAACACCAGCGCTAAAGCGCACTCTTGAATATCCCACTTTGCACGGCCCTGAAAGGGCCGTTCTTCCACCCAAAAAATCTTAGCTGCTTACTGCGGCAACGCTTTCCATGTTCGCGATCACTGCATCCGTAAACTCGCTGGTGCTGGCTTTTCCGCCGACATCGCGGGTCAGGTGTTCTTTCTCTTTATAGGTTTTTTCCATGGCTGCTTGAATTCTTTCCGCCGCTTCGATTTCATTCAAATGCCGCAACATCAGAATTGCCGATTGCAGCACTGCCGTAGGATTGGCCATCCCTTTTCCTGCGATGTCCGGCGCTGAGCCGTGTACCGCTTCAAAGATGGCGCAGCGTTCGCCCAGGTTCGCGCCTGGCACTAAACCCAATCCACCAACAAAGGCGGAGCAAAGATCGGAGATGATGTCGCCATACAGGTTTTCCATCACCATAACGTCATACTGGTAAGGATTGATCACCAACTGCATGCAGGTATTGTCGACAATGTGCTCGCCATAAGTGATCTCCGGATATTCTTTGGAGACATCGCGGCAGCAACGAAGGAAGAGGCCGTCGCTCATCTTCATGATGTTGGCCTTGTGAATGGCATGGACGCGCTTGCGTTTTTCCCGGCGGGCGTACTCAAAAGCAAACCTGGCTATGCGTGTGGAGGCTTTCTCGGTAACGATCTTCAGGCATTCGACTACTCCCGGCGCTACCTCATGCTCGATGCCGGAGTACTCGCCCTCAGTATTTTCGCGCACAATCACCAGGTCGACGCTAGGGTAGCGGGTCGGCAGGGAAGGCAGGTTCTTGATTGGACGGAAGTTTGCATACAATTCGAACTTTTTACGAAGGGTAACGTTGATGCTGGCGAAGCCTCCCCCAATGGGAGTTGTTATCGGTCCTTTCAGGCCGACATGGGTGCGTTCAATCGATTGGATCAGCTCCTTGGGGATATATTCGCGGTATTTCTCGAACGCATCCGACCCGGCATTGATGTTTTCCCAATCAATTCTTACGCCGGCGTTTTCAATCACGCGTACTGCGGCCCCGGTGACCTCCGGGCCAATGCCATCTCCGGGAATCAATGTGACCTTATGTGCCATGGACTCTTGAAATTACTTTGCGCCGGATTTTGCCTTTACCGGCTTTTGCTGTTTTTCATCTTTTGCGATCAGCAGTTGTTCCAATTCGGAGCGAAACTCATCCACATCTTTGAAGTCCCGGTATACCGAAGCAAAGCGGATGTAAGCGACCTTATCAATCAGTTTCAGGCGCTCCATGATCAGTTCGCCAATCTCGCTCGCGGTACGTTCCCGTTCCGGTGAATCAACCACGTACTGCTCCACCTCGTTGACGATCTGCTCCATCTTGCCCATGGAGATCGGCCGCTTTTCACAGGCGCGCAATACTCCGGCAAGCACTTTCTGGCGCTCGAACTTTTCTCTGCGGCCGTCTTTCTTCACCACCATGTACGGGATTTCATCGATGCGCTCATAGGTGGTGAAGCGTTTTTCACACTTCAGACACTCGCGGCGCCGGCGAATCGATTCGCCCTCTTTACTCTCGCGCGAGTCCACGACTTTGTCATTTTCGAACCCGCAAAATGGACATTTCATTGGTGTAGAAAAGAACTATCGTTGCAGGATAGTGATACTACCGATTGTAACAAATCGGGAGATCGGGGGATCCGGTGATCGGGTCATCGGGTGTAATTAAAAGTGCGAGTCAGCCTTTAACAGCGGATTCTTCATGGACATGCGAAATAGAGAAAAAATGATCGTCATCCCGACGGCCTACCCGCGCGCCAGCGAGGGTAGGTCGGAGGGACCTTGCGTCCAGCCCAACGTAAGTCTTTGTTGAGCAATGAAAAATATTCGTTCTTAACAACTTTCCTAATGTCCAGTTATTCAATTCTCCGATCACCGGATCTCCCGATGATCCGATCCCCCGATTCCCTCATCCTTCCCGCAGCACCTTTTCTTCGGCTTGAAGGCTCTCTTCCTCCAGCCGGGTCAATGAGACATGTTCGTGATGGGCGAGGGCCAGACCTGCGGGGATCACCGACATGAAGGTCACCAGCCAGAGCATGATGCCGCAACTGGTAGCTAGTTCTTTCGTCAGCCCAAAAACGCCCACCAGAGTGCCGATGGTTGCAAGTTGTGAGCCGCCGCCTACCACGGGAAGCTGCAGCAAACCTCCCGCAACACTCGCCGCAGTGAGCAAGAGCACAACGGAAAGACTTACGCCTGTCCCGTTGAGCAGCATCTGCTGCGCCAGATCAGGGTAGGCATGAGTTACACAAACATAGGAGAGTCCAATGACCAGCCAGATCAACAGGGAAATCCCGCCCAACTGAAGAAAAGATTTTATGTCCGGAACAGTGTTTAACCCTTCACCGAAAGCGTGGACACGATGAAATCCCGACTTTCCCAGTTTGGGAGAGATGCCGCTCAGGAGCCGCTCGCAGACGCGGGCGGCACGATTTGGATTCTTGCGGACACGGAAAGCAATCCACGCGGCCAAGGCCACCAGTCCAAGCAATCCGAAGCCGGAAAGCTTGAATATGAAGAAAGCACGGCTGGAATGCCGGAATCCGTACAGCTCTTTGAGGGTGGACTGAGCTATCAGGATATTGAGGGCCATGATCAGCGCAAATGCGCCCGTGTCAAAGATTCTCTCCACCGTCCACACTGCCATCTGTGACGTCATGCGAAGTTTTTCTTTTCGCGCTATGAGATAGGGGCGGATGAATTCTCCCGGCCTGCCCAGCAGGGCCAAGCCGGTAAAGCCAATGACTGTAGGAGCGAGAAGACGGGAGCTGGTGGTCTTGCAGACAGGGCGCAACAGGATTTTCCATCGCCAGGCGCGCAGAAAGTAATCACCATAGATCAGGGCCACGCCCAGCAGCACAAAAGAAATATGGATGCCCTCGGTTTGGGCCTTGAACGTTTGCCAGTCAAACTTATGCCAGGCGTGCACTTGAAGCGCACCCAGGCCGGCCAGCGCCAGCAAGACTAAGGCTGTTATGAAGAATTTCTTCTTGCTCATTGAAGAATGTAAAGTCCTAGCCTCTTACATAATCTGTGTTTCTGGAGAACCCAGTAATGCTTATTCTGCCGGGGACGCAGTTTGTGGAGTGGTTGCACTGGCCTGTTGCGGTTTTTCCTTGCTTGCATTCTTGTTCTTGGCTGGAGATGCCTTCATCTGCGCCTGCTTCTTGGCATTGAAATCGCGAACAATGCGGGCGACATAAGCCTTTGTCTCCCGATAGGGTGGCACTCCGTGGTACTGCTCGACGCGTTGCGACCCGGCATTGTATGCCGCCAGGGCCTTGATCGGATCATCGTGATAAAGGTCCAGCAACTGGCTCAGGTAAGCGGTACCAGCTTCAACATTGGCTTTTGGGTCAAATGGATCGGCCACGCCCAGTAGGGCCGCGGTTGCAGGCATGAGTTGCATCAGGCCAAGTGCGCCTTTGCGCGATACTGCCTTGGGCTGAAAATTACTCTCCGCTTTGATCACGCTGGTCACAAAATCAGGATCAAGCTGGTGACGGCTGCTGGCATCGCGAATGAGCAAATCCAGATCCACCTTGGCTGTCGGAGCGGCGACTGCCAGCGGGAGCTGAACGGGCGTAGATGCCGGAGTATTACTCTGGTTTGCGGGCTGTGCAACCGGAGTTTCCTCCCGCTCAAACGAGACAATAGAGTCTGTGCGAATGTCCACGTAACTCTGTTCGCTGCCAGTATAAAGGCGAGTGAAGTTGCCTATTTGTTCCCGGCGCTCGTGCCGGATGGAAAAACCGTTGCGCAGGACCGCGACCTCCGCCCCCAACGCGGACAACTGGGCGGTCAGCAGCAACAAGGCAATCGCTAATGGCTTCGAAAATCTCATCAGGTGCTACCTATTAAACCTGAATTGGGGCCTGAAAACCAGCCCCCAATATCTGCTCCAGGGCCGCAGCCACTCCATTTTCAGCATTACTGGCGGTCACAGTCCAGCCGTTCTGCTTTAATTCTTCAGATGCATTTCCCATAATCACAGGAAGTCCGGCAAATTCAAGCATTTCCAGATCATTGTAGTTGTCGCCAATGGCCATGATCTGCTCCCGGGGAATGCCGTGGTGCTCCGCCCAGCGTCGCAGGGCATGGCCTTTGGAGCATTCTCGATTCAGAATATCCAGAATGCAAAGATCGCGGGAGTCATACTGGGTTCGCAGCAGGGTGATTTCGTCGAGGAAATCAGCTTGGTTCAGTTTTTTCTGCAGAGTCTCCATGCGGGCGATACTGCCACAGTACATTGCCTGGATGGGATCCTCGCTCAGGGCATCTTCCAAGGGAACAACATACTGGATGTAAGCAGTATTGTTCTGGATCCATCGGGAGATGCTGTGATGCAGCTCATCCGCCCGTTCCAGGACCAAGGCGCCATGTCCGGGCCGGTCAAAGGTGAGTACCGCATGCCCGCGATACTCATCCATGTATTGCACCAGCTTTCTGGCAGTCGAGGCGGGAAGACGGTCGGCATGGAAGGTTTCACCCGAGTTGGAACGGGTCAGGGCGCCGTTGGAACTGATCATGCAAACAGGAATTCCCAGATCACGGGCCACCGGAAGGGCATAATCGTGCCGTCTCCCGGTTGCCAGAATGATCTCGATGCCCGATTGATAGGCCGCCTGCAAAGCCGCGCGATCACGCTGCGAGATCTGAAAACTGGGATTCAGCAGCGTGCCGTCAATATCAGTTACGAGCAGGCGGATTGGAGGTTTCACTGCCTTCGATTGTATCGTTAGCACCCACATTTGGAGCTTTTTTTGCTGTGAGCAGGAAGACTTGGTTTTCTTGGCTCCTGTTTTTGTGCTTCCAGGGTATTAAGGAAAAAGAGTGTAGTTAAAAGTGTGAGTCAACCTTTTAACCCCCTATACCCGAGATTTTTCATCTGCGGAATAGAGAAAAATAGAGAATTTAAAGATAGAGAAAAAATGATCCGTCATCCCGACGGTCTACCCGCGCGTCAGCGAGGGTAGATCGGAGGGGTCTTGAGGTTAGACCGTTGACCCAAAGGTCAAAAAACCTCTTAAGTAAACAGTATTGCGTTCAGTTCACTTAAGGAAATAAGAATCCCTGAGGACCGGATTGTCGGATTTTGGTTTTTGATCACCCGATCTACCGACCTGTCCCGGCTAGCCGTGGATCACCCGATTGGCGACACGGCTTCAAATTTCAAACATCTTGGGCTCAATTTCCCTTGACAATCTATAGTAAGTGTTCTACAATATGCCTATGACAATCTCCGTTGACCCGCTGCATCATCAATTCCAGTTTCTCAATCACGCACTGGCATCCGAAGTTTTGCCTCTGCCAAAGGTTCCAGTGCCGCTTACCATGTCGGGAAGGGCCGCTACTTCCCGCCGCTGGCCGCTACAGGGGCTACAGACATCGCCAATGTTTATGCCCCTTGTAGCGGCGTAGCGGGTGTAGCGGCATTTTTTTCATCTCGATAGTATCGGCCTGCGTAGGCCATGGCTTCCAGTGTGCCTGAATGCCGGCGGCTTGATTGTCCAGTCGACTTTAAACCAACTGCCTTCAACCGCGGGCAATATGCCAGGTTAGATGCGTTGGCCCTGGCTTCATGGTTCTTCCTGTAATTCTCGGGCATCCAATATGTTAGGCTTTTAGCTGGACACACTCATCTAATCTGAAGGACCACCCACTTTGATCGGGAAATTAGCCGCCAAGATTTTTGGCACCAGTAATGAACGAGAGATCAAGCGGATTCTTCCGCTGGTCGAGCAGATCGTTCCGCTCGAGCCGCAGATGCAACAGCTTACTGACGAGCAACTGCGCGCCAAAACAGATGAGTTCCGGAGCCGCATTCGCCAGCATCTGGAAGGCATTGAGGACGAGACCGAGCGTCTGGCGGCCCGCAAGGAAGCCCTGGAAGAAGTCCTTGTGGAGGCTTTTGCGGTTGCCCGCGAAGCTGGAAGGCGCGTCCTGAATATGCGCCACTTCGATGTCCAGCTCATCGGCGGCATAGTTTTGCACCGGGGCAACATCGCTGAAATGAAGACCGGTGAAGGCAAGACGCTGGTCGCGACTCTGCCGGTGTATTTGAATGCGCTGACAGGCGATGGTGTGCATGTGGTCACCGTTAATGACTATCTGGCCAAGCGCGACTCTGAATGGATGGGCAAGCTCTACCGGTTCCTGGGTCTGAGCGTCGGCGTAATTGTCCACGAATTGGATGATGATGAGCGCCGTGAAGCCTACGCCGCCGATGTGACCTATGGCACCAACAACGAATTCGGCTTCGACTATCTGCGCGACAACATGAAATTCAGTGTCGCGGACTGCGTGCAGCGCGGTCACAATTACGCCATCGTCGACGAAGTCGACTCCATCCTCATCGATGAAGCCCGCACGCCGCTGATCATCAGCGGTTCCAGCGAGGAGTCAACCGACAAATACGAGAAGGTCGACCGGATTGTCCCCAACCTGATCAAGGGCGAAGAGATTGAGACGGCGCCCGGCGAACCCAAGATCTACACCGGAGATTTTGTGGTCGACGAAAAACACAAGAACACAACCATCACCGATGAAGGTTGGGAAAAAGTAGAGCGGCTGTTGGGAATCAGCAACATCGCCGATCCGGAGAACTGGACGCTCAAGCACCACGTGGAAACCGCCGTGAAAGCCCATGCTATTTATCGTCGCGACGTGGAGTATGTAGTCAAAGACGGCGAAGTCATCATCGTGGATGAGTTCACGGGGCGCATGATGCCGGGCCGTCGCTGGTCCGACGGCTTGCACCAGGCCATCGAAGCCAAGGAAAAGGTCAACATTGAGCGTGAAAATCAGACGCTCGCCACTATCACCTTTCAGAACTACTTCCGCATGTATAAGAAGCTGGCGGGCATGACCGGCACGGCGGAAACCGAAGCCGCGGAGTTTGACAAGATCTATAAACTTGCGGTCATCGTGATCCCCACCAACCGGGAGTTGCTTAGGGTCGAGAATCCCGATGTGGTGTATCGCACCGAAAAGGAAAAGTACTTCGCCGCCGCAGACGAAATCCAAAAGGTCAGCGCGGAAGGCCGTCCCATTCTGGTAGGCACGACTTCGATCGAAAAATCCGAGCGTCTCTCTGACCTGCTGAAGAAAAAAGGCGTGAAGCACGTAGTCTTGAATGCCAAGTATCACGAGCGCGAGGCGGAGATTGTGGCCCAGGCCGGCCGTCTGGGAGCGGTCACAATCGCCACCAACATGGCCGGACGCGGCACCGATATTCTGCTGGGTGGTAATCCCGAATTCATGGCGCGCCAGGAGACCGTCAAAAAGGGAATTGCACAGCCCTTGCGCGCAGTCGGGGGCGAGGTCGTTCTCCAGCAGGACAGCGCCCAGAGCATCGTTTTTTACTACAACGGCACCGAATTCCAATGTCCGGTGGTCCAGTGGAACGAGATTTTCAACAAGTACAGAATTGATACCGACGCCGACCACGTAAAAGTCGTGGCCGTGGGTGGGCTGCACATTCTGGGTACGGAACGCCATGAGGCCCGCCGCATCGATAACCAGCTCCGTGGGCGCGCTGGACGCCAGGGCGATCCAGGTTCCTCCCGCTTCTATCTCTCCTTGGAAGACGACTTGATGCGCATCTTTGCGCGTGCCTGGGTTTCCACGCTCCTGCAAAAACTGGGTATGGAAGAGGGCGTGCCTATTGAGTCGCGCCTGATCAGCCGCCGCATTGAAGCTGCGCAGAAGGCCGTGGAGGCCCAGCACTTTGAATCGCGCAAACACCTGCTGGAGTATGACGATGTGATGAACAAGCAGCGCGAGGCCGTCTACGGTCTGCGCCGCCAATTGCTGGAAGGCGTGGAGCAGAAGGCGTTGATCCTTGACGACTACGTAGCAGGAATGGTCGGAGAGGCAATGGAACTTTTTACTCCGCACAATCTGCATCCTGACCAATGGGACCTCGGTGGCTTGCGTAAGTTCCTGCTCGATAATTTTGGCCTCGACCTGGCCAAGCAGGGAATTGACGCCGAAAAGCTCAATCGCCAGGAGCTTGGCGATGCCATTTTCGATAAGCTGCGCGAAATTTACGAAGCCAAGGAAAAGCAGATCGGCCCCGAAGGGCTGCGCTATCACGAGCGCATGATCATGCTCAGCGTTCTGGACACGCAATGGAAAGACCATCTGCTCAACATGGACCATCTCAAAGAGGGCATTGGACTGCGCGGGTATGCCCAGCGTGATCCTCTGGTGGAATACAAGAAAGAGTCCTTTGAGATGTTTGAGGCCATGATGCAGCGTTTTCAGGAAGACACGGTGCGCTATCTCTTCCACATGCAGATTGTGGAAACTGGTTCTGCTCCCGCTGCTCCGGCCAGCGGAGGTGATGGCAACCAGTCGGCTCCTCCTCCACGGCGGCGGGCGGCCACCTCGGTCGATGACATCGAAGCCCAATTCCAGCGGCGTAAGAAGCGGGAACTGGAGCAGGCCCGCTTGGCCGGCGCTACCGACGGCAACACTCCTCAACAAGTTGTGCGGGGCGCTGCCAAGGTTGGACGCAACGATCCCTGCCCCTGCGGATCAGGAAAGAAGTATAAGAAGTGCCACGGTACGGCAGCGTGAATTGCGCTCAGTCAGCGTTTTCTTCTTTACTGTCATTAAATCCTCAAACAGTTCCTTGAGTGGTGTTTGAGTCACACTGTTTGAGTAGATGCACTCTCAATCCAGAAACCATTTATAGCGTCCACGGGTTGCTATATCCCGCATGTCGGTGTAAGAACGGCCCTTTAGGGCCGTGTTAAGAGCATGAATACAAAGGGCTTTTAGCCATGGCGCAAAAACATCGGCGAGAATACACCAACTCTGGAATCGCTCTAGCGGTAGAAAATCCTAGTTTTGCTGTACTCCCGTGTTCACACCTTTGGGCGTAGAGAGGTAGCCGCTAATCTGGTTTTTGTTGTCCACGGTATTGACAACCACTTCGTAAAGGTTGTGGTCCTTTCCCGTATAAAACTGGAGCGGCTCGTTAATCGTCCTGTCTTTTTTCTCGATTTTTTTGTCGTCCGCCATTACATACAGTGTGAACTTGCTCTTTTTAGGGTCGGCTTTCTTCAGTTGCAGGTTTACCGTGGCGACGTGGGTGGGTTGTTTGCCCTTGCTCAAGGTGAATTCAAAATAATTTCGGTCGCCTCTGTGCTTCAGGAGCTCCAGTTCATCGCGGTTGGTGGCGATCAACTCGCTGTGTTTATTGAGGTCGCCGATGGCATGCTCAAGCTTGGACTTGGTTGTTTCCAGGTCGGAACGGGTTGCGGTTACGTCTTCTCTGACTTTTCCCACATCGCCTTTGACCCCGGTTACTTCGCCGGTAATGGCTCCGATCTGTTGCTTGGTCTGTTCTTCTGCAGCCGCTTGCGCGGCCAAGCGTGCTTGAGTCTCTTTCTCTTGGCGTTGCAATTCGGCGGCGCGTCTCTTTAAGTCCTGCTGGCTTACCCCAAAGCGTTGCGCCAGCGCATTAATGGACGCCTGGCTCTGGCTGTTGATCTCGGCAATTTTCTTGGCCACAACTTCCTGGTTGGCTGCCTGTTTCCGCTCAAGATCGTCGAAACGGCCATAGACCTGCACCATGAAGATAATCACCGCAACAACGAAAATTCCTCCAACCACCAGGAGAATATTACGTATGGTTGAGTTTCCGCTGTTGTCTTGAGGTATTTCAGACATGAAAAACGCCCCCTCAGCTTTTTGTTCTGGAACCTGAGGACATTGTTCCAGCAGAGCTGCTTATGTGTCAATGGACTCTCCCACCGCTTATCAAGCTGCGCGCAGTAACTAAGGTGCTATTTCCTTCCGAGGCAAAGGCTATGAAATTGCATAGACAAATGTAAGCTGTTACAGCCGCGAAAAGCTGTTTCCACCGGCTCTCAGGCAGAAAATCAAGGATGTAGCTCACTAAGGTCTTGAGTAAAGTCTCAAAAGATGGGTTGCCTGACTTTCCAAGATCGAGTATCGAGGTTCTCAAACTGGGCAAACGATTACACACAGGTTAATTGGATCAACGAGCAAGAAAAATGAAAATAAGGCCATTTCTCTTCATCTTTGTCGCTGCCACTCTGGCATTCCCTAGGTTGGATGCAGCAGCTCAGAATCCCTCTGCAGTGCGTATCGTTGCGCCTCAGCCAGGAGAAAAGCTGCAGCAAAACGCTGTTACAGTTCGTTACGAAATTGATCGGCCGCAGGTCATCGCAGCATCTACGCCTACATTCAAGGTGCGTCTTGATGATCGTGATCCGGTGAGCACCGAGCAAAAGGAATCTACCTTTACAGGGCTTGCTCCAGGGAAGCACACTCTAACCATAGAAGTAGTGGACGCCAATGGGACGCCGGTTTGGGGTACGCATACCCAAATCCAGTTCACTGTTGCTCCTCCTCCAACACCTGCAGAGACAACAGGGGAGACACAACCCGCGCCTGCTGCTCCGCGCAAGCAGCATAGAAAACGGCCACCGCAAACTCCATCTCCTCCCCAGGCTTCCTTAAAGGAGCCAGTCATCTTTACAGCGTCGTTGAAGATCGTTCCGCGTGCTTCGCTGAATGGTCCGACCGGAGCTCCTGACAATGGCCGCCTTGCAGACGATGGAAACTTGCCCGAGACTGCCAGCGCCCTGCCGCTGCTCTCGGCCATCGGCGCCGGAGTGCTAATTGGCGGATTGTTTTCCGCTCGGAGGACGCGTCCAGGTAAATAGGTGGCTGGATCGTGCATCTAAGCTAGTTATGGCATTCCTGCGTCAATCGGGCTCTGATCTTCCCCGGACTCTCTCTTCTAAACGGAATTCTGGCTTCCTGCGAGGGGTACTCCCACTCCTTCTTGTCTTCATAGGGATCGGTTTGATTGGTTATGTGGGTTATCAGTACTGGGACATGTATCACAGCCAGCAGTTGCTTCAAGCCGAGTGGGAGCGCCAGGCAGCGGCTGTTTCCGTTCCCGGCCAAGTCAGGCAGCTTTCTCCGGAGGATTTGCTGACCCGGGTATCCATACCCAAAATCAGCATGGATGCTATTGTAGTAGAAGGTGCATCACGCAAGCAGCTTTCCATCGGGCCAGGACACATGATCGATACGGCAATGCCCGGGGAGTCTGGGAATGCTGTGATCACCGGACACCGCGATACATTTTTCCGGCACATCTACGAGTTGACGAAAGGCGATGACATCATCCTTCGCCGCAATGGCGAGGTCTTTAAATATCAGGTGACGGGAAAGAAGATCGTGAAGCCCGACGATGTAAGCGTGTTGAAACAAACCACCGACCCGCAGCTTACGCTAATTACCTGTTATCCCACCTATTATATCGGTCCTGCCCCCGAGCGCTTGGTGATCTTCTCCAAGCTGGTGGAACATAGCAATGAGGCTCGACCAGACAGGGGCCAGGCACAGACGAATCAAGGCTTGCTCCCTTGAAATCTTTGGAACCTATTCATTTTATTTATTTGGGTAAAACCGAGGCTCTTTAGTTAATCAATTAGCAAGTTACCCAACTACAAAATTCTTGAAGACTCAGCGGCAAATTTTCTCGCCGGCTGTCGCCCAGTGCTCGGGTTGGATGTTCGGAAAGACCGAGTCCCGCAACTCAATTTTTTCCAACTCCGGCAGCCTATCTTCGGAAAAATGCCGGGTGGCCTCGAACCGGCGCCAGATATCCAGTAAGGTGCGGAGCTGGTCCAAATGGGTGTTAAAGCGTTTTTCGGCGTAGTCGCGGGCATGTTTGGTGGTGATCAGGAATTGCCAGTCAGAGGACTCCAGCAGCAGGAGTTCCCGACAGACCTGCCTTGCCAATCGCGTGGCAACCTCGTTGCCTTTCCATAGACCGCTGTTCGCCATCTGCTGGACGGCAATTTCCGCAGCATAGATATGTTTCCACGTCCACGCGGTGTCCGCATTGAGCCACACACTGTTATCGCTGTTGGCCCCCCAAGATCCCTCAGGCAAGGCTACGAAACCTGCGGGAGAAAACCGTTCGAGATATTCGCCGCAGGTAATCAGGCGGATTTGCGAATCCGGCTTGGCGTATTCCAATGCCACATTTTTCAGCCATTGTGGACCTTCAAACCACCAGTGTCCAAACAGCTCAGCGTCAAACGGAGCGCAAAGTATGGGCATTCCTGCTCCGTTGTTGCCGTGGCGCTTCAAGGCCTCGGCGGTAATGCGGGCAAAGTGCGCGGCATGTTCTCGCGTGTGGGCCTCCGCCGTTTGTGGATAATACGGCAGCTTTGCCCCCAGGTCGATCTTGGCGCCGGTAATGCGCCAATAACGATGCCCGCCGGGCCAGCGCTTTTTGTGAAACTCCAGATAGTTCGGATCTCCTGGATACCCGTGTTCGCCGCTCCACACCTGAATCCCGGTGCGTGGGTCACGAGTAAAGAAGGCGACCCGGGCATTGCGGCGGTCGGGAGTGTCTGCATAGTAAGCACGATAAAAGTTTTTTGCCGGATTGTCGGGCGGGACCTCCACGGCAACTGGGACGCCTCCCGCCAGCAGCTCGTACGGAGTGAACTGCGTAGATGCATCCACTAGGTGAGTGTCCACATAGAAATACTCAATATCATTTTCCGCCAGGATCTGTTCTACTCCGGCCCGTTGCACCGGCATGCGACTCTGCGCCGTCCCCAGTCCATTCAGAGATACTGGGAATTGCCAGCAGCCGGCTGGGCGATAGCCACATTCCGGCAGCCATATTCCTTTAGGTTTCTTGCCAAAAAAACGCCGATGAGTATCAACGCCCGCACTGACCTGGGCACGGATAGAAGCATCGGTTCCCAAAAGAGGAAAATATCCGTGAGTGGCGCCGCAGGTGATGATCTCAATCGCGCCGGTCTCATAGAAATAGCGAAATCCTTTGATGATATCGCGGCCCAGCTCTTCGAACTGCTGCAGCGCCTGTTTGTAGAAGCGCTCCCAGATGTATGCGACTTCAGCTAAATGGGATTCGCCTCGAAGTTTGAAATCCTCGGCGTCTTTGGCCGCCGCCTCGATCTTGCGGGCCAGATAGTTGGGAAATTCCTGCTTGAACACCGGATGAGAAAGCTGCTCCAACAAAATGGGCGAAAGGTTCACATTGGCTTTAAGAGCCAGCTTTAGCTCTTCCAGCTCTGCAAAAACTTTCAATAACGGCAGGTAGGTCTCGGCCGCCGCCTCGTGCAGCCATTCCAAACCGTGCGGCCACGTGCCATGGTTCACCACATAAGGAAGATGGGAGTGCAGGGTGAAACTGACATACCCGAGTTGGTTGTTCGCAGGAGCTGTGGGCATGAATGGCTCGCGTCCAGAGCGGTCGAAAAATTACGAAGGGCTTCTTTCAGGTAGATGCAGAAACACAAGCCCAAATATCAAGTGTACTACAGATTTTTTTGATGCTCCTGGTCTCGGTAATGAGCAGTGGTCTGCTTTCCGCAATGCCGATCTATCTTGATAAGTGGCGTTCTATGACCAGAAATATCTTGTCTCTTCCTCCTTGGTGCTCTTGCTAAAATACGGCTCATGATTTCAATGCTGCAGGATCTTGTCCGGCACAAAGGATATGCGAATGCGTCCTTGTTGCGAGCAATTCGGCAGCATGGAACTGCGGCCCATGATCTGGATCTGCGAAACCTTCTTCATCACATCATCTTGGCCAACCGGTACTGGCTTTTTTTGAGTCTCGGTCTTCCGTTTGCTGCCGAAGAGGAATCACGGGTTCCGGAATCGCTCGAAGCTATCGCGACCCAGTATCGAGAAACCCATCTGCAAGAACTGGAGTGGGTATCTCAAATTCGAGAACCCGATCTGGCGCGAATGTTGGAATCGCCCTTCATCCCTGGCTATAGTTTTTCGGTTTCTCAAGCACTGATGCAGGTCTGCATGCATAGTCATGGTCATCGTGCCCAATGTGCAGCAAGACTTCGATTGCTGGGTGGTACGCCCCCAGCCCTGGATTTCATTCTCTGGCTGAAAGAACGTCCGGCAACGAACTGGAATGACTGATTGAAAAAAGTAGCAAAAGAAAAAAAGCTTCTTGACGGCGAAGAACATCTGCAGCGAGTTCGGCGAATCTGCGTCACCCTGCCTCAGACGACAGAGAAACTTTCCCATGGCGAACCCACTTTCTTTGTAGCGAAAAAAGTCTATGCAATGTTTGCCAATAATCACCACAACGATGGGCATATTGCAGTGTGGATACCCGTACCGCCAGGCCTTCAGCCGATGCTCCTTAAGACTGCGCCGGAGAAGTTTTTCATGCCGCCTTATGTTGGCGTGCGTGGCTGGATTGGTATCGAGCTTGATTGCATCAACGACGAAGAGTTAGCGTTCCATCTATGCGAGGCTTGGCGGCTTATCGCACCGAAAAGATTGCAGACGACGCTTGGGCCAGTCGGCAGGCGAGCCAAAAAGATCTGAAAATCTTTTCCAGCATCATTCACCCCTACAGAGGGATTACCATCGCTCAGAGTGGTACATTAATTTGGTGTCCACAGGCGAAAAATTCGAGCGGGCGGTCGCCATTATGGCCCGCCTGCGCGCTCCCGGAGGTTGTCCCTGGGACCGCGAGCAGACTTTCGATTCCATCAAGCGATATACCCTGGAAGAGACCTACGAAGTCCTTGAGGCGATAGAGAACCGCGACTGGCCGGAACTTACCGGTGAACTGGGAGACCTGCTCCTGCAAGTGCTGTTCTACGCCGAAATGGCCAAAGAAGAAGGCCGATTCTCCATCGACGATGTCTTGGACGCGCTGAGTCATAAACTCATTCACCGCCATCCCCATGTCTTCGGTGATGTAAAAGCAGACGACTCAGCCCAGGTCCTGAAGAACTGGGAAGCATTAAAAGCTGAGGAGAGAAGAAAAAAATCTTCTCGTTCCGAACTGGAGCAAGCAGGTCATCAAACTCCTGAATTGCTGTTGAATGGAGTCTCTTCTAAAATGCCGGCGCTAATGGAGGCCCATAAGATCAGCTCCAAGGTGGCCCATGTAGGTTTTGACTGGCCGGCGATCGAGGGTTTGTTCGAAAAGCTGACGGAAGAGACCCATGAGCTCCAGGCAAATATCAACGAGCTGCCTGCAGGCGCTTTGGGGCCGCGCAACGGTTCAAAAGTCCCTGACGAACTACGCTCCCGCATCGAAGATGAAGTAGGCGATCTCTTCTTTGTTCTGGTGAACATTGCGCGATACCTTTCCGTTGATCCGGAGTCGGCGCTGCGCAAGACCAACCGCAAGTTCCGGCGGCGGTTTGGATGGCTGGAAGAACAATTGCACAAGCAGGGACAGAAGACGGAAGAAGCCACCCTGGGACAGATGGAAGAGTTATGGCAGCAGGCCAAACGTCTTGAGGAGAGCAAATAGGTGACCACTACGCCCGCGGCTGCCGATCGAATTCTCATCAGAAGCTGCAATGGCATCGATGAATTCAAAGCGTGTGTCGATTTGCAGAGAGAGGTCTGGAAATTTGACGATGTCGACCTGGTTCCCTTGCGTATATTTGTCGTGGCCGACAGCACGGGTGGGCAAGTCATTGGGGCCTTTGACGGAAGTGAACTGGTCGGCTATACGCTCTCTGTTTCCGGTTCGCGCGGCGGTCACGCCTATTTGCATTCCCACATGCTGGCCGTTCGTGAAAGCTACCGCAATTTCGGACTGGGCCGGCGATTGAAGCTGGCGCAGCGCGAGGATGCTCTCCGGCGCGGCTTCGAATTGGTTGAATGGACCTTTGACCCGCTGGAAATCAAGAATGCCTACCTGAATCTGGTGAAACTTGGCGCGATTGCCCGCCGCTACAGCGCGAACCATTATGGTTATTCATCCTCCGCCCTGCACGTGGGCGTGCCTACAGACCGGCTGGTGGCGGAATGGTGGGTGAAATCAAATCGAGTTGTGAATCTGCTGGAACGCAATACCGCTCCGAATTTCCAGGCGACCAGAAAAATCACGGTCCCCGCACAAATCTATGCCTGGAGAGCATCAGAAACCGATCGCGAGAAGGCTGCCCAGGTGCAGAAGCGGAACCGGGAAGAGTTCTTGCGATCATTCTCAGAGGGGCTGGCCGTACTGGGATACGAACGCGATGCCGCAGGCAACGGTGCCTTCCTGCTGGGCCACTGGGACGAAAAATGGTCGTATGCTACGGAGGAAGACCATGAGAATTGAAGCCATTACCCTGCGCGAGATCCGCATGCCGCTGGTTCATTTTTTTGAGACCAGCTTCGGGCGCACCACGGAGCGCCGGATTCTGCTCGTTACTCTGCATACCGATGGTCCGGAAGGATGGGGAGAGTGCGTCGCTGGAGAAGATCCTTTCTATAGCGAAGAGTCCATTGATACCGCCTCGTATGCCATCGAACGCTATCTTGCCCCTGCGCTTCTCGGAAAGTCGATTGCGAAGGCCAGTGACGCTCCGGGCCTCTTTGCGCGAGTGCGAGGACACCGCATGGCCAAGGGCGCACTCGAAAACGCATTGTGGGACGCGGAAGCCCAGGCCAAACAGCTTCCTCTCTGGCAACTGCTGGGCGGAAGCCAGTCTGAGATTGCCTGTGGCGTCTCCATTGGAATTCAGAACTCGGTGGAACAACTTTTGGAGAAAATTGAGACCGAGGTAAATGCCGGTTACCGGCGTATTAAGGTGAAGTGCAAACCAGGATGGGACGTGGATGTTTTTGAAAAAATCCGCCAGCGCTGGCCGGAAATTCTTCTAAGCTGTGACGCCAATTCTGCTTATATGCTCAAGCAGATTGAACATCTAAAGAAGTTCGACCGCTTTAACCTGCTTATGATCGAGCAGCCGCTTTGGCATGATGATTTCTATTTCCATGCTCAGTTGCAGAAGCAGCTCAAGACCAGTATTTGTCTGGATGAGGCCATCCACAACCAGCGTGATGCCCAGGCCGCCATTGAGTTGGGCTCGTGCAAAATCATTAACATTAAAGTTGGGCGGGTTGGCGGTTTCAGTGAAGCAGTGGCGGTGCATAACACTGCTCAAAGCGCGGGCATACCGGTTTGGTGCGGCGGCATGTTAGAGTCGGGCATTGGCCGTTCTCATAATATTGCCCTCTCTACTTTGCCGAATTTCAAGCTGCCGGGAGACGTCTCCGCTTCCAAACGATATTGGAAAGAAGATGTGATTGAACCGGCAGTGGAAGTTTCACCTCGGGGCCTCATCACGGTTCCCAATACGCCCGGACGCGGATTCAAGCTCAAGGCCGATTTGATTGAGAAATTGACCACTCGAAAACAGACACTTCGCTCCGGAGTCAAAACCGCTGCCGATTAGGCCACAGCTACTTCTTTGCCAGTTTGTGCAGTTGTGATTGGAGCATATCCAACGCATCAGAGAGCGCTCGAATGCCCTCCGGTTGGAAGGTTATGTCCTGGTTGTCGATGTCCGCGCACAAGTCTTTTGTCATCTGGGTAAAACGTCGAATCCGTTCGGCGGACAGGAATGACAAGACCAAGTGAGTATTAGCGGTGCTTTGGCGAGCATGAAATAGCTCAGTCACCGTCCAGGCTGTCATACGGGAACCATCTAAGGCATCGCGAAAGCTTTGGACTAGTTGGGCATCGAGTTTTTGTTCCGACCTGAGTTCACGCTCCAAATCCCGCAACTCAGATGTTATGTTTTGCAATCTTCCAGACAGCTCCGCTCCGTTGCTCGTCATAATTACTCCTGGCACGGTCTAAAGAATGGACGTTGCCGCACTATAGTTCTGATACCACTGATAAACCTGCGGGGAGGAGGTTTCTTACTATAGCGAAAAGGAGGGTCCCTTGTCGCAGTGCTTTTTTAGATGCAAATAAATCACATTCGATGCAATTGGCTGTTAAGGTCCATTGCAACAATGGCTTTCAAAGGGCGATTCCGGTCCACCAGAATCCCGATTTACTTTGCTGCCTGTGTGCTTGAGGCCATGGATTTTTCCGTCTTCTGGAGCATCTCGAACGCCTGCGAGAATGTCAGATCGTCGGGCACGCGATGAAAGTCGCTCAAGAACTGCCTCTGTTTTACCGTGATTGTCTTGAAGATGACGGCCCGGCCTTGCATGTTGATGTCGAGTTGCACCGTCTCCCAGTGGCCATTCCCAACTTCTTTTTGAAAAACCTTGAAAGTGCCGCCCTTATCAAGATGCCCCAGGAGTCCCCAACCGAAGTTCACACTATCGAAGAGCTGGCCCTCAATCCGTGCGAAGCGCATCGCTGGACGATCGATCCAGAGCTTGCCCGCCATAGCGTGATAAACCATAAGTTCGCGAGTGGGTGGTGAAAAGTTGGAGTTTGGTTTGAAATCCAGCCGTACCTGATTGCCCTCAACGCCGTCGTATTTGAAAATGAAAGCGTCAGGAATTGCTTGTAGAAGTTGGCGGGCCTTCTCCTCATCCTGTTTGGCACGTTTGGCGCGTTTGGCGCGTTCGTCTGGATCATTCACCAGCTTCTTCATCCGCTCGTCATCTTGACTGCGCTGTTCGGGTGTTAGAGGCTGGCCGTTAATCAGGAGCGTCCTGGCGAGAGAGCCATCTTTGGTTTCGATTACATCGCGGTCCTGATTTCCCCTCTCCTCTTCTTTGTGCAGGTGGTATCTCCAATGGGTATGGTCGTTGTCTTGCGACTTCAATTCGTTCTGGATGGTGTCGCGGACGAACTGGTTGGCATCATTGGGAAGAGGCGGAAGAGGCTTCTCTGGGCTACCTGCGCTGGCAATGATCGCTGCCAGAAAAAACAGCACACCATTGCACAACAGTTTAGGGGATCTCATAGCCAGCTCTGTTTGATACAAAAATCCAGCAGCAAGTTTCATTTTACAACGGTTGCAGATCGCGGCAAGCGCCGGGCATCGAGCATAAAACAGGGGTGGCGTTAGCCACCCCTACTCATCGACCCATTCGGAAAAGGCAGTCCCATTGGCTCTTGTTAAAGCCGCGGCTTTTAGTCAGGGCCGCTGTTCCCCTGGTTTTCGGCCCCTTTCCTGCCGCGACGCTTCCGTCCCGGCCGACTCTTAACTAAAGTGCAACCATACGGCCAAACTTCCTTCAGCTCCGAAGTTTTGATGAATTTGTAAATGGCAGAAAACAATGGCCTTACATAGAAACAGCAGGAGTTAATCGATTAGTTACTAAGAAATGTGAATCGGAGTTGACCAAATTGAGAACAGGCATGCCACGTATATGTATTCTGTTGCCGCTGCTGGCTTACGTTAGTTCTGCTTTTGATGTGACTTACGTTAGGGGACATCGTAAAAACCCGATTGCAGGCATCGATGGCCTTCAGTATATTCAGGGAAGCCCTCGTCACACGCAATTGTCTGGAGCCAACAATGTGGAAATCTCGTCCTGATGACAAGCCTGCAACTGAATCTGCTTCGCCTCAACCCGCTGCTCTGCCGGGGATGAACCCTGGATCTGCGGCCAAAGACACTCGCATTCCAGAAGCACCCAAGATAAACGAAAAGAAGAGTGAATCTTTTCGGGCCGAAGTTGCCCATATAGGGAAATCGGTGCTGGTCAAGGGAGAACTTTCCGGAAGCGAAGACCTCTATTTTGACGGCCAGGTCGAAGGCAGTATCGACCTGCATGACCACAGTTTGACCGTAGGCCCCAATGGCCGCATTCATGCAAATATTCAAGCTCGGGAAATTGTTGTCCACGGCAAGGTAGAGGGCAATCTGTGCGCTTCCGACCGGGTTGAGCTGAAGAAATCCTGCGTGCTCACCGGCGACATTTCCACGCAACGCATCGTAATTGAAGATGGGGCGTTTTTTAAGGGCGCCATTGATATTCAGAAAGACAGCAAAACCGAGTTGCGCAAAGCGACAACCGCAGTCGGCGTTGGAGTCGCGGCTTTGGCTTCCGGCAGTCCGCAAGTTTCATTCTTGGAAGAGAAGTAGAATCAGGAACGAGTTCCGCAGGACAGACCTACATGCGATGGTTTCGGGGTACGGACGAAGTACAGGTAAAACCGGTGGCCAAACCCAGTACCCGTCAGCGGATCAGCCGTCGCTCTACAGGCTTCACGGAATTCACGCGCACCCTCGCCGGCTACCAAAATCCTGCGGTCCTCGATTTGGGCCCTACTTCCTCCGCCAACATTGCTTTTCTTACCGGCTATGGAGGCCGGGTCTATAACGAGGACATCCTGCGGGCTTCGAGAGATCCCGTTTATGTCGTGAAACAGGAAGATGGTTCAGAGGGCCTGGATCCAAAAAAATTCTTCGCTGAAAATCTTGACCATCCTGAACACCGGTTTGACGCAATCCTGGGATGGGACATTCCCGACTATCTGCACGAATCACTGGTAAAGCCCATGGTCGAACGGATCAGCAGAATCATGAAACCCGGCGGAGCATTGCTGGCTTTCTTCCATACCAAGGACGCCGGTCCTGATTTTCCGTATTGCCGCTATCACATTGTTCAAGAGGACATTCTTGAATTGGAACCAAGTCCCAACTTTCGCCTGCAACGGATCTTCAACAACCGCCATATTGAAAACCTGTTCAAAGAGTTTTCTTCGCTCAAGTTCTTCCTCGCCCGCGACAACATCAGGGAAGTAGTGGCGGTGCGCTAGCTCTACTTGTTTTTTTCTCGCAGATTTTCTGTACCTCTCCTACGCATCGCTCTCGACCAGCACCTCGCATTCCTCTGCTTCCTCCGCTTCCTCCGTGTTTCAAAGGTTTTGGGGTTATCAGCGTTGTTCCGCGCAAATCAGCGGTAAGAAGTTTCTTTCGCGGTGAAAAACACTTGCTTGAAAGTAATTTTTACCTAGGGTTTAGCCACTCTCAGTATTTCTTTCCTCAAAAGTGGTACGAAAGTTCTCACTTGTAGCTCTCGATTTAGCCTGTTCAGGAGGAGAAAGCTTGGCCTTACCCTGCACGCATGTCAAGAAACTGCTCTCGTTTATTGAAAAATAAGGACTTAGCTGTTTCGCTCACATTGAGATGCCTGCCCTAAGGGTTTGGGCACGTAGATTGCTCTATATGAGATTGCATAACGGTCAGAAGCAATTCTCGACCGGACCCCTAAGAGCCCTCAAGAGGCAGAAAGAGGTAGATCATGGCGAGCAGCCTGCAGAGCGCGATCAACGGTCTGGCAGCCTATGTTCCGGCTGTCACAGATCAAGTTACACCCTACAGCGAGATCTACAATGAAAACTGCCACAGAATTTACTCCCTGGCTTTCTGGATGACCGACAATGAGTTGACGGCGGAGCAATTGAGCGCCAACACTTTCTTGCGCGCTTTTGCTACTGCGGACCAGCCTGCGGCAGACCACATTGACAGGGCCTTTCTGGCGGAAGTCCGGGAACTTTTTCCGGTTGGTCCGTTAACTCTGGAATGCGCCGTCTCTTCGGAGACCCGGAGTATTCACGGCAATGTAAAACGCATTCATCTTGAACGTGCAGTTGTGCAGTTGCCAGCCACCGAAAAGATGATCTTCCTGATGCATGATGTGGAAGGCTATGAGCATGGCCGGATCGCGCGCCTGCTGGGCATCAGTGAAGAAGAATCAAAGCTGGGACTTCACCAGGCCCGTGTCCAAATCCGGGAGTTGGTTGCACGAATGTCTTAACTTCCTCTCCTCTCTCCTTATTCTTCTTTGGCCCCTCGCAAGAGGGGCCTTTTTTAGTTTTGTGGATGGCAGTTTAGGAAAATGGTGTAGTTGTTTTTGGTGGTAGCTGTTATTGGTGGAAGCCCCGGCCTTCAGGCCGGTATGAAGATATTGTCAATCAGACAGCGCTTTAGCGCTGGTGGCGCTGCGGCTGTTTCCCATGACTACACTAATTCCTAAACTGCTCTAATGTGTTTATTTATGTAAATTTCCGGTTTTTACGAAACTTTTCCGGAGTTATTTCGTCTATGTATTTAACTAACATACGCAGTACCCCCACGTGGGCGCCGCCCCTTGATACCGGCGCCCACATTCTTTTTGCGATCGCATTCTGATCAGCGTCATCAAAAAAGTTGGTTGGGCAACAAACCAGGACATGTTTTACTCTAATACATCGTCTGGAGGAGATGAAAGCATGGATTGGAAAAAAGGGCTTATCTACGGTTCTTTTGCTGCCGGCGCGATATTGTTCCTCAGCGGACGCCGCCCCGCAGGTCTGGCCATTGCCGGAATCGGGCTAGCGACGCTGGCAGCCGAAAACCCCGAAAAACTCGAAGAACTTTGGAATCGCCTGCCCGAATACATTGAGAAAGGCAGCAAGATCGTGGACGGGGCGGCCATGTTTATCGAAAAACTTTCACAACAGCAGGGCGGCTATCGCAATATACCCGCCACAGGCGCCCGCTACGGCAGCTAAGCTTCAATGCAGTTCACTTAAGGGCTACTCAATGCCCAGTTTCTGCCGCGCAGCGGCGCTGAGGCGTTCCGGGCTCCACGGAGGAGTCCAAACAATATTCACGTCCACCGAGTTCACCCCCGGCAACGCCTGGACCTTTCTTCGCACGTCTTCACTGATGCCGACGTGCGCCGGGCATCCCTGTGAGGTCATCGTCATTTCAATTTCTACGTCCTGAACGTCCGGGGTGCTCTCCATGGGCTTCAGGCGTATTTCATAGATCAAGCCCAGATCGACAATGTTGACGGGGATCTCAGGGTCATAGCACTCGGTCAGCGCGTTCATCACTGCTTCTTTGGTCGGCATATCTTCTAGTTTACCAGCGATAGAACAATTGGCCGCGAATCAAGGCGCAAGTACGCGAATCTCTATATTACTATTTCTAAAAATCTTTTCTTCCTGCGAAGAATTTCCTTTGCTTTTCCTTTCCTTCGTGTCCTTCGCCCTTAACTTCGTGTTCCTTCGTGGTTATGGATTTTGGTTTTCCTCTGCTTCCTCCGCTGCCTCCGTGTTTCAAAGGTTTGGTTTATCAGCGTTGTTCCGCGCAATCAGCGGTAAGAAGTTGGTCCTGATGACAACCACCGTTTATATGCGGTGGAATTCTTCGCAGGTTCCGGGTACTCTCATTGGCCCAGCGTTCATTCTGTCGATCTGCAAACGTCACGTTCCTGGAGAAAGTCACAAGCCCATGTCTCAGAAATCCCTGCCGTCGATGGTAATCATGCTGTTCCTCGCCGTGGTGGCTGCAACCGGTCTTGCCGCAAACGGTCAAACTGTTTCGAAGGCCCCTGACCAGAGTTCCAAAGCCATCGCCGACAGCGGGGAGGCTGATGACGACAATCCTGACATCCCACGCATCGGACGAGGCCGCATCGATGAAGCGACCTACCTGCGTCTGCGCAGCGAACAGGCCGCTGAAAAGCGCGGCATGTTTGACCTGCTGCAGAATCCCCAGATGCGCTCCCAGGCCATCCGCCAGATGGAGCGCCAGGAGCAGTTGCTGCGCCAGCGCTTCGCCAGCCAGGCGCGCAGCGTCAGTTTCATCTTCGGTCCTATATGGACGCCTCTCGGCCCTGCGCCCATACCGAATGGCCAGACCGATCCCAATCTCAATCCCGCGAACGAACTGGCAGTCAGCGGACGGGTAACAGCCATCGCCGTCGATCCTGCCAATGCGCAAATCGCCTACGTGGGCACGGCCCAGGGCGGCCTCTACCGCACCATGGACCAGGGCGTCACCTGGCAGCCTTTGATGGACTCGGCCCAGTCGCTGGCCATCGGCGCGATCACCATCGATCCGACCGATAGCAATATCGTCTTTGTCGGCACCGGCGAGGGCAACTTCTCCGCCGATAGCTTCTTCGGCGTAGGACTCTACATTATCCAGGGCGCAACCACCGCCTCGCCCTCGCTTTTCGGTCCCTTCAACTCCAACGGCACGACCGATGTCTTTACCGGCCGCTCGATCACGCAGATCCTGGTGAACCCATCCGATCACAACAAGGTGATGGTCTCTACCACGTCGGGGTTCAGCGGCATCAGCAGCGATACTTTCAGTGCCTTGCCCGCGCGCGGCGTCTATCTTTCGACCAATGCCCTGTCCGGCTCGCCGACTTTCTCCCAGATCACAGTGCAGCCTGTCGCCAACCGCGCCGTGACCGACATGGTGATGGATCCTGGCAACGTGAACACCATTGTGGTCAATGTCTTTGGCGCAGCAGCGGCCGGTGATGGGGGACTGTGGACCTCCACTTCGGGCGATCCGTGGGCTGGTACTGCCACCTGGACCCAGACAATCACCAAACAGGCGATCGGCAAGCTGGCGGTGAACCGCTCCGGGGCGAAGCCGGCAACCACCTTCTTCGCCACCTTCGACGAGGTCGTTAGCTGTACTCCCCCTTCAGGCCCGCCCATCAGTGCCGGTGGAACTATGAAAACATCTACTGATGGAGGATTGAGCTGGGTAGCAGTCCCGGCAGCTACTGGATTCTGCGGCAGCCAGTGTTTCTACGACATGGCCCCCGCCATCGATCCCACCAACGTCAATAACATCTATATCGGCGGCTCGGCCGGGAGGGGCACCGGCTCCTGTCGCACTGGGATTCTGGGCAAGTCTACCGATGGCGGCGCCACCTTCACGCCCAGCCAGAACTTCCTGCACGCCGACTCCCACGTTACCGCCATCGCCCCCAGCAATCCCTCGGTGATCTATGCCGGCAACGATGGTGGGGTGTTCCTTTCCACCGACGCCGGGGCCACCTGGTCGAGCATCAATACTTCTGGCGGCTCCGGATTCAATGCCACCCAATTTGAGAGCTTGTCGTTGCATCCCAGCGACCCCAACTTCACTATTGGCGGCACCCAGGACAACGGCACCGAGTTTATGAAACCCGATGGCTCCTGGACCAGGGCCGACTTCGGCGATGGAGGCTTCTCCGCCATCGATCAGGGCAGCGTCGATACCACCAACGTCACCATGTACCACACCTATTTCAATGCCAGAAACTCCCTGATTGGCTTCGCTCAGGTGACCAACACCGGCAACGCCAAGGAGGGGAATTGGAACTTCTTCGGATGCGGCTCCGGCAATCCCGGCAACAATGGGATCAACTGCGCCGACTTCGTGCTCTTTTATGCGCCGCTGGCCCTTGGCCCGGGAACTCCCAACACCGTCTACTTTGGCACCGATCATCTCTACCGCTCCGCCGATCGGGGTGTGACCAATGTTCCGGTGAGCCAGGCTTTGATTGCCAGTGTTCCCATCAGCGCCATCGGAATCTCCGCCCAGGACGACAACGTCCGCATCGTTGGCCTGCGCAATGGCCATGTCTTTGCCAGCACCAACGGCACGACCACCATGGTGGATATAACCGGCCCCTGGCCTTTGAAGTACATTGCCCGCGCGGTGATCGATCCTAATAACAAAGACACCGCTTACGTCACCCTCAACGGCTATGGCACTCCCAACCACGTCTGGAAGACCACCAATCTTTCGTCGTTCCAATCCGCCACTCCGGCTCCGCCCACCTGGGTCGCTGCCTCGACCGGCCTGCCGGATGTTCCGGTGAACTCCTTTGCCGTCGACGCAGGCAACTCCAGCTTCCTCTACGCCGGCGCCGACATCGGTGTCTTCTTCTCGACTGACGGAGGAGCTACCTGGAACCCGTTTGGCCTGGGCCTGCCCCGGGTGGCGGTCTTCGACCTGAACATCCAGCCGAGTGCCCACAAGGTCCGCATCGGCACCCATGGACGCGGCGCCTGGGAGGCCGCAGCTGCCAGGTTCGACAACACCACCGCAGTATCGGCCAACAATACTATCCCGGCCATCGGAGCGAGCTTCATGGTCAGCGCCACAGTAAATAAAGGGACGGGCATCAGGGTTCCGACCGGGACGGTTATCTTCGCGGAGACTGGGGCGTTCCTCGGGACCGCCACCCTCGACAACACCGGCACGGCCACCTTCACCACCTCCTTCCCGGCCGCCGGCGCCCACACCATCAGCGCTGCCTACGCTGGCGACAGCTATTACTTGAACAGCACCAGCGCGACTGGCGTGGTGATCAACGTAGGCGCCGACTATACCGTGACTGCTCCTGCCGCGACCGCCACCGTAACCGCCGGCCAGAACGCCACCTACACCATCACAGTTACGCCGCAGAATGGCTTTACCAATACGGTGAGCTTCAACTGCTCCGGTCTGCCCGTGCTGGCAAGCTGCACCTTCATGCCGGCCACGATAACTCCCGGCGGCAGCGCCGCCAGCAGTACCCTGACCATCTCCACAACAGCGCATACCTCGGCAGCTCCTGTCTCTTCCATGTCGCAAACGGCTGGCTTTACCGGGGGTGTGCTCACCGGCCTCGGCCTGCTGGGCCTGGTGATCGTCGGTGGAGTTTCCCGAAGAAAGCGTTTGTGGCAATCGGCCTCCTTGTTGCTGATCGCGCTGGTGGTCGTGGCCACGATGATCGGATGCGGTGGCGGCTCGCCTCCACTCATGCAGCAGCCGTCCCTCAATCCCAATACCGGCACGCCCGCGGGAACGTCGATGGTCACAGTGACCTCGACTTCGGGAAGCATCACGCACCAGTTGCCGCTCACGTTGACGGTTCAGTGATTCTGAGCAAGTAGCATTTGAGGTCTCGATGGCGCCCAATAAGAAGGTACCCGTCGGCATGGGCAATCTAGTATGCACAGAAAGTGCTAGCCCAGGTAATACAAGCGAATGTTAACCACATATTGAGGACTTCCAGTTACTCCAGCGAGACTTATTGCGTAACTTATGGGTTGGTTCGCAGCAGCAAAAAACGATAGAATGTTGCCATTGAAACAGTTATCGGCTCCAGCCGCCTGATTAACATTAAGACCGTTCAGATTCCTGCTTTGCGTCGCAACTCCATTATTGAATTGAACGGTTGGAGAGATATTTCCACCTGTTCCTGATGCGGTGAGAATTAAATCCACGACTACTACGTAGACTCCAGCTCCATTTGCCGGAACTGTGTAGAAAGTTGTTTGGGGGATCGGTGCTGTTTGCCCAGTAAGGGAGATGGTGGCGTAGACGGCAGGAACTCCATTCCCGACTGTTGCAACACCGTTATATGAGACAACAGTATTGCCGATTGTAAGATTACCACTTAGAGTTGCATTGTTGACTGCGGGGCTGGATGCTAGAACAGCCGCGCCATTGCCAGTTGTAGTGGAGACTTGAGTCCCGTTGATCTTAAAGACATTGCCAGCCCCAGCAGTATCGAAAGTCTTGTTTGTAAGAGTATCGGTAGTTGCTCTGCCAACAAGTGTGTCTGTGGTCGCAGGTAAGGTCAGACTACCTGCGGCGACTGGTGTAGCTGCCAGGGTTGTTGTTCCACTGGTAGAGCCTGCAAATAGAAGTCCACTGGATGAGACTGTCTTGTTCGAGAATGTGTCGGTGGTTGCGCGTCCGACGAATGTATCGGTGACTGCCGGGAGTGTCCAAGTCCCGCTGCTGCCGCTGTTCAAGGGGCTTAAAGTTGTGAGGCCACCCAATCCCAAACTGAAAAGTATGGAGCCTGTGGTTGTACTGTTTCCTACTTGAAATGAGTTCGCTGCTGTAAATATTGGAGTCCCGGTGAACAGCGGAGCAATAAGCGTTTTGTTGGTCAGCGTATTGGTCGAGGTATCGGTGATCAGATTTCCGCCATTGGGAAGAGTGACCGTACCGGAGGCGACCGGCTGGGCCTGAAGCGTAGTAAAGCCGGAGGTAGAGCCAGGGAGTGTCAGCCCCGAGGCAGAAAGCGATGTCGCCGTGTTGAGGATTGGATAGCCGTTCATGTTGAGCGGTCCATTGATCGACTGCAGGGAGTTCTGCGCCGGGTTCGAGATGATCGGCTGAGGATAGACCACCACGCCGTTATAGAGTGGCAGACCTGCGCCGACATTGATCGTCCCCAACGACCCGCCGCTCAAATACCATCTCTGGGGAAAGCCCGTGACCGTGGCGCCGCTCGACGTCGTGAGGGTCACGTTGTAGCCGGTATAGCTGGGTTGCAGTTCATCGTTGAACCGCAGAGAGCAGACGCTGGTGTTGGCCGGGGGCAGGGAAGCGCCCGCGACCAGCGCCGTTGATTGGGAATAGTTGGAGAAAGGCGCGTTCTGCGTGGACTGCAAAGTCTCGCTTCCGGTGGCCGTGCTGATATAGATCTTCCACTGCGTCGCGTTAGCCGGAGGATTCACCGGAAGCTGCACCACCAATGTCCCGGTCTGCGTGGTGGTGACGTTTCGTTCGGGACTGGCCACGGTCTCCCCGGAGCTGTTGGCCCAGGTGGTGCGTACAAAATGATTCCCTGCGGGCAGGCTGCCTGAGCCGTAGTTGGGGGAGAGCACCGGAGCCGCCAGGGGATTGGGCAGGCCCACAATATTGCCCAGCGCATCGGTGTAGCAGTTCACGCCGCTGGTGACCACGCTCGCCGTCCCGGAGACCACCGCCGCTTGCGTCAAGGTAAAGGTAAATGTGCCGTTGGGTACGCCCCGTCCGCTGGAGGCAAGCTGGATCTGGCCGGTGATCGTCCCGGCATAGACACGGACACAAGCCATCGAGCTGAGCAAAACTGCAACCAAAAACCACTGCAAAGGATTCTTCTGCGCCATTGAAACATCTCTCCTGAGTTGCGGCGGTTTCTCGTTCTTGACCGCCACAGTAGTAATATGTTAACAATATTACTAAATATCGGCGCAGGAAATTTTGCCCCCTAATTTGAGCCGTTTTGGCGGCGTGAGCGAAGCGGGAGTCGCCAGGCGAAATCCTGAGCGGGAGCGAAGATGACGCGATCCGTATCCTTGGCGTATCCATGGGGTATCCAAAGAGGGGGGTGGAATTTGGTAATTTTGACATTTCCAGGCGCAACGCAGTAAAGCCACAACCAAAAGAAAAAACCAACCTCTTTACCGTTGATTTACGCGGATTTACGCTGATGAACCAAAGACCTTTTAACGCACGGAGGAATAGAAGAAAGGTAAACCGCTAAAGCTGGCATATCGCCGAGTAAAAGGGTGCGGCTGAGGACAGGCAGAGTTGTTATGCGGCCTTGGCTAGCTGCCTCCTCCACCCATCCCCGGTTCAAGAGTGGCCGCGAAAAGGACTCTTTGGGGAATGCAAGTTTATTGAGTTGTCAAAGAACGCGCGGTTGTGGCCGCCTAGGCAGACTCGGCATCAGGAACGCCGACCGTATAGCTATTGTAATACACTTACTAGTAGGGCACAAGTGGATGCTCCATTTTCAGAAACCATAACCTCAGATTTCCTGGCTTGCAGGGCTTGCAGACGGCCGGCTCGTGGGACTCGCGCTTTGCGGTACAATTCTGGAAGGCCGGAAAGGCGGCCTTCTGTCCGCGTAAAGGGTCGAACCCACCTCTGAAAACTTCTTGACTGTCAGAGACCCTGACTTCCAGCCCGAGAGACGCGGACGCCGGGCAAGAAATGGAAGGAAGGCGTCTATGTCCAACGCACAACTCCCTGAGCGCGCCTCGCTCGAATATCTGAAAAAACTGGCGAAGGACCGGCTGCACGAACTGCGCCGGGGTGACCCGCAAGCCAAGCTTGCCTCCGCTCTGCTGGAGGTAGCGCGAGACTACGGTTTCTCGAGCTGGCGTGCTTTGAAGGCCGAGATCGAGCAGCGGCAAAAAAAGTTTGTCACTCACTTCTTCGAGGCCTGTGTCAAAGGCGATGTGGAAGCGATGCGCGCCTCGCTCAAGAATGACCCAGACCTGGTTCGCGTAAGCATTCCTGGCTCCTTCCACGGCTGGACGGGACTGCACGAGGCAGCCAAGCGCGGGCACGCGGAGGCCGTACGGTTGCTGCTCGAATGCGGAGCGGACCCGAATGCGCGCGAGTCCGGAGACAACACCTACGCGCTGCATTGGGCCGCCGCCCACGCGCATCTGGAAATCGTGCGCGCGCTGCTCGATGCGGGTGGCGACGTACACGGCATGGGCGACGTGCACGAATTCGACGTGATCGGCTGGGCAACCTACCACGCGCCCGACGACGACCCGGCACAGATGGATGTGTCGCGGCGCGACCTGTTGTCGCTTCTGCTGGAGCGCGGGGCGCGCCACCACATTTTTTCAGCCATCTCTGTCGGCGACCTGGAGCTGATTCGAAGGCTGGTAGAGCAGAATCCGGAAATGCTCGATCGCCGGATGTCGCGCTTCGAACAAGGCATGACGCCTCTGCATTTCGCGATGGGCCGCAAGCGCTACGACATCCTGGAGCTTCTGATCGAGATGGGCGCAGACCTTGAGGCGCAAGATCAGAGCGGTCAAACGGCGCTTGCGGTCGCCATGTTGCGCGGAGATCGAGAGGCGATGGCCCGCCTGCACGCCGCCGGGGCGAAGCAGCCGATGGCGGTCGCGCCGTCGGGATTCACCGCCGGCATGGCCAAATTAGCTGGGTCTGTCAGGAAGGGTGTCCCGATGATCTACGTCCCGGATGTCGGGCGCACCCTCGACTGGTACGTGTCGATCGGATTCAAAGAGATCGACCGATACGCAGACGACGGTGTGGTGAATTTCGGCATGGTAGCGTTCGGAGAGGCCGAACTCATGCTCAACATGCACGGAAAACCGGGCCGGCACGACGCGAGTCTATGGTTTTATACCGACAAGGTCGATGATCTTTATCAACTCCTCAAGTCCCGTCAACTCGAAGCCGCGCAAGCCGCGCTTGCTGGCGCCCCAGGGGACCATCAGGGAATCGAGTTTGTAGAGGACATCAATAACACCTCTTACGGAGCGCGCGAGTTCGGTATCCGTGATCTGAACGGATACATTTTGTATTTCATACAGCTCGTAGAAAAGTAGATTGAGCCGGTTTGGCGGCGTGAGCGAAGCGGGAGTCGCCAGGCGAAATCCTGAGCGGCAGAGAAGAGTCTGGCCAGCGAGCATTTAAACGGCGTGATCCCGGTGACTTGTCGAAGAAGCGGCGAGAGGTTAGACCGAATACAACTGCAGCTCCATTCGGATAGAACGTGCAAGGCCCTCAAGGTCTCCATATAAGCTTTTGCTCGTAACATTCATCTTTCGCAGTAACGCGAAAAGACCTCTATACAGATCGTTAGCTATCCGGTACTTGGTGATTCCAGCCGTTATGTATGTTGGCGAAGCCAATACTTCTTCAATCCGACGACTGCGGTTTCCAGAGAGTAAGAAAGATCCTGCTTGGCGGTCTAATCTTGCATTGAGCAGCCTTGGCTCAGCAATCCAAGCTATATCATATGCAAATTTATCTACGACGTCTTCGAATATTGCATCGTGGTTTTTGTGGATGGATTGGCGAGTCTCGTGGAATGTTGGGTCCTTTTCTGAAATGTAAGCGATAGATTTCTGCATGACTGAGCTGTAGTCAATAGCAAACACGGCGAAGTCGCTCCGCATCTGTGGATTGTAAGCCTCAAGAGCAAAATATAGCGCAACATATGGACTTTCTGTAAAGTCAAGTAGTCGCGTTGGAACACCATAGTGCTGCATGATTGAAAGCCATGCTAGCTTTGAATCGGGTCTAAGATTTTCGTTATCATATAGGTGGAATTTTGACTTGAAAACATCGAAGGAATACTCTTCAAACTTCGTTGCTGATTCGGCAGACCATGCCGCCCCGATAACCCGCTCAAGAGATGATTCAAGTCGCCACTGTGCGTTTGCATGGCCTCGATATATATAGTTGTTTGGAAGGCCATTAAGTTCTTTCAGTAGCTCTTCTACAGAGTTGATATCAATCTGTTTCATTTTTCCTTAATCGATTGTAAAGCTTCTCTAGGTCTTCCAAAACGACTTCCGGCTGATGTTCGTCCTCATTGTACCGACGCTTAATTGGATCGCCCCTCAAGTGCACTGTAATCCCTTTCTGAGATTTGCTCTTTGTAATAGTTGCGGAGGCCTCGTTCCCTGTTGCAGCAGTGCTTCGGGTCACCGATTGGAGTACAGAGCGATTCAAGTCTTCGCCTTGTATTTGGGCTTTACCCTTTTTTCCGTTTGCAGAAGACAGATAAACGGACAGCGGTTTTTGAAAATGTTCATCTGCGTCAAATGGATTCGGGCCGTGGAAGCTAGCCGCAAATCGAGATACCCGATAGGCGGATTCTAGCGCTCGAAGAAAATCTTCCGGGTCTGGAATGGGTGCGATTTCCACGGACGTGTTGCTGTTAATTATGACTCTCGTTGCTGAAAGCAATTGCTGGATTCTGTCCGCAACTCCCTTCACGGTTGGGAGGAGGCTGGATTTATGTGCAATAGCAATTATGCCTATTTGAGCATTGAAGACGCAGTGAGTATAAGGGCTTGTTTCAAGTTCTTCTTCGAGGAAGTCCCCAGATGTTTCATCAAATTTTTCTATTGTTGATTTTGTCGTTCGGCCAATTGCGAAGTATCCAGTGTCTTCTGAGAATAATCGAATATTGCCAATGTGCCAGAGATATCCTTTTCGAAGTTCGGCGGAAGGTTTTTCCTGAAGTGAAAGAAGAAATAGCTGTCGTGGAGCCAGATCGCTTTGAAACAAAGTAGCTTGGCTACCCTTAATAAATTTGGCTCGAAAGAGGCTGTATTCAATAGAGGCCATGAATGCTGACAGATGGACATTATAGGCGTTCTCGCAATTTTATTGTACATGTCCTTTAGAATCTTCTTAAGCTAAATAGGGGCTTTGCCGGGCTCCTCATTTATCCTAAAATCCTCTTTTGGGAGACCAGTCACCTTGGTCTCTGTTCCCGTTCACTACTGATAAGTACGTCGCACCGTAACAAACCCTTTAGCAAGCCGACATACTCATGCAAGACCGGAGGAAAGCAGCGCCAAATTCCGCAGAGAAATTTCAAATTGTTGGGATGGAAAATTTTGAAAGATAATTGGGATGGGCACATTGTTGCACACGGTGTTGAGTTTGATCCAAAACATATTTCTGGCTAGGTGTCGCACCTCCGGCGCTTTATTTTTTTGCCACATTTTCCCAGGGCGTAGATAACCCGCCTACGCCCTGGGCTAACTTCTGGCGCGCCTCCAGCGCTTAACTTTCCATTTTGTAGGTCATTGCCTATCGTGTTGTCGATATCTTGCGAGGCATCATGACCGTGTGAAAACAGGACAAAAATCTCTTATCTATGAGTCTCTCAACGCTCTTAATCAATCGATGGAGCAGGTTCTCGAACATCTGCACCGGTTAAAGGAACTTGGAATCCTTTCTGCAAATTCTGTGGAAAATCAAAAGATCTTGGCCGAGGAGTTCAGGGCTGGAGTCAATCACGCCATTGTGGACAAGTTGAATTCCCGAGAAGAAGAGGACTGGGCAAAATTCGGAAAGCTCAGGATGGAGCGGGACGTGAACAAACGCGGTGTGGGCGACATCGGCATCCGGTCTCGCCGGATTCTTTCGTCGAAAAAGCGTCAGTCTTAGAGGGCATCTGTCGTCCCTTACGGGACTTGGTTGCTATCTTCCACGTTACCCAGGGCTTAACCACCCCAGACTGCGCAAGAACGGCGCAGTCTGGGGGCCCCGGTACGCGCCTGGGCTACTATCTTCCGCCCCTTTTCGGGGCTGGTGCGTTTGAACTTCGAACAGATTCTTATTTCCTTAAGTGAACCGTGTTGGGGCTAACTTCTGGCCGCGCCCTTCGACAAGCTCAGGGCAGGCTCTCCGGCGCTTGATTTTCCAGTAGCTGTTTGGGCGCGAATGAGGCCCGAAGACGCCCGCTACGTTGACGGCCTTTGATTGGATGACGATTTCTTGGAAGAGAGTTTCTGGTTCACGTAACCATGCGGGCAGAGGATGTCTGGGGCTGAAGCAACCTTTCCAGATTAGCTACAGAAACTCTGGCAATGCTCTAAACTCCTTCAGAGGATTCTCATGACGGAAGCAGATCTGCACAACTTTATCGCTGGATGCAAGCTCGGAGTATTATCCACGGTTGCTGAAACCGGGACACCGCAATCGGCGCTGGTGGGCATCGCAGTTACACCCAGCCTCGAGATCATCTTCGACACCGTCAAGAGCTCCCGGAAATATCCGAATCTCATCGCCAGACGCCGGTGCTCTTTCGTCATAGGCTGGGCTGGCGAGCAGACGGTGCAGTATGAGGGCGAAGCTACAGAACTCCGAGGAGCAGAGTTGAGACGCTGCCAAGAAGTGTACTTCCGAGTATGGACAGACGGTCCAGCCCGGCTCACTTGGCCAGGGATCGTGTACTTCGTGGTAAGACCAAAGTGGATCCGCTACAGTGACTTCGATCAGACCCCACCGCTCATCCAAGAATTCACCTTCGATGGACCTGAATAGTACACCCATGGCAGTCTAAAGCGATTCCAGAGTTGGTGTATCCCCGCCGGTGTTTCTGCGCCAGGGCTAAAAGCCCTTTGTATTCGTGCTCTTAACACGGCCCTAAAAGGGCCGTTCTTACACCGCGTAAGGAAAAAGGGCTTGTTCCTTCCATAACCCAGCACTTACGAGACAGCGTGTACGCAAGAGCCGCGCACACGCTGCCTCGATGTGCTGGGCTATTTTCATTCGTCCCCTGCCGGGGACTGGTTCTCGGTGGTTTCACATTGCTCTATTACTGAAGCTTCTGGATTGCTTGACCGTTTCAAAACTGGTCCTTGGCTCAGGGCAGCCGTCCAGCGCTTTTTGCACGCTTCAAAAAATTGGAAGTTAGCCGAAGTAAAAGTCCATGACCGGGGCGCTCCAAGCAGCGTATTTTCTTACGCAGGTGCAATCGATCTGGCAGGCGCGCCGTTCGACGGACACTCCGATTTGGCCAACCGCCGCTGCCGTCTTGAGCCGGTTCTCGGCGTGGGTGTAGGCATTTTCACCAGACGACATCTGTCTTTGCGGATCATCAAGAATGATTCGCGTCCGCCGGTTCGGGAAGTCGAGCTTTCCCGATGGAGTTTGAATGGCAAGCATTTTGTCGAGATCACCGGAACGGATACTTTTCCCCAGCTCTTCGGCACTCTGAAACCATCGTCCGCTATCGGGTTCGGTGTCATACCAGTAGACGGGGCTTTTCCTGGTCACGCGGATCTGGGTGCCTGCGGGCAATCGGAGAAGAACATCGAGATCAAAGACGAACAGCGCCGGTCCGTATTGGTTTGGCCCTTTGGTTCGCCCTTCCCGGCTGTGGATGTCGGCATGAGGAAGAAAGATGCTGTGCCAGATGCCATATTTCTTGTCGAGCTGGTCCGAGGGTTGTTGTGACTGTTTGAGACCATGGTCCTCGACAGAACCGCGCGACAGTAAACCACCCTGCTCCAGAAAAGTGCAGCAGGTGATCACCGAATTTGCGTGGTGAAGATGCGTCGCTCCGATCTTTTTCAAAACGCCGTATATGTCACTTCCTTGCACGAAAGCCTCTTTTCAGCCCTCCTCGCAAAAGCTTGGAGGCAGTTGTGCTGCGGACCCAAGTATTCGACCAATGAAATGTTCCCAGATCGTGTTTCAAAAATAAGATTTGTTTTGCTAAAAAGCCGGTCATTTAGGGCCGATAACGCAGGCCCTTCGACAAGCTCAGGGCAAGCTCTAAAGGCTTGTTCTTCCACCTTAAATTCTGAACAACACGCTCCAGTTCTTGCGCTGATGGTTATGCGCCGCGCTCAAAACTCTGGCTTCATTCCGGGCGTTGCATTATGCGTCTTAATCCCCCAAATATACATTGCATCCATGCTGCCCTGGAACTCAAGTCCTGCCCACCATAGTTTAATATTACAAAGAAAGGTCAAGGGGGTAGTGCCAGTCGGCAGTGCCCATTTTGCAGCCCGATGCCACTGAATGAGGAGTATCTCCGCGCCCGTACTGTCGGCGACCTGGAGCCGCTATCCACCCGGATTAGTATTGTGGATTATGATTCCCTGTGGCCGGACCGGTTTCGCCGTGAGGCTGAGAGAATCTGGTTGATCCTAACCGGCCGCGCCTTGTGTATTGAACACGTTGGATCGACATCTGTTCCTATGCTGGCAGCCAAGCCGGTCATCGATATCATGCTGGTTGTGACCGACTCGGCCCAAGAGAGTGAGTATGTGCCTGCATTGGAGCAGGCTGGCTATCAACTCCGCATTCGCGAGCCAGATTGGCACGAGCACCGAATGTTGAAGGGACCAGATTCAGACATCAATCTGCACGTCTTCTCAAATCAATGTCCTGAAATCGACCGTATGCTTGCCTTCCGTGACTGGTTACGGAACAACGAATCCGATCGTGAACTCTACGCCCGCACGAAGCGCGAGTTGGCGCAGAAGGACTGGAGATACACCCAGAACTACGCTGACGCCAAGACTGCTGTGATCGAGCAAATCATGACCAGAGCGCGAAATTCATATTAGAAATTTCACCGCTTAGGACGCAATGGGCGACAGGGAACAGCAAACCCTTACCGCTGACCGCTGATCCAAGCAAGTGCAAGTCAAAGCAAAAGTGCAAGAATTTTGCTCGGAGAAGAGCCAACTTCTTACCGCTGATAAACGCTGATCAATCAAAACCTTTTTAGCCGCGAATCCACGGCACGCCGGGACAGGTCGGCGCGAACGGACGTTAAAAATGCGCAGCCTGGATGGCACTGTTGGTTTTACAATCCTGCCATGCGTAACGTTGTTCTGGGGCTGGGTATAAGCCTTGATGGTTATATTGCACGACCGAACGGCGCCGTCGATTTTCTCTTCATGCCTAAGGATTACTCGATGGCCGGGTTCTTTGCGAGCATTGATACCGCCATCATGGGACGTAAGACCTATGATGTTGCGCAAAGCATGGGTGGGGGCTCTTTCGGTGGATCGAAGATGGTGTCCTATGTCTTTTCCCACACATTGCCGCCGGGCGAACGAGATGGCCTGATATTCACTAACCAATCCCCCGCCACTCTCATCAGTGAACTCCGCAAACGCCCTGGCAAACACATCTGGCTCATGGGAGGCGGCGAACTCGCTCGCGACTTTCTCAAAGCCGACCTGGTCGATGAACTGTATCTCGGTGTTGTTCCAGTCCTGCTTGGTGAAGGCATCCCTCTCTTTCCCAGTGGCTTTCCCCAACGCGACTTCTCGCTGGTTGAGAACCAGACCTACTCGAAAGGCCTGATCTCCCTCAACTACAAACGGGTCCGATCCAAGGCCAAAAGGAAATCCTGATCCACGAAGTGGACGCAAACGAACATCAAAAATCTTGCCGCTGATTTACGCTGATAAACGCTGATCAATCAAAACCTTTTTAGCCGCGAATCCACGGCACGCCGGGACAGGTCAAGGCGAAAGAACGCGAATCAGAAGCCTTTGGGTGCAGTACTGATTGCTTTCAATACGAAAGCCCCTGGACGACCGTTTAGCCGTCCAAGGGGCTCGTAAATCAGTCCGAGCCTTCTCTCCCCTTGCACTGTTTCCCCCAGGTTTTAAACTGTCAGCGCCGGAGAAGGTCTGAACTCTTCTTGATTGAAGTTCTTGGTGAGCTGAGTATCGGGCCGGACTTGATTTGCGGAAATTCATCAAAGAGCTTAAAGCGTGGCGCAAATTGACCTTAGGACGATGGCAGGGAGTGACATCCTCTGACTCCACGGTTTCATCTGAATTCAATCAGAGTGCAGTGTACGGGGCGTGTATGCATCAGCTTCTTCCCATTCTGCTTGTATTGCTAGGAAGTAAACCAACCACGCAGTCGACAGCGCCGGAGCGCCACTTGGGCGAAGCGGGTTCAAGTGTCATCTTTCTGCGCTCGGCATTCGCGCACGGCTACCGGCATGGCTACGAAGAGGGCTACCATGTAGGTAACATGGACATCAATATGGGCCGCCAGCCCCGCACCCGGATGTCGCAGTTTCATGGCATTTCGACCGGCTATGCGCCGGGATTCGGGCCTCGGGGATCTTTTGACTCGGGCTTCGTCGATGGTCTAAAAGCCGGATACATTGATGGTTTTGCAGGCCGGCTGTTTCGGGCGGTGGACATCTTCCGCGAGGTATCCATCTCTCTGAGCGAATCCCCGGCGGCTGCCGATCCCGCGAACATCTATTTTAATCAAGGTTTTTCTGCCGGATACCAGGACGGCCTTCTGCGCAGCGAAAGAGCTGGCGCTTCCCCAGCCAGCTTCGATCCGATTTCTGGAAGTTGCGGCCAATTCCATCCTGCCAGGGCGATGGAGCAGCCGGTCCAGCAAAGCTTCTGTGAAGGCTACTGGCGCGGACATAACGTGGGCAATGCGGATGCCTTGGCGCTGGGACCAGAACATCATTCCATGCAGGCCAGCAAGTAGTCCCACTCAGAAGAAAACCTCAAAACTAGGGCCTTTCGTAGGTACATGTACCCTGTTTATGAATGGGCAGGAGCCGGAGTTCATGATACTTTCAGGTGGGACAGGTAGAGTTTTGAATAAAATCTTCTCTTGATTTAGCAGGCCCATATTGCAGGTTCATATATGAAGGAGCGTGGGATGAAAGCAGCCTCGGCCAAGAAACCAACGATCTGGATTGCTGTGGTGGAGAGCGATCCGCTCAGGTTCATAGGACTAAAATCTTTGTTTGACACCGAACCAGACCTGGAGTTGGTAGCATCCAGCCTCGCCGATCTTGGTCCGCGGACAGATATCGATCTGGTTCTGCTGGGCAGCCGTGCCGGACAGAACCTGTTCGACGTTATGGCAGGGCTGAAGGCGGCGCGTCCTGACCTGCGCATTATCGTGACCGGAAGCGGCGCAGATGATGAAACGATTCTGAAGGCCTTGGCTGCTGGGGCAAAGGGCTATGTGGACGAGGCCGCCTCCCCGGCAGAGTTCATTCAGGCCATGCGGATTGTTCACCAGGGCTCCGTATGGGCGCCCCGCCGGGTTCTTTCGATCTTTATTGAGCGTGTCACCTCTTCCCCTGGACGCATATTTCCTGCCGGACGGGTCACATTTACTGACCGGGAAAAAGAAGTTCTTGAACTGCTGGTAGTTGGCCGGTCCAACAAGGAAATTGGCTCGGTGCTGGGCATCGAGGAACGCACGGTGAAGGCCCACGTGGCTAAATTGATGCGCAAAGTCGGGGTCCAGAACCGCATTGCACTCTCCGTACACGCTATTACCCATTCATTAGTGACTTCGTCAAAGTAATGCGGATCTGGTGATCGGGAGAACAGGTGGTCTGGTGACTGGAATGACCCGCTCTTCCGATCATCAGACCACCGGAGCACCTGATTCCACGAGGGGCACTCCCTAAAGTACATAGCTGGATATGGCCCGTTCTGCTGGTTTTGATAGGAACCCAAGTTACTTGCCGGGAAGCCGGGCCAGGTCCATACTCTTTTCACCTACCACAGAACCTGGGAGACAGGGGTTGGAAACGGTAACGAGGGTCGCCGAATCCAACCCTTTATTATTTCCCCAAATTTTTCTTTTTCCAGGCATCTAACCCTATAAGTTGTTCCCTGTAAAATCTTGATTAGAGGAAAATCCATGAAACGTCTTCTAGGTGTATTGTTGTTCGCCCTTATAGCATTGAATCAGATGATGGCTGAGACTGAGGCCAGCCGGGTAGAGGCCGCGGCCAACGTCCTTAATGAAATCATGTCTGCCCCGGACAAGGGCATTCCGGAAGAGATACTGGGCTCCGCCAAGTGTATTGCGGTTGTGCCTTCATTGCTGAAGGGTGGCCTGGGATTTGGCGGCGCTTATGGCCGGGGAGTGGCCACTTGCCGTACCGGCAATGGCTGGAGCGCGCCTGCGCCTTTTAGCATTAAAGGTGGCAGCTTTGGATTGCAGATTGGCGGGCAGGCTGTCGATCTGGTCATGTTGATCATGAATGATAAAGGCATGGAGAACCTGCTTTCCAGCAAGTTTAAACTGGGCGCCGATGCCTCTGCTGCAGCCGGCCCGGTAGGACGCCACGTTGAGGGCAGCACCGATTGGAAGCTGCGCGCCGAGGTCCTTACTTATTCACGGGCCCGCGGGCTGTTTGCAGGAATCACTTTGAACGGCTCGGTGATAAGCCAGGACAACGATGCCACCCGCGAGCTTTACGGGAGAATGGCACCCTTTAAGACCATCTTGACCGGCGCCATTGCAACGCCCCCGGATGGTGAACCTTTCATCGCCAGCGTGCGCAAGGCCACTGGCGCTCAGGCAGCCGCCAGCACTGCTGAGCCAAAAAAGGAGTAAGGAAAACCGGGGGATCGGAGATCCAGTGATCGGGGGAGCAAGAATCAGGGTTCTTGCTCCCCCGAGGCCGTCTCCTAAATAGGTTTTCGAGAAGCAAAGTCAACTTTCCGCCTTCTTCGACAGCTCAAGACAGGGTCTAACTGGGCTCATCATTTGAGTCCTAGCCATCCTCCAAATTCCTAAAGCGAAACAGCATTGGATTCTCCTTTTCGTACGTTCCTACCAGGACTGGCATTGTCGCGCCAGCATTCTTCGGCAACGCCAACATCGTTTTGATTTGCTTTTGATCAGCGTTGATCAGTTCAATCAGCGTCATCAGCGGTAAGGTTTTGCAGTTCTGCCACGCTGTGGCTAGGAGTGCCCGATTTGAATTATTTGTCGGCGGATGTTACCGTCCGATTTCTTGATGCGATATCGGTTTGAATACTTTCCCGTCCTGCTGCTGGCTAAGTTCATAGGCCTGCTGCCCCGATCATTGGCCCGGGCCTTTTGTATAAGCATAGGACTGCTGGTCTACACATTGCATCCCCGCTTGCGCCGGGTGGGCATGCGAAACCTGGATCTGGCCTTTCCGCAAAAGAGCAAAAAGGAGAAGAAAAGGATCCTGCGCGGGTTGTACAAGAGCCTGGGCCGGCAACTGGCGGAGTTCTGCCTTCTTCTCCGATACAGCCGACGGAACGTTTCCAGGATCGCTGTTTACGACGGTTTCGAGAATTTTGCCGAGGCCCAGGCCCGCGGTAAAGGAGTAATCTTTTTGACCGGCCATTTTGGGGGCTGGGAGATCGGCTCATTCGTGCATTCCCTGCAAGGGCATCCATTAAATATTGTGATGCGTCCACTGGACAATCCCTACCTGAATGCCATGGTCGATCGCTATCGCACGCTGCATGGCAACCAGACATTTCCCAAGCAGGATTTTGCCCGTGGTCTGCTCAGTTCGCTCAGGCGCGCGGAAACCGTGGGCATCCTGATGGACACAAATATGACTCCTCCGCAGGGCGCCTTTGTCGACTTTTTCGGCCTGCCGGCCTGCACGGCAACTGGCGTGGCGCGCGTGGCGCTACATACCGATGCGGCGGTGGTTCCGGCCTTTACCATTTGGGACAAGGAGCTGGGCAAATACAGAATCCGTTTTGATCCGGCGATCAAGCTGGTCCGCACCGGCGATGACGAAGCCGATGCCCTGGAGAATACGGCTGCCTTTACCAAGGTGATTGAGAGCTATGCAAGCCGGTATCCGGAACAGTGGCTCTGGGTGCATCGCCGCTGGAAGACGCGTCCGGTTGGGGAGGCTTCGCTTTATTGAGGAATCAGCCAAAGCAAAACCATTTTCACCGCCAAGGGCGCAAAGGGCGCCAAGGAAAATCGAAGTGGACGAGGTGGACTTAATGGACTGAGTGGACGGCGCCATGATTACCAATTTTCACCCGGTCAGAGCACTGGTTGATCGTCTCTTTCAATTGGTGTTCATACGCGTGATGCGCGGCTAAGAATCCTATTTCCTATTTGCATTCGCCAAAAACCTGCGAGAATAAGCATATATGGCATTGGTTGTTATTGGCGGGCATTCGCGCAGTGTGGGTAAGACCAGCATAGTTGCCGGCCTGATTGTGGCCCTGCCCGAATTCAACTGGACGGCCCTCAAGATCACGCAGTACGGTCATGGAATCTGCTCCGCCAATGGCGAGCCCTGCGACTGCGTCACCGATGATCATACCCGGGCCATTACCGAAGAACATGACCGCAGCGGAGAAACCGATACCTCCCGCTTCCTGGTCGCGGGGGCCGCGCGCTCGGTTTGGGTCAGGACCCGCCAGGGAATGCTGGCCGAAGCCATGCCCGACATTCGCCGACGAATCGCCGGAGTAGAGAACGTGATTGTTGAATCGAACAGCGTGATTCGCTTTCTTCGTCCCGATCTTTACCTCAGCGTGCTGGATGCGGCAACCGCCGACTTCAAAGACTCCGCCCGAGAGTTCCTGGACCGCGCCGACGCCCTGATCCTGCACAAAACAGATGAGAGTCCGCTTTGGAAGTCAGTCTCGCTCAGGCCGGTCAGCGGGCGGCCTTTCTTTCTTATCGAGCCGCCTCCTTATGTGACTCCAGAGATCATTTCATTTGTGCGAGAGCGACTGTGCGCAACCAGCACCGCTAAACCAACTTCTTAACCGCTGATGACGCTGCTCACGCAGGGATAGTCACTTCTGCTTGTTTGCCCGCTCCACGCCCACGCAAGAAAACCGCATTGACAGGGCGCGGGGAGCTTGGCACGATGTATCGCTACTCCTCAACTCGAGAAAGGAGTCGTGCAATGCATTTGCCTTCAGCCTTTCAGCGCCTGAGCCAGGTCGCAACACCAAAGCCTTGGATACGTCTTCGCCATGCACGTGCGCAAGTGTTGCTCATTGCTGCCGCTTTGTACCTTCTTGTCTTCAACGTCTCCGCTCATAGCCGCGATACCCTGGCGATCACCAGCCCCTTGCCCAACGAGCGTTTTGTCACAAATGCGACTGTCAATCTCAAGGTTTCGCTCGGAGACCGGCACATTGATGCATCGGAGGTGGTCTGGACTTCCAGTGTCTCCGGCGAGCTGGGTCGCGGTCCTACTATCCAGGTCAGCAAACTCCCGCCGGGCACTCACAACATCACCGTGAGCATCCACGGCGAGACGCAAAGTGTTTCGATCCGTGAATTCAAGGACCTGTGGGAGTTATATCAGGCCACGCCCTCGCAAGCCGAGATCGACCGGACCAATAAGGACTTCACCTTCAACTGGATCGACGGAGGCGAACGAGATGAAAAATGGGCGACATACGATCCTCCGACGTTCAATCAGGCATCGCTCACGCCTTCGAAAGTGGTGGTGCTTATGCGGCTGGAGGTGCTACGGCGGCAGGTCTTCTCCGAGCAGCTGCCTTTCGGGGACGGGCTGCCGGTCTTTGACCACTTGCGCAAACACGTCAAGAGGTTGAGCCTGATGCTCGACTGCAACGACAATTCGGGCGGCGGCGGAAACATCACGCTGCATCGCTGGCAGAACACCTGGGACCTCACAAGACGGGATTGCAAATCGCCTGCGCCCACTGATCCGCACCTGAATGGCTACGTGGGCCCACTCTTCCTTTTGATGCACGAGTCTCGTCACAACCAGCCCGGCGATCCGGGCCACACAACTTGTTATGGCTTCGGCAACATGGACCCTGCCCTCGACAAAGGCAGCGGACACGCCTGGGCGACCTTATACGCGATGTGGGTCTATAAATACGGATTGTATGATCCGCCCCTCATGAAACAGAGTGCCCGGATCAACGCCTACGCGCTGCTGTCACGATTCTGCTCCAAGCCAACATCGTCCAACCCCAAAGTCCAGGCGATCATCGACGAACTGCTGGCCGAGCCATCGGCAAAAACTCTCGCCGGATTGTCGTCGTCGCCGCTGCCGGCGCCTGAACTGCTGTCTCCTGCGGATGGCGCTGCCTTGAAGGACCCTGAACTTCGTACGAACCTCCGTTGGAATCCCGTGCCCGCCGCCGCAGTCTACGTAGTGGAGTGGGACTACAAATCCGGCAATACATGGACGGCCGAGTTGCCCCCGCGTGTGTCCGAACAGGCGAAAGGCTGGTGGGCAGAATCCCGCAGACCCTTCCTCTCAGAATTTCCTACAACGGCAACCAATTATAGTTTCCAATTCGTAGGCGCCCAGCCAGGCCGCTGGCGGGTATGGGCTGTCGATGCAGAAGGCCATCCGGGAACTAAAAGCGAGTGGCGCGAGTTCCGGCACTCACGTTGAGCGCCACGAAGGTGTGATCCGTTCCTGAATTTTTCCACAGCAGAATTTTCCACAACAAAATTGGCAGAAGTTTTATCTGCTCTTCACGCCTTTTTAACAGGTTGGATTTTTACTTTTTGCGACGGTGAAACCTACGAGAAAGGCTGGCTGCTGAACGCTCAGCCCCGCAGTATTTTCAAAACACAGGACAAATAAACCATTCCCCCAATCCAACAAACAGCCGGTGCACTCCGGCAAGGAGCATTCTGAGTTATGAAGCGTACTCGCTTTGTTATTCCTACAATTGTGCTTGGTCTATTTCTAGCAAGCGCAGGCAATCTGCCCAGCCTGCTCGCGCAGGTAAAGGTCCCAACGGGTAAGACGATTACCCCCACTGCTGCTCCAGGCTCCACCTTTCATCGCTTGAATCCTGGCCTGTCCGACTTCCCGAATTTCGTCGTGGGCCAAGCTGTTACTACCGCAGTAAGTCCTAATGGAAAAACTCTTCTTATCCTGACCAGTGGTTACAATCTCAACAATGATGCATCCGGCAATCAGGTAGACGCCGATTCTAACGAATACGTTTTTGTCTTCGATATCTCGGTGAATCCACCGGCGCAACGGCAAGTCTTGCAGCTTCCCAATACTTTCAATGGGGTGGTCTGGAATCCCAGCGGAAAAGAATTCTATGTTTCAGGCGGTCCGGACGATGCAGTCCTGGTTTTTGATCTGGCAGGCTCCACCTGGACGAAGGCAGCCAGCATCGGACTAGGACACACCAACGGTGTTGGTCTGGGCCCCATTACCCCTATGGTTGCCGGCCTCTCGGTATCGCATGATGGCACGCGGCTTTTAGCAGCCGACTATCGCAATGACTCTGTGAGCCTGGTGAATCTACTGACGCGCACTAAAATTGCCGAGTTAGATTTGCGGCCCGGCAAGATCAATGCCGCACGGACCGGCGTTCCCGGAGGTGAATATCCTTTCTGGACTGCGATTCAAGGCAATGGCAAAGCCTACGTTTCCAGTATGCGGGACAAAGAAATTGTGGTGCTGGACATCAGCGGCGATACCCTCTCGGTTCTGAAGCGGATCCATCTCAAGGGCCAGCCCAATAAGATGATTCTCAATAGCAGCCAGAGCCTGCTTTTTGTCGCAACCGACGTTACCGATACGGTGGCCGTCGTCAATACCAAGACAGACAGTGTGGTGGAAGAGATCCCGGTCCTTGGCACACGGAGGATCCTCGAGCAGTTGCAGGATTTCAAGGGAAGCAATCCCAACAGTCTTGCTCTCTCACCTGACGAGAAAACACTTTACGTAACTGAAGGAGGCATCAACGCGGTAGCGGTGATCCGGTTGGCGGATGACCACGATGGCGACGACCGAGATGATCGCAGCAAAGTGGTAGGACTGATTCCCACCGGCTGGTATCCCAATTCTGTCAGCCTGAATCGTACCGGCTCCGTTCTGTATGTGGTGAACGGCAAGAGTAATGCCGGACCCAATCCGCAGGGCTGCACTGACAACGCCGCCGTTGGCGGAAATTCTGGTCCATGCAGTGCGGCCAACCAGTACGTCTGGCAGCTCACCAAGGCCGGTTTCTCTGTAATCCCAACACCGAAAGACAATACGCTCGAAGATCTCACCGAGCAGGTTGCCAGGAACAACGGCTTCAGCCTGGCAGAAACACAAGAGGACAACGAAGTCATCTCCTTCCTGCGTAAACACATCAAGCACGTCATCTATGTGGTGAAAGAGAACCGCACATACGATCAAATCCTGGGCGATCTGGAAGTTGGAAATGGCGATCCTTCAATCGTAGTTTTCCCTGAAGGCATATCCCCCAACCACCACCAGCTTGCGCGGCAGTTCGTGACTCTGGACAACTTCTTTGACACCGGCGAGGTAAGCGGTGACGGCTGGAATTGGACTACGCAAGGCAAGACCGCGGTTGAAGTTGAGAAAACTGTGCCTGTGATCTATGCCGGACGAGGCACTTTCACCTACGATTACGAAGGCACCAATCGCAACATCAATACCGGTTTCGGTACGGTGGCCGCACGCCAGGCAGCCAATCCATTGAATCCCAGCGATCCGGACATCCTGCCGGGAACCCGGGACGCATCTGCATTTGATGGTCCGGGCGGTGAAGAGGGAGCGGGGTATCTTTGGGATGCTGCGCTTCGCGCCGGACGTTCCGTCCGCAACTACGGTTTTTTCATTGATCTGACGCGTTACTCACTGCCAACCACGAACCCGGCGTTCATCCCGCCGACTGCCAACGATCCTCTGCACGGATCGGCTCTGGGCAGCACAGTTGTTGCTTTTCCGACCAAGCCGGCGCTACAGAACATTACCGATCCTTTCTTCCGTGGCTTTGATCAGAAGTTTCCGGATTTTTGGCGGTTCAAGGAGTGGGAGCGCGAATTCGACAAATTTGCTGCCCACCGCAACCTTCCCAGTTTGGAACTTGTCCGCATTGAGCATGACCACTTTGGAAACTTCAAGACGGCAACCGACGGGGTCAACACATTTGCTACACAGATGGCAGACAACGATTATGCGCTCGGCTTGATTGTGGACAAAGTGGCCCATAGCCCGTTCAAAGACAGCACGCTGATCTTTGTGGTAGAAGACGATGCCCAGGATGGTCCTGACCATGTAGATGCCCATCGCAGCATTGCTTATGTGATCGGTCCACATGTGAAGCAGGGCGAGGTGGTCGCGGAGCGGTTTACCACGGTCAACATGCTGAGCACAATTGTCCGCATTCTGGGGTTAAAGCCGCTGGGGATCAACGACGCGACAGCCGAAACAATGGCTGACGTATTTGCGACCAAAGCCGAACCCTGGACGTTCGACGCAATTGTGCCCGACGTTCTGCGGAGCACTTCGTTGCCGCTTCCGCCGGCCATGGCCAAGAACACCCTTCCATCTTCGCGCCGGGTCCTGGCATTTGCCCGGCCGCAGCACGATGATCCGGCCTATCTTTCCGCCAAAACCGACGGAATGGACTTCAGCAGTGAAGACCGGCTAAACGCTGTTCTGTTCAACCGGATTCTCTGGCAAGTGATGAAAGCGGATGCTCCATATCCAACCGAACGTAACCAACGTGACCTGCGAATCAACCGCCGGCAATTACTGGAGCAATATGGGCTGGTCAAAGCGAGCGAAGGCGACTTTAACGCCTCTCCCGGCGGTAATTAAACACTACAGCATTTTCAGTCGTCCCTAACGGGACTTCTCACTGATGAACAACCTTCCCACCAACCGGGTCCCCAGCGCGCGCCAAGGCGGCACGCGCTGGTGCCCCGTTGGTGGGCTACTTTCATGCGTCCCTTTCGGGACTCGTCGCAGAGCTTGCATTTCTTTTCGGAATGGATATCGTAGGAGTGCTTACACGTCTTATGGATAGGATAAAAAGATTGGCGCAACACCAAATCTTACCGAGGATGTTTGCCTGTCTGCTGGCAGTCTTGCTGTTGGCTTCTCCTGGGCAGGCGCAGGTTGACCGAGCAGGCCTGAATGGAACCGTCACCGATTCTTTAGGGCGAGTGCTTCCTGAAGTTCACGTTATTGCCGTTCAAGATGCTACTGGACTGCGGCGTGAGACTGTCTCCTCTGCCAGCGGGACGTATGATCTTGCAGAATTGCCGGTTGGCATCTACCACGTGATTTTCGACCGAGATGGTTTTCAGCAACTTCGCATCAGCAATGTTGTACAAAGCATAGGACATACACGCACCTTGAATGCTTCCCTGAAAGTTGCTGGGCCGCGGGAAAGCGTGGACGTAGAAGGTACCTCTTCGGAATTGGAATTGAATGAGACCTCCGACTCGCTGAGCGCGCGGTTGGAACGAAAGCAGATTCAGGAACTTCCGCTGAACGGGCGCAACTGGGCTACGCTCACCGCACTGGCCCCGGGTGCGATCGACGCGGGCGGTAGCAACCAGCGCACTATCCGCTTTGCCGGACGCGGACTGGATGACAACAACTTTACCTTGGACGGAATTGATGCCACCAACATCGTGAACCAGGCGCAGCAGCCCTTTGTGCGCTTGTCGATCCCTACCGATGCGATCCAGGAATTTCGGGTGGAGTCCATGCTGTTTACCGCTGAATCCGGAAGCACTCCTGGAGGACAGGTGGCGATTACCTCTGCAACCGGAACCAATCGGTTTCACGGCGATGCGTTTGAATTCCTGCGCAATGATGTTTTCGATGCGCGCAACCCCTTTGATCACAATGCGCAGAAGCCGCGATTTCGATTGCATCAGTTCGGCGGTGGTGCAGGCGGTCCTATCGTTCGTGACAAAACCTTTTTCTATGTCAACTATGAGGGGATCCGGCAAGACTTGGGGCAGACCCTGCAGGGATTTGTGCCTACAACGATTTTGCGCAACCAAGTTTTGGCCCAATTTCCTGCGCTTGGGCCTATCATCAATGCCTATCCACTGGGCCAGACGCAGGTGAACTCGCAAGTGGCCCAATTCTCCGGAAGCGGGCGACAGTTGGACCATGAAAACTCCGTCATGCTGCGCCTGGACCAGCGCTTCACCGATAATTCAACGGCATTCATGCGATTCAACATGGATGAAGCGGTCAGCGAGACGCCACTCGGGAGTTCAGGACAATTTCTCGGTGACCGCCAACAGATCAGCTCACGCCCGGTGAATGGACTTATCGAGTTCCTGCGCATCTCTTCACCGGCGCTGGCGAACGAAGTGAAATTCGGCTTCAACCGGGGAACTGTGATTCGGGCCAACCTCAACCAGAACGGGTTGCCCTTCTCTGTGGTTGTTCCCGGGCTTACCGCCCAAAACAACAATCAGACCAGCATCGGGGTTGGAAACTCGTTCTCCGTGGTTGACAACGCAACCTGGGTGAAGGGCCGGCATGTGGTGAAGGCGGGCGTGGAAGTTCGGCGCATTGAGCTTAACCAAGGGAACACCGCCAGCGGCACAATTTCTTTTACGTCACTGAGCTCGCTCACGCTCGACCGCGTCAACTCCGCAAGCTTTGCCGCAGCGTTGCCGGTCAACGGCCTGCGCAAGACTGCGGTTTATGCCTTTGTTCAGGATGAATACAAGTGGAAGCCGAACCTGACTCTGAATCTTGGTTTGCGCTATGAGTTTTTCAACCGCTTTCACGAAGTGCTGGGCCGGGCTGTTCCGTTTGACTTTGCAACCTGCGGAGCGCAGGGTTTCTGTCCGGCAGGAGCAGAATTCAGCCGCCCGAATGTTGCCGACCTGGATCCACGCATCGCTTTTGCCTGGGCCCCGGCAAAGCTGGGTGGAAGGACTGTCATCCGTAGCGGTTTCGGCATCTATCATGGCGATGGACAGTTAGACGACCAGAACCTTCCCATCTCCAATGAAGTGCGGCGATTCTCGCTGTCACAAGCGTCCATTCCGGGTTTGAGTTTTCCGGTCGCGCCGTTTCTCGCTGGCCTGCCTGGGACTGTCTCGGCCCGGGATATGGACCGGCGCCGAAAAGATATGTATGTCTCGCAATGGGGCCTCTCGATGCAGAGTGCGCTGCCCCAGGATTTTGTCGGGACGCTCTCCTACATCGGCAGCAAAGGGACACACCTTTTGACCACCTCCTTTATTAACACGATCAATCCGCTCACTGGCGCGCGGCTGTTTCCCCAATTTGGCCAGGTAGAATTTCGCGGAAATCAAAGTAACAGCTCTTTCCAAGGATTGCAGGCCTCGATGCAGCGTTCCTTTAAGCATGGCTTGCTGGCTTCCTTCAACTATCTCTGGTCGCACGAAATCGATGATGGTTCTCTCGGCGGAGGAGACGCTGATTTTCCTCAGGACCCGGAATGTCGTGCCTGCCAGCGGGCCAGCGGCGATTTTGATGTCCGGCAAACGTGGAATGCGAATTTTGTCTACCAATTGCCGTTTGGCCATGGACGCGCATTTCTGAATCAGCCAGGGTTTCTTCGTAGTGTTTTTGGATCGTGGGAGTTGACCGCAATCGTAGCTGGACGCACCGGTTTGCCGGTAAATATCACGCTGGCCCGGCCCGCCTCCGCGGTTCCTGACGGCAACACTCAGAATCAGAGACCCGATCTTGTTCCCGGTGTTTCATTGACCCCACCGGCGGGTCCTTCAACGGCGCAATGGATCAATCCCGCAGCCTTTGCGATTCCTGCTCCGGGTACTTTTGGCAATGCTCCACGCAATGCAGTGCGCGGCCCCAGCACCTGGCAGGCGGACTTTGGCCTTAGCAAGCAAATAGCTTTGAGCGAGCAAATTCACCTTGATTTTCGCGCTGAAGCGTTCAACATATTGAATCGTCCACAATACGGCACACCTCAAGCGGATTTCTCCGCTGGTAGAGCCTTCGGTTCAATCTTGTCAACGGTAAACACCGGGCCAGTGGGAACCGGCACCCCTCGTCAATTACAATTTATGGTGCGTTTGGGGTTTTAGAGCGTCAGGGTAAGGAGTTACGAAAACAGCTACCCTTCCAGCCTCTCCGCAACCAAAACGAAAAGGATTTTGGAATTCACTCCCGGATGTGAGATCATCCGCAAACCCTGAATATTGCACCGAGTTGAAGATACTATGGCACCCGCAAATACAGTTTCTCCTGGCGCAGTTTCGATCCTGGTTGAAGCTGGTGGCCGTCAACATAAGGTAGTGGTTTCCAAGTCGCCATTCAAGATCGGCCGGCTGTCGGATTGCGATGTAGTCATTGCAGATGCCAGAGTTTCCCGTGTGCACGCCAACCTGGTGAGTGAAGGGGGCGAATACTTCATTGTTGATGGGGGGAGCAGCTACGGTACCTTCGTGAACGGGTCGCGTTGCGCTCGGGCGCGATTGAAACATGGGGACAGCATCACCCTTGGCGCTGCCGATCTCAAACTTGTCTTTCTTGCGGGCGAGCCAACCGGCGGTTCGACGGTTCTCCTGAGCCGGATTCTCGGAGAATCGGACAGCTCCGACCTGGAAAAGCTGAGACTCTTCCTGGAAGCAGCCAGAAGCTTGAGCAGCGGACTGGTCCTGAATGACGTGCTGCGCAATATGCTGGCGTATGCGCTGCGCTTGACCGTGGCCGAGAGGGGCTTCGTCTATTTAAAGGAGAAGAACGGGACAACGGTTTTGGCCTGCGGACTGGACAGCAAAGGCAATTCCATCGTCGACGGCTCCAGCGTTTCGCACTCGATCGTGAAAGATGCCATGTCGTCGGCATCGGAGTTCATCATCGGCGATACCACCGAGCAGAGTGCGTTGGCGGCACGCCAGAGCATCGTCCTGAACGATCTCAGGATGATCATTGCCATTCCTCTTCGCGCCAATCGTTTGTCTTCCGGGACAAATGCCGAAGCTGATGGCGTCCTTTATATAGACAGCCGTTTTGCCTCCCGCAATCTTTCGGGTGTGAGCCATGAGGTCCTGCGCGCCTTGGCCAATGAATGCGCAGCGGTATTGGAAAGCGCCAAGCTGGTGGAGGCCGAGCAGGCTGCCCGCCAATATCAGCAGGAGATGACGATTGCCGCCTCCATTCAACGCAGCCTGATTTCCGAACATCAAGTGCAGTGCGACTTTGCCCGGGTGAACGGCCGCAGTATACCGTGCAAGGAAGTGGGAGGCGATTTTTTCGACGTCCATGTGTCGCCGGCCGCTGTAACGGTAATCGTTGCCGACGTCTCCGGCAAAGGTATTTCAGCAGCACTTCTGGCGTCCGTGATTCACGGAATGTTTTATGCTCAGCTTTCAAGCGGCACCAGCCTGGTGGACGCGGCCTCATCGGTCAATAAGTTTCTATGTTCACGGGTTGCCGGCCAGAAATATGCAACTCTCCTGGCGGTGCAGCTCGAACGAAACGGCCGGTTGGGGGTAGTGAATTGCGGACACGTCCCTGCAATTGTTGCCGGGAATGGAACCGTCACCCAGGTAACCGACGGTGACCTGCCTTTGGGCCTGATTGCCGATGCAAGTTTCCACCTCATTGAGCAGCAACTTGCGGTGGGATCGCGCGTGTGCATGTTCACAGATGGAATCACCGAATCAGAGAACTCCGAGGGATTGGAGTTCGGAATGGTCAAGATAGAAGAACATGTCGGTGGACAAGATCCCATCGGAGCGATACTGTCGGCTGTCCAAACATTCTGCGACAATCACGAAGCTCAAGACGACCGCACGGTGCTGATCTTGGAAAGAACAAATTAAACTGCGACTCCTTTTTGAAATTCCGGGCCCGCAAAAGTGGGAGAGGAATCCCTTCCAGTTCGGTTCACTGCTTTATTAGCGATTGCAAAGCTCTTTCCGGCCCAAAATATCCTTACAGTATCCTTGGCGTATCTGCAGGGGGTGGGGGTATTATCGAATCGGTAATTTTCAATTGGAAACCTCTAATCTTGACGGTTCTGGTTTTCATCATGAATTTGGACGGAGATAGAGCTAGAGAAGTGAAGGCCACGAGTTTTAGCGTCCTCGCGGATGACGGTCAAGAAGCTGCTAGCTGCTGGCTTCTAGCTTCTTATTGATGAGGTACTTAGCCGTTCGTCCTTAGCCAAAGCCAAAATACCGCCTCCAGGCGGCACCTTTTTGAGGCAAGCGTTGAAAACATTGGGGATTTCTGTGCCGAGCTGTCTGTTTTGCGCCGACCTGAAGCCCCGTTTGCGCCAACCTCAACTTCATTTGCGCCCTCAGCTCTGGGGACGCCGAGCAGCGCCGCTGGCGTATAACGCTTCCATGCTTCCCAACGCCCGAGGGGAACATTGGGTCAGCAACGACGGTTGTCAGGAGGAGAACTGGCATGCAATATAAACATACTATAAACATACTACTAAAGTTTGTCAATGGGCGCGCCGAATCCTTAAGCCCATCGACATCTCCACGCTGTGCATTCGATTTATAAGACCTGTGGGTTGCTCGCTTCTGGTTTATGGCTGGAAAATCGAGCGTCGCCGAGTTGCCGCTTAATCTGACGTGAAATATTTACGCATTTTCGGGGTCCTTCAGGCGCAAAAAACGCGCCTTCAGGAAGACAGCGCATTTTAGAGGGAGAAATTGATACTCATCCCACGAAAAGTAAGTGACATTAGGCGTCCTTGGCGACCTTTGCGGTGAAGCTTTTTATTGGACTGTTGACAGGGCCCACGGTGGTCAATACGATTCCCACAGCGTGTCCAAATGCTCGGGCAGACAATTTCTCACTACAAGATCGTCAACAAGCTGGGCAGTGGTGGCATGGGCGTGGTGTATGAGGCAGAGGACTTAAAACTGGGGCGCCATGTCGCTCTGAAATTTCTGCCCAAGGAACTGGAGAGCGACCCACAGGCGATGGATCGTCTGCAGCGCGAAGCCCGCGCCGCTTCGGCGTTGAATCATCCCAACATCTGCACCATTTACGAGGTCAACGAATACAACGGCCAGCACTTTATCGCCATGGAATTGCTGGAAGGGAAGCCCCTGGACCAGACAATCGGCGGCGGAAGTTTGCCTCTGGCACAGTTGATGGAATTGGCCATTCAAATCTGCGATGCGCTGGATGCAGCTCATGCGCGCCACATTCTTCACCGTGACATCAAGCCGGCGAATATTTTTATAAACGACCGGGGCCAGGCCAAGATTCTGGATTTCGGTCTGGCAAAAGTTGCTACAGAGTATCGTCTCGCGGAGCCAGTGGCCGCCACTGCGGTCACGCTGGCGCCCGAGCACGCCACCAATCCTGGTACAACCGTTGGCACTGTGGCGTACATGTCTCCAGAACAGGCGCTGGGCGAGCCACTCGATCAGCGCAGCGATCTGTTTTCCTTCGGCGTGGTGCTCTACGAAATGGCCGCGGGTACGCTGCCGTTCAAGGGAAACACTTCGGCCGCATTGTTTGATGCGATCTTGCACAAGGCGCCGATTCCGCTGGTTCGGCTCAATCCCGATCTGCCTCCCGAACTCGAACGCATCATCTCCAAGTTGTTGGAGAAAGACCGCGATTTGCGCTATCAGACGGCCGCCGAAGTACGGAGCGACTTAAAGCGTCTGCGGCGGGATTCCGACTCCACTCGCATTTCTGTAGCAATCAGTGCGGCCACCACGCCGGCGGCGATTCCCACATCTGCCGTCCCGCAGTTGTCCAGCGGCGCGTTGAGCGCTCTGGCGGCACGACAGCACAAAATGGGCTTTGGCCTGATCGTGCTTGCTGGCCTGTTGGTTTTGGCGGCTGCCGCTTATGGAATTTATGCCCTGCTGCATCGGCCTGCGGCTGTGCCTTTCCAGAGCATGAGCATCAGCAAGCTCACCGATAGCGGGAAGGCGTTTACGGCGGCCATCTCACCGGACGGCAAGTATGTGGTGCACGTGGTCAGCGATGCCGGCCAGCAGAGTCTATGGATCAGGCATATTGCAACCAACAGCAACACGCAAATCGCACCACCTTCAGAAAATCGCTACGCGGGACTGACATTTTCTCCTGACGGCGACTACATCTACTTCATCCGAACCGAAAAAGCCCGGCCGGGGCTGGGTCTGCTTTACCAGATTCCGGTTTTGGGAGGCACGCCTAAACTGATTCTTACCGATGTCGACAGTCGAATCAGCTTTTCTCCCGATGGCCGTCGTTTCACATTCCGGCGCAGCTCCGGCATGGGGACAACGTCAGTGCTGGTGGCCAACGCGGACGGCAGTAACGAGCAAAAACTGGCTGAGAATTCCCTTCCTGGCGCGTTCCTCGGTCATCCAGCCTGGTCGCCGGACGGAAAAGCAATTGCGATCATGGACTTCTTTGGCCAGCAAGCCAAGGACATAGGCCGGTTCGTGTTAATTGACGCTGCTACCGGACACAAGACTCAGATCGCCAATTTCTCGGGAGTAGGGCAAATCTTTGCTTCGGCATGGTTGCCGGACAATTCCGGCCTCCTGCTGGCGTTTAACGGTCCGGCGACAAACTGGGCCGTGCAGATAGGCTATCTCGCTTATCCGTCAGGGCAATTCCGGCACGTCACCAGTGATCTGAATCGCTATGACGTTGCGCTCAGCGCGACCCGCGATGCAAAGTCATTGGTAACTGTAGCTACTGAGGTTTCCAATAACATTTGGGTGATGCCTGCCTCCGGTACAACCGCGCAGGCACGGCAAATCAGTTCGGGAAAGTTGGAAGCTCTAGAGCTGGACTGGACGTCCGACGGGAAAATTCTCAGCAGCACCTACCACAATGGCTTCCAGTTTGATCTCCGTGGGAGCGACGGCGCCGGCAAGACGACCGTGCTGCAGGACTCGGTCCCTGCAAATCGGCCATCTGCCTGCGGCGACGGGCGCTATATGGTCTTTTCCTCATTTCGTTCGGGCAAGGGAGTCAGTATCTGGCGAATGGACAATGGTGGAGGCAATCTCCAACAACTCACGGATGGCATCCAGGACAACTCTCCCGTGTGCTCGCCAGACGGTAAATGGGTAGTTTACGGCTCAATCACCGGCGGCCAGCCCGCCGTTTGGAAAGTCCCGATTGATGGCGGGACACCTGTCCGCCTGAGCTCTGGAAATGGATTCTCGCCGGCTGTTTCGCCCGACGGGAAACTGGTAGCGTATCGTAGCTCTGATACAACAGCGCCGAATTTGCGTAGCTTCCTGGTAGTAGTTTCCAGCAATGGTGGACCGGCTCTGCACACAATTGAGGCGGAACCGAGGGGTGGCAGCGCGATCCGATTCACCCCCGACGGCCAAGCGCTCGCCTATGGCGTGAATGAACACGGTGTCTCGAATCTCTGGGCCCAGCCCCTCTCCGGCGGGCCGCCCAGGCAGCTTACCGATTTCAAAACAGACCTTATCTTCGACTGCGCCTGGTCACGTGACGGCAAGCAACTGGCGCTTTCCCGCGGCCAGGTCAGCCGCGACGTTGTCTTGCTCACGGATACAGCCAAGTAACGTAGGGCGGAAGAACATCAAAGCCGAAATGAAGGGCTCCGCTAAAGGAAAACTACGATTTCCAGCGTTATTGAAATAAGCGAATTTGAAAAAGGCAAAACTGCGCAATAATGCACCGGATGCACGTAGCGAAGCTTTACTTTTTCTTCAGGAGATACTATGCCAGAACCTGCTGAGTCTAAGATTGAGTCAAAAGGCCGCGAGCTTAAAGTGGATGTGCTGGTTGGGGAATCTCGCATTGCCGGGTCGGCCAAACGTTTCTTCAAGAAAAAGTGGTACAAGCTTGTGCTCTACTTGCTTCTTTTTCTGGTCGCGATCGCGCTCATCAATTCCACTGTTGCCAGGATCTATGACTACTGGGACGTCGGTTCAGACTCCTGGTTTGCCCGATTCAAGGGCGATGGCTGGCAGTATCAGCGTGGCGCCGCCACGGTGGCCCAAGATCCATTCGGGGACAAGTTTTCGTCCGTGAGGTACCTATGGCAGGGCTGGGAGCCTGCGGACAGCCTGTGGTTCTACAACACGACGCAGGGATCGGACCTTCTGCCCTACGATTTCTTTTTGGCCTTGGAAAAACCAGGCACGACTGAGCCCTTCCGCTCCAATGAGAACATGAATTACTACCGCTACCTGCCGCAAAAGGCCACGCGAAGCAATCCAGACGGGTTGCCGGTAGGATTTGTGAAGGACAGTTACCGAGACAAAGACTATCTGGGTTTTACCTGCGCTGCCTGCCATACCTCGCAGTTGAACTATAACGGCATAGGAATTCGCATCGACGGCGGGCCGTCCGGCGCGGATATGGATTCCTTTCTCTCGGACTTAGCTAAGGGCTTGCGCGATACCAAGGAGAATGTCGTATCTCGCGCACGGTTCGTTAAGAAGGTCCTGGAACGAGGCAACTACAATTCCGAAAGTGATGTCATTAGCGACCTGGACACCTTCAGCCAGCGCATCACCGCGTACCAGGTAATTAACAGTAGCACAACACCCTACGGCTACTCCCGCTTGGACGCGTTTGGCCGCATTTACAACCGGGTTCTGGAACACATCCTCAATGAAAGACAGCTCAGACAGGTTTTAGAGGACATGGCGAGCAGCGGCAAGCTGACGCGAGAGGAGGCAGACGCAGTCCTGAGCCAGAAGGTGGGCGCCGTCCTGAGCGGTAAGCAGCGCGACCACATCGTGGCGCGCGTTGCTCAGCTACTGCCCCGCCATGTGCAATTTGAGCTGCGCGACGAGATTTTCAACTCGCCCAATGCGCCGGTCAGCTATCCTTACCTGTGGGACATTCCTCAGCACGATTATGTGCAGTGGAACGGAATCGCTGCGAATGCGGGGCTTGGGCCGATTGGTCGCAATGCAGGTGAGGCAATCGGCGTCTTTGCCACTCTGGATTGGTCGGAAGAACCAGGAGTCTCACTGGCTTCGTTCATTAGCGGACAGGGCCTTAAGGCCAGCCACATCAGTTTCAGGTCTTCGATCAACGTACATAACCTGCGCCGCATTGAAGATAAGTTGAGGAGCCTGCAATCTCCGCGATGGCCTGAAGATGTCCTGCCAAAGATTGACCCGGATCGAAGGGCCCGTGGCGCCGCCCTGTTCGACCACTACTGCGCCAGTTGCCATGCCGAAATTGATCCTGCCGACCCCCATCGTCGCATCGTCGCGCACATGTCGAGGCTCAAGGACGCTGGCACTGACCCTGCGATGGCTGAAAATGGAGCGAATTACAGCGGCCTGACCGGTATTCTTAGAAACCAATATGTGGGCGCTGGTCCGGGCGACGTCCTGATTGACGAACGGGCGCCGGTGGCTGCGCTGTTGACGAAGGCCACGCTCAATGTTGTCGCCACTCCCGCCGGGGACAAGAATTTCGTGCGGCGAGGACTTGATTGGGCCGATGACCTGCTGAGCGCATTCTTCAGCAACGAAATCAAGGCTTCCATGAAGAACGGAAATTATGATTCGGACACCACGGCCAACCCCTACCAGTCCTTGCTCGCGTATAAGGCGCGCTCCCTCAATGGCATCTGGGCGACGGCGCCCTATCTGCATAATGGTTCGGTGCCGACGCTCTATGACCTCCTGCTGCCCAAGAAAGGGCCTGGCGACCCAGACCAAGGTGAGTACCGTCCAGACAAATTTCAAGTCGGGTCGCGAGAGTTTGAACCGGACAAAGTCGGCCTGAAAAGCAGTGGCTATGAAGGATTCACATTTGATACCAGCCGCAAAGGGAACAGCAATGCAGGGCATGACTACGGTACGAAAGAGCTGACCAGGGAACAGCGTTTGGATCTGCTGGAGTATTTGAAGAGTTTGTAAATGGTCAGGGGGATCTTCGTGAAAATGCCTCGTTACATTATTCTGGAGGACGCATCTCGGGGGTTCTTCGACGCGCCTTCACTCCTCCCACCCCAGCAACCGCAAAAGCAGCGGGTGCCAGGGACCCGGTGCGTCGCTCGGGCTTGCGCAGAATGACAGAATGATTTTTGCTTCTGACACTACTGACCGTAAGGAAATCCAGGGTATGATTATTTCTATGAAACTGTTCGCCATACGATTGGAAAATGCAGAAACAGCCATCGTTTCTGCCACACGACAAGGATTTTGACGGTGAAAAGAGAAGAGACGCGCGCGTTTACCCAAATACGGCAAGAGCAACTCGCGCAACCTCCTCTAAAGCCTTCCTGTCTGACTTGAGCCTGGCCATGGCGCGCATCCCTTGGATGGTGGCCACGAAAAAGCGGGCGAGCGCTTTTGGATCCTGCTTGCGAGGAAATTCGTTCTGCTTTTGCGCGCGTCGCAGGGCCTGCGCAAAAATCGCTTCAACTCGCTCCTGATTGTCACGCAGAAAATCCGCGATCTCCGTGTCGCTCGTGTCGCGTTGCAGGTTTGCGCTGAGGAGAAGACATCCCCGTTCGTGTTGCTCTCGTGTTTCTGCGACAAGGCCGTACAGAAGTTTGGCAAAACCATCCTTTACGGACGGGATCTGTTCCAACATTCGCTGCATTTGCCCATTGGTCTGGTCACGGTAGTATGCCATGGACTTCAGGTACAGAGCGCGCTTGTCGCCAAAGGTATCGTAGAGACTTTGCCGGGCGACTCCCATCTCCTGCATCAGCGCGTCAAGCGAGGTATTTTCATAACCGAGGCGCCAAAACAAATCCATGGCCTTGGCTAGAGCGCGCTCGGGATCGAATTCCTTGGTCCGGGCCATATCTGCAACATCCAGTTTATATGTATGGGATTGACGGAGTGGATTCTAGACCATATAGTCTGGAAAGTGTCAGGAGTGACGACTGGCCCTGATGCATCCACCGTGAGTCGAGAAGACTCCTAACTAAACTATGGAGGCAGTGAACATGACGATTGTCCATAAACTTACGATCACCGCAGCTCTCTTGGCAGTTGTCTTCGCTGTATGCTGTGCGGCATTTGCGGAGGCTACTTCAGCCGCTATCGCATCGCGTTTTGCGGATGTCGAAGGCATCAAGCTTCATTACCTCACAGCGGGGCATGGCCCTGCGGTGATTCTGCTGCACGGATATACACAGGCGTCTCTCATGTGGCGTCCGCTCATCCCCAAGCTCGCAGATAAGTTCACGGTGATCGCACCCGATCTGCCCGGCATCGGCGATTCCGACATTCCCAAAGACGGTCTGGATATGAAGACTGCGGCGATCCGAATCCATGCCCTCGCGAAGTCACTGGGGGTTACTAAGGCGCGCGTCGTCGGGCATGACATCGGGCTCATGGTGGCATATGCCTATGCCGCGCAGTTCCCTGATGAAGTCGAGAAACTCGTCGTTATGGACGCATTCCTTCCAGGTGTTGCTGGATGGGAACTCGCGTACGACCATCCGAACTTCTGGCACTTTCGCTTTCATGGACCCACGCCGGAAGCTCTCGTGCAAGGCCGGGAAAGCACCTATTTCGCTTACTTCTGGAACGATCTGGCCGCGGACAAAACACGTTCCCTTCCTGAGACCGATCGCAAGGCGTATGTGACAGCCTATTCGCGGCCAGGTCGCATGCGGGCAGGATGGGCCTATTTTGCCGCGTGGCCCGATACCGCGAAAGACTTTGCCCAGATGGCACAAACGAAATTGACGATGCCGGTTCTGTCGCTTGCGGGCGAAAAAGCGAGCGCGGCCATTCTTGGACCGCAAATGAAGAGCGTTGCCACAAACGTAACTGTCATCGATTTCAAGGGCACAGGCCACTGGCTGATGGAGGAGCGGCCGAAGGAAACTATGGACGCTCTGCTCAACTTTCTCTAATCGCCATATCAACCCAATCGGCCTTACAAAGGAGGGTTCTCTATGGGTAAGCTATTTTGTTTCGTTGTCGTGCTCTTTTCTCTAGCTTTGAGCGCATCTGCGCCGTCGGCGCCGGAAATGCGAATGACGCCACAGGAGGTCATGAGTGGCGACAAAGGAAACAGCCAGATAGGAAGTTCGAAATTAACCGGAGTCCATACCAAAGTCCTGGCTGGTAACCCGGCCACCTCAGGTTTTTACTCGATTTTGCTATACGTGCCCGCGCACACAACCATCCAGGCCCACTCACATCGCGACGAGCGCATGGCTACGGTGGTATCTGGAAATTGGCAGTTCGGATATGGGAGCCAGTTTGACGAAAGCGCTCTGAAGCCACTGCCTGCAGGAAGCGTCTACTCCGAACCTGCGGGCGTCAACCACTTTGCCCGTACTGCAGACCAGCCCGTGGTCGTGCATATCTGTGGTGTTGGCCCCACAGACACGCGATACTTTAATCCGGCGAACGACCCGGAATCGCATAAGCAGAAGTGATGCAATTAGCGCGGTGACATATACCCCGGCTGTGGTTCTTCCCGGGAAATATCGCCCAATTGATGTTCCAGCGACGATAAAAAGGAGTTTACTATGACCGCACTTACGTTAATTCACGTAGTCATCAGTCTTGTAGGAATCGTATCCGGGTGCGTAGTGATATTTGGATTTCTTAAGGCGAAACACTTCGGTGGATGGGTTGCGCTTTTTCTCACGACGACCACTCTGACCAGCATCACTGGGTTTCTACTCCCTTTCCATAAAATCATGCCCTCTCATGTAGTCGGCCTGCTCTCGTTGTTCGTCCTGGCCACTGCCACAATAGCACTTTACCGATTCCGTCTGAATGGCCCCTGGCGGCGTACCTTCGTCATCTGCTCACTGATCGCGGAATACTTCAATGTGTTTGTTCTGGTGGCACAACTCTTCGCGAAGGTGCCTGCACTCCGAATTGCTGCTCCAACACAATCCGAACCGCCGTTTGCAATTTCACAGTTAGTGGTTCTTGGACTGTTCCTTTTGCTCGGAACATTTGCCGTTAGAAAGTCCCGCGACAAGGTCGTGGCAAAGGGTGCTTAGTTCAATCGTGCGAGATGACATTGAGCATGGAACTATGAACTCTGAATTTACCGTTGTGCCCAAGCGGCTCAAGAGTCTTAACTGACCGATGGCGCATAATAGGAAAGTCATCTGTGGCCAGGCAAATGCTATGCCGCTGTGTCAATGATTTTCGGCAAGTCGTACTTCCCGCTCAAAAGCTTAGTCTGCAATTTCACTGAGCTTGGGGTTATCGAGTGAGGCAAACCCTGTGGACAAGCTCGGTGGGCCGCCCAATTCCCATAACAGCTCCGGGTATCATTTCCGATGTCGACCAGCGTGGACCGGAAGTTGAGGTGAAGTACGAATGTCGCAATGGCCGCGGCAGTCATAGCCGTACCGAAGAAGATCGCTAGAGCAAGAAGCATACTGAGACTCCTGTTGTAGGTGGGTCAGGCAACTTGTTCCGGCGCTTGGAAAAGATCCAGGCAGCTTGCCTGGAGTTTAGAATTCCACCTTGTCGAGCGACCATAGGGACAATTGGGCATATGATAAAAATGCAGAAAGCCCTACTCTTTGTCCTCATTAGAAGCTCCTTGTCAATCAACAATCTACAAACTCATGTCGGTGCTGCGATCAGATCACAAGTGGATGTGGCATCACTCCCTGAAGCGTGAGATTAGCAATCTGAAACACAATAGCTGCAACGCTTGTCACTACCCTGCCCGCATCTAGGTTCCAGATGTTTGCCCAACTCTAACTCTATTTATTATTATGGGCTTGGCCTTGGAGACAATCTGTGCAAAAGTGCTCATATCCATTGTCGGTAGGCTTAGTTTTTCCCAAGGAGACACGTTGATTTTGTGCTCTTGTCCGTTGTCACAACTCACTTCGTGTTTCGCCGCTTGAGTGCGACTGGTGGATGAAATCTGGCTGGAATGTCTTTCGTTCTGATGTGATTACTGCTGTGGCAAATAGGACTGGCAATTCTTGCCCTAGATTGCACTTCTTCCCTGTCCATTCTGCGCGCGTCCATTACAGACGCAGTAGCTCTCCTCCAGCCCTTCTTTCCAGACTTGGCGAGAGAGACGGGCGTGCTCTGTGGCGTTTAATACGTCTGCTAACGGGGTTGATTCAAACTGCATTGCTGGTTCTCCTGTGGGCTCTTTGGGCTCCGACGTGCGTAAAATAATGCCGAATCAATAGTGGCCGATGGCTGTCCTCTTTTGCACAGCCGCCTTCATTTTGGTGTTCAATATTGAACAGACTTCGTGATTCTAAATAAGAGAATATATAATGATGGGAATGACTAAACGGTCGAATCAACCGTTGCGCCTGTTGATCGTTGAAGACTCCAAAGCTGACGCCAATCTCTTGCTGCAGACTGTGCGCTCTGGAGGCTATGAGCCGATGTATGAATTGGTGGATACCGAACCTGCCATGCGCGCCGCTTTGGAACGTGAAGATTGGGATCTGATCACTTCCGACCATAGAATGCCGCAATTCAGCGCCCCAGAGGCTCTAGAGTTAGGTAAGAAATTGCGCTCAAACGTACCGATCATCATCGTATCCGGTGAAACTAATCCCGATCTTGTTGTTTCACTAAGGAAAGCAGGGGCGCGGGATTATGTCTCCAAAGCGGAATTGGATAAGCTGGTTCCGGCGATCGACCTAGCGTTGCGTAGTATAGCGTGTCGCCACGAACAGTAATCGGCTGAGAAGCGCAATGGCGTAGCGGCAGGTGGCGCATCTTCAAATTCTTTGAATCTGCGCCGACAAGGGCTTTTGCAACTTTCTCATTCCAAACCCCTTCCCAAAATAGATTTTCCCCAAGCTTTTAAAGAATCCCTAAGTTCTGGTTCGGGGCTAGGGGGCGGACATGCAGACGTGCAGGTTTTCAATAAAATCGGTGGGAAAGAGGTCTGGAAGACAAATCCCCTCGGTCGACTGCTGAACGATAGCGTAGCAGTTGACCTCTGCCAAGCCCATAGCTTCGCAAATCTCTTTTTTTTCGATTTTCTTGTAACGTTCTATGATGATTGGTCACCACTTTATATAGGGAAGGATCCCGCTAAAGGAGCAACCGTATGCAACTTCACTCGCACTGGGGCACATTCGTCAAGGCAATTGGTTCAGCCCCCGATTCAACGAGCGTTCAAGTCTGCCTCGAAATCGCTGAAATAGCGCTCCGCCGCTTCAGCCTCGAAGTGTTTGATCGAGCGGAAGCGGGCGATTTTGCCGTAGCTGGTCGAACACCGGATGCTGAAGTGATCGTGCAAGTAGTTTGCGTCCCTCTCGAGGGAATTGAGACGTGGATCATTGTCTCTGCCTATTCCAACAACTCTGCTTCAGCTGAACGGTTACGAAATTTGGTTCGTGAGTTTATCGTCGATAAGAATTGAGAAGTTGTGTAAGCAGAACCTCGTCTCAACTGCGATTTCCGGAATGGGGGTCGGAGACCACCTGGGTCAGCCATGCGGAGGTTCATCTCGCGTTTTCTGGAAAAATCTGGAGGGGAAAGAGGTTTGGAATACCACATTCCCTCGGTCGGCTGCTTGCGTTCATTGTGGCAGCCGATCTCTCGTCACACCCGGCGCCGGGCCCGGTAGAGAGATTCGCCGCAGAGGGTATTTGTCGCCAATGCCACTCTTGAAGTTTTAAAAGTCAGCCATGTGGAGATCAGAGTTTCGCAATCGCTCTCGGCATTTCTTCAGGTGTAATATTTAAGAAGTATGAGCGATTGGGTAGGTGCCATTAGTTTCGCAGGAAGTGTCTTGAGCATATTCGGACTTTTTGTCTCCCTTCGCCTTCGATCAAGTGACAGTCCCCAAAAAAGACGAGCGGTGACGTTTTGTTCTTGCGTCATTCTCGTTCTGAGCGTCGGCGTATATATCTGGAACTTCCCTTTGCCCCATCGTAATGCTTCGTGGCTCGTTCACCAGTTTGTCCTTGGGGCTGCGGCTCAGGGAAAATTTTGGGCGGCAGAAGCCTTGCTGCTCGCGGATGCCAAACCCAAGGACAAAATTGAACTGAGGGCCTTGGCCTCGCAGCTTGGGCTCGATCAGGACAGGCTGTGGGAGGAGATAGATACCAGGAAGTACGATCCGCTTATATCCCGCGATTTAGTTCAGGCAGGGAAAATCGGCGTGACCGGAACACCGACCTTCGTAATTGGGAACAGGAAACTTGACGGTGCGGATGGGGTGCGGGCCTTCGACAAGCATTGACGAATGGCTGCTATAGGATGGGAATAACTGGAGTACAGCCGCCCTTGGCTGCTGGGTGTAGTCGTCAATAACAGAAACTTTGTTCCCACCGATTCAGAAAATGATGTAAAACATATCATCAGAACTATGAGAGGAGAACCATCATGTCAAATCAAAACAACAGAGTACTTACCCGTAAGGGCGCTCGTGAACTGACCTCGAAAGAGCTGGCACAAGTGAGTGGCGGGCTAGCCGGCACCGCATGTCAACTCACCGGAAGTCCACGTACGTTCCAGGACATTATTTGCGATTGCCCCGGCTGCTAATAAAGTATGGCGCTCTCGCTTTCGACCAGAGCGCCATATTCTCGCTCCTGCCCCGGTACGTCCTGTAACTGCCTGATTGCCAATTTGCCGATCGCAGTTTCACCGCTAAGGACGCAATGGGCGCCAAGAAACATCAAAACCTTACCGCTGATGACGCTGATTTGACTGATGACCACTGATCAAAGCAAGTGCAAAATTTTGGCACAGAATCGTTCATTTTGATCTTTGTAAAACTGGTTTTCTCAAACAACTCGAACGTTAGAATCTAAACTGCTCTAGAAACCGCTGCTCTAGAAACCGATGACTCATCGCAAAAGCATTACCCGCAGAGACTTCCTGAAGTCGACTACGCTTACGGCCGTTGCAGCGCTGAGCTACAGCAGCATTGCTCACGCCTCACCTCCCGCCGTAACTCATAGTAGCCAGCACACCCTATTGGATAGTTGGGAATACTACCGGGGAGCTCTTGGAGGTCCTTCGAACGTCTGGGGCTCCGACAGTGGCAATCACATCATTTGGCAAACGGTTCAGCTTCCGCACTGTTTCAATTCGAGCGATGCCGTTGACCCGGACACGCCCTACTACGAAGGGCCAGGTTGGTACCGAACCAGGCTGAAACTGATGAATCCTTTCCCCAAGGGTCGCACCCTCATGCACTTCGAGGGCGCCGGTCAAAAAAGCGAGATCTTCGTTGGTCTTAATCGGGTTGGCCAACATCTTGGTGGATACGGTGAATTTGTGGTCGACATCACCGATGCTGCGGCCAACGTCTTAAAAGACCCGGACGCCAAAGGCGAAGTGCCGGTGGCCGTTCTGTGCGACAACTCCCGCGATCCCGAGCTGATTCCCTCCGACCTCAACGACTTCACGCGCTATGGAGGGTTATATCGTTATGTAAATCTGGACTATGTACCCGCTATTTCTCTCCAGCGCGTTCACATCGACGCAGTAGTACAACCCAGGCAGCCGGCGCGCGTCTCGATCAAAGCGAGACTCTACAATCCTGCTTCACTCACAGATGACCTGGAGATTCAGGTACACGTTCTGGATCCTGGCCGTTCTATTGTCCACAATTTTTCCGGGCAGTCAGCAGTTTGGGATGGCGAGCGCGAGATCACAGCATTCGAAGTCAAGATTCCCCAGCTTTGGTCTCCATCCAGGCCTTCTCTGTATCGGTGTGAGATCAAATTAACGAGCCGGCATGGCGAGATGAGCGTGATGGAACGCTTTGGATTTCGCTACTTTGAATTCGTCAACCATGGTCCTTTCAAGCTAAATGGCGAGCGGCTCCTGCTGAAAGGCACATCGCGCCACGAAGACCATGCGCAGCTTGGCGCTGCCATGCCGGAAGAGCTTACCCGAAAAGAGATGGAACTCATCAAGAACATGGGCGCCAACTTTATCCGCTTGGACCATCATCAGCAATCGCGTGCTGTGCTCGAACTATGCGATGAACTCGGACTTCTAGTTTGGGAAGAGATTCCATGGTCTCGAGGCGGGGTTGGCAATGACCGTTATAAAGAACACGCCCGCAACATGCTTCGCGCTATGATTGACCAGCATTACAACCATCCTGCGGTCATTATTTGGGGACTTGGAAGCGAAAACGACTGGCCTGTAGACCTTCCGGAATTGAATAAGGACCGAATTCGCGCATTCATGAAGGAACTGAATGACCTGGCCCATTCGCTCGACCCCATACGCAAGACCGCCATCCGGCGGTGCGACTTCTGTAAGGACATCGTAGATGTCTATTCCCCTTCCATCTGGGCGGGCTGGACCCACGGGCACTATACGGACTATAAGGAGCGGTGCCGGAAAGAGATGGAGACGGTCGACCACTTCATCCACATGGAATGGGGCGGCGAGAGTCATGCGCGGCGGCACTCGGAAGCACCCGACCGGCTCCTGGCAAAGATTTCGATTGGACAGGATGCCAGCCAAAAAGATCTGGAGTATCTGCTCAACAGTGGCCAGAACCATGCCGACACAGAGGGCGACTATTCGGAAACCTATATTTGCAACCTCTTCGATTGGCACCTCAAGGAACAGGAGACCATGACTTGGCTGACTGGGTCGGCGCAGTGGGCATTCAAAGACTTCTCAACACCATTGCGACCCGGAAATCCTGTTCCTTACGTCAACCAGATGGGGGTAGTCGAACGCGATCTCGCGCTGAAGGAAGGCTATTACGTCTTTCAATCCTATTGGTCCGAAAAACCGATGGTACATATCTATGGTCATTCCTGGCTTGTACGCTGGGGAGATCAGGATGAGCAGAAACTGGTGAAAGTCTACTCCAACTGTGAAACGGCAGAGCTGTTCCTCAACAACCAGTCCTATGGCGTGAAGAAGCGGAACAGCCAGGATTTCCCTTCAGCCGGACTGCATTGGCTGGTGAAGTTCCGGGATGGAGAGAACCACTTGCGGGTCCTGGCGCTCAAGAACAACCACAGCATCTCCGATGAAATACGCTTTCACTACCAGACAGAAAAGTGGGGCAACCCATCGCACCTCGACCTGCGAGAGACGGCCCGAGCGAACGAGACAGTGACCGTGGAGGCGCGATTACTCGACACCAACAACGCACTCTGTCTTGACGCTCGCAACCCCATTCGCTTTGGCATCGCCGGCGATGGTGTCCTGCTCGACAATTTTGGTACCTCCACAGGGTCACGCTCGGTTCAGCTCTACAACGGCCGGGCTGCCATCAAGCTATTAACAAATCGAGGCAAGTCGATGGTAAGCGTGACCTCGAAGGGAACCCCCACGGCATTTCTGGCTGTGGGGTAACAAATGCAACAAGACTTCCAATCGCTCGCAAGTATTGGTCACGGTCCCTCTGCTCTCCCTGCGACCTCTGCGGTAAAGAGGTTTTTGGTTTTCTTTGACTGAGTGCGGACTGCTTCTTTTGGTCGCGACCTCTTGCGGTAAGCAATCGATTTGTCGAACGACGGCGCCCCCGCGTATGATGACCCGCTCGGTCGTCCATCAGGAGATCGAGCAATCCATTCGCAGGGTGCTATGAAAATCATGCCTGATCGGCGTTCTTTTCTTGCTTATTTTTCCGGACTAGGGCTGGCCTCAACACTTTTTCCCGGTGTGCTTTGGGGGACACTTCAGGAACGGCAGTCCACGACCGTTACCAAAGAAATGCTGCGGACGGCGGCAGCCACAGCAGGACTGGTGTTTACCGACCAGCAACTGGACCGAATGCTGGAAGGCGTGAACCGAAACCTGGCGGGCTACGAAGAGCTGCGCAAGATCGAACTCGATAACGGTGTTGCTCCACCGCTGTACTTCAACCCGGTGGTGCCGGGCATGAAGATTGATCGCGCCAAGCGTCCATTTCGCATGAGCACGCCGCCTCGTGTGACCCGGCCGGGCAATCTGGAAGATGCCGCCTTCTGGTCTGTAACTCAGTTGGCAGAGCTGATACGCACGAAACAGGTGAGTTCGGTCGACCTGACGAAGATGTACCTGGACCGCCTGAAACGGTATGACCCGAAGCTGAGCTGCGTGGTCACGCTCACCGAGGAGCTGGCAATGCGGCAAGCCCATGAGGCCGACCGGGAGATTGCGGCTGGGCGATATCGCGGACCCTTGCATGGAATCCCGTGGGGCGCCAAGGACCTGTGCGCCGTAAAAGGATATCCAACAACCTGGGGAGCTGCGCCTTTCAAAAGTCGCGTCATTGATAAGGATGCAACCGTCTTTTCGCGATTGAGCGCTGCGGGAGCTGTCCTGGTGGCCAAGCTGGCGACTGGTGAGTTGGCCCTGGATGACCAATGGTTTGGGGGACTGACGAAAAATCCGTGGGACCTCTCCATGGGTTCGCAGGGATCATCTGCTGGGCCGGGTTCTGCTACGGCCGCCGGCCTGGTCGGCTTCTCCATCGGAACGGAGACGGGTGGATCGATCGTAGAGCCCTCGGGGATTTGCGGCGTGACCGGATTGCGTCCGACATTCGGGCGCGTCAGCCGGCACGGTTTTATGGCCCTGAGCTGGAGCCTCGATAAGATTGGTCCGATGTGCAGAAGTGTAGAAGACTGCGCCTTGGTCCTCGCCGCCATCCAGGGACCGGACGATCAGGATTTCTCCGTTGTGGATGTTCCATTCAATTGGGATGCGAACCTGGACATCCGCAAGCTGCGCGTCGGTTACTTGAAGGCCGCCTTCTCCAGCACCCATCAAACGCCCCAGGTGGATGCAAACGACGCTGCCGCCCTCGAAAAAATTCGGAGCCTCGGTGTGAACCTGATTGAGGTTGCATTACCGCAACACGCAAACATGGATTTCTCGGCGCTGCTCTCGACCATCATCTGGGGCGAAGGCAATCCTGCGCTGAAAGACCCCATTGAAACCCACCCGGAACAGCTTGTGCGCCAGGACCGTGTCATCCGTCAGAACTCCTATCGCTTGCTGCCGGCCGCGGAGTATATGAATTCAAACCGGGTACGTACTCTTCTCATGCAGCAAATGGAACGAGTCATGTCGGATGTCGATGTGTATCTCGTTCCTTTTGACTATTCGGACTACACTCCGAATCCGGTTGCGACGCTCAACACCTCGGTGACCAACCTTACCGGCCATCCATGCGTGATTGTCCCTCACGGTTTCAACGAGAAGGGAAATCCCACCAGCCTTACCTTCATCGGCAAACTCTTTGGCGAAGCGGAGATGCTGGCGCTCGCTCGCGCCTACCAGCAGGCAACAGAGTGGCACCTTAAACATCCAAAATGGCTGCAAGGTTCTTGACCAGTTAGAGCAGGTGGAACTGCAACATTTTGGGGGTAAAATTGCCAGCCAGTAGCCATAGCGTATCCATGGCGTACCCAAAAGAGGGGGGGTGGTGGGGAATTGGTAATTTTCAATTTGGTAATTTCTAGCCAAAGATATTTGAAGCTTTACCGCAAAGGACGCGAAGGGGCGCAAAGGAGAACCAAGGTGGCCGCAGATTCCGCAGAGGAACGCGATAAGAAAATCTAAAACTTTTTCCATAGCGAAATGTGGACTGAGTGGACGTGGTGGACAGAGTGGACGCCATGAACAATTGTGATTTTCGACCCTGAACGGTAGTGTGGTTACCCTGGCACTGCTTACGTCCGATTTTGTCCCGATAGTTACCATTCAATAAACCTAAAAAAGGGGGGCAACGCTGTAACTCCGTGCAACTGATTGGGAACTCAGGAGTTGATTGTTTCGGAGTTGGTTTGAAACGCTGTTTCTGTTCTAGAACAGACGGTCAAAGGCGGCGGACAGCACCTCATACTATTCTCGAAACTGCTGGCGCGGCCTTGGCCCGGCAGACTTCTCCCGTCATCCATTTATCGATTACAAAAATACTGTAACATAGCTACTAATGAATTGCAATACAACGACATCATTTCAGTCGTCCCTGCCGGGACTCTCCTCAACGACTAACAACCTTTCCCACCATTGGGTTCGGCCCAAACAGTTGCGCAGCTCCTTGGTTATTGGTGGGCCGAACCATGGTGGGCTATTTTCATGCGTCCCTGTCGGGACTCGTCGCCCCAATTACATAGGCCCTTTAAAATGTAGAAACTCCAGTCCCAGGGTTTCGCCCTGGGCTACAACTATTTCACCCCCTTCGGGGGTTGGATCATTGGAGTCCCAGACACCCTCCCAATTCCTTCAGTATCCTTCAGGATCGTTGGCCGGCGAAAGCTCATGAAAATCAACTTTTCCCGTAGCGAAGTGTGGACTGAGTGGACGTGGTGGACAGAGCGGACGCCATGAACGATGGGTGACTTTCGACCCTGAACCGTATTGGCGTAAATGCAGACATAGCTACCCGGATCACCCGATCATCGGATCTCCCGATTCTTCACTATTCCGTAGCCGCTGCGCTTGCCTCTCCGCCATTCAATTCAGCCTGCACCGCATCGCGCTCCCGTGGCATCTTCAACTCAGTAAAGATGGCCAAGGCTACCTGGAGTTTTTGGTTTTCGGTGGTTGGGTCTTTCATCTTCCGGGCCAGCAGACCCCAATTCCAATAGCAATAGGCGAGATCCGACCTGTTGCCCAATTCCAGGCAGATCGTCTCTTGCTTTTTATGCAAGGCCAGGGCCTCCTCCAGATGCCCCCAATCCTTCAGGATCAGCGCCTGGTTCCCGTAGCTGCGCTGCAATTCGTCCTTGTTGCCCAATTCCAGGCAGATCGCCTCTTTCTTTTTGTGCAAGGCCATGGCCTCGTCCAGCCGCCCCCGCGCATACAGGATCAGCGCCTGGTTCCCGTAGCTGCGCTGCAATTCGTCCTTGTTGCCCAATTCCAGGCAGATCGCCTCTTTCTTTTTGAGCAAGGCCATGGCCTCCTCCAGCCGCCCCCACGCATACAGGATCAGCGCCTGGTTCCCGTAGCTAACCTGTAAGTCGTCTTTGTTGCCCAATTCCAGGCAGATCGCCTCTTTCTTTTTGTGCAGAGCCATGGCTTCTTCCAGCCGCCCCCACGCATACAGGATCAGCGCCTGGTTCCCGTAGCTGCGCTGCAATTCGTCCTTGTTGCCCAATTCCAGGCAGATCGCCTCTTTCTTTTTGTGCAGAGCCATGGCTTCCTCCAGCCGCCCCCACGTATGCAAGATGTTCGCCTGGTTACCGTAGCTAACCTGCAAATCGGCCTTGCTGCCCAATTCCAGGCTGATCGCCTCTTGCTTTTTGTACAGGGCCAGGGCCTCCTCCAGCCGTCCCCAAGCCTTCAGGATCAGGCCCTGGAAGCCATAGGTAACCCGCAATGAGTCTTTGGCCCTTCGATCATCACGGCCACTCCAGAGACGCTCGCGCTGTTGTTGAATGCGCAGGGCGGTATCCAACTCACCGATCCGCCTGGCGCAAGCGGTAGCGTTGTATGTCAGACGCGATTCGCGATCGAAATCAATGCTCCAGAGAAACTCCGCCGCCGGAATGATCTCCGGGAGGCATTCGCGGCAGTCTTTCCAGCGCCTCTCCCAATCTACAAAGAGCTTCTCCAACGCCTGGGCGTGGGCCTCGTGCAACTCTTTCAGAGAAGCAGCCATAGTGCGTAGTTGTTCCCACAGAAGAGCGTGCAGTTGGAAGCGCTGACGTTCGCGATCCAGCACGCGGACGAGCGAGGCATTCACCAGGTTGTCGCGCGCTGTTAGATTCTCCGGCTCACTAAGGCCGGCAACCTCGATAGCCAGTGGCAGCCAGAAGCCCTCTTGGACACAGACAGCGGCAGCGGTGAGCAGGCACCTCTCCAACTCACCCTGGGCCTCGATGGCGCGGCGCAGGAGCGCGGGAACGTCATGGATCTCGTTGCGCAAGTTTGCCAGGGCGATACGGCGGGCAGTTTCGTCCAGCGGGCCGAACTGGCTGCGCAACATGTCTGCGCCTACGGTCACGGCGATGGGCAGCCGATCCATGCGCTGGGCAAATTGCAGGAGCGCTTCCCGGTGGCGCTCCGCGGTTTCCGCGCCCAGGTATTCCTTAAACACCGCCTCGACCTCGACGACGGTAAATGATTCCACGACCCTAGCCTTTCCGGCCCCCAGCCAGGGGAGTTGCGGGCGGCGGGAGGTGAACAACACCGAAACCGGCAGTCCGGGAATCAGATCTTGAAAATGCAGCGTCGACTGGGGATCGGTCAGCCAGACATCATCCAAGACCAACAAAGACCGCCGCTGCTTCAACCACTTTTTGACAGCTTCCAGCTTTTTCTCGGGCGGCACTGTGGCAACGTCCTCTCCGATCTGCCCCCGCAAGGTCTCGGCCAGATCGCTGACAATGGCCTCCGGGGTACGCTGCCCACAGGTTTGGAAGACCACTGCATCGAAATCTTTCTGCGCTTCCCAGGCAAACATCATGGCCAAGGTTGATTTGCCGCTTCCTGGCTCGCCGCTGAGGAGAAACATGCCCTGATGATCGACAAGGGCATCTCGCAGCTTAGCGACATAGCCGCTACGACTAATAAAGTTTTCGGGATGGAAATCGGGCAGATACACAAGCGAGGATCGTGCTCCTAGTGGCGGCGGCGTTTCCCGTTCGCCGCGCAGAGTCAGCAATAAATCGCGGTAGTTATTCTCATAAGCAGCGCCGTCGCGCAGGTCGATGTAGTACTTTCCCAAGAGCGCCGACGGAGCGGCGTTGCTCCATTCACCCTTTCTCAAAACAGGAATGAACTTGCGATCATTGTGCAGTACAAAGACGTGTCCCTGGATCACATCGCCCTCGTACCCTACGCCTCCACCGCTGTTATCTGCTTTTGTTTTGTACTTGGGCGTGCAAATGATCAGGACGAAATCGTTTTCACGGATCGCCTGGTCCATGAACCGGGGCAGTTGATCTCCCGGAGCCGCGTGCCACTGGTCGAGTATGGTTTCTACGTTGTCCTGGCGCAGGCGAATGGCCAACTCACGGACCCAGTTTTTATGCGCCGCCTCGTCCCATGAATATGAGATGAATACCTTGGGGATGCTCATCAGTCCTCATGCCAGAAAGTATCACAGGTTTTTAGAGATGGCTTGTTCTAATTTGGGAAACAGTCTTATACGGGTGAAGTGTTTGGGCGAGCTACGTTTAATGGTGGAAGAGCGGCCCTTCACCTTCAGGGCCGTTCTTCCACAGGAGGGAAACGTTAATCCGCTAACAGCGTCGGACGCGCGTTTATTCCGCGAACAGTCCGTGAATCCACTGCTGCACAGTCGTTTCGACCAGCTCGCCCGGCCTGTCTTTAACATCGAGCAAGGTGCGGACGAGCCGGTAATACAAAAGCGTGAAGATAAGACTTCTGGCTGCGGTCAAAGAATCCAGCTTGCGGACCTTCAACCTGCGCGCCTCCTGCTCGGTTCGGGCGGCCAGGATTTCTATGATCTTGTTGGGCCGCTCATAAGCGATCGCGCGCCATTCACGGTTTTTCACCAGGGTTGCGTGCATGAGAAGACGGGCTGATTCCACGGACACGGAGGAGTACCAACGGCGAACAGCGCCCAGCACAACCACCGGGAACCCCAGAGGTTTTCCACTCTCCGCCTGGTGAAGCAGCGCGTGGAAATGGACTGGATCAAGCGTGCGGTTTACCGCCGTTCGCAAGGCCTCCCGGAACAAGTTGTCTTTGCTGCTGAACAGCCGGAAGACCGACGGTTCGGTCACGTCCGCCTTGAATGAAATCTCCTTGGTGGTCGCGCCAAAATAACCGCGATCAGAAAAGTGCTCAATGGAAGCCTCAAGAATTGCGGGTACGATCTTCGATGCCATGATTTTCTTACCTCGCTTATCAACAAGACCGGATTGTCGTAGAAAGATTGGCAGCCTCTGCTCGAAGCCTCATCGGCGAAGGTGCGCTGCCGATAGAAGATCGTAGCAGAAGACAATAAATTTATAACATGAAAATGCTTTGATCGCTTTCTATGCTTGTGCCACATTCAGCGCAGAACTGAGGTTATATGGCCTGCAAATAGGAATAAATTAAGCAGGTTTCAAGATTTACCAGGGTTAGAAAAGTATGTGAAATTTATCATGGTGCTCACTTAAAGACACAAAGCTTAGCTTTCTGGAGAGCGTGAGCCGCCACGGGGAAGAAATGACTGTACGAACATCATTTCAGTCGTCCCTGCCGGGACTCTCCTCAACGATTAACAACCTTCCCACCATTGGGGTTCGGCCCAAACAGTTGCGCAATTCCTGGTTTTTTGGTGGGCCGAACCATGGTGGGCTATTTTCATGCGTCCCAGTCGGGACTCGTCGCCCAATTACACAGACCCTTTAAAATGTAGAAACTCCAGAACACGGCCCTAAAGGGCCGTTCTTAGTTGAAGGCTGAACCATTTTCTTTGTTTCTGGAGAGCGTGAGCCGCCACGGTGAAGAAATGACTGTATGACATCATCATTTCAGTCGTCCCTGCCGGGACTCTCCTCAACGACTAACAACCTTCCCACCATTGGGTTCGGCCCAAACAGTTGCGCAGTTCCTGATTTTTTGGTGGGCCGAACCATGGTGGGCTATTTTCATGCGTCCCTGTCGGGACTCGTCGCCCAATTACATAGACCCTTTAAAATGTAGAAACTCCAGAACACGGCCCTAAAGGGCCGTTCTTACACCGGTGTGCGGGATATAACAACTGTGGAAACGCTTTAGACGGGAGGGTCCCTTCGATCTACCCGAGCTGGCGCGCGGGTAGACCGTCGGGATGATGAGTTCTTTTTGTTATTTCGCATTTTCATGGATAGTTCGAAGTTAAAGGCTTGACTCGCACTTTTAATTACACCCGGTAGCCAGCAGCTAGAAGCCAGTAGCCAGCAGCTTTTTACTGCAACTGATGGTGGAAGGTTTGCGGATCTGCATCTCCAATGCGGTCTCCCGATAACGGGACACCAAAACCTTGTGAATCCATTTTCATTGCAACCGCATGGTTGTTTTGCAGGACAAAAGAGATGCGACTGCGCGGTGATGAACGCATCGAGAAGCTGCCATCCTCCTGCTTGAGCAGGCGCTCGGGACCTTCCCCCAAAGGCTCGATCATCAGCCGGCCATTCTCATCGAATACTCGATAGGTCCGGCGGTATTGGACAAAAGAGTCGTGCAAGTTTGGAGACAATCGATCAAGCTTGAGCACAAAAGTCCCGGTGAGCTGATTGCGTTCCGCGCCGGAAATGGGTTTGTCGGATAGTGCCTTCTCCGGAGTGGGCTCGGGCGCCGGGAGTTCCGGCAACCCGAGAGCGGCGCGAGCAAGAGCCCGGGTGATGGCGTACGCATTCTGCCCCTCAGTATTGGTGAGCACCACAATGGTCAGTTGATCTTCAGGAAAATCGTAAAGGCTGCCGCTATACCCAAGAAGCGAGCCATGCTGGCCGATGCGCCGATGATCTTCCTCGTGGTTAATGATGATGGCGAAGCCATATTGTGCTTTGGGGTCTTGAGGGCTCATTTGGGCTGCGGCGCCCTCAGCCGTCGTCATGAGCTTGAATGTTTCTGGGCGGACAAGCCCTTTTTCGCGGACCGCTCGCCATAGCTGGTAGATGTCTCCCACGGTGCTGCAAAAACGGAGATCGGAGTTATAAGCCATGTCATTTTCATTGGCTGGCACATAGCTCTTTTCAAATTTTCGATACGCATGGGAGAGGCCGCGCACCAGCGTGAAGTCGTCGCAATAGGCAGTGGACTTTATTCCGGCGGGAGCAAAAATGTTTTGCTGCACGTAGTCGGGAAAGCTTTGGCCGGTCACCCGTTCCACGATCGTGACCAGTAGCTGAAAACCGGAGATCGACCAGTCCCATTTCTTGCCGGGTTCATTCACCCAATTCTTGCCGGAATAGAGCGCCATCACTTCATCCAGCGCTTTGGGCTGGCGGCTGGTGGCCTCGATTGGGTCGCCGAGGTAGTGGTAATCGACAATTCCGGAAGTGTGATTGAGCAACTGGCGAATGCTCACATGATGTCCCTGCAAGGGAAATTCCGGTATGAACTTGGAGATGTCATCGTCGAGCGACAGCTTGCCGCGTTCGACTTGTTGCAGGACAGCAATCCCGGTGAAGGGCAGCATGGGCCCAACGATGTGATAAACAGTTTCGTCCTTCGCGGGTGCTTCCAATCCCAGGTCGGCAAACCCGTATCCTTTATGAAGGAGGATGCGGTTTCCACGCGCCACCAATACCGAGGCCCCAACCACTCGTTCTCGCGTGATGATTCGCTTTGCAACCTCATCAAGATCAGCGGCAGGGCCCTGACCCAGGGAAAAGGTGGCGGCGGCCATAATGAATACTGTAAACGTAAGGAAAGCGCGAGTTCGCATGGAGAGGGATTATAGCCGCAGATTTGAAAGCTGTCGCAGCCTCGCAAAAGCTGGACGCTGGCAGTCTGGAACTCTATGCGTCGAGGAGTTCGGAATCACCGTTACCGTAAATCGTGCCACGTCATTGAGGTGAAATTCAGGCGAAGATTCTCCCCGTCCCTTCCGGACGCGTTTGTTTTGTATACCTTGCCCGGCATGCATTTGCCTGCTATTTGGGTCGCACCTTCCGGCGCATGAACCTTCGTATCATTTCTCGATTGCTTGGAGTCCGCGACTCTATTAGGATGCCCTTAGCAAATTCCCCTTGAGCACATAATAATTTGGAGACGAGGAGTAGAGTTATGTCCCGATCGATCCGATTAGCGTTCATTTTCTTTCTTCTGGTTGTGAGCTGTGCGGCCCAGCAGGCGCCACAAAAGAAGCGTGTTGCCGTGCTGGATTTCGAGTATGGAACCGTAAAGAGCGCCGTGGCCGCCCTTTTCGGGACCGACCAGGACGTGGGCAAGGGCATTGCCGACCTGCTGGTGCAGAAGCTTGTCCAGGACGGTAAATACAGGGTAATTGAGCGCAAGGCGCTGGACAAGATTTTGGCTGAACAGAACTTTTCCAATAGCGACCGCGCTGACTCGTCCACGGCGGCCAAGATCGGCCGGGTCCTCGGTGTGGACGCCATCATCATCGGTTCCATCACCCAGTTTGGCCGTGACGACAAGAACACTACGGTCGGTGGAGGTGGAATAGGCGGGATCACCGGACGCTTCGGCTTGGGCGGTGTGCAGAAACGTGAGGCAAAGGCGGTTTGCAACGTTACCGCAAGAATGGTCGATACATCCACAGGCGAGATTCTGGCTGCAGTGACCGGAACAGGGCAATCCAAACGATCGGGGACCTCGCTGGTGGGTGCCGGCGGCAGCGGTTACGGCGCTGGCGGCGGAGCATTCGACATGAGCAGCAAGAACTTCGGCGAGACCATTCTTGGTGAGGCAGTAGGTCAGTCGGTTTCCGCTACGGCCACGCAACTTGACGACGCAGCCGCAAATCTCCCAACCGTCAAGGTCTCGGTCTCGGGCCTGGTCGCGGACGTGAGCGGCAACACGCTCATCGTGAATGTTGGCAGCAAAGCCGGTTTGAGAGTTGGCGACAAGCTCGAAATCAGCCGCGCCGCCCGGACCATCAAGGACCCGGCGACCGGAAAGGTCCTGAAGACTGTTACAAACAAGATAGGAGATGCTACGGTGACGGAAGTGGACAGCGACAGCGCCACCGTGAGCTTTACTGGTAGCGGTCCTGCCAAAGTAGGCGACATCGCGAAGAGCGCACAGTAACTGTATCGAATGCGGGGGAAGCTCGATCCAGACGGGCTTTCCCTGCGTGTCTACCCCAGCACGGCGCGGCAAACCGCAACCAAGAACAAAACCAACTGCTTACCGCTGATAGAGAAGCATTCGGCACTCAGCAGTCAGCAATCAGCCAAAGAAAAACCAAACCCGCTTCACCGCGGAGGCGCGAAGAAGACAAACCAACTGCTTACCGCTGATAGAGAAGCATTCGGCGCTCAGCAGTCAGCAATCAGCCAAAGAAAAAACCAAACCCGCTTCACCGCGGAGGCGCGAAGAAGACAAACCAACTGCTTCCCGCTGATTTACGCGGATTCACGCTGATAAACCAAAAACCTTTGAAACACGGAGGAACAGAGGCAGCGGAGGAAAACCAAAACCCCTTAACCGCGAAGGAACACGAAGTTAAAGGCGAAGGACACGAAGGGAACGCCGGGATAAACCGGCATGAAGTAGGGAATGAAAGAGTCCTACAGGAAAGGAATAGCGAACCATCCTGACCCCGAATCATGCGTAGGTGTTTCCGTAAGGACGCCACGAAGTATTGATCAGGGGCACAAGC